>VYKN01000014.1_pt1 | contig 176679 bp, 157 predicted proteins | sample 5114581 | NCBI WGS metagenome assembly VYKN01 (sample SAMN12291810, study PRJNA351875) | freshwater metagenome | isolation source: freshwater lake | place: USA: Michigan, Baker Lake | collected 2011-08-08
TGCTAATTCACAGGGAAGAACTTTTTCTGTTCCGGGTATCTCTACAAACGCAGGCGGTTTGCCTGGCCCTGCACTTTTCACTTCTACTTCGGCAATTTTTAGGCCGGTCAGATTTCCGTCCTCATCGCCAACAAATTCTTTGGAGACAATCGACCACTTTCTCTCACAACCTTCTTCGTGCGATGTAGACGTACGCAAAATCATGGGCCAGCTCGGCCAAGGCATAGAGGCGGTTCGCTCTTTCGGTGGCTTCGATAAAATTTCTATTTGTGTGACAGTCTTTGCATGATGGCGATTGCTCGTGCCTACACAATCCGATCCGGTATCTCCACCACCAATCACAATCACATTCTTATGGGTGGCCCATATTTCTTCTACTTCAATTTTCTTTCCGCCCACTCTTCGATTTTGTTGTGTTAGAAAATCCATCGCAAAATGCACGCCTTTCAATTCCCTGCCGGGGATGGCCAGATCACGTGGAATAGTTGAGCCAATGCACAATACGATGGCATCAAATTCATCTTTGAGTTGTTCGATTGAAATCGTTTCACCAAGAGTAGCATTTAATTGAAAGCGAATACCCTCTTCCTTCATCAGGTCAATGCGTCTGTCGAGCACTTGTTTATCTAATTTAAAATCAGGAATGCCATATCGCAACAACCCACCCGCTTCATCGGCTCGCTCAAACACCGTAACAAAGTGTCCGGCATAATTTAACTGAGCCGCAGCTGCAAGCCCGGACGGACCAGAACCAATAACCGCTACTTTCTTTTGAGTGCGAGCAGCCGGTACACGTGGCTTTGCATAACCTTCTTCAAAAGCCTTTTCAATAATCATCTTCTCGATGTACTCGATAGTAACAGGAGGCTTGTTAATACCAAGAACGCACGAAGCTTCGCAAGGTGCAGGACAAATTCTTCCGGTGAATTCGGGAAAGTTATTGGTTGAAACTAAAATTTCATACGCTAATTTCCAGTTGCTTTGATACACCGCATCATTAAACTCTGGAATGATATTTCCCAGCGGACAACCGGAATGACAAAACGGAGTTCCACAATCCATACACCGCGATGCTTGTTTCACACCAATGTTGGTGTCGATGGCGGCATCTACCTCATTGTAATCGTTGATACGTTCTTTCGGATCGCGCTTCTTCGGCAGCTCTCTTTCAAATTCCAAAAATCCTGTTGGCTTTCCCATGTTTTATAAGTTGGCAGCAGACAGTGTGCAGTAGGAAGTTTCGCCGTTTGCCGTAGTCTACTTTGATTATACTATTTGATAAACACTAAACAACTTGAGCAATTGATCTTCTTTTTTCCAGCACCGCTTTGTAATCTACCGGCATTACTTTCACAAATTGTTTGAAAGCGGTTTGCCAGTAGCTGAGAATATGGGCGGCCAGTTTACTCTGTGTAAACTCATGATGCGACAAAATCATTTTCTTCAGCAATTGCTCATCTTCTGTTTCTAACGTATCCAGCATCACCATTTCCATGTTGCAGTTTTTAACGAACGTTTTGTTGACATCCCATACGTACGCAACGCCACCACTCATGCCGGCTGCAAAATTTCTTCCAGTCTCTCCTAAGATTACAACGGTTCCTCCCGTCATGTATTCGCAACCATGATCACCAACCCCTTCTACCACCACATGCACACCGGAGTTGCGAACCGCAAAACGTTCACCCGCCATTCCATTGATATAACTTTCGCCTGAAGTAGCACCAAAGAATGCGACGTTACCTACGATGATATTTTTAGCAGCATTGTAAGTCGATTTTTTGTTTGGATACAAGATCAATTTTCCCCCCGACAGTCCTTTGCCAAAGTAGTCGTTGGCATCGCCTTCCAATTCAAAAGTTACGCCACCTGTGGTGAAGGCACCAAAACTTTGTCCGGCTGTGCCTGTAAATTTGTAGTGAATGGTATCTTTTGGTAAACCAGGGCCTCCGTACAGTTTTGAAATTTCATTGGAGAGCATAGCACCAACTGCTCTATCTCGGTTGTTGATGACAAAACTATCTTTTACCGGCTCGACTTGCTGCAATGCCTTTTGTGCTGTTGCAATCAGTTGTCTATCCAGCACATGTTCAATTTCATGATCTTGTTCTTCTTGCTTGAACAAGGCTACGTCTAAATTCATGGGCTCTTTGTAAAGCAACGGAGACAAATCCAAATGAGTGTTTTTCCAATGCTCATCCTCTTCCATTATTTCTAACCGATCGGCTTGACCTACCATTTCATTCACGGTTCTAAATCCTAGTTCGGCCATAATCTCACGCAACTCTTCGGCTAAAAACTCAAAGAGGTTCACTACATATTCAGGCTTGCCGGTAAAGAGTGCGCGCAGTTCTTTATTTTGGGTAGCAACGCCAACCGGACACGTATTTAAATGACACTTGCGCATCATAATGCAACCGGTGGTAACGAGAGCGGCTGTTGCCACGCCCCACTCTTCTGCGCCAAGCAAAGCAGCAATGGCTAAGTCTTTTCCTGTACGAATTTGTCCATCAGTTTGCAACACCACACGGCCACGCAATTTGTTTCTCACTAATGTTTGATGCGCTTCGGCCAAACCCAATTCCCACGGTAAGCCTGCATGGCGAATGGAACTTACCGGAGAGGCTCCAGTACCACCATCATGACCTGCAATTAAAATCACATCCGCATGTGCTTTGGCCACACCCGATGCGATGGTACCTACGCCTGCTTCAGAAACTAACTTCACGCTGATGCGTGCTTCGCGATTCGCATTTTTTAAATCGAAGATAAGTTGTGCTAAGTCTTCAATGGAATAAATGTCGTGATGGGGAGGAGGGGAAATCAAACCGACTCCCGGTGTAGAGTGACGCACGCGCCCGATCCAATCATCTACTTTATGACCCGGTAACTGTCCGCCTTCTCCGGGCTTGGCACCTTGCGCCATTTTAATTTGTAATTCCTTAGCGTTGGTCAGGTAATGGCTGGTAACACCAAATCGTCCGGATGCTACTTGTTTGATCGCGGAATTTTCCCAATCGCCATTCGCTTTTCGAACAAACCGAATTTCATCTTCACCGCCTTCACCACAATTACTTTTTCCACCAATGCGATTCATAGCAATCGCCAACGTACTATGTGCTTCGTGAGAGATCGACCCAAACGACATGGCACCAGTGGCAAAGCGTTTGAAAATATTTTCTTTCGATTCTACTTCGCTGAGTGGAATGGATTTTCCTTTTTTGAATTTCAACTGACTGCGAAGTGTAATGGCTTTTTCGCTTTGCTCGTTGATGAGTGCAGAATATTTTTTGAAAAGCTGGTAATCGCTGTTTTTGGTAGATTGTTGCAGCAAGTGTATGGTTTGTGGATTGAACAAGTGCGCTTCGCCACGTTGTTTCCATTGATATACACCACCCACTTCCAGCTTTGGATTTGAGTTAGCGGTTTTAGGAAATGCGAGTGAGTGTTTCGCCAATGCTTCCTTCGCAATTTCATCCAACGTCAATCCGCCAATACGCGAAACGGTTCCCGTGAAGTAAGTATCAATTACATCTTGATGAATGCCGAGCGCTTCAAAGATTTGCGCCCCGTGATACGATTGCAAGGTGCTGATGCCCATTTTGCTCATCGTCTTCAGCAATTCTCCGGCAACCGCTTTCTTATAATTATAAATCGCTTTCTCTTCCGTAAGCGCATCATTGAAAAGATTGCGCTTCTTCATGTCGTGAATGGTTTGGTAAATCAGGTATGGGTTGATACCGGAAGCACCAAAGCCAACGAGTGTTGCATAGTGATGTGTTTCCCACACATCGCCCGCTTCTACCAACAAGCCAACTTTTCCGCGTAAGCCTTTCCGAATCAGATCATGATGTACAGCAGCTACAGCCAACAACGAAGGAATCTGCGCGTGGCCGCTATCAAAACTGCGGTCAGAGAGAATGATGATCGTAAAACCATCTTCTACTGCATCGGTTACATATTGACAAACTCGGTTGAGACCTTTCTCGAGCGATCCCGGTTGCCCATCTGCTTTGAAGTAGGTGTAGATGGTTTTTGTTTGCAGATGGCGGTGATCGATGTATCTGATTTTTTCTAATTCGTTATTCGACAAAATCGGAGTAGGCAACTCGAGTGTGATGCAATGCTCCGGAGATTCTTCTAATAAATTCAGCGATCCGCCTACATGCGAAGCCAATGACATCACCAAACGTTCACGGATGGGATCGATCGGTGGATTGGTAACTTGTGCAAACAGTTGCTTGAAATAACTCGATAGATGTTGCGCTTGCCGTGAAAGAATGGCGAGTGGAGTATCGTTGCCCATCGAGCCGAGTGCTTCTTTTCCTGTTTCGCACATTTGAGTGACAATCACGCGCAAATCTTCAGATGTGTAACCGAAAGAGATTTGTCGCTTTAAGAATGTAACCGGATCGTACTTGTGAAAACTTCCGCCCGGTTCCGGTAAGTCGATCAGCCTTACTTTATTTTCTTTCAACCATTTTCCGTACGGCTGACGCGTGCAAATATCTTTTTTCAATTCGTCATCGCTGATGATACGACCTTGTTCTAAATCAACCACAAACATTTTTCCGGGTTGAAGTCGGCCTTTTGAAACAACCTTGGCAGGATCGATATCAATCACACCTACTTCAGAAGCCATGATCACAAAGTCATCATCAGTCACCACAAAGCGCGAAGGACGTAATCCATTGCGATCCAGTGTGGCGCCAACAATTTTTCCATCGGTGAAAGTGATTGACGCAGGGCCATCCCATGGCTCCATCAGATTGGCATGGTATTCGTAAAAATCTTTTTTCTCTTGCGTCATCGCTTCGTTGCCATCCCATGCTTCGGGGATTAGCATCATCATGACGTGTGGTAAGGAACGCCCGGCATGCACGAGCAATTCAATGGTGTTATCGAGATTAGAAGAATCCGACTGCTTTGGATTACAGATCGGCAAAATCATATTCAACTCTTCGGTTGAAAAATAAGGCGATGAAAAGAAGGCTTCTTTTGATTTGAGCCAATTGATGTTTCCTTGCACGGTGTTGATTTCACCGTTGTGTGCAATGAAGCGGAAAGGTTGAGCCAACCGCCACGAAGGAAAAGTGTTCGTAGAAAAGCGCGAGTGTATAACGGCAATGGCCGAAACCACTTCTTCATTTTCAAGATCGGCAAAGTAAGGCTTCAGTTGCCCGCTGGTGAGCATGCCTTTGTAGGCAATCGTTTTGTACGAAAGAGAAGAAAAGTAAAATTGATTGTCTACACCATTGACAGATTCGGTAATGAGGTGTGTAACGTATTTTCGAAGAATGAAAAGTTTGCGTTCGAAGTCATCTGGATTGGTGCCTGCATCGCCACGTTTGATGAAGACCTGCTCCATCACAGGCTCGGCTGTCAATGCAGTTTCTCCGAGATCTTTGTTGCTGGTGGGAAGCACGCGATAGCCGAGCAATCCCATTTTCATTTTTTTGATTTGACGATTCAGTACAGTGCGGCATTCTTCACGCACTTTCGGATCGCGTGGAAAAAAGACAAGACCCACGCCATAACTACCGAAGGCTGGAAGTTTGAAACCCAGACGACTGCACTCGCCCAATAAAAATTCGTGTGGCACCTGAATTAGAATACCGGCACCATCGCCCGTGTTGGGTTCACACCCACATGCACCACGGTGCGCCATACGCTCGAGCATGGTGAGTGCATCGGTTATAACCTGATGCGATTTTCTTCCTTTTATGTTGGCGATGAAACCAACACCGCATGAGTCTTTCTCAAACTCCTGTCGATATAATCCTTGGCAATTCTGTTCTTTCACTTCCTGAAAATTTCTTGATTGTAGGTTTTCAAGAAATAAAAATAAAGGCTATGAAGATGGAATACGCGGATTCCAAGAAGTATTTTTAAAAAAAGAATAAAATTTAACTAACGACTAGTAGCGGAATCGGTTGAAAAGAGGCGGGTAGAGAAGGAGCGGCGAACAAATAAAAAAGGCTGTCAATTCTGACAGCCTTTTTTAAGTTTTCACAAGTTAATACTAGAAAATGTAAGCGGCTCTAATTCCGAAGGTATTGAAATCAGAAACTGCATTATAGCGTGCGCTCAAGTCAAATTTTTCTAATCTGTAACCGATACCAGGAGTGAATCCAAACTTGGTTTCGCTTGAACCACTACCGGAAGCAATAAAAAGACCAAGCTCTCCACTTCCGTAGAAGCCGTTATCGCTTTCCTGAAAATAGTATTTCACACCACCTTGAATAGGAATCAAAGTAAGAGAAGAACCCTTAACTGTGAAAGGTTGTCCCAAAATGTTTGTGGTGAAATCCTTGCCACTGTATGAAAGAAATCCGGCAGTAGCAAACCAATTTAACTTGTCTTGAATAGGAGCCTCGTAACGTGCACTTAATCCAAAACCTATGCCAACACCGTCAGCGGCTGTGCCTAGTGGCAAACCAAGCTCAAGACCACCGGAAAACTTGCCATCTTGCGAAAATGCGGCAACCAAAGCGAAAACTACAAACGAGAAAGTAAGAATGATTTTTTTCATTTTTATAAGGGTTAGTTATGTGGGTAAAATTAAGAAAATTTGTTCAACTAATTATCATTTTGCGTGATTGAGATTTTATCTATTGCTATAGTCGTAAGCTTAATTTTTAGGAAGAATTCATATACGTATGGTTAATCATTTAGAATTGAAATAGTCTATTCTTTTTTTAGAAACCGGATCAAATGACGCTTTCCGTTTTCATCAACGATTTTCAAAATGTGATAGCCTGGCTCCAGATGAGATACGTCTACAACGCTTTTTTCTCCTACCTGGTCTTTTTGAAATGACTCGAATGCACCATTCGATTCTATCTCAATATGATTCAGTTTTCGCGATGGAGATACAATGGTTAATGTAGTTGAAGCCGGATTAGGATAAGCACTAAATAACTGCAGACAATTCAGGCAATTGGAGGGTGGTTGATAATCATACGATTGTTGATAGAAGCAGGCACTCGCATTCGATACCACCGATACGATAGCGCTGCTCGGCAATCCGTTATGTTTAACAGTAATTGTGTTGCTATAAATACTTCCACCTACTACTTCCCACCCATCCGGAATCGTCCAGTAGAAAGACACAAATACAGGGTCAACCATAAAAGTGACTAAATCGGGATAGTTTTCAGAGGCAAGAATATTTAGAGGATAATCAACATTAATGTATCGTTCACGCGGCGCACTGGTTCCACACGTTGAACTAACAGCTCTTACTTTGATTAACCCGCTATGAGTCTTAAATTTTAACACCGAAACATCTGACCGATAAACGCTACTGGAACACGGTGGTGCGGTAATAGTAACAGAATTACTCTGACCGGATACAATCGGGCCGTTGATTCCATTTACCTTCCAATTTACGGGCACTTCCCAGGTGTACGAAGTCGCTTTCGGGTCCGCAGTAACAGCGTATACTTTTGATTCACCCGGAAAAATGATTTCTCCACCTGAAATCGCACTGGGTTGAGCTAATCCACAATTGGTTGTAAAACTACCAACAAAAGCACTGAAAGCTGTCATTCCAAAAATAACTCGAGAAGAAAGCATTCTTACCGAAACAGTAATGGTGCCCAGTGGTAAGTTAGCGGTTGTAATTGAAAAATTAACTGGTTTGAAAAGGGCTACAGTAGCAAATCCAGTCGCGTTAATCGTTCGGAAAACCTGACCGTTGTTTCGAAACTCCCAGGTCATAAGATTGACCGTTTCAAGTGAGCTGTTTCCACTTAATGTAAAATCGGTAAGGTAGCTTACCGTGTAAGTGGCACTCTCATTCGGGCAGATGGTAGAGGGTCCCGTTAAACTTGTAATGCGCCCGGCAAAAGACACACTAGCGCCTGCCAACAGAAAAGCCAAAACCAAGAGTTTTTTCATAGCGGGGATTTTTGGACACATTGAAAAAAATACAAATTATAATTTAAATGTACGGGTGACAATACCCCTCTTTAGGTATTTTTGGAAATAAAAACCGAAATAAATGATTCACCAATACATTCAAACCCACCAAGAGCGCTTTCTTTCAGAGCTATTCGAGTTGTTGCGCATCCCATCGGTAAGTGCTGACAGCAAGCATAAGCAAGATGTGCGCAAAGCAGCTGAATATGTAGTACAAAAATTGAAAGATGCCGGAGCCGACCGCGTAGAGTTATGCGAAACAAAAGGACACCCCATCGTTTTTGGCGAGAAGATCATTGACAAAACGAAACCAACCGTTTTAGTTTATGGACATTATGATGTGCAGCCAGCCGACCCGTTGAACTTGTGGGATTCTCCCGCATTTGAACCGGTAGTGAAAGACGGCAAAATCTATGCACGCGGCGCCTGCGATGACAAAGGCCAATTCTATATGCACATCAAAGCGTTTGAGGCAATGATGAAACTCAATCAGCTTACCTGCAATGTTAAGTTCATGATTGAAGGGGAAGAAGAAGTGGGCTCCGATAACCTAGGCACTTTTGTAAAAGAGAACAAAACAAAACTGCAGGCAGATGTGATTCTCATTTCCGATACATCTTTGATCTCGCTGGATACACCCTCCATCACAGTTGGCTTGCGCGGTTTGAGCTACATGGAAGTAGAAGTTACCGGCCCTAATCGCGACTTACACTCAGGAGTGTATGGAGGTGCCGTTGCCAATCCAATCAACACACTCAGTCAGATGATTGCCTCTTTGCATGATGAAAAAGGTCGCGTCACCATTCCAGGATTTTACGAAAAAGTAGCGGAGCTAACAAAAGAAGAAAGAACACAGTTAAACAAAGCACCATTTGATTTAGCTGCGTATCAATCAGAATTAGCGATCAACGACATCAAAGGTGAGGAGGGATACACCACACTCGAGCGCACAGGCATTCGACCTACTTTGGATGTGAATGGTATTTGGGGTGGATACACCGGAGAAGGAGCAAAAACAGTTTTACCTTCCAAGGCTTCCGCCAAAATTTCCATGCGTTTGGTGCCGAATCAAAACAGTGCAGAGATCACCGAATTGTTCACCAACCATTTTCAATCCATCGCACCAAAATCGGTGAAGGTAAAAGTGACAGCTCATCATGGGGGCGAGCCTGCAGTAACACCCACGGATTCAAAAGCATTTAAAGCAGCCAGCAGCGCATTCGAAGAAGTCTGGGGCAAATCTCCCATCCCTACACGCGATGGTGGAAGCATACCCATTGTTTCGCTTTTCAAAAAAGAATTGGGGCTGGATACTGTGTTAATGGGCTTTGGTTTGGACAGCGATGCCATTCATTCACCCAACGAGCATTATGGCATCAAGAACTTTTTAATAGGTATTGAAACGATCGTCGCTTTTTATAAGCACTACGCCAAGTAACCACAACGAAAAAGGCCCGAGTTCAATCGGGCCTTTTTTCATTATGCGTTATGGGTTGCATCTCTAAAAATTTTTCTATGAATCACCTCAACCCTGAATAGATTTTTTAGAGATGCTCACAATTAATTGCCATCACCCTCTTCTTCTTCACCTTCTTTGTGTTCTTCGGTCATTTTATCGCGGGTAATTTCATTTCCATTGGCATCTAAAACAGTAGTAATCTTTGATCCACCATTTCGCAAGCGCACACGGTAAATCACTTGACCACCTTTTGTTGTTAGCTCTTCACCACCCATCAACTTTGCTCCCGGAAATTTGGAAGTAGCAGCCGTTTGAATGTTGGCCGGAAGTTTTTGTCCACCCATGTATTTGGATGAGCTCATGGCGGTTCCATCTTCTTTAAAACGAGCTCTTACACGCACGCCATCTTGAGTGTAAACGGCTACATAGCGCACCAGGCTTTTTCCAGCTTTGCCTTTTGCTTCATGCTTTTCCCATTTCACGTCGGCAGCCGAGGCTTTGAAAGAACTTTTCACGGCCTCGGGCACTTGCGACGCATCAATTTGTTGGTGATTAGCGGCTTTCAACGCACCTCTTCTTTTTCCACCTTGCGCAAACGAAGCACTGGCAACACATGCCGCAAGAAAAACGATCAATAACTTTTTCATATACAGGGATTAATTTTTTTGGTAAGACTGATTATGAACGCGTAAGTTTAAAACGAATAATTATAATTATAACAAGAAAGTTGAATCGGCTGAAATAGGTTAAAAATTCAAACGCATTCAAAACCCATGAATCAAATCTTTTTAACGACCACCTTTAAATTTTTTAGCTACTACAAACAATTGGCCGAAAAGGCAATGGCACAGCTTACAGACGAGGAGGTGTTGTATCAGCCGAATGCAGCCAGCAACAGCATTGCGTTGATTGTGCATCACATGAGCGGCAACATGCGATCGCGCTTTACAGATTTTCTAACATCGGATGGAGAGAAAACCTGGCGAAACCGCGATGCCGAATTTGAGCAAAGTTATGCCACCAAAGCCGAGATGATGGAAGCATGGGAGGCCGGTTGGAAATGCGTTTTTGACTCTCTTCAGGCGCTAACACCGACCGATCTGACCCAAATTATTTACATCCGCAACGAAGGGCACGCGGTGGTTGATGCGATTCAGCGTCAGCTAGCTCATTATTCTTACCATGTTGGCCAAATTGTGTACCAAGCCAAATTGCTTAAAAATGAGCAGTTTGTGTCATTATCCATCCCCAAAGGGCAGTCAGAACACTTTAATCAGAAAAAGTTTGAGGCTCCGCGTGAAAGAAAACACCCAACAGATGCCCCCTGATTTGGAAATTTAGTATTCAGGCTTAAATTTGCAGTCCCAAAGCCAAAAGCTGTGGAAAATTGACCTTCGCATTTGCTTTGGTTGATACAAGCGGGAGTAGCTCAGTTGGTAGAGCACGACCTTGCCAAGGTCGGGGTCGCGAGTTCGAGTCTCGTTTCCCGCTCAAAAAAATGCCGCATTCAACTGCGGCATTTTTATTCTGGATCTTTGGTAGCCATATCAAAGAAGCCCTGCCCGGGTGGTGGAATTGGTAGACACGCAGGACTTAAAATCCTGTGACCCTTAAAGGTTGTACGGGTTCAAGTCCCGTCCTGGGTACTGTAAACAAAGAAAGCACTGTAAATCAGTGCTTTTTGTGTTTTGAGGTTGTCAAAATTTTCTTTTGTAAGAGAGATTCTTCGTAGGAGCCCTTGAAAAGCCTGGAGAATAAAATCTTTACTTCCAGAGTGTGGGAATGAGTAATCGAACGATCTTTAAAATACATCAATTGAGGGTGAGAAATCCTTATTAGGAAAAAATTGTAGATTTGTATTATGAATATCAAAGAGGAACGACTGAAACAATTGATAGCTGAATCAGAAGGATTTCTTGAACGAGCTAACAATGTTGTGAAGCATATCAAACCTGTTGACACCAGCAAAGTCTCTTTAACTTCAGCCCCTTTCGTTCAGAAAAAAGAGAAGCCCACTTTTGTTAAGTGATCCCTCGGCCACCGACACTCTTCATCATCGCAGGGCCAAATGGAGCCGGTAAATCCACTAACAGTGCTGACTTTCTAAAGCCATACAATCTTATAGCCTTCGACTATGACAAAGAACTAGAACTGGCTTGGAGACGCTTTAGTTTCGATCCGGCTGTAGAAAATGGAGTTCGTGATTCCGTAGACGAACTGTTTCAGATGAAGAAGAATGCAGCAGCTCAAAACAAAACTGACTTTGCATTCGAAACCAATTATCATCAGGATTCAATAGTGCAGACTGTTAATGCTTTCAAAGAAGCTGGCCATCAAGCCGTGATGATTTTTCTCGCTCTCTCTAGTGAAGAAAACGCAATAGCTCGTGTCAAGCGCAGAGTATTACAAGGCGGGCATAGTGTTGACGAAACGACCATTCGGGAGCGATACAAAAAAGGGCTTAAGCTGCTGGATCGTACCTTTGATGAATATCATCGAGTGCACTTATACCTCAGCGAAGAAAATGAAATAAAATTGATACTTACAATCGACCCCAAAAACAAGATAGTACACTCTGAATCAACCCACCTTATGGATAAACTTCCACGGCTGAATGCCTTTGTTCGTTCGATAGAGTTAGAAAACAAATAGTTTTGGCAAACTTGAATTGCTTTCCCTACCTCGGAAACCCACTCTTATCCATATTCGGCAACAGATTCAACGCATTTTTGTAATAGATTTTTTTCAAAATTTCGTCCGGAAGGCCGATGCCATACATGCGCCAGAAGGCGTGGTATCTTTTGTGATAGGGAAAATATTCGTCTTCTGTTTCCAGCACCCGAAAATAGGTTTCGTATTCTTCGGGCACCCAGCTGTCTTTACCAAACAGCACCCGATCCTGATACTTGGTTAAAAATGCTTTGGCTGCGCGAGGTTGACGACCCAACTCCGCAATCACCGCTCCAATTTCAGTGTACATGTTGGGATACATCTCCATCAACTGACTAAGTTTTTTTAAGTCGCTGCCATACCAACCCAAGTGCGCGTTGATGAATTTTGTCTTCGGATGTTTTTTGAAAATGCTATGCTGTTCGGCAATAATCGTTTCCCACTTCACCGTGTCTGTGTCGTGCCTGCGGCCGGGGTGTAATTTAAGCTCCAGCCAGCGCTCATTGTTTTTGTCAATGGGCTCCCAAAATTGCTTTGGGTCTGCCGCATGAATCAGCACGGGAATTCCCAACTCACCACACTTGGCCCACACGGGGTCAATACGCGGATCATCGATATGAATGCGATTGCCTTTAGAATCTTTGTTGAACATGCCGAGGCTTTTATAAATTTTTAATCCCTTCGCACCGCGCTTCACATCATCTTCTAATTGTTTTACTGTGCGTGTAGTCCAATCGGCATCGTCAATAGCTCCAAAGTCTACATTCGTAAAAAGTACAAAGCGATTGGGGTATTGCTTTTTGATATTGTCGATGGATTTTTCCAGATGATCGCCACTACTGCGAAAACCGCGGCCACTTAAATTCACCATCACACCCATGTTGAGTTTATCCATTTCTTTAATTAGGCCACTCAAATCGGCAGAGTTCATATTGCCCTGATGATTGTGTATATCAATAAAAGGAAATTTGGCTTTCGTGATCCGATGTTCGTCTACTTTCAAAGAAGCGGGAGGATTGTATTCTTCAAAATCCATTTTCATGTCTAGCGGCTTTTCTTGTGCACGCACAGATAATGCCCATAAACAACAGACGGCCAATAAAATTTTTCGCATAATCAATTAAATGTTTCTCTAAAATACGCTTTTGTGTAGACAGAGATTTAAAATATATGTGAACGGTCATTAAACCTCGTTCTCTTCAGCCAATCCAAGTAATACAAATGCTCATCGAGAGAAAAATCATTTAATATCTGAGGTATGAAAAAGCTGGTATCGTTTTTTGTTTTTGCTGTGATGGTTATAGCCATGATGTTTGTTTCGAAATCAGCTCGGGCACAGCGCGTCATTATCAATCGCTCCACCGTGCTGCTGGCACCTGTGCCAAATGCAGCCATTGCCTCTACTCAGGGATTTTGGAAATGGAGCAACCGCCACCAAAAGTATGTGTGGGTAACAAAATCCAAGGTCCGTTTTCGGCTGCATCGTGGCTATCGTGTGCGCATCTAGTCGCTTTTGATTCCGTCAAATCTTAGTAACTTGCTTGCTTTGATTTGAATGAGAATGAAAAAAATATTTTTACTGTTGCTTTTTCCGATCGGGTTGTTGGCCCAGCCAGCCGATCAGGTGTTAGATGCTGCGAAGCGAAAAATAGCTTCCCGCAATTATGTAGAGGCCAAAGCCGACCTAACAAAATTTATAAACGCTAATCCGAAAGACAGAAATGCGTACACCTTGCGTGGACTTTCCCGTATTGGTTTACAAGATTTTTATGGTGCCATTGGTGATTTCAACTTTGCGTTGGATATTGATTCTACCTGGGCAGAAGCGCTCAACTACAGAGGCGAAGCAAAAATTTATTTAGGTGATGATGAAGGAGCGATTGCCGATTTGGATAAAGCCATTCGCTTTCGTGCGAATTACGAAGAAGCATATACCAACCGCGGACTGGCTAAGTTTAAAATGGAGGACTTTCAAAACGCCTACTTTGATTTTTCCAAAGCACTTGAACTGGGTCAACCCACCGACGAAAAATATTATAATCGCGCAGTAGTCAAAGCAGAATTAGGTGAGTTTGTCAGCGCCATTGATGACTACACCAAAGCGATTGAATACGATAAAACAGATGCCAATCTCTACAACTACCGGGGTGTGGCCTACTACAATATCAGCGAGTTTGACAAAGCAATTGCAGACTACAACGAAGCCATTCGTCTTGACCCGAAAGATCCTCTGAAGTACGAAAACAGGGCTCTTTCCAAAAGCGCGAAGGAAGATTTAAAAGGTGCCCTCGAAGACTACAACAAATCACTCGAACTGGATTCGGAAGATTCAGAAACGTTCAACCTGCGAGGTGTGCTGAAGCATACCCTTCAGGACTATGATGGTGCTATTGGCGATTACAGCAAAGCCATTGAACTAGATAACACAAATCCTACTTATTTTGATAACCGTGCTTTGAGTAAGACGGCCAAAGAAGATTATGCAGGAGCCATTGAAGATTACACTGCTTCCATTGAACTATATCCCACTGATGCGGAGACATTCTATCAACGGGCATTGGTGAAGCTGACGATGAACAACAACTACGATGGCTGCCTCGATTTAAAACGTGCCGATGAGTTAGGTTCTCCGGATGCAAAGGCGGCGATTAAGAAAAGCTGCAAGTAATTCTCGCGTGAAGATTTTAGTTATTCTCAATGGAGTTTCCCGCAAGAAGGTGAAATTCTATCGCGAGATTTTACCTGCGTTGCAAACAACGCATGATTGCACGTTAGCGGAAACTCGCTTTTCCGGTCATGCAATCCAATTGGCACAGGAAGCCACTCACCAAAATGTTGAATGCATTCTGTCCGCCGGAGGTGATGGCACTCTCAATCAGGTTCTCAATGGAATGCTCTCAACCCATCAAAAGCATTTGCCAAAGTTGGCCATCCTTCCGTTCGGATCAGGAAATGATTTTGCGGGTTCTTGCGGCTTACGATTAGAACCACAACAATTGATTTCATTATTGGAAAAGAATAACCCTATTGCTACCGATGTTGGTAAAATTATTTGTAATGATTTATCGGGAAAGCAGGCAGAAAAGTATTTTATGAATGTAGCCAGTGTGGGGATGGGTCCGGCTACCGTTCAACAGATGGAAAAACTTCCGCGTTCGTTAAGCAGCGACCTGCGCTACCTGGGTGCCATCTTGCATACATTTTTTACGCACCGCCCAACTGATTTAAAGATCAAAACGGATACATGGAGTTGGAATGGAAGGGCGCGAGTATGGGCAATGGCCAACGGTCAATCTTTTGGCAACAGAATCTACATTGCCCCTCAATCAATTTCCAATGATGGCATACTCGATACTTTTTTAGCCGGTGATGTTCCACTTCTTAAGTTTCTAATCTATTTGCAACAACTGAAAAGCATGAAAAGAATAAGCGATGTTAAGATTCAATACAATCAAGGTCGCAATTTCGAAATGAGCTCTTCCCAAAACCTGGCGATCGAAGCCGATGGAGAAATGCAAGGCTATCTGCCGGCAAAGGTTAAAGTACTAGCTCATCAAATCTTAATTTTCCGATAGATGTATAAACCCAACTAACAATGAACCAAACATTGGCGAAACTATTTGAATCACTGGAGGCACAACGAAATGAATTAGTCACTTCACTGCGTGGTTTGCCTGCAGATAGACATAATTATCATGCGGAGGGCCGATGGTCCATCAATCAAATTGTTGCTCACCTCATCGCTGCAGAAAAGATATCCGTGGCCTATCTGCAAAAGAAAATTGGAGCAATTAACGAAGTAGACAATACTGGCATCTACGAGGAAATGAAAATCGTCGCACTCATCGTGAGTCAGCGTTTACCACTCAAGTTCAGAGCCCCTCGGATTGTGGTCGAAAACACAACGCAAACGACAGACATTTCGCACTTAGAAAAAGAATGGGATTCCGTTCGGGAAGAGCTGCGTCAGCTACTGGAAAAAGTGAAGGACGATCAAATCAAGCGGAGAATCTACAAACATGTACGCGCCGGTAAACTCAATATTCAGCATGCACTTATTTTCTTTCGTGAGCACATCATTCACCATCATCCTCAAATTAAGAGATTGATGTAATTTTTTTGCCCTCTATCCTAATCACTTTTGCTACCTGCGTACGGATGTACTAAGTTGTACTTTTAAAAATCTTTTACTTTCCATCATGACTAAAAAATTGTTCTTCCTTTTCCTTTTCAGCAGTTCGCTTGTGTTAGCTCAATCTAATCTGCAAACACCGTCTCAGTTTTTAGGCTACGAACTTGGTGACCGATTCAGCCGACATCACCAAATGGTAGATTATTTTAAGCATGTGGACAATGCAGCCGAAAATGTAGTGGTCAAACAATATGGAGAAACCTATGAACACCGCCCGCTGATTTATGCCATCATCGCATCGCCTGATAATTTTAAAAACCTGGAACAGATTCGTTTGGATAACTTGCGTAGAGTGGGTCTGGCAGATGGAACCCCTTCTACCAAAGTGGCAATCCTCTGGTTGAGCTACAATGTGCATGGCAACGAAGCCAACTCCATGGAAGCTGCCATGAAAACCATTTATGAGTTGGTAAATCCGGCCAACACCAAAACAAAAGAATGGTTAAAAAATACGATTATCATCATGGACCCCTGCATCAATCCGGATGGCAGAGATCGCTATGCAAACTTCTACAATCAATATGGAAACTTTCCGGCCAATGCAGATCCCCAAGCACGTGAGCACGCAGAGCCTTGGCCACGTGGAAGAGCGAATCATTATTTGTTTGACCTAAACAGAGACTGGGCGTGGGAAACGCAAATCGAGTCACAGGCTCGTATAAAACTGTACAACCAATGGATGCCCCATGTGCACGTAGATTACCACGAGCAAGGCTACAACTCGCCCTACTATTTTGCGCCTGCAGCAGAGCCCTACCACGAAGTAATTTCCAACTGGCAACGCGAGTTTCAAATCATGATCGGAAAAAGCAATGCCAAATACTTTGATGAGCAAGGCTGGTTGTACTTTACGAAAGAGCGATTTGACCTCTACTATCCAAGTTATGGCGACACCTACCCCACCTACAGCGGAGCCATCGGCATGACTTACGAAAAAGGAGGTATTGGCGCGGGCCTGTCGGTCATCACCAATGAAGGAGATCCGTTGACATTAAAAGATCGGTTGACACATCACTACACCACGGGCATATCTACGCTGGAAGTAACGTCTACCAACGCCAATAAACTCGTAGACGAATTTGAAAAGTTCTTCAAAGAAAATTTGAATAACCCCACAGCACCCTACAAAACGTATGTGATCAAAGCCGACAACAACCCCGATAAGTTAGCGCGGTTTACCAACTGGCTCAGTACCCACAGCATTCAATTTGGCCACCCGGCAGTAAGTAAACCCACCCGAGGTTTTGATTATCAAACACAAGCGACAAGCAACGTGTCGGTAAATACCGAAGACATTGTGATTAACGTCTATCAACCAAAAGGACGATTAGTGACAACCCTCTTTGAACCAACTTCTAAACTAACTGATTCCCTCACCTACGACATCACTGCATGGAATTTGATTTATGCGTACGATCTGAAAGCCGCAGCCCTCTCTGAAAAAATCGCCATCGGCAAACCGTATCAGGCCAAAACTTTGGTACAAGAGCCAATCTCGGGCAAACCATATGCTTATCTGTTTACCTACCAAACCATCGCCGATGTTGAATTTTTGGGAGCACTGATCAAGAAAGGTGTGAAGGTGCGCAAAGCCATGCTGCCCTTTACGGCAAGCGGAAACAAGTTTGAGCCGGGCACACTTATCGTTACGCGCAGAAACAATGAGAGCATTGAAGACTTTGATTTGGTGGTGCAAAGCACGGCAAAAAACTTAGGACGAAAAATTTATACTGTTTCTTCAGGTCTGGTAGAAAAAGGTGCTGATTTCGGATCGTCCGATGTGAGCTACATCCGAGCACCGCGGGTAGCCTTGTTGGGAGGAGACCAAACCTCTTCATTGGATCACGGACAGGTGTGGCACTTTTTCGAACAACAAATTCATTATCCGGTCACCATCCTCGGCACCGACTACTTCCGCAACGTGGATCTTTGGAAGTACGATGTATTGGTCGTTCCTGATGGCAACTACCGTCTGTTTGATGAAGGAACAGTTTCCATGATAGACCGCTGGGTAGGCGATGGTGGTCGTTTGATTTTGATAGCTGGCGCCACTTCTTCCTTTGCCGAAAAGAAAGGCTTTGCATTGAAAGAATTTGCCACTGACGACTTGAAGACCAAAGCAGAAAAAGAAGAGAAAGAGCTGCGCGAAAAAGAAGGGCCAATTAAATTTGGAGATGCAGAACGCAAAGAGTTGAGCAACTCTATTTTCGGAGCGATCTACAAAGTAACGATGGATAAATCGCATCCCCTTGCTTTTGGATTGAACGACAATTACTATTCGCTGCGTACGTCCGAATTGCATTACAGCTATTTATCAAAAGGATGGAACGTAGGTATTTTGAAAGGAAAGCAAAAGCCATTGATTGGATTTGCCGGAATTAAAATCAACAAGAAGCTAGAAAACACGCTCGTGTTTGGTGTGGAGGACAAAGGAAAAGGTCAGGTTGTTTATCTTGTAGACAATCCGTTGTTCCGCAATTTCTGGGAGAATGGCAAAATGATATTTTCCAATGCCGTATTTATGGTAGGCAGATAATCGAAATGACGAAAAAGTAGGGGTGAAGAATTTGAGCAGGCTTCGTGACGGGAGCCTGTAAAACAACTTACTGGTTGTTTTTAAGCGGCTAGTAGTAGCCCCTTTTTACCTTTGCGCAAAGCCTCTCGGATTTCTTTCATAGCTTCTTTCTTAAAAGCTCTGTAGTCCTGATCTGGCTGTTGGATGATGGTTTTGATGTAGGTCAAAACTTCTTCCATTTGCACTATGTCCATCGCGTCCAAACTTTGGAGGATGGCCAACTTCGGAGATTGTTTCATATGACAATTAGTGGTTGTCTTCTACAAAGAACGGAAATAAGAGTGGTTGGTTATTACCAGAAAAGCGCTATTCACGAAAACATAATGTAGAAGTAATTTTTATTAGTAAATCGAAGAAAAATAGAAGCATTTTTGCGCCATTTCTTCTTATTGTGAGAGTATTACTACTGCATCAGCATTTTAAAACACCAGTTTCCGGGGGGGCTATCCGATCGTATTACTTGGCGAAGGCACTGATTGAGCGCAATGCAGAAGTAATTGTCATTACATCCACCAATCAAAAGAAACCGTATTCTGAGGTTTTTGAACGAATTACGATCCATTACCTCCCTATTCCTTACGATAACAAGTATGGTTTTTTTCAGCGAATAGCTTCGTTTATACGATTTATGCTGGCCTCTATGTCCAAGTCAGATACGCTTGGCAAAATCGATTATTGTTATGCTATATCAGTGCCTTTGACGGTGGGTATTACAGCGATGTGGATAAAAGGGCAAAGAGGTGTACCTTTTATATTCGAAGTGGGCGATTTGTGGCCGGAAGCGCCTATTCAGATGGGCTTTATCAAAAATTACTTTTTAAAGCACTTCCTCTATTGGATGGAAAAACAGATTTATGAATCGGCTTCCGCGATCGTTGGTTTATCTCCTGCCATTCAATCGTCCATACAGGCGAGGGTGCCGCACAAAAAAGTCTATAACATTCCCAACTTTGCGGATTGCGATTTTTATAGACCTATCTATGCCGAAGGCAAACAAAAACTGGTGGTGTCTTACATCGGCGCCATTGGCCTGGCCAACGGACTTGACTACCTTATCGAGTGCGCCAACAATTGTCGAAGAGCAGCATTGCCCATTCAGTTTGTGATTTGTGGAGAGGGTGCTTTGCGCGAACGATTGGAGAACAATGTAAAGCATCTGCAATTGCAAAATCTTACGTTCATCGATTTTCAGGATCGGGAAGGAGTTTTGAAAGTGATGAATGCGACCGATGTGTGTTTTGTATCGTACAAACGATTACCTGTTTTAGAGACGGGCTCACCGAATAAGTTCTTCGACGGCTTAGCCGCAGGCAAGCTGATTGTTACCAATTTTGGTGGATGGATTGCGCGGGAAATTGAAACTGCACACTGTGGTTTCGCAGTCGACCCGAATAATCCGTTGGATTTCGTTGTGAAGATTAAGCCATTTCTGACCGATGAGAAAATGTTGCACCAATACCAGCAAGCGGCTCGCGCATTGGCCGAACGAAAATTTTCGCGCAAGATTTTATCCGAGCAATTCGTTAACTTGTTTGCATGGAAGTGAGTAAAAGTATGAAAGCAAAATCCCCCAAGAAGAAGGAACCGAAAGCAGAGCCGGAGAAAAAAATTCTACCAATAGTTCAGGAAGAACCTGAAAAACCATTTGACTTTGGAGGCTTACCACAACGCGATCTGAAAAAAAATTTGGGCTGCGGCTAAATACTTTCAGCAAAGAACACCCGCTTCACACGCTCGCTGGTGTTGGTCAGTATTTCATACGGAATAGTTTGAATGCGTTGCGCTACTTCTTGCAACGGCAAATCAGGGCCAAATAGAATCACTTCATCGCCTTCCTGCGCATCGGTGCCGGTTACATCAATCATCGTCATGTCCATGCACACATTGCCCACTACAGGCACTTTTTTCCCACGCACCAGTACCAATCCTCTCCCTTGGCTAAAACTGCGACTAAATCCATCGGCATAGCCAATGGCAATGGTGGCCATCTTCATGTCGGTGGTAGCTTTTCCTCTTCGGCCATAGCCAATGGTTTCACCCGACCTAATGGTTTTGATTTGAGAGATGATCGTTTTCAGCGTGGCCACCGGCACCAGTTGATTGAATTCTTCTTCGGTAGGATTAACGCCATACAGCCCGATACCCAGGCGCACCATGTCCAATTGAAAATCCGGAAAGCGGAGTATGCCGGGCGAGTTGAGAATATGCCGCAAGGGACGAACGTTTAACGCGTGCGAGAGCCCCTCGTAAAACCGGGTAAATTTTTCGAATTGTTCTTTCGAGAATCCATCATGTGCCGACTCATCGGCTCCAGCCAAATGAGAAAACACACTGGCAATTTTTAGCTGGGGATTCGTGCGCAGCAACGAAATGATGGCTGGTAAATCTGATTCATCAAACCCAAGCCGATGCATGCCGGTATCTACTTCAATGTGAATGGCCGCTTGTTTACCCTCAGTGAAATGACAGAATGCGGTGAGCATCTTTAAATTGTAGATCGCCGGCTCCAGCGAGAATGCCAGCAACGAATGAAAATTTTCTTCGGCTGGATTCATCACCATAATCGGCAATGAAATATTATTCTTTCGCAAGTCAACACCTTCATCGGTGTAGGCTACGCCCAGATAATCCACCTGATGAAACTGCAAGAGATTGGCTACCTCTTCACTGCCGCTGCCGTAGGCAAATGCCTTCACCATGGCCATCAGTTTTACGCCGGGGTGCAGTTGCGATTTGAAGTAGTTCAGGTTGTTCACCATTTTATTCAAATCAATTTCCATCACGGTGCCATGAATTTTCCGCTGCAAGCGGCCAATGATTTTTTCAAACTGAAAAATACGTGCCCCTTTTACCAAAATCAATTCATCTTCGAATTGCGTCGTATCCAAACTTTGAAGGAATGCTTCAGTGGAAGGATAAAAATAAGTTTTACTACCCAGTGAAAGGTGCTTTTGATGTGCCAATAAAGTGGCACCAATGCCAATGAACTTGTGCAGTGGATAACTTTTTAATAAGATGGAAACCTGATCGATGAGTTCTAACTCGGTCAAGCCGGATTGCAGAATGTCGGAGAGGATGACCGTTTTCTTTTTCTTTTGCTGCCCGTTCAAAAAATCCAAACTGATTTTGAGCCCGGCCAGATCATTGTTGTAAGTATCATCGATCAACTGGCAACGGTTTACGCCTTGCTTTAACTCTAAGCGCATGGGCACGGCACGCAGCAGATTCACTTTTTGTTGAATGGCCGGAGCGGCATAACCGAAATGCAACAACAGGCTGATGCAATGAAAACAATTTTCCACAGAGGCCCTGTCATCAAACGGCAGGGTGAGGGTAAACGAGTTTCCTTCGTAATGAACAGAATAATCGGAAAGATTCTTTTCAATTTTGATGTCGGCAGCCGAATGAAATCCCCAGCTGAGTGATGGAATTTTTTGCTGTTGAATTTGTGGACCAATCTCTGAATGATCGGCACAATAAATCAGTGTAGTTACATTCTGGAAGAGTTTTAGTTTCTCTTCGATCTTCTCAGTAACATTTTCAAATCCTTCGTTGTGTGCGGTGCCGATGTTTGTAAAAATGCCGATGGTGGGCTGAATGATTTTTTCCAGCCGTTCCATTTCGTTACGTGTGGAAATGCCCGCTTCAAAAATGCCCAATTGATGATGTGGCGCCATGCCCCACACCGACAAAGGCACACCGATTTGAGAATTGTAACTGCCCGGGTTTTTGACAATGCTTCGGTCGCCCTCCAGCAATTGATACAACCATTCTTTAATAATTGTTTTTCCGTTGCTGCCAGTAATACCCACCACCGGAATGGAGAATGCTGATCGATTATGTGCTACAATGCTTTGCAAAGCCGAAAGTGTGGAAGACAATTGGCAGATATTGGCTAATGGAAACTGTGAAACATCTATCGCCTGCTCCACAACAAACTGGCGAATACCTAAATTGTATAAATGTTGAATGTACTGGTGACCATCATGGCGTTTTCCCGTAAGGGCAAAAAATACCGCCTCCTCTGCTACCATCGGTTTTCGGCTGTCCGTAATCAGGTATGTGATTTTGCGATCCTGCGAAAGCTGAAGAATGGTGCCGGATGTGATCGATTCGAGTTGCGCGAATTGCATAGCCATGGTGGGGAGTTAAAACAACCTTGCCCCGTTGGGTACTTTTTTATCTACGGAAGTAAGCACCACATGCCCATTTTCGTTGGGGAAACCTGTTACTAAAACCTCGGAGATAAAGGTAGCAATTTGCTTAGGCGGAAAGTTAACCACACAAACCACTTGCCTTCCAATTAACTCAGCCGGTTGATAGAGTTGGGTAATTTGAGCACTCGATTTTTTGATGCCCAAGTCCGGGCCCAGGTCAATCCAAAGCTTAATGGCTGGTTTTTTGACACCTTCAAATGGCTCGGCTTTCACAATAGTGCCGGCCCGAAGGTCTACTTTTGAAAAATCATCCCACGAAATAGGCATCAGGGTAAGTGCGTTAATTGGCTGCAATCGGTATACACAATCAGTTTCAGTGGCTCCGAATGATGGAATAACCGTTTTTTTTTCTATTTTGCGTATCCGAAACCAAAAGTACTCAAGGTTCGTAAGGAAAAGAGAGGTTTATGAATCAAAAATTCACACATCTGTTTTTTACGGTCTTCGCATTCTGTGCGATGTTGGTTTATTCTGCTCAGGCGCAGGAGAATCCTCCGGCAGGTGAACCAACCGAAGTTGACATAAAAGAACTCAACAGTCACCCTGAGCTGAATTTGAACGAAGATAAAACCTTATTGCTTGAGTCAACAGAACATCAAAAGCCGCACGGAGTTGCAGTTACTCGTGAGCCAGCGTTAGCCAAACCAACAAAAGCTAAAACAGATAAGTCTGTCGAAAAGGAAGAAGAGGAAGACGCCCTGTCTTTTAATTTCCTCTATTATATCATATCCAAGTTCAAGTACTCGGATATTGTTGATTAAAGCGGCCACGGGTCGTTCCAGTTTTTCTTTTGCTTCGATGCTTCCCATTCACTCATACTAACTAGGCAAGACGAAAGTTCTTGTTCGATTACTTCCCGTTTTAGGTCCGTTCCAATAATCACCAACTCATTGATACGATCGCCAAAATCGCGATCCCATTTTTTCATAATCTCTTCCTGGTTTTCGAGGTAATCGACACTGGCTGCCCGCTGCGCCATGCTGGTGGAGGCCCACCATTTGCCATACGGCTCTGCTTTGGATGAGCCGCCCGCCTGACTCCACAGGATAGCCTCATTCGGCCGTGAGGCCAGCCAGAATATGCCTTTGCTGCGAAGCACATTTCCCGGCCAACGGGTTTGAATGTAATTCCAGAATCGTTCGGGGTGAAAGGGCCTGTGTTGACGAAACACAAACGACCCGATGCCATACTCTTCCGTTTCCGGTGTGTGTTTGTTATTAAGCTCTTGAATCCATCCGTCTGATTGTTGCGCCCGCTCGTAGTCAAACTTTTTGGTATGAATGATTTCTTTGAGCGCTACTTTGCCATAGCTGGAAGGAATGAGTGTTGCCTCCGGATTGAGTTTGCGCAGCACACCTTCCAGAAACTCGCGTTGCTCGGTGGTAATTAAATCAATTTTGTTGAGGAGGATTACATTGGCAAATTCGATTTGATCGGTAAGTAAGTTTACGATCGTACGATCATCTTCTGGCATATCAGTCAGTTTACGATCCAGCAAGCGGTCGGCAGATCCAAAGTCGCGGAAAAAGTTAAACGCATCCACTACCGTCACCATCGTATCTAATTCGGCATAGCGCGTCAGGTCCAACAGTTCATCGCCTGTGGCAAAACTAAAGGTTTGGGCAACGGGCAATGGTTCGGAAATGCCGGTGCTTTCAATCAGCAGGTAGTCGAACTTTTTTTGCTTCGCGAGTTTCTCTACTTCAATCATCAAATCTTCGCGCAGGGTGCAGCAGATACAGCCATTGCTCATCTCTACCAGCTTCTCTTCGGTGCGCGACAAACGCACTTCGTTTTTTACCAATTGCGCATCAATGTTTACCTCGCTCATGTCATTGACAATCACGGCCACTTTTAGCCCTTCGCGATTGTTGAGCACGTGATTAAGCAAGGTGGTTTTTCCGGCACCCAGAAATCCGCTCAGTACAGTTACCGGTAACTTTTTAGTTTTAAGAAAGGGCATCATCGTCTATTTTTTAAATTTTTAATCCGTGGGCGGATCGATTGCAGTTGGTACTGAAGGGCTTTTTGCAGCTCGAGCATTTGTTGTGCGGTAAGTTCTACTGCCGCATGGGATGAATGATCGTGTGTATGCTCCGACAATTCGTAGCCTGGAACTTCCACCTGGTTGGATCGCCACGTTTCAAAGTCGGCCGCAATGGCTTGGACTGAATCTTGAAGCAGGTTCATTCTTTTCAGTTCGGCCAGATCGATTTCAATTTCTTTGGAAATGAGATACGACATGTGATGTAGCACGGCTGCTTCCTTCCACATTTCATTTTCTTTGGAGGTGCTACACGCCATCGCTATGAGCGACATTCCCAGTATTGTTGCTTTCCAATTCATGGTTGTATCAGTTCAGCATCTTTTAAAATGAAATTGAGGTGATTGATGTCGGTGCCATTGAGTTGCAGCTTGCCGCGAACGGAGATTACCTGATCGGGCTTTAGTTTTGGCTTTTTATTTTTGAACTGAACTTCCGCCACAGACTCCGGCCCTGCTCCACCACAGAAAAAGCAAGCCGCATATGGAAACTTTGACAATACAATAGAATTGCCATCCATATCCATGGGAATGAAATGACCCCGTAGTTCCATTTCCTTTCCTTCCTCCGCCCGCAGTTCTTTCGTGAAAGTGGGCACTAAGAAATACTCATTGATTTCTTTAAAGTAGGTTGACTTAAAAGGAACGCGCGCGAACATCTGCCACCCGTCTGATCCGGGCCCAAGGGCGGAGATGGGAAGCGCTCCCAATATCAACAGCAAAGGAAGCGCCATGCTCCAGGTATTGCGCTTGTAATAGATTTTCCCCATTTATTGCAACTATGTTGCAAATATAGGGTTCATGTATTAATATGCAACGTTGTTGCATAAACATGAGCTTTTTATCAACCTTTTCAATTCGCAAGCCCAACTCCCTTTTGGTACCTGCCATGCTGGATTTGGAGAAAATTTCCGATCCGGGTGTCAATTTTGTGCATTGGCAACGATTGCCGGATGAGGACATTCATCAGTTTGGCAGTGCCCTGTTAACAAGTGACTTCACTGGATTTAGCCTAACGGCAACCGCCCTATCGGTTCGGGAGCAATTGCAGCAAGAGTTTGATAAGTCGGCCATTCACACCGTGGGGGAAGCTGCTGCTGGTAGACAATATGGTAGCGCTTACCTGTCGATTTCTTTCAATTACGGGACAAGCCCAAACGCGAATGTATCTCAAAGCCGTGAGTGATGATGCATGTAGAAAGTTTCACACCGATCGCTATGACTTACGGCTCTTGTGCACTTATGTAGGCGCGGGCACCGAGTGGATTGACGATCGCTATGTAAATCGGCACCGACTGATGGGTGGCGATAATGAATCCATCATTAAAGATTTTTCGAAGGTAAAGTACATGCAGCCATTTGAAGTTGGAATACTTCGTGGAGAAGCATCACCCGATAAGGTGGGCAAAGGAATCGTGCATCGCTCGCCCCCGATTCAACATAAAAATGAAAAACGACTTGTATTTCGATTAGATAACTAAAACAAAACCGCATGTTAGAAGCAAAACAACTTAGCAAAACGTATCAAGGCAAAGAGGCACTGAAGCCAACCAGCTTTACTGTAAATAAAGGTGACATCTTTTGTTTGCTTGGCGCGAATGGCGCAGGCAAAACCACCACCATTAATCTCTTTCTCAATTTCATTCAACCATCCGGAGGTCAGGTATTGATTGGAGGAAAAGATGTGGTGAAAGAACCGATTGAGACTAAAAAACTACTCACCTACATTCCGGAGAATCTGATGCTCTATCCGAATTTGACAGGATTAGAGAACCTCGAATATTTCAGCGGGCTTGCCAACAAAAAATATCCGAAAGAAGAATTTCTGAAATTTTTAACAGAGGCCGGCTTGCAAGCCGATGCACACGACAAAAGAATTTCTACGTACTCCAAAGGGATGCGCCAGAAAGTTGGCATTGCACTCGCTCTGGCCAAAGATGCGCAAGTGCTGCTGTTGGACGAACCTACTTCCGGATTAGACCCGAAAGCAAGCAACGAGTTTTCGGAATTGCTGACTAAGCTAAGCAAGAAAGGAGTGGCTACGCTGATGGCAACGCATGATCTTTTTCGTGCCAAAGAAACGGGTACACACATTGGCATGATGCGCGAAGGCAGTTTAGTAGAACAACTTACCACGGATCAAATCAATCATACGGATTTAGAAAAATTGTATTTGAAACACATGAATTAAAAAGCACTTACTATGATATTGAAAATCGCACTGAAAGAGCTTAAAGAAATCGTTCGGGAGGGACGCTTTCGCATTACAGCCATCACCCTTTTTGCTTTGTTGCTGGCCGCCTTGTTTGTTAGCAAAAGCTATTACACATCGGTCAATGCCCAGCACAGCGAAGCTAAAAAAAATGCGCGCAGTGAATGGTTAGGTCAGGGCGAGAAAAATCCGCACTCGGCAGCGCACTATGGCACCTATGCATTCAAACCAAAGTATCCACTTTCGTTGATCGATAATGGTGTAGATAAGTACACGGGCGTAAGCATTTACCTGGAAGCACATAAACGCAACGAAGCACAATATGCGGCCGCGCAAGATCAAACCGCCCTGTCGCGCTTTGGTGATCTCACACCTGATTTTGTTCTGATCTTCATCGTTCCACTTTTTATTATTCTGATAGGTTTCAATGCCTTCACGCGCGAGCGCGAAAGTGGCACGCTGCGATTATTGAAAAGTCAGGGCGTGAGCACGTGGAAATTAACGATGGGAAAATGGTTGGGCCTATTTCTTCCGGTTTTGTTCATTGCTATACCTGTATATGTGCTGGCCGCTTTGTTTTTAGCCAACATCAAAGATTACGGACAGTTTAGTTTGTGGGCGCTCACCCTCCTGTTTGGTGTTTACCTGATCTACTATGCTGTGTTCATCAACATCACGCTGTTTGTTTCCTCTCTTTTTAAAAAATCAAACGTAGCGTTCGTGACATTGCTTGGAATTTGGATGGTATCGTGTTTAGCGATGCCCAAGATTTCAACCGCCATTGCGGATAAACTGTACCCGTATCCCACGCAAGTGGAATTTGAAGAACAGATAGCGGTTGACAAAAAGAAAGGATTGGATGGACACAATCCTTGGAATACCGAAGCCAAGAAACTGGAAGAAGAAACGTTAAAAAAATATGGAGTGGACAGCGTGCAGCAATTGCCCTTCAACTGGGATGGCTTTTTGATGCAGGAAGGTGAGAAGCATACCGCTGATATTTATTTCAAGCATTATCAATTGTTGAAAGACACGTATGTGAATCAAACCAATGTTTATCGCAGTACGGCTGCGCTCTCACCATTTTTGCCTACCCGCTTTTTGTCGATGGCTATTTGTCGCACCGACTACACCTCACATTGGGATTTCGCCAACGCAGCTGAAAACTACCGTATTGAATTGGTGGGAAAAATGAATGGCGATATGGCGGCCAATTCAAAATACGGAGATTGGGATTATCTGGCCAATGATAAACTGTGGTCTTCGGTGCCTGACTTTCAATATGAGCCGGCTTCATACACCACTGTGATCCGTCAGAACACGAGCAATCTCATCACCTTGTTAGCATGGCTGTTGCTCTCCTTTGCCGCATTGTACGGAGCGGTCACTCAAATGAAAACCATCTAGCCTCAAGAAACCTTCAAATCGTAAATCGAAAAATTATGTTAAACCATACAATCAAATACGAATGGCTCAACTTGCTACGCGACAGGTGGGTGATGATTCTGCTGATTTTATTTTTGGGCATCACCGTGTTTGCGGTTCGCAATGGAAAGGAAAAAGTGGAAGATCGTATGGCCACCATTACCAAAGAAAAGGAAAAAATGGTGAAGCTGGATCGGAAGATGGCGGCCGATATAGACTCGCTTAACAAAAAACTAAAACCGGCACCCGAGCCATGGCAAGACCCACGCGCACTGGATAACATTGGGTGGGATGCCCCACGGGTTGTCGCGATGGATGCTCAACCGCTGGCGGTTGTTTCTACCGGCCAAAGCGACTTATTTACGCACTATGCAAAACCAAAAATCTATGGCGAGGCATATACACTCGGCTTCTCTGAACTCTCAAACCCCGTTCAACTTTTGTTTGGCAGTTTTGATCTTGCCTTCGTTTGCATCTACCTGCTTCCCTTGCTGGTGTTGGGCTTTAGTTACAACGTACTTTCGTCTGAGAAAGAATCAGGTGTGTTGCGCTTGACGTTGGCACAGCCTATATCCTTGTACCAATGGTTATTTGGAAAGCTATTGCTTCGCTTTTTTATTCTCACCAGTATTGTTGTCGCCTCTATCCTTGTTTCGTTGACCATTTTTGATATTGACTGGTTGGGCAATATGGGAGCAGCAACGAAATTAATTCTGCTCGTCACCGTGTATATCTTTTTTTGGTTCTTGATTTCGTTTTTAATAAACCTGTTGGGGAACTCATCCGGCAGCAATGCGGTGACATTAATAGCTGTGTGGGTTGTGTTTGTTCTTTTAATCCCGTCTATTATTTCGCAAACGGCAAACTCAATTTATCCGGTGCCATCGCGCACCATTATGATTCATGAGTATCGGGAGGCAAAAGCATTGGCGGAGAAAAAGGCGGATGAAATACTGAAAACGTATTATCGGGAGCATCCGGAATATGCTCCAAAAGATACGACTCAGCAAAACCAGTATAGTTGGTGGCTGGGAAACTTTGCCGCCAGCGATGTCATCAACCAATCGGTACAACCCGTGTTGGATGATTATAATGAAGCACTGAATAAACAACAAAGCTGGGTCAATCGACTACGTTTTTTGTCGCCCGCTATTTTGTTGCAAGACGGGTTGAATGATCTGGCCGGAACATCACCAGCGCATTACACCGACTTTCGGAACCAAGTGATTGCGTTTGCCGATACGTGGCGCCACTATTTTATTCCACGGATGTTTAATAATGAAAAGATGCAGGCAGAAGACTTTGGTTCTTTGCCAACGCACAGCTATTCTTCGGCTCAAGTGCCTTCGCACCATTCGGCAGATTTGATGGGCCTTCTTTTCTTCTTAACACTGGCGACTGCCGGAAGTCTGTGGGTGTATCGGAAGAATCGTTTTGAAAATGTCTTTTCCCTTTAGAAGAAGAAAAACAACTTATGTTTTGTCTAGAAGGCGAAAGAGAATTTGCAACACAGGAAATAACAGCTTTTTCTATCAAGCAGCTATTTATGTTAGTAAGCGCATGGCTCTCCACTTCCGTTGCCTTTGCACAAGCTACCTTTCAACCACCGGAAACCCCTCTTGAAATTCGGAGCCAGAAAGTTGTTAGTTCTATTACCATCGATGGAGTGCTGGATGATCCTTCATGGCAAAATGTAAAACCAGTTGCCGATTTGGTACAATACGAACCTCGCCAAGGGGAGGCAGCTTCCTTGAAAACAGAAGTGCGGATTTTATTCGATGAAAAACATTTATATGTAAGCGCAATTTGTTTCGATTCGGCAGGCCGAAAAGGTATTCGCGTACCCAATATGCAACGCGATTTTTCTTTTGATGAAAATGATTTGTTTGGTATTGCTATTGATGGGTTGCTTGACAAGCGAAATGCTGCGGCCTTTCAAACCAATCCATACGGGGCGCAGCGGGAATTGTTAATCAGCGATGGAAGCAATTTTAATCGCGAGTGGATTTCGTTGTGGAGTGTAAAAACCAAAATTCATGATTGGGGATGGACGGCAGAGTTTGCCATTCCCTGGAAATCGATTCGCTACAAGGCAGGAAGCGACCGGATTGGGATCATTTTGCTGCGATGCATGCGCAGGCTCAATGAGAATGCAACTTATCCAGCTATTCCACGCGTGTTTACACCCTACCAAATGCCTTATGAAGCCCTACTAACCGGATTGGAATTGCCCCACGAGAATGGTGTGAATGTGCAGCTGAATCCTTACCTGTTGGTGAGTGCCGATCGCGAAAACAGAGAGGGAAGTACAACCCAAAATACTAGCATGAAGGTAGGTGGTGAAGCCAAGTGGGCACTCAGCACCAGTTCCGTGTTAGATGTTACTTTTAATACAGACTTTGCACAAGTAGATGTAGATCGGCAAGTAGTAAATCTCGCACGCTTTTCTGTTTTGTTTCCCGAGCGCAGGCAATTTTTTCTGGAAGGAAATGAAATATACACCATGCAAGCATTAGATGCGCTGCAGCCTTTTTTCAGTAGACGAATTGGCTTAGATGACAACGGAAATCCAATACCTATTGAAGCTGGAGTTCGCTTCACCAACCGAAGCCCCAAGCGAAATATCGGTGCATTAGCCATACGCCAACGAGCGCAGGGAGTAAATCCGGCATCTAATTTTGCCGTAGCGCGTTACTCACACAATCTCACGGATCAAGGTACACGTATAGGAGGATTAGCAACTTTCCGATACGATGAAGCAGATACGGCTGGTCGCACAAATGCGAACTCCACCATTACTATAGATGGATTGTATCGCCCCAACCAAAAACTAAATGTGTTTTGGATGCTTTCGGGATCTAATAATTCAGGACTCTTAAACAATAAAGGTTGGTCAGGCTCCATGTGGGCGTATTATGATACCAACGATATTTATGCGGGCCATGTGCAAGCGGTGGTTTCAGATAAATACGATCCACGCTCCGGATTTGTCGATGCGACCAATTACGTATTGACCAGCCCGGCTGTGAGTTTAAAGCTGCGACCAGCTTGGTTGCCTAAAAAAGTAATTCGCCAATTCACACCAGGTGTTACAGGATATTTTTATCACTACTACAATGACCTGAGCTTTAGAGAAGGATTTATGTCATACCGGCCATTTAGCTTAAATTTTCAAAACGGTGGTCGGTTGTCGTATAGTTTTGTTACCAATTGGCAAAACTTAATTGAGTCGTTCAACCCACTCGGTATTGAGATAGCAGCAGGCGTGTATTCGTACAACAATCATTCTATTAATTTCCAAACAGATAACTCACGCAAGCTTTTCTTTTCAGCGGAGTATAACAACGGAGGATATTTTAATGGTAGGCTACAATCTATTTCTGCCAGCACACGAATTGCCCCTGATCCACATGTGGCGCTAACGTTGAGTTATCGGCACAATGAAATAAGAAATTTAGGCATTTCATCTTCCAACGTAACTACAGATCTGGCCACAGCAGAAATACGTCTGGCTTTAAATCCACGCGTGCAATGGATTAGTTTTTATCAATATAATTCAGCCATCAACCGAAATACATTCAACACACGCCTGCAATGGGAGTACAAACCGTTGTCATTCATTTTTCTCGTACTCAATGATAATCGACAGGACTTTACTAATCCCGACACGCAAATCAACAGTCGGTTGGTGAATCAACAAGGCGTTTTTAAGATTACCTACCTGAAGCAGTTTTAGTGCATTCAAACAGCAGGATCCTTTTCGTAACTTGGGGCAGTTTGAATTATTCCCTGTATGACCGATGCCCACTTCCTCTTTCCATTGCCCCAATGGGCATGATCAACTGTTTTCTTATAAAGGGCTCCACCCATTACATTTTGGTAGATGCGGGTGTGTTCCGAATAGTGAAGCGAACATCATGCATCAATTAAATGAGCTCCGAATTGCAAAAGAACAAATTAACTTGATGATTCTAACGCACGCACACATTGATCACTTTGGCAGTGCGGCTCGCCTGAAGGAAATCTTAAACGTGCCGGTACTCGCCCACCGTTTGGACGAGCCCTACTTCCGCACCGGTCAGCCTGATACAACGACCATGAAACCAACCAAGCCGATCTGGAACCTGTTGCGGAAAAACTTGATCAATAAAAAAACATTACCAGTTTCCATTGATATTGTGATGAAGGCAGACCAAGTGTATTCGCTATACCCGTGGGGCGTAGATGGGGTTGTCATTCACACGCCCGGGCATACCAAAGGATCACTCTCCATCATCTTAGAAAATGGAGAAGCAATAATTATGGACATGATGGCATCGGGTATTCTGCTGGGCGGCATCATGCTTCGTTCGCGCGTCAAGCACACGCCTTTTCATGATGACTTCAAAGCATTACGCGATAGTTTCACCAAAGTATTGTCCTACCCCGGAGATCGCTATTACCTTGGGCATGGTGGGCCGGTAAACCGAAAAAAGGTGATAGAGTATAGCGAGCGTCTCTCGTGATTAAAATTAACATCAGATCAATTAGCTGGTTACTCGTAAACACAAACCCGTCATGTCATCGTGGTTAGCGATTCCGTTGGCAAACAAATCATTTTGTTCGAATGTATTTTCGAGCAAGCCTGTCAAACTCAAGTTGCCGGACTGAAGCGTGTTTTGAAGATGAAGCAGGAGTCGGTCAAGGCCGTATTCCTCTTTTTGTGCATTGAATCGCTCGAGTATTCCATCGGAAACTAAAAAAAGCGTGTGAGCCGATGTAAAGGGAATCGAGTGAACCTTAGCCATGATTTGTTTTAGAAAGCCCAGTGGAGGCTGGCGCAATTCCATTACTTGAAATGTTTTTAATTCACTATTGTAAATCAGTGGGTAGGGCATTCCACACGAAGTGATGGACACAGTTTGAGCAACAGTATCAAGAATAGCAAGTTGCAGGGACATGCCTTTGCCTCGGGCAGCCAAAGTCTGGATTAAAGCTTCATTGATCGCATTGACCATCGGTAACAAATTATTGCTTTCGCGAATTTGCTTCAAGTTATTTACGATCACCACTTTCGTAACAGTTACAATCATCCCTGCCGTTGTGCCATGCCCTGTGGCATCGCCAAAGGCAATCAATACACGGTGGTCATCCAGTTTAAAGTAATCAAAATAATCACCGCCCACTTCGGTGGCAGTTTGCATTTTTCCAACAATGGTAATACCGTTTTCTTGAAAGGGCTTTTGCGGCAGCAACGAAAGTTGCATCAACCGAGCTTGTTCCAGCTCTTCCTTTTTTCGATCGTACTCTAGCTTTTCAAATCTTCGCTTGCTTTGAATGCGGCTATACACGAGCAAGCTGATTAGCACCACGCTTGTGAGCGCTCCAATGCCCACATTGCGCATTAGAATTTGCTGATCGAGTTCTAGTTTTTGAATGGCATTGTCTTGTGCCAACACCTTTAGTTCACTTTCCTTTTTTTGAATTTCATAATTGGCATTCACGATGGCGGCTTTCTTCTCTACATCTTGCGTATAAAGCGAGTCGCGCAGTTGTTGGTAGACTTTCAAGTAACGATAGGCTACCGTTGGTTGATGAGATGAGTCGTAAATCTGGAAAGCAAGGCGGTAAACATCGGCCAGCAATGCGCCACTGGCATGCCGATCGGCAATCGGTATGCAGCGGGAGATATACGCTTTGGCAGTGGCATATCGGGAATGATTAAATTCATTGAGCGCTAAACCATAGCTGGAAAAGCCAACGATCACTTCATTTTTAGAACGATGTCCTAAGTCAAGACACTCTTTAAGCGTAGCCTGCGCTAAATCATCTTTTCCTTTGAAGGAATAAATTTCCCCTAGCGACTCCAGCGCAATGCAGTATGCCATAGTGGGTGGTTTATCCAATTTTCGAAAAGATTGAATAGATTGTTCTGCATAGCGCAAAGCAGAGTCCATCTGATGCAGCTTGATAAAATGCCACGCCACATTGTTGCTTACTTTGGCAAATGCCAACACGCTATCGGCACGTTGAAAATATCGATGGGTAGTTTTCAAATAGTTCAACGATTCTTCATACCGATAATATTGTTCGTACAAACCGGCAATGCGTTGGCTTACGATGGCCGCATCCCATCCCTCCTGCACGTCACCGGTTAATCGGAGCGCGGAAAAATACGATTGCAATGCCTGATCAATCTTTCCTTCGTTTTGGTAAGCAAGCCCTGCTTTCAACAATTGTCTGCATTGAAAAGAAGTAGAATCAGCGAAAAAAGAAGAAGCCACGGCATGATGGAACACAAAAACAACGATCAAGAATGTTCGTTTTGTCATTTCAGAATAAGGAGTTTTTACTCGATTCAATTTGACTGCATTCTTTTGATATTGTTGTAGATCATCTTCAGAAGATCAAAAATTCTCAACGGAACCTTCCGTTTCGTCAACAAGTGAGCCACTCAACAAGTATGAGCCATGAAAATAATTGCTTTTCTCTATATTCGCAACTTTGTTGCAAAATGAGGTTTGCCTTTCTTTTATTGATTTTGATGCCGCTGGTCGGCTGGGCTCAGCCTTGTACGTACACTGTTTCTGGTAATGTGGAGGATGAACGTGGTATGCCGCTGGCAGGGGCTACACTTTTGTTAACGAAAGAAAAAAAGGGTGTCATTGCCGATGAGGCCGGCAAGTTTGAATTGACCCAACTGTGTGCCGGCAAATACGAGGTAGAAATTCGGTACGTAGGGTACCAAACCATTACGACCAATCTGAAGGTGCCCCTCAGTAAAGCCTGGTCGATCACCATGCAAAGTGACAGCACCTCATTGAATGAAGTGGTGATAGAAGATAAACACACCCATGTAGCTGCCACATCTACCTTCAGTACGCTCTCCGGTAAATTACTGGAAGAGACGATGGGCAAATCATTGGGTGAATCGATGCGTGAGATTCCGGGCGTCAACACGATTCAAACCGGTCCTGCTATTTTTAAACCAGTAATTCATGGAGTGCATAGCCAACGTGTGCTGATATTAAACAATGGCATTCGGCAGGAAGGACAAAACTGGGGAGTAGAACATGCTCCGGAAGTGGATCAGTTTATAGCCTCGAATATTGTGGTGATCAAAGATGCAGCCGCCATCAAATATGGTGCGGATGCGCTGGGTGGCGTGGTGCTTGTTAACCCGGCCAAGCTTCCGACTGAAGCAGGTATAGGAGGACAACTCCACACCATCGTTGCTTCCAACAATGGCTCAGGTGTAATCTCCGGCTTTTTAGAAGGCGGTTTGAAAAAATGGCCGGGCTTCGGGTGGCGCACACAAGGCACCGTAAAAAAAGCAGGAGATGCTCGGGCCGCAAACTATGTGTTATCGAATACCGGTTTTGACGAGCAAAATTTTTCATTGTCCACCGCTTATCACACCGAGAAAAGTGGCATCGATATTTTTTATAGTCACTTCAACACTTCCATTGGCATTTTACGAGGCACTTCGGTCGAAACAATAGAAGATTTAGCGAATGCAATGGAACGCACAGTGCCTCAATATACGACTGATTTTACCTACGATATTAAGCAGCCACGCCAGTCGGTGCAACATGATTTGGTCAAAATCAATGCACATTTAGAAAAGGGAAAAAATGAATTTCGGTTGCAGTATGGCTTACAAAGCAACCGAAGAACGGAATATGATTTTCGTAGGGGCTCGCTTAAGGAAATTCCTGCGCTTGGGTTTCAGCTGTATACACAGACACTGGATGCGGAGTGGCAGCGAACCCATTCGCCCCGTTGGCAAAGCAGTTGGGGAATCAACGCGCTCTATCAAAACAATAACAAGATCGATGGCACACAAACCATTCCATTTATTCCCAATTTTGATCACATCACCATGGGCTTATTTGTGGTAGAAAAAATTAGCCTCCGTCAGTGGATGTTGGAATTGGGCTTGCGCTACGATGTGAAAAATTATGATGTAATTGGCTTTGACCTTAATAATAAACGCTATCACTCGTCCATTGATTTTCAGAATGCCAGCGGCACGGTTTCAGTAAAACGTAAATTAACAAGTACGTCTTCATTTACCAGTTCACTCAGCAGCGCATGGCGACCGCCCAATGTGGCAGAGCTATACAGTATTGGAACACACCAAAGTGCCGCTTCGATCGAATATGGATTATTGTTGAGTGAAATAACTTCGGAAGTGAAGCCCTACGAAAAATCCGGAGTGAATGTGGAGAAAGCATTCAAATGGGTAGTAGGTTATAAACTTGAAAAGCCTCGCTTTACAACCGAGATAACTGGATATGTGAATTACATTTTAGATTTCATTTACCTAAAACCCCGTGGGATTACCCAGAGCCTTCGTGGAATTTTTCCCTACTTCCGCTACACGCAAACCGATGCTTCTTTTATGGGCATCGATTTCTTTTCAAACTATAAAATCACTTCATTTTGGACCCTTACGGGGAAAGCATCGTACCTACGCGCCACGGACGAAACGCAAAACGATTACCTGGTATTTATTCCGGCTAATCGGGTAGATGTAGGTATTCGATATGAATCTAATCCGGAAAAAAGATGGAGTTGGAATGCCGAATCGAAATTGCGGTGGGTAGCCAGTCAATCTCGCTCGCCACAGGTAATCACACCTCGCCAAATCATTGAAGCTCAGGCACAGGGTATTGACATTGTTGCTCAACGCCCCGGCAACTTTGATTTTAAGGCTGCTCCCGATGGCTACGCCTTGATTTCCCTTTCAGTAGGAGCAATCTGGAAACTACAGAATTCGAAATTCGAAATTCGCCTCTCTGCCGATAATCTGACCAACCAATCCTTCCGCGAGTACACCAACCGGCTGCGCTATTTTGCGGATGATGTCGGCCGAAACATCACGCTGGGGGTTCATTACAGCTTTTAATTTGCACAATTGAACAGAAGGGGTTATTATTGCAACATTGTTGCATCAAATAAACCCCATATGAAAATTATTCGATTTAGCTTTTTGGTTTTGCTCTCTGGTGCGTTGGTATTTCTGTCAGGTTGCTCGAAAGATGATCCTAAACCTGAAAACATAAAGGAAGCGATCACGAAAGCAACATTCACTTTTACTCCAGTAACTGGAAGCCCGGTTGTTGTAAACGTTACCGACCCGGATGGAAATGATGGTCCGATTAACCGCGTACTCAGCGGCCCGATCAACCTGGTGAAAAATACGACCTATACGCTTACGATCACGATGATCAATGAATTGGCACCCACCACTGCGCCTGAGTATAATGTGACAGAAGAAGTGGAGGAGGAAGCAGTTGAGCATATGTTCTTTTTTGCCTGGACCAACAATACCTTTTCAAATCCGGCAGGCAATGGAAATATCGATGCGCGTGCAGACGTGGTTAATTACAATGACAAAGACATCAATAATTTACCACTGGGATTAAGTACAGCTTGGACAACCATTAACGCAACAGGTAGCGGCAAATTCAGGATTGTTTTAAAGCATCAACCCGATTTAAAGTCTGCAACCAGTACATTCTCTGATGGGGATAGTGATTTGGATGTAGAATTTGATCTGACTGTAAACTGAGATAGGTTAGGTGAGGTAAATACCCGGTGGCGAAAGTTGCCGGGTATTTTTTTGCCAGTTCAAACTTAACTCAAACCTGATTAGACCTTTTGCACTGTTCGCTGACGATTGAAAATGAAAACGAATCGCCCTTTTTTGCCTGTTTTTTTCTTTCATTTTCAATGTCAGGGTTTACCTTTCGGAATGAACCTTCCGGAGGCAGTCACTCATTTGCATCGATTTGTGGATACAATCCATCCACTAACTATAGCTGAATGGGATCGTTTTTCCACTATTTGGCATTTAGGCGAAGCAAAACGCAAAACTATTCTTACAGCCAAAGGTGAAACCGAACATACCTTGTATTTTATTACCGAAGGCGTGCAGCGGGCATATTATCTCACCAACAATGATAAAGAAGCCACGATTGTTTTTACGTATCCATTTTCGTTTTCAGGGGTGGCCGATTCATTTTTAACACAAACGCCATCTAATTATTTTTTTGAAACGCTTACACAGAGTCAATTTTTAAAAACAAATTATGCGCAGGTCAATGCACTGTGCCTAGAGTTTCCAAATTTGGCTAGGATGCTGAGTATGGCGACTGCTCACGCTTTGAAAGGCGCTTTGCAGCGACAAATTGAGTTGCAAACATTTAGTGCAGAAGAGAAATTTACTACGTTGTTGCAGCGCAGTCCACAAGTCCTTCGACTGATTCCACATAAATACCTGGCATCGTATTTAGGAATTGATGCTGCCACCTTTAGCAAACTGTTGGCAACTGTGCGGGTATAAAATCTTGGTGTAGACAAAGATTTTTCCTGATAGGGAAGCTCACTTTTGTTGTCATAAACAAACAAATTTATTTATGAAAACAGAAAAAGCACTTTCGATTACCATTCACACATTTATGGGCTTTTCAGCTTTTGCTATTATAATGGTGAGCGTTATGGCATTTCATAATCCGCAAGCAGTGATGGATTTGGTGCAGGTTAAGTTACCCAACACAGATGCTTACAGTTCTATTCGTGGCGTATATGGAGGTGTGGGACTAACCATATTTTTGACCCTTGTTTATCTGACGATTAAAGATCAGATAAAAGGTTTGGTCTTTGCATCTTTGCTTTGGGGTTTTTATGCCCTGTCGCGTGTGATCACGATTTTTAGAGAGGGAAATTTAGGCGACTTTGGAAATCAATGGCTTACTATTGAGTCTATTTTGTGCGTAGTAGCGTTGACATTGTTGAGCTTCAAGCTTCGTGTGAATGGTTCTTTTAAAAAAGTGGCTTGACTATGAAATCCTACGTAACAGATGAATTGCTCAGCGAACTGTATGAGCAAACAGAATTTATGTTGACTCGTGCCATTGCCGATTGGCAATTGGTTCCGCACAGTAAATTTGCCCTGAGGCCCTCTGCCAATGCATGGAGTGCCAATGAGTGTCTTCAACATTTGAACAGCTATGGTCGCTATTATTTGCCGGCCATTCAAAAGGCCATTCAAAAGGCTACGCCTGGCGCCACGAACCATTTCAACTCCGGTTGGTTAGGAAATTATTTTACAAATATGATGTTGCCAAAAGAAAACGGATCGTTGGCATTGAAAATGAAATCACCCAAAGATCATGCACCGGTAAAAATTCTGGAGAGTCATCAGGTGATTGCCGAATTTATCGATCAGCAAGAAACCTTGTTGAAGCTATTGCACGCAGCCAGGCAAATTGACCTCAACAAAGTGAAGGTGGGTATTTCGATTGCCCCTTTCATCCGATTAAAACTGGGCGATGTGTTTATGTTCTTGGTTGCCCATTTGATTCGGCACAGTCAACAGGCAGATCGTGCGCTGATGAAAAGCGGTATTTCTGTAGAACCTCGGCCGGCTATTTTATTTACACCTGTGCAATAGATGTTTCACTTCACCAAAAAGGGCTTCAGATCTTCCAGTTTGAGAATGCCTTCGTAGTAGGCTTTGCCAAAGATAACAGCGAACACACCCATGTCGTTAAGACGCTTGATGTCATCGGCGCCGCGTACTCCACCACTGGCGAGCACTTTTAGATCGGGAAATTTAGTAATGATCTCTTGATAGAAGGAAAACGCAGGGCCCTCCAGAACACCATCGCGCGAGATGTCGGTGCACTTGGCATATTTCAAACCCTTGTCGTAGAAATATTGCAGGTGATCGAAGAGATTAATGTCTGTTTTGTTTTGCCATCCGCGGAAAGAAACTTTTTTAGATTGGATGTCGGTAACATCTGCGCCCAGTGTCATTTTTTCGCGACCGTATGAAACGATCCACGACGCAAACAATTCAGGCTTGGCAATGGCAATACTGGATGCGGTAATATAATCGGCTCCGTAGTTGTACGCATTACCGATGTCACCATCGGTGTTGATGCCTCCGGTGAAATCAAGTTTCAGATCGGTGTAGCCGGCAATTTGCTCCAGCACGTGCAAGTTTTTGGGTGCGCCTGTTTCGGCTCCATCTAAATCCACCAGATGCAGCACTTCAATGCCGTGATCTTCAAATCGCTTGGCAAGGTCTACGGGATTTTCATCATAAGCTTTTTCGCTGGCGGGATCGCCCTTACGCATTTTAACAACTTTGCCTTTGCGGATGGCGATGGATGGGATTACTTGTATCATTCTACCTCAATATTAGGACTATAAATTATTTTGTTGAAAAGGGTGCAGCTACCAGCGTTTTATCCCAGATAAAAAGGAGTTCCATGTCTTCTCCTGCTTTCTCTACCGAAATGGTGAATTGTTCAAATTCTTTCTCCTGTGTAACTGATGGAGCCTCGATGACGAGTGCATCGGTTTCTGGATTGCGTTGTGCCTGCCCATCAAAGCCAACACCCCATCCCGGAATTTCTTTGTTGAAGATTATCTTCCACGACTGCTGTCCCGGAATTGTCCATAGGCTGTACTCGCCGGCTTCCAGTGTTTTTCCACCGAAATCGAGGGCTTGATTGGTTTTAAAAACACTCGCTTCGTTGGCACCGGTTCTCCATACTTTTCCAAAGGGCACCAGTCCGTCTTTCGCAAATATGACACGTCCCTTTTTTGACGGGCGGTTGTAGTAAACACCTATTTTGAGTTTGCCATTTTCAAAAGCTATTTCGCCTTCCGGGCTAAAAGACTTGGTATAGAAAAAGCGAACGTACACCAATGCGGCTATGATGATTAAAGCCACGATTCCAAGTATCAAAAATAATTTCTTCATGATTAAAGCGCGTTGAACCTTCTAGTTAATATTTAACATCCAATTTGCAAATATTTAATGTTATCCATTTACTTTTGGCAAAATAAACGCTTTTTATTATGGTAGTATTTGGAATTGTATTAGCGCTTTTCGTTTTGGCTGTTGCATCAATTTGGCTTTTCCCTAATAGCAAAGTCAGCAACAACGAGCACGATATAAAGCACTAACCGGCGGATGAACATCTGCGTTTTTTGCGGATCTTCCACCGGTACAGAACCCATCTATCAGGAAGCTGCAAGAGAATTGGGTAGCTTGCTGGGATCAGCTCAGCACACGCTCGTTTATGGGGGTGGAAATGTAGGGCTCATGGGTATTGTGGCAGATGCCACTCTGGTGGCTGGCGGTAAAGTGATTGGCGTTATTCCTGAATTTTTGCAACGCAGAGAGGTAGCTCACAACGGAATTACGGAACTAGAGGTAGTTGAAACTATGCATCAGCGCAAGCAGCGCATGGCAGAGTTGGCAGATGCTTTCATTGCCATGCCGGGTGGATGGGGAACACTTGATGAATTAGCAGAAATTTTAACCTGGCGTCAGCTCGGTCTAATCCAAAGTTCAATTGGAATCTTAAACACAAACTCATTTTTTGATCACCTGCTCGCTCAAATGAATTTGATGACTCGCTACGGATTTTTGGGCAGTGGCAGTTTGGAGGTTATAAAAGTAGAGCAGCAGCCCCGGCAATTGTTAACCCAATTGGGGGCATTTTCTGTACAAGCGAGTTAGGTTCGGCAAAAAAGCAGTAGCTTTAACTATGCTCGCAGCAATGAGGCAAATTCTACTCCTGCTTATTTTCTTTTCAGTTACGCGGAGTTATAGCCAACAAACTTTAGGATTCTCATTTCCGGATGGCGTGCATCGGGTAGATATTCCGATTGAGATTCATAACAATCTCATTGTGGTGCCCGTGATTTTGAACAACCGCTTACCACTAAAATTTATCATTGACACGGGAGTTCGCACAGCGATATTGACTCAGAAAGTGTACAGTGATATTCTGAATCTTTCCTACACTCGAAAATATTCATTGTCGGGCCCCGGCGGACAAAAATTGGTGGACGCGTTTATCACTTCTAATGTAACTTTTGATATGCCGGGGGTGCACGGGCAGGGGCATTCGATGTTGGTGTTGCAAGAGGATTATCTGGAGCTAAAGAACTCGATGGGCATTGATGTGCATGGCATTCTGGGCTATGAGTTGTTCAGTCGATTTGTGGTGATGATTGATTATGAAGCAAAGAAGATGACCCTGATTCAACCGGATTATTTTAAGCCGAAAAAAAGTTATCAGGCGTTGCCCATTCAAATTGAAGACACCAAACCATTTGTTGAACTGAACATCAGCGTGCGCGACTCATCGGCGATGAACGCAAAGTTTTTGGTGGACACAGGAGCCAGCCATGGCTTATTGATTGAGGAGGATTCGGATACACGACTGCGCATGCCGGCGAAACATATTTCAAGTATTTTGGGAAGAGGCATTGCGGGTGTAATCACCGGCAAGATTGGCCGCACCAAGTCGCTGAAAATCGGAAAGTATGAACTGAACAATTTGATCACGAGCTTTCCAGATGATTATGCCTATCGGGATTCTGTGGGCAGCAAAAACTTTTCACCCCGAAATGGCTCTATCGGTGGCGATTTGCTCAGTCGATTTACTGTGATTTTTAATTTTCCCGGAGAGATGATGTACATCAAAAAGAATGCATCCTTCCGCAAGAAATTTTATTATAGCCTCAGTGGCCTTACTTTACGCGCCATAGGGCAGAAGTTGCGTGAGTATGAAATTTCTGATGTACGTGCCAACTCAACTGCAGCCGTTGTTGACTTACGTGTAGGTGATGTAATCTTATTTGTGAATGGAATTAGCGTGCAAGATTACCAATTGAGTGAGGTGAATAACTTTTTTAACTCCAAACCGGGTCGCAAGATCAGAGTAGAAATTTTGCGCAAGGGCGTGCGAATGAAAAAAGACTTTGTGCTGGAAAATCAGATCTGATTATTACAGATGCAGAAGCCGGGCTAACTGACTTTTTCTCTTACGGAAAGCATCTTGTAGATATTCTTGTGCTTGTCGGTACTTTAATGAATGACTGAGCGATTTATAAAGTGAGTCTGGAGCCAGATTTGACTTGAGCACGTAGTTTAAAATTCCTTGTGTTAACGTTTCCTGATAGTTCGAGTTTTTTAGAACGGTGATCGGAATGTTTTTTGTTTTGCGAAATGATTGGAGTTTGAGAACAGATAGCTGCAATTCCTGTTTTCCAATGTTGTCATCGATGATGATGTGTGAAGGCGAGAAATAAGCCAAACATTGCAGGCTGCTTTTCCAGTCAAATGCAAACTCGGTGTTGATTTTTTCGCCCCGTACTTCATGGAGACGATTTAAGATGGAACTTAATTCGATCGGATTATTACCGACCATTAAAACATTCAGTGTTTCGGATTGAGTAACTTGGGGGGTCATAACCATATAGACGTTGGATTGATGGATAAGTTCCGCACTTTGTAACCATTTAACAACGAATTGATCGAAAGAGACCATATTAATTTTTAATGAACATTTGAAAACGGTTGTAATAGTGGGAGGGGGATTGGCCGGGCTGATATCCGCTTATATTCTGGCAAGAAAAAAAGTGCCAGTTATGTTAATTGAAAAGAAGGAATATCCCTTTCACCGGGTGTGCGGCGAATACATTTCCAACGAAACCATCCCCTTTTTGAAGTCGCTGGATCTTTTTCCGACTGAATTTGAGCCGCCACACATAAATGAACTTCAACTAACTTCCGTGAGCGGGCGCGAAGCCATTGTTTCACTGGATTTAGGCGGATTCGGTATAAGCCGATATGCATTTGATCAATTTTTGTATCAGCGTTGTATTCGGGCGGGTGTGCGCTGTTTGGTGAACACCGAAGTTGAATCCATTCACTTTCAAAATGAACAATTTGAAGTCAAAACCAATCGACAAACTCATGTTGCCGATGTTGTGATAGGTTCGTTTGGCAAGCGATCAAAACTAGATGCACACTTGCAACGAGGTTTTTTGAAAAAACGATCGCCTTATGTTGGTGTGAAGTATCACATTCGTACACAACATCCGGCCAATCGTATAGCGCTTCATAACTTTAAGGATGGCTATTGCGGCATCAGCAATGTAGAAGAAGGCAAGAGCACGTTGTGTTATTTGACACATCGAGCCAACGTTAAGCGATTTGGCAACCTGCGCGATATGGAGCGGGAGGTTTTGTATCGAAATCCGTATTTAAAAAAGCTGTTTACAGAATCTGAGTTTTTGTGGGAGCGGCCGGAAGTAATCAATGAAATTTCATTTGCCACCAAAGCTCCGGTAGAAGATCATGTGCTGATGTGTGGCGATGCGGCCGGAATGATTACTCCACTGTGCGGCAACGGGATGGCCATCGCCATTCATGCATCGAAAATAGTGACAGAGGTGGTAGATGAATATTGTAACGATCGGTTTTCGCGCGAAGCGATGGAGCGAACGTATCGGAAACGCTGGAATGATCTATTTGCAAAACGATTGTGGGCGGGGCGTCAAATTCAGCAACTGTTTGGCAGTGAGTGGACATCGAATTTGGCAGTAGACATTGCCCGTTATGCCAAACCGCTGGCTCACTACCTGGTAAAAAGTACGCACGGCGAGCCATTTTGATGAGAGGTGTTGCGAATCGTTTTTAGTTTGCTAACTTTCTTTCAAAACATTGTTGTATGCACTTCACCAACCGAAGAGAGTTTATCAAGAGCCTGGGTCTGCTGGGCGGATACAGTTTAACAGCCGGACTGATCGCGGCTTGCACGAGCAAATCTACCAGCGAATCGACGGGAGATTCTACCACGGTGGCGGCCGCATCCACCAAAGATTTGTTCTTTAAAATTTCATTGGCCGAGTGGTCGCTGCATCGCACGCTGCAAGAAAAGAAAATGGACAATCTTGATTTTCCGGTGCGCGCAAAAAATGATTTTGGAATTTCTGCAGTGGAGTATGTCAATCAGTTTTTCAAAGACAAAGCAAAGGACACCGCGTATTTGGCTGAACTCAAGAAACGATGCGATGACAATGGTGTGACCAGCGTTTTGATCATGTGCGATGGCGAAGGTGCGATGGCAGATTTGGATTCGAAGAAACGCAAAGAGGCGGTCGAAAATCATTACAAGTGGGTGGAGGCAGCGAAGTTTTTAGGATGTCATTCCATTCGTGTTAACTGCTATGGAGAAGGAAGCGCCGATGACGTGGCTAAAGCCGGCATGGATGGGCTGCACTCGCTCAGTGAGTTTGCAGCACAATCCAATATCAATGTGATTGTGGAAAATCATGGCGGATTTTCTTCAAATGGAGAGTGGTTGAGTAAAGTGATTGCAGGTGTTCAGCTTCCGAATTGTGGCACGTTGCCAGATTTTGGAAATTTCTGCCTGAAGCGTGAAAAAGAGGTGTGCATAGAAAACTATGATCGCTACAAAGGCGTGACTGAGATGATGCCCTTTGCCAAGGGAGTAAGCGCCAAGAGTTATGATTTCGATGAGCAGGGCAACTGCATAGAAACCGATTATGCAAAGATGCTTCCCATCGTACAAGCGGCGGGATACAGCGGCTATATCGGAATAGAATATGAAGGAGGCAAGCTTTCAGAGGATGACGGAATTCGCGCCACCAAAAACTTATTGGAAAGATTGGGTCGGGTTTAATTAGCAGCAAATGAAAAAGATATTCTGGATTGCGATTTTAGCAGTGGCGTGCAACACCGCCCCTTCCGAAAAAGTGTTATCAGCGGCCGATTTTGAATCAAAGTATAAATCCACAACTAACGCTATTTTGTTGGATGTGCGTACCGAAGAAGAAGTAGCCAACGGTAAAATAATGGAGGCACAAAATATCGTGTATGACGATGCTTTTGCCAACAAGCTGGATTCACTTCCCCATCAACCTTTGTTTGTGTATTGTGGAAGTGGCATACGCAGTGCAAAGGCCGCTGCGATTTTACGCGAAAAGGGGTATGAAGTATTTGAACTGGAAGGCGGCATTAAGAATTGGAAAGCCGCAGGCAAGACGGTTAATTAGTGCCAAACCATTTCCCTACTTTTTCTAAATCCACATTTCCTCCGGATAGAATAATTCCAACACGTTTGCCTAAAAATTTCTGTTTGCTCTTCAATACCGCAGCGAAGGGAACGGCGCATGAACTCTCGACAATAATTTTTAATCGTTCCCAGATCAGCCGCATGGCTGCAATGATCTCTTCGTCTGTGACGGTGATGATTTCTTTGACTCCATCCTGAATTACTGGAAATGTTTTATCTCCCAGCTTGGTGAGTAGGCCATCGGCAATGGAGTTGGATTGCGCTTCTTCAATTTTGCCACTTTGTAGTGATCGAAAGGCATCGTCCGAGCCGGCGGGTTCGGTTCCAATCACACTTGTTTTGGGTGAGAAAAAGCTAGAAGCTAGCGCTGTGCCGCTTAACAATCCACCACCACCCACGGGAGCGAGGATGTAATCCAACGGACTTACGGCTTCAATCAATTCTTTGGTGGCAGTTGCCTGTCCCTCCATCACTTTGTAATTATTGAAGGGATGAATTTCAGTGGCGCCGGTGTCGGCAATAACCTTTGCTAAGGTTGTTTCGCGTGCTTGCAGCGTCGGTTCGCATTCAAAAATTTCGCCACCGTACCCACGCACACCGCGCTTTTTTATTTCGGGTGCTGTGCGGGGCATAACAATGTAAGCAGGCGTATTTAAAATTTTGGCTGCGCGCGCCAATGCCTGTGCATGATTACCCGAAGAGTGCGTAGCCAATCCCTTTTTAATATCCGCCTCAGAGAGAGACAAGGCGGCATTCATAGCACCTCTTGCTTTGAAGGCACCCACCTTCTGAAAATTTTCGCATTTAAAAAAGATGCGACAGCCTGCCAGATCATCGATGCTTTCGCTCGTGAGCACAGGTGTTTGATGAATGTACGGCTTGATGCGCTCGTGTGCTTCGATGATGCTTTCTTTGGTAATCGGGTGCATAGTGTAAAAAATAGCAGCTACGTTGTTAAACTAATCTTGTATTGCTTCTTCCAACTCATCCATTTTTGCTTCGGAAAAAGCACCGGAGGTGGCGTACACAATTTTACCTTCTTTATCTAACACAAAGAAGTAAGGAATGTCTCGCTTTTCAAAATCCAGTGCTTCTTTGTATTTCTTTAATTCACCCCGATAGAAAAGGATGTAGGGCAGGAGTTGTGGATCGGTATTTTTTAGTGCTTTCTTTTTGGCTGTGCCGGTAGCCGCGGCATTGACGCCTGTGAACATGGGTACGAAGTAAACGTTAACGTCATAGGCAAAACTGGCCATCATTCCTTCCTGCTTGCGAATGAATTTGTTGAATATGGGGTTGAACCAACTGTTTAGTTCTTCTTCTGATTTTTTGGAATAGGCGAGTCCCAACAAAGTGTATTTTCCTTTTGTGTCCTGGGGTAAAAGAACGGTTTTGTCATTCACTGTTTCAATTTTCATTTCCGGAAAAGTGCTTCCGATCACCTGTGCAAAGCCAGTTGATAGTACCGCTATCACAAATAAAAATGTAAGGGGAGTTTTCATACGTTAGTCATTATTTTTTAAAGTCAACAACACCTGGCTGGAAATCGCTTACTATCTTATTATAGGTGAAGAAACGAATTTGAGTGTTGGGTAAATTTAGTGAATTTGAAATAGCCAAAATTTAAAGTTGCTCGTTATCTTTGAATCTTTTACCTAATTCTGAAGAGATGTTGCGATCCTTTCGCCCACGCCCATATATAACGGTAACGAAAACAGTTATCGTATTTCTGTTTGTTGCCTTCTGTGCAGAAGCACAGAAAATTAGTGAAGCCGCCACTGCTGAGGCCTCGGCGCTGAAAAAAATATTCGATAAAGCAGAGCTTGCCGCGGTTAAGTCAGTGGTAACGTATGAATATTTTATTGATTCTGAAGGTGCCCTGCAAGCCCGAGAGAAAAACAAAAATCAATACATCGCCCTCAAGCTGAATGCATCGCTGATGCTTCGAAATTTTGCTAACAACCGTATCAGTATAGAAAGTTATTCCCTCAAAACAGAAAAAGATCGCAATCAAATTCACGATAAATACTGTGGAAGTGCAGTGAGTGAAGATATTTTTTATTCTGATGGCCAGGTATGTGTTTACCGCGCACAACTCAGTCAGCTGGGACAAGTGGTCAACTACGAGTCGAGCATTTTATACAAAGACCCGAAGTATTTGACGCAGGTGTTTTTTCATGAAGACATGCCCAGCAAATCGAGAGAAGTAAATTTCATTGTGCCTGAAGGCGTGGAGTTGGAATTGATCGAGCGAAATTTTGGAAATTACAAAATCGATAAGCGGATTATGCCATCGGCCAAAGGGAAAGTGTATAGCTTCACGATTCAAAATATTGACGCTTTACCCAAAGAGGAGAACCAGCCAGGTTATTTGCATTTTATTCCGCATGTACTCGTGCTTTGCAAATCGTATCAATCGCCCAAAGGAGAACGTGTGCCGGTGCTGTCGTCTACCAAAGATTTGTATAATTGGTATGCTTCGTTAACGGCGCAACTCAACACGAACTATGATGCCATTAAACCGATGGTAGCAGAGTTGACGAAAAATAAAAAAAGCGATGAAGAGAAAATTCGTGCTATCTATTATTGGGTGCAAGACAACATCAAATACATTGCTTTTGAAGATGGCATAGCAGCCTTCAAACCGGAAGATGCCAGTGAAGTATTTTACAAACGCTATGGCGATTGCAAAGGCATGGCCAATCTGACCAAAGCTATGCTGAAGATCGCTGGGTACGATGCCCGCCTAACCTGGATTGGCACCAATAAAATTCCATATTCCTACGATTTGCCAACGCTGGCGGTAGATAATCATATGATTTGTACTGTCATGCTGAAAGACAAGCAGATGATTTTGGATGCTACAGAAAAACAAAACGCCATGGGCGAACATGCCGAGCGCATTCAGGGAAAGGAAATTTTAATTGAGAACGGACCAAACTATGTGTTGAGCCGGGTTCCTGAAGAGTCTATTGATTTGTACCTCGAAGAGGCCACGTGGCAGTTTTCTATTGTTGATAATGCATTGAAGGGAACGGGAGTGACAGCATTGAATGGAGAAACTAAGAAGAACATTTTGAATTATTGGAATACGTTGAAGACGGATGACCGTAGCAATTTTATGAAACGCTATCTGTCGGGTAAAGCAAATCCTGATGAGTTTGATAAACCTGTGGTGCAAGGCTTGAAGCGTGATTCGGTGTTGATGATTCGGTGTGGCACTGTGCTAAAAAATCAACTGTACAAAAATAATCAGGAGTTGTATGTTGATTTGGATTTTGAAGATGATTTTGCGAATGCGCAAATGAAAAAAGATCGTATGGTACCTTTCAAATTTAGTTCGCGCTCGTTTAAAAAAGTAAAAATGGAATTGACGATTCCTGCAGGTTACGAACTGAGCTATTTGCCAGAGCCGTTGTCTATTAAAAATCCACATTATGAGTTTGACATGCGCTATCAATTAAGTGGCAACAAAATAATTTACACCCGCGAAATTAAAATTTTAAAAAACACATTGCCTACTTCTGAATTCGCAAAATGGAATAGTGCCATACAAGAGGTGAAAGGCTTTTACAACAATCAAATCACGTTAAAACAGAAGTAATCTATCGAATGAAAAAGTACAGTTTAGTAGTGATTGCCTGCTTGCTATGGGTGGGAGGCAGCCAGGCGCAAGGAATCAACGTCAATAAAAAACGTGCCGACGAAGTGAAGGCATTGATGTGGGGCAATGCGGACAAAGATTTTCAAGTTACTCAGGTACCGGATAAGTGGAAAGATCAGCAAGCGGTGATCCTTGCCAAATCCAACGTGCTGTACTATCGGAAGGATGCGATTGTATCCAATTTGAATTACGATCGCTTTACACATGTTCGGATTAAATTACTCACATCAAAGGCGATAGAGGATTATGCGCAGTTCACCCTCGACGGAAGCATTTTGAGTGGATCGAACAAGTTAAATTCGTATGCAGGTTTTAAGATTGTTAAGCAAAATGGATCGCACGTAGAGGTGCCTTTGAGTGAGGCAGTGAAAGAGAACGAGACCTACAATGGCATGCAACAAGAGTCTTACAAGTTGGCAATTCCCAATTTGGCGGTGGGCGATATTCTGGACTATTACATTGTTAAAGAAGAAAATATTTCGCTGAGTGGAGCGAAGTATTATACATTTGATCCGGTCTTGTTTCAATTGCATTCGGAATACCCGATTCTGAAACAGAAAATATCTTTTGAGGTTCTGAGAAGATGTTACATCAATTTGAAAACCCTTAACGGTGCACCCGGTTTTAAATTGACACAAGGAGAAGATGACCGGAGTTTTTATTATCTGGAGGATGCGAATCGCGAAAGCGTAAAAGACGTGCGGTGGTTGTTTCCCTACCGCGAATTGCCAGCCGTTAAATTTAAAGTAACGTATGCTTCGGCTATGGTGGCTGGTCAACTTCCTCTTTTTATAGGAGAGCCCGGTGTACTTAAATCAAAAGTAGATATTAAAGAGGTCAAAGATTTGTTGTCGTATTACTACAACTACATTGTTAATGTTGATCTAAGCGTAACGGAGTCATACATTAAATCGCATATCAGCAAAAAACTAAAAGGGGTAAGAGATAAGGATCAAATAGCCAGAGAAGCCTACTATGCATTAAGGAATTTTCGCTTTGCCAATTTGGCGGAAGTGGAAGTCTTAAATGATAATAGTCCATCCAGTGCTGTCAATCGGGATATGATTATTCTCTCCAATTATTATAAGTCAAAAGACATTCCCCACGAATTTCTAATTGGCATATCGCGCGAGGTTTCATCCATTAACGATCTCATTTTTGAAAACGAGATGTCGTTTATGCTAAAGGTAAACACGCCAAAACCGTTTTATGTTGGCCGAATGGATGCCAACTCAGTCATCGGAGAAATTGACATGGATTTGCAAGGCGAAGCCGTTTATTCCGGCTTGGGAACATTGAGCCCATCTAAATGGAATTTGAAAAGAGTAACCATACCCGTTGTGGAAGCGAAGCAGAATCGAACGGCAGCTACCTATACGTTAGAGTTTACCGATTTGAATGAAGGTATCGCAAAAGTGCAAGCCAGAAAATTGGCAACAGGTGGCAGTCGCATTTATTTTCAAAACATCCTTACCGATTTCTACAGCTATAAAGCCGAGGAGGCGGCCAATTTTGAAATGAAAGAAGAGAAAAAATTTGAAAAGAAATTCGGCAAGAAACGCGACGATTACCTGGCTGCACGCCCCGAAAAATTTAAGACGCGATTGAAAGAAAGTATGGAAGGAGAGTTTGATGTGCCTATCGAAGATATCAGTGAGCCAACCGTGGTGCAAATGGGTCGCTAATTATCTGGTGAGTGTTGGAAAACTAATTGAAAGTCAGGTAAACATTGCCGAAGAAGAAAAAGACAGAAAGTATAATGCCTATTTGCCGGCTGCCCGCACGTTTGAGTATGAAGTGAAAGTAAAAATACCGGCCGGCTACAAAGTAACGGGTGCCGATAAGTTGAATACCAAAGTTGAAAACCAATATGGGTCATTCACCAGCAGTGCTACCATAGAAAGCGATCAGCTCATCATTAAGGCATCAAAAATTTACAGCACCAATTTTGTGAAAAAGGAAGATTGGAAACGGTTGGTCGACTTTGTGAAGGCCGCGTACGATTTCACCAATTTGCAGGTGGTGTTTGAGAAGCAATAGAAACTATTGCTCCTTCAAACGACTGCTTCCTTTTGTGACTATAAATTTTTTGGCGAGGTATTGATTGGACACAGGCTTTTTCAATGTCTCCATGAAATACCACTCGGCTTTGGTTTGAGTAGGATATAGCGTGAGCAGTAAATAGCCGTGATCGCGGTGATTGTTGTATTTGATGTGTGGATTGCGATTCAACAAGGCTTGCTCCATTATCTTGACGGTGTCAGCCGGTTTGCGTTCATCTAAGTTTCCGGAGGAGATGCTCGTTACACCAAACTCAACGGCGAATGGCTGATAATTTTTGGTAATGTCTACAGCGGCTTCAAAAGCCCACGAAGCATGTGTATCGCCTGATGTGATGATGATATCCTGAATTTTATTCGCCCGAATAAAGTCTACCAGTTTTTTCTTTTCCGATGGAAAACCATCCCACGAGTCGAGGTTGCGCTCTATTTTAGGATAGATATCTTGAATGAAAACATCGGAGAATATGACCTGATTGCCGATCACTTTCCAGGTGGCTTTCGAAGATTGCAGTGTGTTCTCGAACCAATGTAATTGCGTGTCTCCTAACATTGAGCGCTCGGTACTTTTCAACGAAGGATTGTTGATGTCGGTAATTTCCGGATCGCGACCGGCGAGCCGCTCATCGAGCATGATTACATCGGCCAGCGGACCGAAGGAAAACGCTCTGTACAATTCTTTGCTTTCGCGGATGGGCATCCACTCATAGTACGTTTGTTTGGCAGCCGCTTTTCTTTTTTCATAGTCGCCTTCTTCTGGCTGATGATTTTGCGCACCGGTTACGGTAGAGTTGTTGGCGATTTCGTGGTCGTCCCAAATGGCGATGAAAGGATGCAATTGATGAACACGACGCAAGCCATTATCCAATCGGTAGAGCGAATAGCGTGTGCGATAATCCTGCAGGCTTACGATTTCATGAGGTGGAATATTGATACGACCCAACGTAGTATCGCCGTAGCGACCTACGCCATATTCGTAAATGTAATCGCCCAAGTGAAGTACTGCATCTAACAAAGGTTGGTCGGCCATTTTATCATAGGCCGAAAAATAGCCGAACTCCCAATTGGCGCAACTGGCAACAGCAAACTTCAGACTGTCTTTGGCGGCTACCGGGGCTGTTTTGGTTCTTCCTACAATCGACGTTTTTCCCAGCGCCGTAAACCGGTAGTAGTACACATGATCGGGTTTAAGAGCATCGACATCTATTTTCACCGTGTAGTCGCGCAAGGCTGATGCAGAAGTAGTGTCTGATTGGTAGACGGAAGAGAACTTTTCATCTTCAGCTACTTCCCATTTTACGGGCACTGCACTCACCGAATCATCGGGTGTTACGCGCGTCCAGATGATGACACGATCGGGCAGCGGATCGCCTGAAGCAACGCCATGGTAAAACGGTTTCATGGATGCATCGAAGTGAATGGACACGGCCTGATGAAGCGGAGGTGCTGATGGTTTTTTGGTTGAACAGCTAAGGATGACGAATGGGATGAGCAGGAGGGTGAGTTTATTCATAAACAGGTGTGGTAGATACCAGCGAAAGTAAACAGTTAATTTTTCTCTGATATGATGCTGCCGTTAAATAATTTGCGCACTTTGAATAATACCTATTTTATTTTCGGCGTAATAGACAACCTAATGGCACCGTTTTCAGTCTTAGAAGAAACCAAAAAAACTATGAATCGATCTTTTCTTTTTACCACACTGTTTTGGATTTCGGGTGTGGTTGTTTTTGCCCAGCCACGTGTGGAACAAGCCAAGGCATTGTATGAGCAAGGTAAACTGGATCAAGTGAAGAAACTGCTCAATCCGGTGGGTGAGAAAGAGGTAGACTTTGCTGCCGCCCGATATTATTTGGGACGTGTGGCCTTTGATGAAAAGAAATATGACGATGCCTCGGATTATTTTGAAGAAGCAGTGGAAGCCAACGACAAAGTAGCCGACTATCACAATTGGCTGGGTAATACTTACGGCACCATAGCTCAAGACGCGAATATGTTTAAGCAGGGCATGCTCGCTCCTAAAATGAAGAAGGCGTGGGAAAACGCCATTGCTTTGGACGCGAAAAATTTAGATGCACGCACATCGCTCATTCAATATTATTTACAGGCTCCCGGCTTTATGGGAGGTAGTGTAGACAAAGCAAAAGAAGTGGCTAACCAAATTATAAAATTAAAGCCCGCCGAAGGACATCGGCAGATGGGAAATGTGTACATGCACGAAAAGAAAACTGCCGAAGCAGAGAAGGAATTTATAGAAATGGCAAAAGCTGATCCTGCCTACGTTTCGGGACTCGCTAATTTTTATACAGGCCAAAAACAGTATGACAAAGCCTTTACACTTTTTGAGGAGGCACTCAAAAAGAATCCAGAAGACTATCTTGCTTTGTATCAATTTGGAAAAACAAGTGCAGTCAGCGGCCAAAAGCTGGAGCGGGGTGAGGAGTGTTTGAAAAAATATCTAACCTACACACCCAAGCAAAATGAACCATCGCATGCCGGAGCCAATATGCGTCTGGCACAGATCAAAGAAAAGAAAGGCAGCAAGGCCGAAGCAAAAAAATTATTTGAAGCAGCTTTAAAAATGGATAGAAGTTTGAAAGAAGCCAAGGAAGGATTGGAGCGTGTATCAAAATAAAAAAGTACGCTTCTCTACATGCGCCAGGAACGAATTGAAATTATCGATGTGCTGCGAGGATTCGCCTTGCTGGGGATTATTCTTGTTCATTTTACTGAACAATACTATGCCGGGCAACTGCCCAAAATTCACGAGAACTTGGGCTCGCATCATTTAGCCGATTCCATTGCAGAGGCATTGATTGGTATTTTTATCATGGGGAAATTCTTCATGATCTTTTCGTTTTTGTTTGGGCTAAGTTTTTTTATTCAATTAGATAAAAGCGATGGCTCGCCTTCCTTTTTAATGCGGTTTGCCTGGCGTTTGATTTGTTTGTTTTGCATCGGCTTGTTGCACCATCTGCATTATCGCGGAGACATTCTTACTATTTATGCCGTGCTGGGATTTGGTTTGCTGTTGGTGTATCGACTTCCCGACAAGGCATTGCTCGTTGTTGCGTTGCTCTTGGTTTTTAATATTCCTTCGGTAGTTATGCGCCTGTATGATGTGATTGCGGTAGCTACATCCAATGCGATGACGGAGGTAGACCAGAAGCCATTGGAAATTTATTATGACACGTTGAAGTCGGGTAGTTATCTTGAAATAATCAAAGCAAATTGGTACGAACTGAAGAGCAAATTCGAATTTCAAATTGAGTTTGGCCGAATATACATTACGCTCGGCCTCTTTTTATTGGGGTTGTATGCAGGAAGAAAAAAATGGTTTGATGAAATTCAGATTTTTAAAAAACTGATCCGCTTTGGTTTGTGGTCACTTTTGAGTTGTGTGGTTGTTGCCAGTGTGATGGCCCTAATCATTTTCATATTAAAAATTGAAATGACTCAAGCCCAACAATTTTTGGTGGGAGGCTTTGTGTATGATGTTTTCAATGCATCCCTGGCAGCCATTTATGTGGGTCTGGTGGTGCTGGCATTTCAAAAAGAAAAGCGCCATCAACTGTTGATGAATTTTTATGAAGTAGGAAGAATGGGTTTAACCACGTATTTGACGCAGGCATTGGTAGGCACGTTGTTGTTGTTTTCTTACGGGTTCGGTTTACTGGGTGAATATGGAGCAGCAACGTGGTCCGTTATAGCCATCGTGGTATTTGGTCTTCAAATCGTATTCAGCAAATGGTGGCTTGCTCATTTTTATTACGGCCCCGTGGAATGGCTGTGGCGAAGCATGACCTACTTGAAATTACAACCGCTCAAAAAGCAGCCATCATAGAAAATTAGAATACCTGAGACTAAGCGCGCCTGCCTTTAGTCTAAGAGAGAAATGAAAATTTAATGAAGTTTCGGGTAGTGTCACCTCACAGCTCGATTTACTTCGCCTTCATGCTGGAAGGTGGAAGAGATTGCTTCGGATTAAATCACCTATTCATCAAAACTACTTGTGCCTTGGTGCCTTCGTGGTGAAAGGATGCAGATCAATTTTTAATCACCCCCAATTTGTACACAAAAAACACGTTGATGCTGGGTAGGTAGCCATAGCTGGAGTAGTCGGATTTTAATTCGGTATCGATTAATTCACTCAGCTTTTCCAATGATCGCTGAGGAGATTCTACATAGCTGGACGAAGCCAGCGTTTTTGCGAAACTAAACTCGGTATGGATTTCAATTTTCGGATTCTTAAAGGTAAACCGACGGCCATATAAAATACCGGCATTGTACAAGTCAGATGACAATGTGAGAGTAATGGGCGATTGCGCATTTTGCCGGGGCCTTACGGGATAAGAACCCACATTCACATTAAAGGCAGTTTGAATAGCACTGATGGGTGTGTCTGCGGCTTGCAAATGAATCCACGATCCGGTAACGCCTACGTAATTTTTACCAAAATGATAGTTTGTTCCTACTTGACTGATCACGCCGAAATTAAATGCGTTGGTTAAAACATTCACAATGGATTGCTCCACGCCAAACGCCTTAAGCACATCCAGTATCACCTGATCATACGGCTTGGTGAGCACGCCTACCTGAGCATTGGCAGACCAATGTTTATTCCACTGGTAATCGTATTGCACGGCATATTGCAATGGGATTTGGGTACCCACTTTGATCGAGTGCTGTGCTTGCAGGTGAACGGTAGACAAAACGAATACGAGCGTAAAAACGGTTTTTTTCATCGGGAGGATAAATAAGGTAAAATAGATCGGGTGTTACTGCCTCGATTTCTTGAAACAAGTGAATTAAGTTTTTAATATTGAATGATCAAAGATTCAGTATGAAAAAAATCTACGCATACGTTTTCGTTTTTGCCGCTAGTGTGGCCGCTTGTACCGTTATGAAGAACGATAAGCTCGACAAAGATGCCGAGCAATTTTTGACAGACTTCAAAAGTGTGCTAACCAAATCGGATTCAGAGATTTTGGCTCTCTTTTATTCCGGCCAAAGTGAAGAAGAAATCCTGAAGGGTGTTGCCGTACTACAAAACAAAAACCAGTTTGTTTCTACCCGCATACGCTATGCAGAAGCTACAGGGAAATGGGAGGATGGCTACTTGTTTATTGATTTACCCATAGAGATTGTTGCCGAGGGCGAAGAGATGGTGGTGAAACACCTCGCGTTAAAACTGGTGCAGAAGAAGGCTGGCAAATTTTACATCAATCGTTTTGGCGGCGAGGAGGTTTACTCAGCCTACCAATCATTAAAGTATAAAGTAGAAAACAGAGATCTGTTGGCCAAACGAGCACAAGATTTAAAAGTGTACTACGACCGCGCTATGCAATTGCAAAAAAACTATGACTCGGTAGTTTGGTATACACAATACAAAGACACTACCTACTACTTTGCAGTGAATGGAAAATTTGTGCTCGATTCATTGAATGGAAAATCGCCCGCTACTTTCAAAATGGGGTTGGTACATGAAAATGGTAAAGTCATAATACCGGTTGAGTATGAGTTGATCGGCAATCCGAGCATCAACATTGCTGATGCGGTTGAAGTAAAGCGTGATGGGAAAGTGGGGTATTATGATTTGACCGGCAAGATGCTGGTGCCAGCCGAATACACATGGTTAGTTCCCTATGAGGAAGGAGAATCAAAAGCATTGGTAAAAAAAGATACCGTGTTTGGATGGCTGGATGCTTCGTATCAGTTCCATGAAAACTTTCCCTCCGCAACAGCAGAAAAATACATCCGTGACTTCACATATTTGACGGAAAAGAAATTTGTGTTTGGGGTTGATCATCAACAAATCATAGTTAGCCTTGCTCAAGATGAGCGGTATAATTATGAATCAAGAGGTATTATTATTATCCCTGGATTCTTGGCTAACAATAATGTTTTCAATTGGCTATTAGACGATTTTACAACCATACTTGCAAAGGATGATCAGATATATGAATCAGGAAATATTTATAAGGAAAGCAGTAATCAATATTCATTCTATTTATCTAAAACTATTGCTGTTTTAGTAAACAGCATAGAAACGCGTTATATCGGGGGCCGTAGTGAGTTCTATACTTCGAGGAAAATTAATCTCATAGACAAGAATCAGAATACGTTAGGGTCAGTAGACACATGGGGTGGGGGAGAATTTTCACTAAAACTGTTAGGGAGTAATCTGCTGCAGACTTCATTTCTTTATAACGAAGAGTATGAGTTTACATCTGATTTTAAAGAAACAAACCTTCCTCATTATTATTATTTTAGAATTGAAGAGGATATGAGGCTGTCAGAATTACCAAGAAATAGATTTTTCGGATTTACGGAATATGTAAAAATTGATAGCAGTTTTATTACTGGTAATTTTGTGACTTATAATCGCACGTTACCGGAAGGAAAACAGAAACAAGCCTCCACATTCCTTTCAGTCGAAACGCTTGAATATATGCGTTTAGAAATATTAGCAAACTATGGGTACATCATTAGCAATGAAGATTTCATGAATAGATACCGAATTTTTGGAAAGGGGGAGGAGAAGGATCAAACATTCACTTTGGATTATGAAACAGTCTACGCCAAAGCCTCCGAAATCGATAAACACAATCTTGATTTTCTGGCCAAGATTTTGGGGCCGATTGCAAAGCCCATCTGATAACCGTGAAAAAATTTACACGGGGTTTTCTGTTCTTGTTGGGTGCAGCGTTAACGATCAACGCACTTACCTATCTGAATTTTGATCCACACTACGGCTTTTTGAAGATCAAAGAACAAGCCGTGGCATCCGGCTTTTATCTGCCTTTCTATTACATGCATGTTATTATTGGCGGCCTGATACTTGTTGTTGGATTTATTCAAGTGTCTGCGTGGTTTCGCAACAAGTGGACAAGAGCTCACCGAATTCTGGGTAAATTTTATGTGTATGGCGTTTTATTTTTTGCCGCCCCCGGCGGATTGGTAATGAGTTTCTTTGTTGACCGCGGCATAGCCGTACTCCTCAGTTTTCTCTTGCAAACAGCATTGTGGTTTTATTTTACCAGCGTGGCCGTGGTCAAAATTAAGCAAGGCAATGTAGCCGAGCATGAAGTGTGGATGTGGCGCAGCTTCGCGCTTACTCTGGCTGCCATTGCTTTGCGTTTGTATATTTTCTTCGCTTCCTACTTTTTTGATTTAAGCCAGCCCATTGCATACGCCATCATTGCGTGGGCAAGTTGGGTACCCAATTGGCTGGCCGTTGAATTATACTTTCGCGATAGACACATCCTGCGCACAAAACATTTGTAACACTTAGCCCACTACGCGTTTGTCTTTTGCCACAAATTTGGCGAAGGCAAGCAAGGCACCCATCACCATGATGTTGCGGAAGAAGTTGACCATCTCTAATTCTTTTTCACGCGCAAAGTCGGCAGCCATCATTTCTGTGCCCAACTCATACCCCATCGCACGTGGCAAATGCACGAGCAATGCCATCAGCAAAACGTACAATGCCATCAGCGTGTACGCAAGCTTGTCGTAACGTGCGCTGAGGGCACTGACAATAAATAGAATGATGCACACGGCTGTAAAGTAATTCCAGAAGTAAGGAAACGGAAGATAGTCGGGCACAAAGGCCGCGCCTACATCGGGCTTGCCAAAGTGTAAACCCACATACATGATAAACGATGCAGGGAAAATCCATCTCCCCAGATTTAATAATTTGTCCATAGGTAAATTTGTTTTAATTGTTCGAGTGTAAACCGATTACATTTCCTTCTGTGTCCACAAAAAAGGCCATGTTGCCCCAGGGGCCGATGGATGTTTTCGGCAACACAATTTTTCCACCATTCAATTCTACCTGATCTAAAACGGTAGAAAGATTGGGGTTGGCGTTCAGATAGATTTTGCTACCGTCGATGCTGGGTTTGTGAAAGGGGCCTTGCGCCAGAGCACCACCCACCTTTCCGCTATCATTGGCAGAAGGAAAGAACGCCATGAGGCTTCCCGCCAACTGTGATTCTTCCATTTTCAATCCAAAAATAGATTCATAGAATTTTTTTGCCCGAGGCATTTCAGCTACTGAAATTTCGAACCAATTTAAACTGTTGTCGGTCGTGTTCATTTGTTTTTGGGTTTTGTTGATACAAAGGTGCAGGTCTTTCACTGGGCAGAAGCATGGGGAATTGGACAACCTGATGGGGTAAAACTGACAGCGCACAGATTTCTACCAAAACATTGTGATATTTGGTTTAGTAAAAATCAAGAGCCTTAAAGATGAAAGTAATTGTACCCGTTATTTCCAGTAATGTGCCAACGTCGGTGCTAGGCATTATGGACATTCTGAACTACTCAAAAGCTTTTCGCGATCAGTTGATGCCGCAAAATGCGCATCTAAAGACATTTGAAGTATTCTTAGCTTCGGCCGAACCATCCTTATCTGTAAACTGCAATGGGTATGAACTGATTTGCCATACTCAAATTGACCAAGTTGAAAAAGCAGATTTGATCGTGGTGCCGGCTGCTGTGGGCAATATGGCTACGTTGGTTGCAAATTATCCGAATCTGATCAACTGGATCAAACAACAACATGAATTAGGCGCTGCCATTTGCAGCACCTGCACCGGTGCCTTTTTTGTGGCGGCCACGGGTTTGCTCGACGGCAAAGAGGCCACGACATCGTGGTTTGCATCGGAGTATTTCAAACAAATGTTTCCAGCAGTAAAACTTTTGGACGAGAAGATCATTGTGGACAATGGAAATATTGTGACGGGCGGGGCTACACTCTCATTTATGAATATTTGCATTTACCTGATTGAGAAATATTACGGAGCGGTTTTGGGTAACTATTGCGCAAAAATGTTTTTGGTGGATAAAGGCAAAAGCTCTCAGCAGTCGTACTCTATCTTCTCCGTGCAGAAAGTGCATCAGGATGAAGACATTCTCAAGGCGCAGTCTTTCATTGAAAAAAATGTGACCGATAAACTTAGCGTCAGTCAGATATCGGAAGAAGTGTTGTTGAGCGAACGAACTTTTATACGCCGATTCAAAGCCGCTACCGGCAACCTTCCTTCCGAATACATTCAACGAGTAAAAGTGGAGCACGCCAAAAAGTTGCTGGAGGGAGGTAATGAAAACATTAAAGAAATATCCTACAGCACCGGTTATGAAGACCTCAATCATTTCCGCGATGTGTTTAAAAAATACACCGGGCTCACTCCACAGCAGTACAAGAAAATGTATTCGTTTTCACTGGACTGAAATCACCGCATAAAAAAAAGCTCTGTCACTTGCGTAACAGAGCTTTTGCTTCTAACCGATTATAAACTAAAGAGTACCTCTAAAAATCTTTTTCTATCACCTCAACCCTTTCCCTTCTCCACAGATAGAAGGGTAAAATTGAGTTTTTAGAGGTGCTCTAAAATGTATATCGCACGTAAGGCACCGGGAAAAATCCTTGCTGGTATTGGTTAGCAATGGAATTGGTGCGCGTGTTATATGTTTGCGAGAAAATGTTTTGGTTGCCCGTTACATTTTGCAAGTCGATGGCCATTTCGAGCGTGCTCTTTTTGTATTCCTTGCGATACGCAATTCTGAAATCGGTACGGAAATAAGGGCTTTGCTTTTCGCTGAAAGCGCGGGCACGATCATACACCGCCTGACCTTGCGTTGCCGATTCCGTTACATTGAGTGGCGTGAGGTAGCGACCGCCAATGGTAGTAACTTTTAAATTGAAGCTTAGGAAGTTCCGGTTTTTACCTACACGGAATTCTTTACCTACCAATCCGTTGACTACATACTGTGTGTTGTACGCCGTGTTGCGCTCAATGCCATCGCTGCCTTTGTATTTGGAATCAAACAAAGAAGTGGTCACCAAGAAGTAGTAGCCTTTGCTGAAGAATCGCTCTAGTGTAAATTCTACTCCGTAGTTTCTTCCGCTGCCTTTGCTGACTAAGTTCACTTCATTATCTGGGCCAAAACTTATGCCTGTGTTGACCGAAGAGAATGCGGATGATTTTTGTTCTACCGGCAGGTTACTTAATTCCTGATAGTACGCCTCAGCTTTGAATCGCAACGATTCGCTGATATTCCAGTCGTATGTGAGCACATAGTGCTGACTAGCAATAAAGTCTAAGCTTTTGTTTGGGAATGTGGCAACACCGTTGGTTGTAAGCTGTGTATAGGAAGTAGTGATGAGTGGAGCTTGATGGTGCAAGCCATAGCCAAAGCTCAATGAGTTCTTCGCATTCATTTGATAGCTCACACTGGCGCGAGGCTCTACCACGGTTTGGTTATTTAAACTGTAATGTTGCAGATGCGCGCCGGCAATGAACGAAAACTGACTGTTGAAACGATGTCTCCATTGCGAGTAGGCTTGTGTCAACCAGTTGTTGTCTTTCGCATTTAAGCGTATTGTATCTTTACTTACGTTGGCAAATAAATCACGATTAAACAATTCAAAATTGAGGTAGTCGACATATAAACCAGAGGTAAGTGAATTTTTTGCATTGAATTTGGTCCGTGAGTAAACCACCAACGATGTTTTGCGGGTGGTAAATTCTGCTTCGGCACGCTTGAATTTTCCGACCACATCTAAATTGCTATTTCGTGTGAGCGAATCACTGGTGAACGATTCATTGGTAGAGCTATAACCCAATGTCATTTTCACAAAGCTCTTTTTGGTTAGGTTCTTTTCGTAGCTTAATCCGGTAATATTAGTTGTATAACGTGGGTATGAATCTTGGTTTTCATCACCATACAAATCATTTGATTGTTTCTTGAGGTCAACTTTGCTACCGAGCAAATCGATGTCGCTACTTCCCGCAATGCCGAACAAGGTGAACTTTCCATTCTTAGCTGTGGGAAACGTAAACTTATAGTTCACATCCTGATAATTAGGCGTGTTGCCTCCGGTTCCAAACTCAATTCCCAACTTTTGAAAAACACCTAGCGTGGAATAGCGATAGTTGATGATGAACGAACTCTTTTTGTTTTTTGACAAAGGCCCTTCAGCTCCTAACTCAAAACCGTTGAATCCAATTTGTGCTACTTTCTCTAATTTTTGGTTGTTGCCATCTTTCAACTTAATGTCAAACACACCGGCTACGGCATTTCCATATTGTGCCGGAAATGCACTGGTCATAAAATCAGATTTGTCGAGGTTGTTGTTATTCAGCATACTCACCGGCCCACCTGTGCTTACAAGTGCACCAAAGTGATTGGGATTGGGAATGTTAAGTCCCTCCAATTGCCACAGCATACCGGTAGGTGAATTTCCTCGCACCACAATGTCGTTTCGTGAATCATTGCCCCCTACCACACCGGCAAAGTTGGAAGCCATGCGTGAAGGGTCGCCCAACGCACCGGCATAACGCTTGGTATCATCGATGTTGAAGGAGCGAGAGCTGACCACGGCCAGGTCGTTGTTGGTGGCGGTTTTATCTTCTTTGGAATTGGCGGTAATCACCACTTCATTTAATTGATTGGCACTTTCGGTAAGTGATAAATTCATCACTACTTCTTTGCCGGCTGTGACAATGATATTAGGAATGAGTTGTTCTTCATAGCCGATGTAACTTACTTTAATAGTTTGGCGGCCTAATGGAACATTGGCGATTCGGTAGTCGCCATTTTCATCACTGGAAGCACCCAGCAATGTTCCTCCATCAGATACAATAACAACGTTCACCCCTATCAAAGGAGTTTTGCTAACCTCGTCGGTCACTTTACCGCGAATGGTTTGTGTGGTTTGTGCCCACAAAACAGTGGTGAGCAATAAGATTGCGGATAGTAAAATCGTTCGCTTCATTTTCATTTCAATTTTTTGTGTGTGCAAATATGTGTGTGCAGTCATACGAATTGCATTGATTCGGGTTAAGAAGAAACAGTCGGATTCCGATTTCTTAACTTAGATCAATGAAATCAGTAGATGCGGGAATGATTTAAGGAAAGAGGATTACTTTTTGGATTCACTCAATCGCTTGCGGATGCGACTGAGTGACTCGGGTTGTATGCCCAAATAAGAAGCGATGTAGTGCTGAGGAATTTTTTCAAATACTTTAGGGCGCGTTTTCATCAAGTCGAGGTATTGATCTTCCGGACTTAAAAAAAGCATGGCTCGATTTCGATCAGCTATGCGGATCAAAATAAACTCGGCAATCAGCCTCCCAAATTTTTCCCAAGCAGGCACCTGCGCATATATCTGTTGCATTTTTTCGTAGGAAACAATCAACACTTCCGAATCAACCAACGCCTGGTGGTATTCTAAAGACGGTTGGCGGGTTAGAAAGCTAGGATAGTCGGTGAAGAAATTTCCCTCGAAGAAAAAATTGTACGTTACCTCCTCTTGGTTGACGATGCAGTACGTTCGAAAATGTCCCTTATTTATGAACGCTACATAATCACAAATCTGTCCCCCTTCCATTAAATAGCTTCCCTTTGGGATTCGCTTTTTTTCCGTTGCTTGGAAGAATGCATTCAGTTGTTCATCGGTGAATGAAACAAACCGACTGATGTATTCCTTTATTTGTTCTAGATCTTCTGGATTGGGGATCACTACATTCAAGAATAAGGCCGTGTCTTTCGTATTACAAGTTCCCCTCCTGAGGTGAGTCAGGAGAGGATTACAAGTTTACGAATTTCAGACGAAATAGGCGTTATTACTTGGCAGCAATCTGATCGGTGCCCACCGTAAGTTTTAAGATCGAACCTTTGCGTTTGGCATTGAGTGTGGCACTCAACACGATGTTGTAGGTGCCGGGTGTTGCATCTGACGCAACGGAGATTAATGCGTTGCTATTTTCAAAATTACCTTCTTTGGGTTCGTAAGTTAGCGTGATGCCTTGGGGCAATGCACTTTGCAAGCCTAACACGGCTTTTTCTTTTGCAAAGTATTTAGAACGAACAATTGAAACTGTTACTTGCTTGCTCTCGCCCGGTTTGATGGATACACTGCTCTCGGATAAATCGACAGAGAAGTCTTTGGTTTGCGCAAACGTGATTACGGAAGCCAAAAGGAAAAGGGAAGTAATGATTGTTTTCATAAAAGGTTGTTTAATTTTTTCCATCACAACGGGTTAAGACCTACAAAAGGTCAGCGCTTTACGCCCTTTGGGGCAAGGTGCGTAGCGTTTGATGTAAATGAATGTGTGTTGGGGCGAACGGAAAAGAGGCTGGGGCAAACGGCCTACTAACTCACCTCCATCATATTACGAAGCTGACTGATTTTTTCCATCACTTCTTTTCCTTTCGGGCGCGAAACAGGAATTGAAAAATCGGAGCCGTTCATTTTAAGCTTGTAGCCGTTGGTGTTTCCGGTAATGGCACTGATGGCATTTACATTGACAATGTACGAGCGATGGCATCGCAATGTGAAGGAATTGTTAAGTTGGGTCTCCAGGTTTTTGAGATTCACGCGCAGCAACTTTTTCTGAATCGCAGAGTCTTCTTTCCAGTGAACGGTGGAATAATTATCGTCGGCTTCAATGAAAAGTAAATCGGGCAAATTGAAGGTGAGGCTTTCGCTGGTATCGGAGTACAGCGTTACAACAGTAGCCGTTTTTACTGCTTCTTTGGATTCCCTTTTTAATGTTTGAATTTTCTCAAGCTCCTGATTGGTTTTGATGGCTTCCTTCAAATTTTGTTGCAGCATTTGGGCTTTCAAAAACAAGGTGCAAAGAGCAATGGGTATTACTCCTTTGATAGCCACTTGCACGACTGTATGGGCAGCCACATCGGCCCAGCCCATGTTAAACGGACAGAAAAAAAGCTTTTCTATGATGGTTGCTAACAACCAAATCAACACCAGGTGCAGAAAATTTAAATAGATGTATTTTTTGATTGTCCACGTAGTGGGATCCATCCAGGCCGGAAAAATGCGGGGCAATAACAGCACATTGAATAATAGCACGACCAAGGTAATTAGGCCGTGTAGCCATTCCAGTTGGTTGGCGAATTCCAGTTCGGATTCAGTTTTGAATAAGTAAAGAAATCCGGTTACAAAAGCACTGACAAACAGTGCCAGAAGAAAATTTTTGCGCTCATCGTTCAGGTAAAATGGAAAAGGGGCGTTTAGCCAGTCGGATAGCCGTTTCGATAACGTGCGTTCTTCCATATTCACGGCCGGGGAATTGATTGCCTGATATTGATCCATACACCACAAACTTAAAAACAAGGTTCAAAGTTGCCAATGGCTGCTATTTGCGGGGCGAAAGACTACGATTTTGGGGTGAAGTGGTGAGTGGGTTGCCGGAAAAATTTACCTGTGATTTTTTTCCGCTCAAAAGCCAAAGCCCTGATAGCTGGTTCAGTAGCCCTTTTGAACGCTTCAGTTACATTCTAAAGTAAGGTCTCCCTGCTGCCCCTCAATTTTGTTTTGCTAAAAATTTAAAAACGATGAAAAACTCAATCAAGATTATTATCGCGGTGGCGCTGGTGGGCATAATGGCCGCGGCGTTGGCATTGCAATTACGACACAGCCAAAAGGCAAAAATGCAGGAGGCGATGGATGCGCAGGCACCTGTCAACATTACGGTAGAATCGCTCACTCTCACACCGCAACAGGTTTCTAAAATCTTGTCAATACAAGGTATTACTCAACCCTATCAGGAAGTAGTGGTAGCCAGTGAGGCCACCGGAAAAATTTCTCAGCTCTTCATCAAACAAGGAGATGTTGTGAAAGCGGGAGCACCTCTTTGCCGCGTGGAGAGTAAACTGAAAGAAATCGAATTGAAATCAGCTACTGTTCAATTGGAAAAAGCGAAGCGGGATTACGAAAAGTTTGTGGCGCTGCAGGCGGCCAATAACATTTCTGCGACCGATGTAGAAAATGCGCATGTGCAAATGATGCAATGGAGTTACAACGTGCAGGCCATCGAACAGCAAATAAAAGAAAGTACCGTCTATGCACCTTTTCAGGGAATGATCATTGAAAAATGGGTAGACGTAGGTGGCTACCTGCAAACCGGCACCTCTGTCGCTACGCTCGTAAATGTGCAAAAACTAAAGGCGTTGGTTTGGATGAATGAAGGAGCAGTGAGCAATGTTCACATCAATGATGATGTGCGCATTCAACTCGATGCCATGCCCGGGTTGTCGATTAATGGCCGCGTGCGATTTGTGAATCCAAAAGCAAATGAGGCAGGTAAATTTCAAGTGCTGATTGAGTTTGATAACACGATGAGCGCTCGTGCTGGCATGTCGTTACGAGCATTTTTTAATGAGCAACAAACAACCGATGTGCTGCTCATTCCTAAAACGGCTTTGGTATTGAACAGTGAAACTCCGGCCGTATTTGTCATTGAAAACAACCAAGCCAAGTTGCAGCCTGTCACACTTGGAAACTCACGCATGGATCAGGTGGAAGTTATAAAGGGTTTGAGTGTCAACACGACCATCGTTTCGAGAGGAGTGGAGAATGTGATTGATGGGCAGGTAGTAAATAGTATCAATTCAAAACTCTAAAATCGTATGCCCATCGTAGAAATATCCATCAAGCGACCACTTTTAATAGTTGTTGTCTTTGTCATTTTAGGTTTGGGTGGTTTGGTTGCCTATCAAAAGTTGAACTATGAATTATTGCCAAAGTTTAACATTGCATACGTGAGCATCAGCACGCTTTATCCTGGTGCATCGCCTTCGGAGATAGAACAATCCATTACGAAACCCATTGAAGAAGCCATTGCAAGCGTTGAAAAAGTAAAACGCATCACCAGTAGTAGCAACCCAAATTTTTCGCTCATCAACATAGAATTTATTTACGGGGCCGAAGTAGAAGAAGCCTTTCAGGATGTGCAACGAAAAGTAAACGAGGTGTTGGATAAACTTCCTTCGCAAGCGAAAAAACCGATCGTGAGCAAATTCAATGTGAACGAAGTGCCGGTAATCAAAGCGGCTGCCACTGCGAAAATGGGGAATGACCAATTGTCGGTTTTGCTGAAAGATCAAATCAAACCACAACTCGCTCAACTCAAGGGCATGGGCAAAATTGAATTTATCGGATTGGAAGAAGATGAGTACAACGTACAGATCGATCCGCAGAAGATCAAGCAATTTCAAATCTCCGTCTCACAAATTGTACAGGCAATTGAGCAATCTGAGTTTAATGTGCCAGCGGGAAACCTAACGGCACGTGGTTATCAACAAGGCATACGCGTAACGGGCAAAGTAACCGACATCGATGAGTTGAAACAAACACTCATTGTAAATCGAGAATCCAGTGAAGTTCGATTGAGCGACGTAGCAGAAATCAATCGCTATGCAAAGAAAAAAGAAACGACCAGCCGCCTCGATGGCAAAAGCATTATTGGTCTTATTCTTTTTAAACAGAACAATGCAAATGCAGTGGAGATGAGTTCTGTCATTCAAAACAAGTTGAAAGAACTGGAGCAGACGTATCAAAACGAGAACTTAACTTTTACCATTGCACAAGATGGCTCCGTGTTTACAACCGCATCCGCTACGGCTGTAAAAGTAGACTTGCTGTTGGCCATTGCTCTGGTGGCATTGGTAATGCTGGTGTTTTTGCACAGCCTGCGAAGTTCTATGATCGTGTTGGTATCATTGCCGGCATCGCTGTTGAGCACCCTCATCTTCATGTATTTTCTTGGCTACACATTTAATCTGATGACGTTGCTGGCGATGAGTTTGGTGGTGGGTATTCTGGTGGACGACTCTATTGTGGTATTGGAAAACATCTATCGCCATTTGGAAATGGGAAAAGATAAAATCAAAGCCACCATTGAGGGACGCGAAGAAATTGGCTTTACGGCTTTTGCTATCACACTCGTAGATGTGGTGGTCTTTTTACCACTCGCATTTACCGGAGGGTTGGTAGGCGACATCGTAAGTGAGTTTGCGATGGTGATTGTGATCAGCACACTTTTTAGTTTGATTGTGTGCTTCACCATCACACCGATGTTGGCCAGTCGCTTTGGTAGACTCGAACACTTGTCTGCCGCTACTTGGGCAGGACGGTTTGGATTGTGGTTTGAAAAATACTTTAAACTGCTGGAAGAGCAATATGGCAAGCTGTTGCTTTGGTCGCTGCAAAACAAAGGGAAAGTAATTGCCATTGCATTCGGTTTGTTTATTGGCTCGCTTTTATTACCTGCACTTGGTTTTGTGGGCAGTGAGTTTGCTCCTCGCATTGACCGGGGTGAAATGGCGGTGACGGTTCAATTACCTACGGGAACTACGTTGCTAACAACGGAAGCTTTCAGCAAGCAAGTAGAAAGTAAACTAGTGAAACAGTTTCCGGAGATAACTCGCATCATGGCCAATCATGGAGTGTCAGCTGAGGCTTGGGGTGCTCCGGAAGAAAGGAACTTCGAATTCAACATCAACTTCAAAAGCAAAGATCATCGCACGAAATCCATACAACAGTTGGGAAGAGAAATTCAGCGCACGATTCTTTCCTATCCCGGCACCAAAGTAAAAGTGGCGATGATTGGTTTGTTTGGCACAGCCGATGAAGCTCCGGTGCAGCTCTTGGTGAGTGGCGCCAACCGAAATGAAGTAACTCGTGTAGCAGCAGAGCTCGCCAACACCATGCGCTCCATTGCCGGCACGTACGACATTCGCATCAGCGGCACCTCGCGCAAATACGATGTACAAATTATTCCCGATAAGGATAAAATGGCGCGACTGGGTGTAAACGCCACAGACCTTGGCACGGCCGTTCGCATTGCGATGGTGGGATATGATGAATTAAAAAAAGAAGAAGGTACAACCACCGTTCCTATTCGCATCACACTCAATCCCGCTGCCAAGCAAGACATTCAAACGTTATCTGAATTGGAAGTAGAGAGTGCATCCGGCCAATTGATCGAGTTAAGTCAGGTGGCTCGCATCGAACCCATCAGTACACCGGCCATGCTCGAACGCACTAATAAAAACGGGTCTGTTACTATTTTTTCCGGAGTTGCCGGTAGACCCGTTGGCGATGTGGGTGAAGATATTAAAGCAGCCATTGCTCAATTGAAAAATGTAGAAGGTGTGTCGTTCAATTTTCAAGGCGACTTGGCCAATCAGGATGACAGCTTCGGCCCACTGGGCTTGGCGTTTGCGGCTGCTATTTTATTGATGTACTTCATCATGGTGGCGTTGTACAACTCATGGGTTGATCCGTTCGTGGTGTTGTTCTCCATTCCACTAGCGATTATCGGAGCACTGCTTGCCCTAGCCCTGACAGGAGAAAGCATCAACATCTTCTCCATTTTCGGAATGATCATGATGACGGGTCTCGTGGCCAAGAACGGAATTCTGTTGGTGGATCGTATCAATCAAAATTTACAATCGGGCGAAACGTTGGTGCATGCCATTGAAGAAAGTGGCAAGACACGATTGCGTCCGATTATGATGACCACCATTGCAATGGTATTGGGCATGTTGCCAATTGCTTTGGGCAAAGGGAATGGGGCGGAAGTAAAAAATGGTTTGGCGTGGGCCATCATGGGAGGTCTTACGAGCAGTATGTTTCTCACGCTTATTGTGGTGCCGGTTGTATTTGCAGTCATTCAAAAAATTGCGATCAAGTTGAGTCAGTTCAACTGGGCGTTTGCGAAACACCCTACTATTGTACTCATTGTTGTTGGCAGCCTTGCTTTCTGCGAATCAGCACAAGCGCAAGACACCTTACAACTTTCTGTGAAAAGCGCGGTGGCGTTGGGTATGGAAAACAATGCAGCGGTGCGTATTGCAAAACTGGAAACGATCAAGCAACAAGCTGTTCAGCGCGAAGCATTTAGTTTTCGCTTGCCACAAGTGAATGCATTCGGAAACTACATTCAGAACACACAAATTCCGGTTGTCTTTTTTCCTTCACTCTCAGCCGATCCCGCCACGGGCGAGTTGGTCTTTGGCCCTGTGCAACCGATCAAGGCTGGTAGCGACCATGCCATCACTGCGGGTGTGAATGCATCGTTTGATCTTTTGAATTTGCAAACAGTTGCTGCGAGTAAACAAGCTTCGATTGGCAAAGAAGTGGCACAGCACAAACAAAGAGCCTCTGAGCAACAGGTGGCGTATGAAATCAAGAAAACGTACAACGATATTTTGTTTATCCAATCTCAGCGCGTTGCTATTCAACAATCGATGAAACGCCATGAAGTGGCTTTGGCCTTACAGCGTGATTTGCTGAAAAACGGACTGGCCATTCCTACGGATACTCTACGTGTTTTCACAGATCGCCAGGTGCAAGAATTGGATTTGATTCAACTGCACTATGCCGAAGAAAATTTGTACAACCTGCTTCGCTATCAATTAGGCATTAAAGCGCAAACGAAAATCCAATTGACAGACAAAGAATTTTTAGCGGAAGTCCGCGTGAAAAAAGAGAACCCTGATTTTGCGAAGCGCGCTGACCTGGACGCCTATCAATCTCAGATTGTCTGGGCAAAGCAAAGTGTGCGAGCGGCAAATGCTTCCAGCTTACCGGTGCTTTCATTAACCGGAAATTGGCAATTGCAAGGGCAGGATGATCGATTAAATTTTAGCAACTGGAAGTTTCCACAAAGTTCGTTTGTAGGTGTAAGTCTATCCGTTCCGCTGTTCAATGGATTCAGACGCGAAGCCAGAGCACAACAAGCGAATATGGATGTTCAACAAAGTACTGTACAATATCAGGATGCCATGCACCGCGCCGTGCTGGAGCATGAACAACAGTGGAATAAGTACGAGGAGCTGCAAAAGAAATGGGAAGTGCAGAAAAGAGTGCGGGAATCGGCTCAGCGAACTCTGGATGCACAAACCGATCGATTCAAAAAAGGATTGATCAAATGGTTGGAAGTGAAAGATGCCGAGTTGGTGTTGACGCAGGCACAGTTTGGGATAGCGCAAATACAAATGCAAATCAATAGCACACTCATTGAATTGGAAAGAATCAATCCTAGGAATTGAGAATGGCTAATAGTAAAAATCGGAGAAGTAAAATAAATCCTGTTTTTGCTGCTCCGGTTTTTCAAGACAATAATTTTACAATCTTTGCGAAACGACTTAGATCAACCAACAGGTAAATGAAAGAAGATTCCTATTCGCTGCGCATTTGGATGCGGTACTTTGGCTCTCCGCTGTTTGGATTTTTTCTTTACATGATTTCGTTCTTTTTAGTGTCGGATGAGAGTTTTGATGAATATTATAAAAACTATGGAGCATGGGCGTATCTCTATGACATTCTCATTGCGATAGCCTGGTCTGCCATTAATTTAGAAATCAGTTTTATCATCAGCGACTGGCTGGAGAAAATACTGCCTTGGGCCACGCGTCCCTTTTCGCGATTTATCACGCAAAGCAGTTTACAACTTGTGCTTACGGTTTTGGTAGTATTCGGCTGTCTGACTTCGTATATCTATGTTTTTCATCTGGCGCAGTGGACGGATCATGATCTGACAATCATCTTTGTGCCTACGGCCATCATCGCAGGGTTGGTCAGCCTTTTGGTGATGGGGGTAAACGTTGGAGTTTTGTTCTTTCAGCGCTGGCAAACATCGCAATTGGAAACGGAGCGATTGAAGCAGGCCAATCTGGAAAGTCAGATTCAAATTTTAACACAACAGCTCGACCCTCATTTTCTTTTTAACAACTTCAATACACTTTCTTCTTTGATCGAAGAAAATCCAACTAAAGCGAATCAATTTCTATGGAAGCTGAGTGATGTCTATCGCTACGTTTTATCAAACCGGGAGCAAAGGGTTGTGCCGTTGAAAGAAGAATTGCAAATGATTGATGCGTATGTGCATTTGCTTCGAGAAAGATTTGGAGAGCACCTGACGGTTCACACCACCATTTCATCGACAGCGAAAGATTTGTTCATTCCGGTTTTGGCATTGCAAAATTTAGTTGAAAATGCCGTGAAGCATAACATCATCAATGCACAACACCCGTTGACGATTTCGATTTACACAGATCATGACTGGCTGATCGTTGAAAACCCGTTTCAGCCGAAGTTGCATACCGAGCAAAGCAGCAAACTGGGATTGAAAAATATTCAAGACCGGTATAAGCTGCTCAGTAAAAAAACAATTAGCATCGAACAAACACCTGATGTTTTTCGGGTTCGATTGCCCTTGTTGAATTTGACCTAGAAAGCTATTTCAGAAAATGGCCTCTGTATTTTGTAAACAAAAATAAAACCAGCGAAATGAATCTTGTTTTATTGGAAGACGAACAACCTGCCCTGCGGCACTTGAAGCGAATGATTGAAGAAGTAGCACCGCACACCCGCATTGTTGCTGAATTTGATTCGGTAGAAAGTGCGACTGTGTGGTTTCAGTGCAACGCAGAATACGATCTTGTCATCAGCGACATCCAATTGTCAGATGGACTTAGTCTGGCTGTTTTCAAATCCATGAAAATGGTGAAGCCTATTATTTTCACTACGGCCTTTGATCATTATGCTATTGAAGCATTTAAAGTAAATGGAATCGATTATTTGTTGAAGCCTATAAAAGCCGAAGATCTGCGTGCGGCTTTTGATAAATACAAAACCCTTTTCAAAACCGCGACACCATTGGGTGTAGATATTGAAAGACTGCTCCAGCAAATTGCCGGTCAGGAGAAAATTTATAGAACCCGACTGTTGGTGCACTTTCGCGATGAGCTAAAAAGTATTCCGGTGGACAACATTGCTTTTATCCACAGCGAGAACAGAACATCGCATCTTTACACAAAATCGGGCGACATGCTCATTTTGGATCAGAACATGGAAGAGTTAGAAAGCCAACTCAACCCACAGCATTTCTTTCGAACCAATCGCCAATTCATTATTTCGTTTAGTTCGATCAAGAGCAACCACACACACTTCAATGGGAAAATTAAAGTGCTTCTCACATTACCCACCAAAGAAGAAGTGATTGTCAGTCGCGAGCGAGCTGCTGACTTTAAAGCGTGGTTGGCTCACTAGCCAATACGATTCAGTAGCGAATTCATACGCTTCAGTGAGTTTGTAAGATTGATTGCTCAGCGGGTCTCACATATTTGCCTAAAAAAAATATGAAACGCCTGCTTACCATCCTTTTTCTTTTCACACTGACATCGCTTAGTGCACAATCCAATCGAATAGTGGGTGTTTGGCTTACACCCGACAAGAGTGCAAAAATTGAAATTGTGCAACACGAGAAAAATTTTACGGGCACAATGATTTGGCTGGAGATAGATCGCGATGAACAAGGCAAACCGCTGACCGATACGCAAAATCCGGATCCATCAAAACGCAGCCGGCTGTTACGTGGCTTGGAAATTATTCCGAATCTAGTTTACAAAGAGGGGAAATGGAAAGGAACCATTTACGATCCGGAGAGCGGCAAAACATACAGCAGCGAAATCGAGTTGCTAAATGAGAACACGTTGGAAGTAACAGGCTATATCGGTTTACCTATGTTTGGCCGAACAGAAAAGTGGACGAGGGTAAAACCTTAGGAGTAACTTGATAATATTTCTGGATACATATTGAGAACGAAGCTTATGCAGGAATCGCTAACTCACCCATCCCCATTCTATCGCACTTCATCAACAAGTCTTGCAAGTCGGCACCTTTGCCCCGCAAAGGGTCGATGGCTTTTACCAATTTGGTTCGCATGTCAAAAAGTTCATCGCGATCAAATTTTTTAGAGCCCTTCACGAGATCGAGTTGATTCAATGCTTCTTGTTGGTTTTGCTTGGGATTGAACATACCGTTCAACTCAGAGCATTGGTTGCACACACCATTTTTGTTAATCAGCGCACAGCGGTTGTCGAAGATGTCCATCATGGTATGGCGGGCGTCTTGCAAGAGATGTTTTACCACATCTTGTGATTTGTCGATGATGACGGCAATTTCTTTGACAGAAAAATCATAAATGTCCTTTAAGATCAGCGCCACTTGTTTTTCGATGGCCAATGTTTTGCCCATACAGGTGAAGCAGTGGTCGATGTGGTCGCGCATATCGAACGTTCCTTCGGGCGACTCTTGTCCTTTTTTCAGAATGGAGTTGCGTACCGATTCATTGCTCATCACAATGCCTTTGGCAATCTCTTTGGTGTTTACCGTCCAGCGTTTAAATTGACGCAAGTGATCGTACGCCAGGTTAGTAGCTATTTGAAACATCCAAGTTTTGAAAGATGATTTGCCCTTGAAGGTAGAGACTTTATCGAACCCGCGAATGAAAGCATCATGTGCAATGTCTTCTGCGTCTTCTCGACTAGCTACCAATCGATACAAGTACGATTTGAGCTGTGGTTGAAATTCGGCGTATAATTTTTGAAACGCATGTATATCGCCACCCATGGCAAGCTTTAAGGTTTGTTCGTTGGAGTTTTCCATTTGGATAAAGTTAATGAATTGCGGTTTTATTAGTTAGACGCATAGCCCAGATAAAACAGGCGAAATTGATCAAGTTGATTTTGTCGATTGACGGACAATTGTCTTTTTTCTCAAGCTCTTATTGAGAGAAAATACTTTCTTTGGTAAAAAAATTTAAAACGAAAATGATTCGACCAACAATCCAACAAGACCTGGCTGCATTGATGGAGGTAATTGATTCCACCGGCTTATTCCCATCGGAATTATTAGATGATATGATTGCGGATTTTTTATCAAACCCTGCATCGGCCGATACATGGTTGACGAAAGAAGAAGGGGGCGTGCCGATAGGTGTAGCGTATTATGCACCCGAACGACTTACCGAAGGAACGTACAATCTATATCTGATAGCAGTTCGGAAAGAAGATCAGGGAAAGGGCATAGGCGCAGAGATGATGAAGTATGTAGAGAAAAAACTTCAACTGGAAGGTCATCGTGTTTTAATTGTGGAGACATCTTCATTGCCTGAGTTTGAAGCCACCCGAAATTTTTATAAAAAACTAGACTATACCCAAGAGGCTACCATCCATGATTTCTACAAGGAAGGCGAACATAAAATTATCTTTTGGAAAAAGTTGCTGTAGGTAAGCTTCGTATGCAGAATAGTAAAAGCCATTCTCTTTGTTGAGAATGGCTTTATTTATTTTATCAAACTGACTTTTACTTCTTCACCACTGCAGGGGTAAGCTTCGTGGGTCGCTTTTCAGGGGAACACATGTTGTTATCAGCGGGGCGCTCGCCGAAGTACAGTTTGCCATCTTTGTCTAACGAGAGCAAATCGTAATCTCCCGGACAGTCGGCAACGGATTGCCATGCAGAGCAGCCAGTTATCGAGATATCTTTTTCTACATCTTTCGTCAGGTTGCAAGCAGCAAAGCCGAATGCCTGAATGAGATTAGCATCGTCTGTTTTAAGCGTTACCCATTTTTTGTCTTCGTAGAATATAGCATTGTAAGCGTTATCCACTTTGGATTTATCCAACACTTTGTACGTGCCTGCGGTTCGGAAAGTAAATACTTGCATCTTCAATTCCGGATCGAGCCCCAAGGTGAAGAGCAGCGTCCACTTGCCTTTGTCAAAAGTAAATACGCGTTTGCCCCATGCTTTGCCGTAGTTGTACGGAGCGGGATCGGCATAGGTGCCTGATAATTTTTCCAACGCCGCTTTGTTGTCGCTGGTTTTGGTGAAACTGAATGCAAGGACAATGGCTACCATCAGCCCCGCTGCTAAAAAAAGTTTTTTCATATTGTTTTGGTTTGTTTGTCATTCAGACGAATGAGCCAACCAAAACGGGCGGGATTTTCTAAAAACTCTGCGATAAAAGTCGATTACTTTTTTACTTTTAGGAATGCGTTATTTAATTGTTAGTAGTTGCGAATCGTTCTACAATATCCAATGAAATATTATCACCGGAATCAATCCCATAGTGAACGTGCCGAATGATCAGATTTTCATCTACCAAAAAATCGGCAGGTATTGCATCCGGATTTGTGCCCTCTTGTATACCGTTGCCTGTAATGCCAACTTTGGCAGCTTCTTTAACTACATCGATTCGCCCATTTCGTTGAAGTATCTCAAGGGTGGCTTTCGCTGCATTCACTTCCGTTCCGAATAGGGAATAGATCCTTCGTTCAGGGTCGGAGACAACAGATATTTTCTTTTCTTTCAAAACTTGCTCTTTAAAAAAATGACTACTCAGAATCAGTTGTTTGCTGGATTCGTAAAACGCAATTACCTCCATATTATTTTTCTTTAGATTATCGGCCATTTTTAGCAGCCTATAAACATGAAAACTGCATAGCGGACAGGCGGTATTTCGCAAAAATGTGAAATACACTTTTTTGTTTCTTAGCTTCAAAGCTTCAATTTGATTTCCGGCAATGTCCTGAATGTTAAATGCCGGAATGGATTGTCCCAAATTTAATTTCATGTTATTATTGAATTTGATTTTCTGGTATTTCAGCTAAATACAGTGTTTGCTGAATGCTGTGAACCGTAGCATCTAATTCTTTGGCAGATTGATCCAGCCGGTTCAGTACTTCTAATTCGTTACTACCTAATTCTTTTTTATCTATCAGCGAAACCAATCCAAGTATACGAGCAATAGGTGCTCTTAAATTGTGAGAATTAATGAAATGATATTCAACAATTTTTTCATTTTGATTTTTAACCAGCAAAATCCTCTTATTGATTTCCAGTTGCAAGTTTTGATTTAATGAAATCAGCGTTTCGTTTCCTTGCTGTACTTCCTTTAGAGCTTCCATTAACTCAAACCTTTTTGTTTCTACATCCCACGCATACTTATCGATTAGCTTCGTTTGATGATTCAGTAATTTTACAACCTCCACATAATCTTTTTTATGTTGATTTATTGAATAAATGAATAAGAGAAGAAGCGTTAGAAATGAAAAGGTAAGTATTCCGAAAAGCATAAATTCGAATGTTTAGTTAATCCGTGATAGGCCCGCTTGAAGAAATTCAGAATAGCGATCAACATCAGGTTCATAACCAATTGGCTTGCCGAGTAAATTCTCATTCGTGTCAATGAGTACATAAAACGGTTGTGAATTCGTTTTGAATCGAGTGGTTTGAAAATCACTCCATTTATTTCCAATCGTCCGTATCTTTTTGCCCGTCGTTTGAGAAACGTATACCTCTTTTTCAGGAAGGAGTTCTTTATCATCTACGTACAATGATACCAATACAAAATCATTTTTAATGGTGCTTAGCACACGTTCATCTACCCACACTTTGTCTTCCATTTTTCGGCAGTTCACACAACTCCAACCCGTGAAATCCAAGAGTAATGGTTTGTTTACCTTTCGAGCATAGACCAAGGCTTTTTCATAATCATGGAATGCCGGTAACCCATGCGGGCTTGCTTCGGGATGTGTGCCCTCAATCTTATTATTGACAGAAGAGTTTGACCCTTCGAACCTTCCTTCACTGTAAAATTGAGGCGGTGGAAATCCACTGATCAACTTTAAGGGCGCTCCAAACAAGCCGGGCACTAAATACAATGTGAATACAAGCACAAGAGTAGATAATGCAAATCTGGGAAGTGATAGCGAATCTTTGGGTGGGCTATCGTGTGGAAAACGAACTTTGCCGGCTAAGTACAAACCCATCCAACCAAAGAGAACAATCCATACACACAGAAAAACTTCGCGCGTAATGATACCCCAATGATACGCTAAATCAACATTTGATAAGAACTTGAGTGAGAGAGCTAATTCAAGAAGACCTAGTACTACTTTAACCGAATTTAACCAGCCTCCTGATTTTGGCAACGAGTTTAACCAACCAGGAAATGCAGCGAATAGACCAAACGGCAAAGCCAACGCCAGCGAAAAACCAAACATTCCGAGTAATGGATCTATTATGTTTCCTCCAACGGCGGCCTGTACTAGCAGCGATCCAACAATGGGCCCCGTGCAGCTAAATGAAACTAACGATAGAGTTAGCGCCATAAAGAAGATTCCGATCAATCCGCTCTTCGCTGAATTTGCATCGGCACTATTTACCCATCGATGCGGCAATACGATTTCAAACGCACCTAAAAATGAAAAAGCAAAGACAACAAATACCAAAAAGAAAGTTAGGTTGACCCAAATGTTGCTGGCCATAGCATTTAATGCGTCAGGTCCAATGGTGAGTGTTATCAGCAAACCCAAGCCGACATAAATCAAGATGATAAAAAAACCATAGATCAGTGCATTCCTAAAACCGACCGCATGCGAACTGCTTTGTTTTGTGAAGAAGCTTACTGTGAGTGGAATGATTGGAAATACGCAGGGTGTTAACAATGCAAGTAATCCACCGATAAAACCTGCAACCAGAATTCTCCAGCTGGTATTGGGAGTTTCTATGGAAAAATTTGTACTCGATTGAGTATTAGCTGCTGAAATTGTCGCTTCCGATTTGTAGCCATTGATTGCAAATTGAAATTCAATGGTTTCAGGTGGTAAGCAAGTAGAGCTGTTGCAAACCATGTATGTAACCGAAGCCTTGATTGTAAATGGTTTTGAAGTGTTTATTTTCGCCCTTTGTTTAAAGAGTACAGTATCTTCGATGTATCGCAACGTCATTGAGTAAGCATCGTCATACTCTTCTTTTCCTAAAGACTCTGTGGTGTTTCCGATTAAAGAATAGTCAGAGGTGAAAGTAAACTCAATTTTTGTAGCTATCGGACCATCATCGCTATCTAAATGTTGAGAATAGATGTGCCAACCTTTATCGAGTGTGGCCATTATGGATAATTCAAGTTGATCCTTACCTACACGATGAACGGAATCTCTCCACGTAATTGGATTTAATACTTGGGCTTCGCTCTCAAAAAGGGAACCGAAAAATATAAATAGAACAATTAATACCCTTTGCATATTTTAGAAAACTAAAAAGCGGCTGTCTTAAACAATTGCATACCTCGTTTAAGACAGCCTGCTAATTTTTACTTACTTAGATTTGCTATGATTTCTTTTACGGTAACTCGCTCCGCACTTTTTGGGTCTGAATACGGCTTCGTATTGAAATACTTATAGGTTATAGTTCCATCGGAGTTGATGATATAGGTGGCAGGGCGTGGCAATATTTTTCCATTTGCACCATTGTTTCCTTCCACATCGATATTATACTTCTTGTGGATTTCATCCATATCTGGAGTGATGGTAAATGCAACATCATAAAGTTTAAGTATTTTCAAACCCGCATCGCTAATGAAGGAATAGGTTGCTTTTGCATTTTTTACTGACTTTGCTACACCTTCATTTGTTTCAGGACTCACGGCAATAACAGTTGCCTTTTTCGATGCAAGTTGTGTTAGCGAATCTTGCAAACTCTTCAATTCGCGGCTACAATTTGGGCACCAATATCCTCTGTAAAATACGAGTACCACCGGACCTTGCTTCAACTTTTCTTTTAACCGAACGGTTTTTCCATTTTGATCTTTGCCTGTGAAATCCGGGGCCTTTGAACCTACGGACAAACCATTTTGCGCGAATGTGCTTACGCTCAAACAGATCGCTGTGATTAGAACAATTAGATTTTTCATTTTACTTTAAGTTTATTGTTTTGTGTTTATTTTTTTATGCGATAAATCGCTCTTTGATAATTTTACCATCTTGCCAATCTTGAATGGCCACTTGCGTTACCTTAATGGCACCGTTATCGGCATGATCAAAATCGAGTGACCATACGAGGAAACTTCGATTGCCCTTCACCACTTTACCAACCGCAGTAAAGTCTCTTACAAATGTTACTTTTGAAAGCAAGTCTAACCCAATCTGGTGGTTAACTGCTTTTCCCTTGTGGGTAATGCCATCCAAGTCTGCTTTCTCTAAATCGTCATGATAATAGAGATCAAATGCCTCCATGGGTTTCCCTTGCGACACTAACGCGATGAGTTCATCCAATGCTTTTGAAATTTGTTGTTCTGTCATAATTAATTGGTTTATATGGTTGACTAAAATTTACTTGGAGTAGATGGGGTAATCATTGTAGCCATGTTCGCCATTTGAGCCATACCAAAGTTTTTGGTCGGACTCTGCCAATGGCCACCCATTTTCAATGCGCTCTACAAAATCAGGGTTGGCAATAAACGGCCTACCGAACGCAATCAAATCAGTTACTTTATTTTTTATAGCAGCGGCAGCGGTTTCAGGTGTGTACCCTCCGCAGAGAATCAGCGAATTTTTATAAAGAGATCTTACCTTTTTTACAAATTCATCTGTAATCAAACCGGTGCCAAATGCGGCTTGGTTGAATAGATGCAAATAAGCAATATCAAGATCGTTTAGTTTTTTTATGAGATGGAGATACAATGCCTCTGTCTCATCCGATGCACCAATGTCATGAAGCTTTCCAAAAGGGGAGAGCCGAACACCAACTTTTTCTTTGCCGATAGCTTTAGTTACAGCTTCCGTTACTTCTAAAAGTATGCGACTTCTGTTTTCGATTGAGCCCCCGTACTGATCAGTGCGTTTATTTACTTGGTCATTCAGAAATTGTTCTAACAGGTATCCATTCGCTCCGTGAATTTCAACTCCGTCCATTCCTGCTGCTATTGCATTTTGAGCGGCTGTTACAAACTGATCGATAATATTTGGAATTTCGTTTGTCTCGAGAGCACGAGGTGTTGCAAAAGGGATTTGGATTGGCTGATTAAAATAGTTGAGTATATAAGCGCTGTATCCATTTGCGAGTTCAGCAGATGCTGACACGGGTTGCGAACCATCAATTTGAAAATAAGGATGCGACATTCGGCCAGCATGAAAGATTTGCATAAAAATTTTGCCTCCCTTTTTGTGAACAGCATCAGCTATCTTTTTCCAACCCGCAATTTGTTCAGAGGTGTAAATGCCAGGCACCCACAAATAACCTATCCCTTGATGAGAGATATGTACGGCCTCTGTTATGATCAAACCGGCAGAGGCTCGTTGAGAATAATACTTTACGTTTACATCTGTAGGAACATCGCCAGGAGACGATGCGCGTGTTCGCGTCATCGGCGCCATCACGACTTTGTTTGATAGTGAAATGTTGCCCAATCGATAGGGTTCTAACAGCAATGCGTTTTTCATATTTGATAAATGGATTTAGTGTATGATTATATGTGATTCAAATTCTTGTGTAGACGAATGGGCAAACTCTCGAATGCAGGATTCAAAAACGGTTGTCGTCTGAGCACCTGAGATTCCATGTTCGCTGTTGAGGATGTAGTATGGAACACTACGAATGCCTAGCTGAAGTGATTTTTTCTTTTCAGCGTTCACAAATTTTTCTCCTTCGCTGCCATGTAGGAAATCGATGGTTTGGGCTTTGCTCCAGCCAAAGTCTTGCATTAAAGTGATAATGTTTCCTTCATCAGCCAGGTTAATTCCCTTGACAAAAAAAGCTTCAAAGAATGCTATGGCAACTTCATCTTGTGTGTTGCTTTCATGTGCTTTCCAAAGGATGCGGTGTAACCGATACGTGTTTACCGAAACCGCAATCCGATCAAAGTTTAACTCAAGCCCCTCTTCTCTGCCTACACGGGCTATGTTCGATAAAATGCTTTTAGCTTTAGCGTGGCTACCAAATAATGATGCCATGTGATGTTTTCGTTCAACGCCATTGGGCGGAAAGGTTGGAAACAATTCATAAGGCAACCAGCGATGTGATATATCATAATCATCTCTTAACTTTGTTATTGCTTTTTGAAGACGTTTGAATCCGATGTAACACCAAGGGCAGGCTAAGTCTGAGACGATGTCGATATGCAACTTTTTGATTTTGCTCATGGTTGTTGTGATTATGAGAGCAAAACTATTTGCTGCGTAGGCGCTCCACAAGAAGGCACTAAATTGTAGACAGGTTACTAAAAAGTTACCAAGCTGGATATGAATAAATTGACTTCTACTTTTTCGGTAAACAAAGAGCGGATTACCAACAATTGCCCTTTGACTAGTTCATTACTTTTGATCAGTGGCCGATGGAAGCTGATCATCATCTGGCAATTGAAGGATGGCACCTTACGGTTTGGCGATTTGCAAAAAGCCATTCCGCACACCTCCAAAAAAATGCTGACACAACAGCTAAAGGAGCTGGAAAATGATGGATTAGTAAGTAGAAAAGTTTACCCGGAGGTGCCGCCAAGGGTTGAGTACACACTAACCGATTTAGCGAGTTCGTTGATGCCGATTTTGAACAGCCTTTTAAATTGGGGAATGGATCACAATATTATTGATCATGTAAAAAAGGTAGACAGCCAAAATTCTTTACAAGGCAATTGATTTTTCCTTGTAATTCTATTTAGTTGAGCGATTTACCTTTTATTTGTTATTTCCATTTTTTGAAAATAGTGGTAGCAATGTGCCCGCCAAATCCGAATGTGTTATTCAACACGATCTCTACATTTTTCTGCTTTGGCTTAGAAAGAACAAAGTCAAATAAGTTTGCAAACTCGGGCTCTACTTTATCTGTGTTGATGGTAGGAGGAATCATCGAGTGGTTAATGGCCAGAATGCTAATGATCGCCTCGACAACTCCTGCGGCTCCCAATAAATGACCTGTCATCGATTTGGTGCCACTGATGGAGAGATCTGTTCTTTGGCCAAAAACTCTTCGAATAGCAATCAGTTCGCTCTGGTCTCCCATTGCAGTTGAAGTAGCATGCGGATTAATGTAATCAACTTCCGATGGCTGAAGGTCTGCATCATTCAATGCGTCTAACATTCCCAAGTAGGCACCCTCACCTTCCGGATGTGTTCCCGTAAGGTGGTATGCATCTGCCGCCATTCCGGTACCTATTACTTCAGTTATAATTTTAGCATTTCGTTTTTGAGCTGAATCCAGGCTTTCTAAAATCAATGCGCCGGCGCCTTCACCCATTACAAAACCATCGCGTAGAACATCAAATGGTCGAGAGGCCGTAGCAGGGTTGTCGTTATTAGTCGAAAGAGCTTTTGATGCGTTAAACCCGCCTATCGAACTTTCGTTGATGGAAGCTTCTGAACCACCTGCGATAATCATGTCCGCTCTACCTAACCGAATATAATTGACAGCATCAATAATGGCATGATTTGAAGAAGCACAAGCTGACACTGTGCTAAAATTTAATCCTTGTAAACCGTGCCTGATTGAAATTACGCCCGATGGAATATCTCCAATGATTTTCGGAATAAAGAATGGATTGAATCGAGGAACACCATTTCCTTTTGCAAATTCGATTACTTGCTCCTGGAATGTATTGGTTCCTCCATTGCCAGATCCCCAAATAACGCCAACTCTTTTCTTATCGATTGCATTAAAATCCACACCGGCATTTTGTATGGCTTCTTCGCTGGCGGCTACAGCGTACTGAGTAAACAGATCATACTTTCTTGCTTCATTTTTTTCGAAATAATGGTTAGCGTTGAAATTTTTAACTTCTGCTGCAAACTTGGTTTTAAAGTTGGAAGCATCAAATTTTGTAATGCTATCGGCACCACTTTTCCCAGCAACGAGGCTTTTCCAAAATGTGTCAATGTCGTTGCCGATTGGAGAAATTACACCCATTCCGGTAACGACTACACGATTTAGTTCTTTATTCATAGCAAGTTTATTTTAACATATTAGATCGATCTTCAAACCTATTTCGAATAAGTGACTCCGGAGAGATTCGAACTCTCGACCCGCTGATTAAGAGTCAGCTGCTCTACCAACTGAGCTACGGAGTCTGCAGTGAATTTTTTACAGCTCTATTATCTTTTCGAGAGTGATTGCTATTGTTGCATCAAGAGGCAATTCTTTTTTACCGTTGGCATGTACTGTTGCTAACTTTTCATCTTCGACTTTTAATGCATCGTCCCACATAAAGTCGCCACATTCATTGTTTACCCAATTGTCATCTGTGTTTTCCATATTGTATTTCACTAAAACTTATTTTTTAGCTTCATAATGTTTAGCGGTTATCAATGCAATTGGTAACCCTACTAATATCATGTGCCACACAATGCCAACAATGGCCAAACTTAAATCAAAGGGCGACTTGGGCACATTGGTATTAGGAAGAATTAAAAGGTTCATCACCAACCATATACCCAGGCCATATACTAGACCGGCTATAATTTTTTGATCTCGAAGAATTTTAATATTTGGGTAGGCATAGAAATAGATAATTGCAACGGTGTAGGCAATCACAAAATGAAATAAGAGCCCTACGATAATCATAAGAAAGCCGCCATTGATTGCTGAAGGGCCGTAAATACCGCTCGCAATAAATTGTAGCACTTGAAAGGGATTGAGACCGAAATAGATGTAATAGACCACAACGCCTGCTAATGAGTCTAGGACCCCTGCCACGAGCCCAGACCAGAGAATCGCTTTTAAAACACTTGTTACATTCAGACCAAAAATTTCCAATGTGTTTGTTAGATTTGAATTTGTTTCCATGATTGATAATTTTTTGAATAGTTGATAATTATTTTTTTTATATAGAATGATAGAATTAGTATGGATTTTATTTTCCGAATTTGATTCCTATGCCGGCAGTTACCAACCATTCTCCATGATAGAATATTGGAACACCTACCATCAATTTGCGATGCGTGAACAGAGGCCCTATTGCTAAACCGGGCACTACTTTTGGGGCGCTGGCAGATTCTGTATTCAACGCATTTCCAAATCGCAAGCTTGGAAACACAGTCAATGAAATGCTCGACACTCCAGAAGTGTACTTGATACTTCCCCCCACAAAATTCAAGTACGCTGCGTTGAAATCTGTGGAGATCAAAAACTGAGAAGTGAAAGCAGTGGTCTTAATCGGACTTGGTTGCGCTGCTTCTTGAGCAAATCCAGCTGTACTCATTATCAGTAATAACATGGTGACAATCGCATTAAGCTTTTTCATACTTCTCAGTTTTGAATTATTATCGAATTGCTCTTTTTGTTAAGAAGGCTTTTATGTAGCCAGCTATTGCAGCGTGATGTTCCTCTAAGGCAAAATGACCAGCGTTTACTAGGTGAACTTCTGCCGAGGGCACATCTTTTTTAAAGGCATCAACTTCGGCTGTTGTAAAAAACTTGTCGTTCTTACCCCATACAATCAAGACAGGAGGCTGTTTCGTTTTCAAGTAATTTTGCCAGATCGGAAATTGACCCACATTATTTTGGTAGTCAGTAAAAAGTTCGAGTTGGGCTTCAACATTTCCGGGACGATCTAAGAACAGCTGATCCGTCAAGTAAGAATCGGGACTAATTTTTTCAGGATTTTCAGCACCATCGAAGTATTGGAGTTTGGTTCCGTTGATTGTGAGAAAATCGCGCAGTGGCTTTTCTGTTTCCGAATTTCGATTTGTCCAAAAAGGAGGGAAAGCTGCCAAGTAGGGCCCAATACCATCTGTGTGTGCAAGCGCGTTTTGAACAATCAATGCCTGGATCAGTTCGGGTCTTTTCGCAGCTATGCGCAAACCGATGGGTGAGCCATAGTCTTGAATGTAAAGACTAAACTTTTTCAATCCTTTCGCATCAATAAATTTTTCTATTATGCTGGACAGATTATCGAATGAGTATTTGAATTCGTCCTTTGAAGGAAAGCTGCTATTGCCAAACCCCGGATAATCAGGAGCGATCACATGATAGGAAGAGGCAAGGTCGTTGATCAAATCGCGATACATGTGTGAGGAAGAAGGAAACCCGTGTAGTAATAAAATAGCAGGCTTTGTCGAAGCGCCTGCCTCACGGTAGAAAATGTTTAATCCCTCGACTTGAATTGTTTTGTAAGAAACGGAAGTCTGTGACTCTCCAGTTTTAACCTGCGCGGTGCTTGTCAAAGCGATTCCTAGAATCACCATGAGAATGAATCTGTTTTTCATTTGAGTTGTTAGTTTTGTTAATAGTTTACTGAATGGTACAAAATAGGATAAAAAAAATTAAAATTGTTTAAGGTTAAATTCGATTAAAGTGTCTAGTTCCTTTCCTTCGGGATACATTCTTCTAGTAATATTGATTCCGTTCCATAAATTAATTAAGTGTCGGGCTATTAATTTAGGATCATCTGAAGATTTTAAATGCCCTAATTTTTTTCCTCGCTTTAGCTGTATCAAGAAAGTCTCTTCAATCATCTTAAGTTTTTCAATTGCCAATTTCTCCAGCGAAAGATCTACTTGTGAAAGTTCCGCCAACGTGTTTCCCATGAAACAACCTTTTTTGTGTGTAGCCAGGTTGTCTTTCGCAAGTGAACGGAAAAATTCTTTAATGAACTCAACAGGATTTTCGGAGTTTCCAACGGCTCCACCAAATTCTTTTATAAAGTCGTTTACAAACTTTTCTATCGCCATGATAAACACTTCTTTCTTTCCACCAAAGTTGTGATACATGCTACCCTTACCCATTTTCATAGCCGCCAATAATTGTTCAGTACTGGTTGCTTCATAACCGTTTCTCCAAAATAGATCGATGGCACTCGCAATCGCCTCGTCATCTACAAATACTTTTGGTCTACCTGCTCCCATTTTTAATTCTGTTTTGCTTATCAACGAAACAAATGTACAATTAGTTTACCGAATGGTACAATATTTTGTAAAATTATTTTTATGGAATGTCTCAAAACTACTAAGGTCTTTTTTGCATGGCTTGATTCAGAACGAGCAGATAGTCACATCCCATCCTCACGTCTACGCATTGCTTCGTTGGTGGCCTCTAGCTCCTCCATATTTTGACGTAGCTCTTCTTCCTGTGCCTTTAGCGTTTCGGCTTGCTCTAGCGACTGCGTCAGCAAGCGTTGCATTTCCATATTATTACTTACAGTTTGCAAAGTACCAGCCAGAAACTCGCCAGCCTTTTTCAAAAAGTCAATTTGGTGTTGTTCGAATTTTGTAAAGCTGGCCACCTCAAAAAGTGCTTCCGTTTTATCATTGTAAGTAAAAGGCATCACCAATAGACACCTTGGCATCGCTTGCCCTAGCCCTGATGTAATTTGAAGATAGTTGGCAGGGATGTCAGTCATTAAAATATAACTTCCCTCTTGGTACGCTTGCCCTACCAATCCTTCATCAAATTCAATCCGTTTTGCAATCCATTTTTTTCTATCAAAGGCATATGTGGCTACTAATTTCAGATAAGGTTTTTCTTCGCTGGTTACTGGTAGATATAAGCTAGCCTGTTGTGACTTCAAATACTTTACTAAAAAGGATACCGTCTTGTCAGCCAGCATTGTAAGATCGTCCTGTTGTGTGCGTACAATTTCATAGAATTGGTTAAGTCCTTCGATAATCCATTGCCGTTGCGCCTCCGCCTCTTCATTTTCTTTTAGCTTGCTGCTCATCTCAAACAATGCCCCCATCAACGTGTTCACATTTTGTTCGCGTAGATTAACGGGAATAAGTTGGTGTGCCTCTTGATGTAAGCCCTTGGAAACCAACTGAACAAAATCCGATGCTCTCCGGAGGTTTGATATTGATTTCTCGACAACAGTCGTTGCATTTACTTCCGTTTTTTCCCCATCATCATAAAGGTATATTCGATTGCTGCCGCTTAGTTCTGTTAGTAAGCTTGCATTATTTTGCACTTCGCGCGCCAGTCGCTTCGAGGCGATCAATAAGATGGGAACACTCAACAACACTAAGATAATTTGAATAATGGCGTTGTCAAGAATAGACCATTCATAATCTGACTGCGCTGATTCTTGAATTTTACTTTCGAAGGCAGTAACATCGGCAACAAACTTGTTATAAGCTTGGGAATCTTTAAAATCAAATCCCTTCAATTTTGTTAAAGCTTCTCCATTGGTATCGGCCTTGATAATAGCCATCAACTCTTTTGCCTCATTGTAATGGTTATCGATTGTTTGCTTCAAGCCAAGGATAGGATCCAATTCATAACCTTGCTGTGTCAGCAGTGCAACGAGATCTCGAAAAATAGAATCCTTTTTTTGTTGAATATTCTCAAACTGCACTAGTCTTTCGGCTTTAGCTGATGTTGCATAGCCATTAACACTACGATCGATGGACGCAATGATTTCGGTCTCGATGGCCATTAAAAGATCACGTGTTGTTTCGCATCTTTCGATAATTGAGCGAGTATCATTGGTAACGTATCTGTTCCAAAAGGACAACACAGTGCTGAGAACGATAAAGCCAATGGTGAGATAGACAGCGTAGTGTACTACATTCTCACGGAATTTCTTTGCAGTCATTTGTTTCGATTATTGCCTGTATGTTATACTAGATGATGGGAACTTTTCGTAAAAGCCTAAGCTGCAATTAATAGTCTGTTCCAAGCCAAAACGAACGTCATGATCATAATGATGAGAAAAAAAACAGCCATCATTTTATGGATCCACTCGCTCTTCTTTTTGCCGATAGCAACTATGAGTAGCGTAATCAACACAAGAAATTGTGGTATCTGTTCATTGAGCCCATATTCACCTATGAAATGGTTATCGACGATAGAGTGAACGGGTAAAAAGATCATGAACAAATAGATCTTTCTGAAATTGAGAAAATAGAAAGCTTTCAAGTCGTTGACAGAAGTCGACCACCTTTGCGGGAAGAGTATTCGTGTGAGGATGTAAAGATTTACTGGATAAAGGATGAGAAATAGAAACGTAGGAAGTCTCCATTGGTTAAACTTGAGCAATTCGTAAGTAGCCCACCAATCTTGGATATGGAGTATAAAAACCAAAATACAAAGTACTGTGTGCGGCCAATATGTTTTTACTTTTTCCCACCTTATTACAATGTTCGCAAAACCTGAGACTATCTGAGTGATGCCCATGCCGAGCACGATGGATATCAGCACGGTAACATACTCGAAGGGGGACATGAGTGAGGTCATAGTTTATTTTGATGACAAGAGCTGCAAGGTAAACAGTAAGTATTGACCCTACTCTTCCAGAAAATGTCCTGTGGATTACATTTTGCATTAATTTTTTCTTGCCACTATCACCATCTAAGAGTCATTAGATCACTGAAGTCAATAGGCAACCTTCGAGTAAACCCTTTCCGGATGATTTTGAGTAGAAACGTTCAACATTTCAATAATTTTCGTTTGCCCTCTTTTGATTGGTTGGTCATCGATCAATTCAACACCGCAATTGTCGACACCATTGGGCACAACAATAGTAAATGTGCTTCCTTTTCCTAACTCACTTTTTACTTCGATCTTTCCTCCCACTTTGTCCAAGGCTTTCCGTACAATATATAACCCAAGACCCGAGCCTTGTGCTTTGTCTGTCGCACGCTCAAACATGCCAAATATTTTGTCAATACTGTTGGCAGCAATACCTATTCCGTTATCCTTCACTTCTATATTGAAAAACGAAGCGTCTCCTTTAACCGTCAGGCGGATATAGGGCTGAGATTGCTGTAGGTTATGAAACTTGATAGCGTTAGAAACTAAATTATTTAAAATGATTTTAAGTCTGAAGCTATCGGAACAGGAAGTGGGGGCTTGCGCAACATCAATCTCAAACTTTATTTTTTCAGCATTCGGCAGAAACTTATAGTTTTCTACTATTTCTGCTAGCATCTCTTTGAAATTGACACGCCCATTGTCGATCCCTATATTATTGTTTCTGGCGTAGTGGGTAAGCTGACCTATAAATTGATCGAGCCGCCCTATGCTTTTTCGCAACAAATGAGAATACTCTTTTGCCTCTTGGTTGTCAGCTACCACCTTATCCATAAGGTTGACCAATCCCTGCATCGACAAAAGCGGAGCGCGTAAATCATGAGAGGCTTTGTAGATAAAGCTGTCTAGCTCTAAATTCAACAACGACAATTTTTCTGATTCGGTTTTGCGTTGCGTTACATCGTGCATGTAAATAAGATAGCGAATGCCCTGCGGAAATAATTTGGCCACCATCACTCCATCAAAGAAATGGCGAAGGCAGTAGGTGCAATGAAGACCTAGATCTTCAAAATAGTGCGGTGTTTCATGATTCTCTTTTGCCAGCTCAAATACCTGGCGCAAGTTAGCCGCACTTTCAGATTCAGTGATATTGTAGAGGCTGCTTCCTATTAAGTCTGCCTGTTTGTAGTGGAGGATGTCTTCCACATAGCTACTCACGTAATCTATCGTCCCGTCTTTATCAGCTAGCAAAAAAATTACTTTGCCTTGTTCAACGGTGTTGATAAACTGCGACCGAAGATTCATTGCCGCTTTTTGTAGAGTTCCTTTAACAAATTCCATAGGTATCCATTTTATTGCTCGATCGCCTGAAAATTAAACTCAATAATATCTGAAAGTGTCTTTTGGTCCGGATACATCCTTCGCGTTACATTAATTCCATTCCATAAAGTGATTAGATGCTTAGCTATCGCTTTAGCCGGCATCTTTTTGCTCAGATGCCCTTCTATCTGCGATCTCCTAACATGCACGTAGAAGACTTCTTCTAATGCCATCAATTTCTCGGAAGCACCTTTCGAAAGTCCTGGCTCAATGCTGGCAAGCTCTACAAGTGAATTGCCCATAAAGCAACCTTTGCGATGTTTCTCTAAATCGCCATAGGATGCCCGGAGCATAAAATCTTTGATCAATTGCATCGGTGTTTCGCTTTGCTCAAGAGAGCTATTAAATTCCTCCAAGAACAGATCAACGTACCTGTCCAACGCCTGCTTGAACAATTCCTTTTTGCTGCCAAAGGAGTGGTATACGCTGCTTTTTCCTAGCTTCATGGCTTTCAGTAAGTCCTCCATGCTAGATGCCTCATAGCCTCTTTTGCAAAAAACATCCAATGCTCTATCTAATGCCTGCCTTTCGTCAAATTGCTTGGGTCTGCCGTGTGTCATTTTATATCATTTAATGTACTAAACAGTACAATAATACTCAAAATTTTCGGTGTCTGTAGTGCGCTTGAGCCTTCGCACCATAAGAGGTGCTTTTATTAAAGCTATATGCAGGACAAACCTGATTCTCTTGCAAGGAAGGCGCACAGGATGCTAACAAAAGGGCTCCAAAAATGAATAATGCAATCTTTTTCATGTTCTTTTCTCGTTTCAACGGTAAAATTAATTATTAGTAGACTAAATGGTACAATAATGTTTATTCTTTGTACTTGTTTGTCTTTGACTTGACATTTTTGCTAAACGGTTAACTAAAATAGGATTAGTTCAAACTGCTGTTAATGAGGATGCCTTTCGACAAAAGCTTATGTGTTGGGCATTTGTTAGCCACCGCCAAAACGCGTTTTAGCTGATCAGGTTGAAGGTCACTCTTGATTAAAATATCCTTTGTAATAATTGGCTCGCTATCATCGCTGCTCTCAAGTTGCACTTTCACGTTAATGGATTCTACTATCCAACCTTTTCTATCCAGGTACATTTTGATGGTTGCAATGGTGCATGAAGCAAGGCCGGCGATAACCAGCTCATAAGGATTGAACCCTTTGTTTTGACCTCCCACAGATTCGGGTTCATCGGATATTAATTGATTCCCGTTGGCTGTAATAGACGATATATAATTTGCGCCTTCATAATGCGCCTCTACAAAGTCATATTCTTTTTCCATAGGTTTAAATTTTTTCTTAGTTAATTATTGTGGTGTCAAAGCAATTTGAATGGAACCATCTTCGATCTAATAAGCAGCTCCGGCAACTACAATTTGGTTTCGCAGAGTGGAATCCAAGAGTGCATGATCGCTCGTTACTTCATTGATGGATTGCAACACATTTCAAAACTGCTTCCCAATTGCAATGTTCCAAAACAATTCGTTTTTGTTATCGGACCGATAAAAGGTGTAAACAGCATTTGTCCCTACAAACAAACCCAATGGTTGGTAGGTGAGTTGAACATTGCCAAATGCCCCTGATACTTTCAGTGTTTCAAGGATATCGACAAAAAGTACCCTTGCCTCTTCTGTGAGTCTCCATTTCCCTAAATCATTGTAATGAGTATAGGACAATAAAAAAGTATACCCGTTTAGTCGCTGCGAATATTTTGCTTGATCACGAAGGTCGATGAAACCCCAGTTGCCCAAGTTGAAAATATTTTTGGCGTTTGGTTTATAAATGAAGTGATACCCCGGGCGTATAAATCCACCCCCAGAAAGTTCTAAGTGGGCAATTTCAACTTTTGGCTTCAAGAAAAATTTGTCGTGTTGGTCTAGCTTAAATGTGTATGATGGAGTAATGATCGTTTGGATGCTTTTGCCAAAATTCTGCAATGAAAATCCATGATAGAGATCTAACCCAAATCCTTTATTGGAGTAAGTAAATTGAGTGATGCTCGCAGGTTCGATTACTCCGAACAACCCAGTAACATCGATGAATGTACTTTGAATCTCAGTCTTTAGCCTGTACTGTGCATAACCCTTCAAGGAGCTTAACGCAAGCAGTACCATAACTTTAAAAAGATAAGCCTTCATGTTCATTTAGGGTTTTGTTTATTCCAAGAGAAAAATCCGCGAACATTCATGATGAAGAAGACAATGTTTCCGATTCCAATGCCTAAGCTATTCATCAAGAAAAATCCAAATGGCATTTGCCATTGAAAAACTAATGAAGCCGAGTTTGTTTTTGTTGCCTAGAAGATAAACAGCCAGCAAGCTGAGGGTCATTGCTACCCAATCGAGGGCGTAGTACTTTAAGAATATTTCCATTGGGTTGCGAGGTTAGAGGAAAAAGACAAAGCATGATCTATTCAGACCATGCTTAGTAAAGAAGATTACTTCAAAAGTTGGGATAATGGAACTGCTACCACTTTGAAGGGCAACACAGGAGGCGTATTCAATTTGCCATCTTTGTCATCGATGATGTGATTTAGTTGGCTATTCACAGTATACAATTTTCCGTTGCGGATAGCCGATGCTGTAGGGCGATCGTATACTGATTGAAACTTGTTTCGAATCGTTAACGCAGCTTCAGAATAATCGGCATTGAATTTTGCTGTGAAAATGGCTCCCGATTGTGAGTAAACATTCACCATCAACAATTGACCTTTGTGGAAGAACATACCATCAGAACCTGAGAAAGCTTTAGTGGCTTCGTCATCTTTCAATTTTACTGCTGATACGGCCTTGCTTGCAAGGTTAACTCTTACCAAAGTACCACCACCTTTAATAGTCCTGTTCATTACAGAAGCAATTAAGTACTTGTTATCAGGCGTAATTGTCAAACCATTCAATCCAAAAGGTTGATCAGGTGAAGGGTTTTTCAACAATGCTGCATCTGTCACAAATACTTTTGTATCGGTTGCCTCAAAGTTGGTTGTCCAAAGGTTGGGAGCAAATGTATCTGACACGTATACATTTCCTTTTTCGTCCAATGTTACTTCGTTAAAGAAAGCATCTTCGATAAATTTTTCAGGAAGTGTTTTCAAAAGTTTTCCAGTCTTCAAGTCAAACACTTTCATGTTGCTGCCAGGGTTGCCACTTTCGGTTTTGAAGTTGAAGTTGGCTACCCATAAGCGGTTGTTCTTTTTGTCTAAGGCAAAGCCTACGGCAATCACCATTCCATTTTCTCCCGACTTACTGAAATACGAAACATTATTTTTTGCGTCAATGCGTTGGATGGAACCATCTCCAAAACCTCCTACCAATAGATCATTATTAGGGAGCGTAAGAATGCCTTCTGGAAAAAGTTGGTTGCCTTGAAGTGCGATTGTTTCTGTTGACTGAGCAAATACTACTGTCATACTCAAAAGCGCGAGTACTACACCGAATGCTATTTTTAGAGTTTTCATTTTGCTTGTTATTTTAGGTTTTGTTATTTTTTTAGTTCAAAAGTTGTTTACAAGGGCACTCGTAACTTTCCAAGAAAGCATTGGTTCTCAATTTCTTGACTTTGTATAGTTGGCAAGCCAATAGAAGCTGCGCAACCTTACCATTCAGCAACAGCTGACCGAAGAAGTATGGCCATTTGTCTAAAGGGAGCAAAGCAATTTTAAGAAAATCAAAGAGTGCCATTGTTTTGGTTTTTTAAATTTTGTCAGCCAAAGGAAAATCGATTTCAAAACCAGTAAGATTATGTAGGTAGTTGCTGATGATTTTATCACCTACCACAATCACTACATCAATCATGTTTGCTTCCGTATAACCGGCTGCAAAAAAAGCTTCTTTGCTTTCTTCGGTTGCACGGCCTCTGTTGTCAACGACTGATGCAGTGAATTGCGCCAAAGCGTCCAGCTTGCTATTGAATGAAGCTTCGCCTTTACGGATTTCAATGATTTGCTCTTCCGTAAAACCATTCATTTTCCCCAATGCTGTGTGCGCTGATTGGCAGTAACGGCAGCCATTGATTTGGCTTGTTACCAAGTTGATTGCTTCGCGCTCTTTTCCAGTCAATGTGCTCTTGCGATTTTGCAAAGTCAAGTAGTCGCCCAATGCCGTTTCGTTCTTAGCGAAGTAAGCATAGAGATTTGGTACAAAGCCCAAGCCTTTTTTGAGGTTGTCAAAGATACCTTGGTTGTTAGCAGATACTTCTGCTCTGGTTGGTACTGTGTAAGTCCGTGTTTCTGTTGTTGTCATTTTTTTATTTGTTTAAATTGTTTTGTGTCGTTGTTGACGATACAAAAGTGGGGGATGCCCATACGGATTAAAATGAACTAGATTAGGAAAGGAAGTTGAACTAGTTCAACTTTTGTAATGAAGAACGCACGGCAAATGCATTGCCGCGGCAGAAATGTAGAAAACAGGAGAAATTGATTACTTTTTTTTGGTGCGCTGATTTCGCAGCTTCGAAAGGTATTCGGTAGTCATACCAAGGAAAGATGCGAGCGCATATTGAGGAACACGCTGTGCAATCTGAGGATATTTCATCTCAAATTCATTGTATCTCTCTTCAGCTGTTTGAGTAAGATTCGAGATGAGTCTACGTTGATAAAACGCGAGGCCGCGTTCGGCAATCGTTCGGAAAAAAGTTTCAAACCTGTGGTGCAGCGCCTTTAACTCTTTTTCCTTTTCAAAGTCAATCTGCATCACAATGCTATCTTCCAGTGCAACGACGAACATAGTGGCGGGCTTTTGAGAAATGTAGCTGTTGTAGTCGGTAATCCACCAATCGTCAATCGCAAAAGCAATGGTATGCTCTTGTCCTTCATCGGCTACCACATACGACCGAAAGGCACCTGTCACTACATAATTGCGATGCGCAGCAACAAAATTCGGCTGCACAACAAATTGTCTCTTTTTGATTCGCACTTCTTTAAAAGAGGAACGTATCGCTTTTCGATCCTCATCCGATAAAGGAATGAATCTTTCAAAGTATGCCTCAATGGCTGTAAAATTATTCTGCATGTTAAATGTAAATATAACGAGGGCAGAATAATTTCTAAACTCGCGTCAACCGAATGTCAATTTCTCTGTCTACATATTTCCACTCTTCAGTCTCGCGAAGTTTGCCTACTAAATCGTCAAAAGCATTGGCATGCGAAGGCGCATATTCAAACCAGGTTAGAAAATCGAATGGTTCACCCATGTCGCGGCAGTGATACAACTTTCGTGCAATCGCAGGAAGATATTGCAAGCCAATAGAAGTATGATGCGATTGTTCCTCGAAAATGGCTCGTCTTTCGTCTTGCGCTAAATTCCACCACGCTTCATTTTTGCGAATCGGTATCAACGCGGCACAAGTTGCTTCCGGCCGACCCAAGCCTTGCTGCACAGCAATTAGTTTTTCTTTTTCGACTTTTTGCGCATAGCGAATATTGCTACTAAAGCCACAGAGCATCCAGGTGCCTGAATATGTCTGCGATATTTTTTCAATAACATGCAAGTGAGAAACGGCAGATAACGATTCTCCTGTAATTGCTTTTAGATCCTGCACACGCCATGTTCCGGTAGACCCGCCAATAAATTGTATCATCGTATGAGTTTAGTATACCGTTGAAAGGTAGTTATAGCTCAGGCCGATTTCAGTCGGGTTGAAGACAAGTAAAGTGATTACCTTTTTATAAAGTTGAAGGGCGGGCTGGCACCCACAAGGGACCAACTGCAATGATGAGCACAATTACGTTAAAGAGTGCATTAGATGGATTGCCTGAAGCTACAGAACCGGCACTGTCTAAGAAGAACCAACTTAAAATTCCAATGAGCACGGATTTACGAACGGCTTCCGGAGCATGATCATACACCCAAATTGACAAGCACCAAATCATGACACCCCAGCCCAAAAGAAATCCGCCTGTGAGTGCAGAGAGAAAGCGCGTGTCGGGTGATTGATACGTTGTGATTCCATCTATTGGCCAACTGAGTAAATCAAGCGTGAGGCGAGCCGGCTCCATCGTGGAGGTCGTGGTGCCTAAGAAAAATATCGGGCCGAATGAACCCACCACAACGGCTGTTACCTTTAACCAGAATTTGTGAAATGGGTGTGTCCTTATTTTCATATCAATTTTTCAGGCTGTGCTTTCCCACCAGCAGTTCTTGAATCGTTTTTACCCGATAACTAAGAACAAATAAATACGCAGAAAACAGAATCATTCCTACCACCAGTGCACTCACAGCAAGTGTAATTCCGAAGAATGAAAAATTATTTCGCCAGGCAATCCAACTAGCTGACAGAAATAGGTACAGCGAAAAATCCAAGTTGAATTGCCCCGACCAATTCATCGATAAAATGGAAGAAGTGAAGACTGGAAAAATATCCCAGCCGTGTTGGCTAATGACAATAACGGTATAGACCCCAATGAATAGAAACGAAATTGCTACTAATAATCGAAATGCATTCATAGTTGTGGTAATTATTACTTTCCACAAACTTTGATAGAATAATCGTTTGTTTTTAGACGCTACCGTACAACCAACTGACGAATTAGTAAGTCGCTTCTGTTTTTTTCATTTCTTCAACCATTTTGCCCAACTCAGCAAAATAATTTAAGATCCAAGGGTAGGTCAGGTTTTTTTCTGATATCTGTAGATAGAAGTTGTCCATCACTAGCTTAAATAAAAGACCCGCTAGTTTTTGATTGTCGGCCAAACCAAGTTCGGTTGCCCAAAGGTTCATCAATGCCTGACTGGCTAGGTCGTTCGACTGTTCAAAGCATTTTTTAAAGGCAGGAATATCCCGGTGAATTCGTAGTTGTCGATTGAAGAGCAAATCCTTTTTCGCATCAACAAGCACGTTCAATAATTCGGGTACAATTGTTTTACAGGCTCGTTCGAGCTCTGCAACTTGTTTGGCTCGATGCATATGAAAGAAAAGCAACTCTTCTGTGAAAACCTCCAGATCAGAGAAATGGTGGTAAAAAGAAGATTTGCTTTTGTTCACGTGGCGTGCAATAACTTCCACTTTCAATCCTTTTGGGCCATGTTCGGCAAACAAGTGATAACCGGCCTCAACCCACGGAAGTTTAATTGCATCGTTCATGATTTCTTCTCCTTGTGCAAGGCAAGTTATGGAAAAGTAAACGAACCTTCTGCTAGCTTCGCTGATGTTCGGTCATTCCTCCCATCACCAACTTCATGATTTTTACTTTGCCCCATCGTGGCACCGTGCGCAGCGAGTAGACTAAAAATTTGGTGAGGAAGCCAGGCAAAACAGTTGTCTTTTTGCCGAGTGCTTTTAAAATCGGAATGCCTACTTGTTGTGGTGTGAGAGACATGCTCATTTTCATATTCGCGCGTTGACCAAAACCACTGGCAACCGGACCAGGTGCAGCCGCTAAAACATCTACACCGCGAGGCTTCATCTCTTCTGCCAGTGCCTCTGCTAGTGATTGCACATACGCTTTGGTTGCCGCATAGTTAGCTGAATAAGGTACTCCTTGAAAGGCCACCATTGAGCTTAGCAAAATGATACCACCTCGTTTTTGCTCGCTGAACTTCTGTGCGAAATGATGTGTAAGTGTGAGCAACGCTTCGCAGTTTACACGCAACATGTTGATTTCCGAATGAACAGAGGTATGAATAAATTCACCTGATGTACCAAATCCGGCAGAGGCTACCAGCATGCCAATTGGCAAGGAGCCTGTGGCTTGAATTATTTTCTGAACTCCTTCGGGAGTTGCTACATCGGCTGCTACGATTTCTACCTTAACATGGTAAGTAAATTGTAATCGCTTGGCAAGATCGGTGAGTATATTTTCATTGCGTGAATGAATCACTACGTTTAGTCCAGATTCAGCTAATCGTTCGGCTAGTTCTAATCCAATGCCGGAAGAGGCTCCTGTCACAAGCGCCCATGATCCGTAGTTGGTCAGCAAGCGCTTCTTTTCATTTTCAGATAATTTCATTTTTCGAATCGTTTATTTTTTGAAAAGCAGTAGGTAAAAATTAATTGAGTGTGATCGTAAGTGTGAGTGTCTTGCCGGCTTCTACTTTCACTTTGGCATCCTCAAAATCGGGCGGACCCAATTTGATTTTTGCATCGTTTGAAAAACCAATGGGCTCTTTGGGGAACCCCACAAAATTGGTTTTCAAATCTTTGTTCTTATCAATATCTTGAAAAGCAACCACCCCGTATTCGCCAGCAGGCACTTTTTCAAAAACCAATTGCATCGATTTTCCGGTAACGGATTTTTCTTGCCCCAGTAATTGCTTTCCTACTTTCGGGAAATTTTCACGAATAAAAATACCGGCTGAAATTTCTCCGCCTTTGTCCATTTGAATTTGGGTAACATTCAAAATGACGGTTCCTGTTTGCGCAAATCCTTGTGCGGCTATCCATGCGCAGATAATTGACACTCCTAATTTTTTCATTTTGCTTCTTGTTTATTGTGAAGCAAAGGTGTGGTGTTGCGGTAGCCTAAAACGATAACAAATGTTTATACTTTTGAATAGTCGCCCTTTTTCAGGCGGCTGAGGTGCACCGGGGTAATGCCGAGATATGAGGCAATCATATGTTGCGGCACGCGGTTATGAATATTAGGAAATACTTCGGTAATGGTATCGTAGCGCTCTTTGGGTGTACGCGCATACATGTTTTTAATTCGGTTGTCCTGATAAATGAAGTAAAACTCAGCAATGAACCGACCTAGCCTGTCGCCTTGCTGTAGGTTTTGATATCCCCACTCAATAATTGAACGAGGCATCACCACTACTTCGGTTTCTTCCAGTGCCTGCAAGGTGTAAAGAGAGGGCTGACGCAGCATAAAGCTGGAGTAATCGGCAATGAATTGATTTTCGAGGGCAAAATGAATGGTGTGTTCCACTCCATCATTATCAGAAACGATTACGCGAATGATTCCCTTGTTAATAAAGAAGATTTCGTTGGGGGCAACACCCGGGTTGCTGACGATGGCCTGACGTGAAAAGGTTTTTTCGAAACATCCGTTCAACAACTCTTTCATTTCATTTTCTGAAATGGAAATCATTTGTTGAATCGCTTGACGGATGGCTTGCATGGACTAATTACAAGATAAACAACAGCTTTCTAATTTTGGTTAATTAAATTTGGCTATAAGTTACCTTACTATTTTCTGGGGTCTTCGCCTTTAGCATTATTAACATGAATAGTCCGCTTGATCTGATCACCAAAGTAATACAATCCACCGTAGAAGCTTCTCCGACTGACATAGCTCAATTTTTTGATCATTTTAAACTTCAGAAGTTGAAGGCAGACGAGTACTTCATTCGCGAAGGGGAAGTTTGTAACAAAATAGGATTCATCACAAAAGGAATGATCCGATATTTCTATGTTGACGACCAGGAGGAGACCACCCGATGGGTAAGTTTGGAAGGAGAGTTTGCTACCTCCTTGGGTAGCTTTATTACCGAGCAGCCGTGCTCACATCATCTTCAAGCCATTGGTTCATGTGAAGTATGGGTGATTTCCAAATCCAACTGGCAGAAGATTTCTAAAAACCACGAATGGCTTCGTAATTTTTGGACACGCGTGTTGGAAATTACGTGCGTTGGTTTTGAAGATCGGGTCTATCAGCAGTTGGCAAGCAGTGCTGAGCAGCGCTATCAATATATGATGACGCGCTATCCACACTTTATCGAAAAAGTACCTCAAAAATACGTGGCCTCTATGATGGGCATCAAACCGGAGAGCCTAAGCCGCGTGCGGGCGCAAATGGCGCGCAAAAGAAGAACTTAACATAGGTTATTTCGGGCGGGGCAGTTGTGCTTGACCTTTGTATCAACAAAAAAACAAAACAACTGCCTTATGAAAATTAAATTAACACTTGCCCTTTTGTTGTGGATAAGTCTATCAACATCATCGTACGCTCAAAAGAAAAATGAATTTGCCATTTTGTTTGGCCTAAATCAGCCTTTGCTGGCCGATGGATTCAATTTTGAACTGAATTATTTTACGCCCAAACTCGCGTTCGACTACTCACACGGATTCTCGTTGGAATTTAAAGACGCAGGAATTGTGGGTGCCATGAAAGATCAACGGTTGGTAGCCCACGTTCCTTACTCTGTTGGTGTAGGTGTAGGCTATCGTATTACCCAGTTTTTGAATTTACGGGTTGAACCAAAATGGCATCGCTTTGAAATCTATTATGCGGGCGAAGAACAAACTTCGAGCAACCAAATTACAGCCTATAATACTTTTACGTTGGGTTTAGGCTTGTATGGAAAATGGCATCCTTTTGAAAAAAAGGAGAGTGCATTGCGAAATATCATGATTGCGCCAAGTGTGCGTTGGTGGCCGAATGTATCAACGGGTTTAGAGAACGATCGGGTTTCGTATTCAAATAAAGTAACAAACAAAACGGAAGTACACGAAGCAATGAATATCGGTTTTGGAAATACTCCTCTAATCGTAAACATTAGTGTAGGCTACCGCTTTTAGAAACAAAAAAAACAACACTCAAAAATTAACGTATGAATTCAATTAAAGCAATCTATCTTCTATCATTAATCTCATTGGCGAGCCAAGCTCAAAACACGCTATCACAACAAACGCAAGTGGAGTTTGCGTTGGGGTTCAGCTCAGCCTCATTACAAAGTGGCAACGAATTGATGCGCTCGAAAGAGTTACGCAATCAAGGGTTGAGTTATTACCAAAATCAAAATGGCACCCGCAGAAATGTAGGAAGCTATGCAGCACCACCGGGCTTAACAATGAAAATAGGTTTTTACAAACCCATCAAAAAAATAAATGGATTGATGGCGGGACTCATAGTCCGAAACACACTTGCCGGCACACAACCTTCAATCGGGGGTTATGAAGAAGGTTACTTCTTCAATTTCATCAGTGCTTCCCCCGCTTTAAAATACTATCCTTTTGTAAAAAATAATTTCTATGTAAATGGCGAGCTCGGGCTAGCCTCTGTTTTCACCAAGAACCGTTTCCTTACAGATGCGGGTCAACAAAATTACTTTCATCAATTTGGTATTGGCTGGGCTGGTGGCATAAGTGCAGGCTACTCACTTACCCCATTCAAAAGCAAATCGAAGGCTGTTGATCTTCAAGTGCATTATCAATTTTCGAACACACGCGTTGAGGTAAATGGAATTGGCAATGATCAATGGCAGTTTACCTCATTGCATGTTACAGTGGGAATTTTGTTCTGAAAAAATACAATGACGGTAATTTCAAATTCGACAGATAGATTATGGAAAAGATAAGTCACCGCTTCGAAACAGCCACTGCAATTTTGGAATCAGCAGTGCCAAAGTATAAAAACCATTTTCCCCGAAAGGGAACCAAGCCTTCTATAAAACAAACCTGATTGATTTGTCCTGTGATTTCATAAGGCTTATCAGGCCGCAAGAAATTTTTTTCGAGGCGGTCAATCAATCGTGTTGGATCTTGCGCGTCAAATAGTGCCTGACCCGCACAGTATGCTCCGCTTGCCAGTGTACTGTCGCCACCTTGTTCTAAATTCATTCCATTGTACATCAACACAATTCCTTTTTCAGTCAGCAATGCAAATGCACCACTTTCTACGAGCCGGCTATCGAAGTAGCCTTTGCGCGGTTGAAGCACCGACTGAAGTTTTCCGTTTGATTCCAGCGGTTGCCAGTGAATCAAATCATCGGATGTGGCCAGAAACAAATCCGTATCGCCAAAGTACATCCAAAACTTTCCGTTGATCTTTTGAGCCACCATTCGCTCGCCCACTTGCTTCGCCACAATCGCCCCCGATTTACTCCAAGTGTCTGTGTATTTGCCTTGCAATACCAAGCCTTCTTTTTTCCAATGATACAAGTCACGCGAAGTGGCCAGACACAATCGTGCCAACTTCCCATCATAGGCGGTGTATGTCATGATGTACAAGCCATCTTCACTCTCTACAATGCGAGGGTCTTCCACGCCACCTTCCCATTCATATATTTTCATGGCATCTTCTTGTGGATAAAATACCGGTTCCAATTTGCGCGTAAAGTGCAGTCCATCAGAGCTCGTCGCCAAACCCAGCCGCGAAGTGCCTGCATATTTTCCAATGGTATCTTCAGCACGATAAATCAGGAAAACAGTATCATGGCGCACCACGGCCGCCGGATTGAAAACATCTTTCTCTTCCCAGTTCACCTCTTTACTTAAAATAGGGCAGATGAACTTTCCACTACCTGCCGATAGAATTGGGTTGACGCTATCCACTTTTTGAAAGGGCAATAGTGCCCAAGTGGTATCTTTGACTTCCGCTTTTTGATTTTTACTATTGGAAGAACAGCCAGCTAGCAGGAAAAAGCCGACAATACCAATTATTAGGCAGCGCTGTTTGAAGATAGGAAGGTTCATGTTGCGAATATACTGATGTTTAATCGCTGGAATCGGAGGTTCACTACCCGTTTCTACCGATTAACACTCGATTGGAGTAATAATTTTAAAAGCATTCCAACATTTGGCTGAGATATCTAGTCTTTAGCAGCAAGAAACCAAAATTGAATCATTATGAAATCGATCGCTTCAACTAGCATGTATCGCGACAACCTTAAAAAGATGTTGTTTTTTCTACTTATTGTCTTGGTCGCCGCGTGCGATAAGCTAGAAGTAGATCCGGATGTGAAAAACCAAGCCGAATTAAAAGGCACAACGGTTTTCATTCAACCCAACAGTTCTGTCATTATCGATCTGGCGGCTAAAGTCAATTCGACCCAGTCACTGACTGTAGCTATTACCTCACCTGCTTCAAAAGGAAAATTGGTGAGCCTGGGAAAGGGATTGATGCAATATGAACCTAACCCTGGCCAATCTACAAAAGATATGCGGGATGCATTTGCTTTCACTCTTTACAACGAGAAGAATGAGCCCGTTAAAAAAGATAGCATCATCATTATGCAAAAGGATTCTACCAGTCTTCCATCAGGAATTTACCCGACAGATGATATTGTCTTTGGTGTAAAGGTGGGCTCGCCTATTACCATTGATGTGTTGAAGAATGATGTATTATCCACCTATACAGCGAATGATGTGAATCTTGCCATCTATAGCCCGGAGACAAATTTTCCTCCCTATTTTGGAACGGCCTCTGTCACTGGTTCGTCTATTTTGTACACGCCAGGGGCTACGTTTGCAGGAGTTGATAAGATGATCTACACCGTAACCCTTAAAGCGAATCCCTCGGTTCAAGCGTTTGGTTATGTGCTATTAATTGGAGAAGCGGTTTGTGCTTTTAATTTAGAAAATGATGTTTATGTCTCTTCACAGGAATTTACGGAAGTACGAGTCCCTATCTTAGACAATGACCAGCTTTGCACGGCACAAACCAATTTCAGTGTAACCGTTTCAAAAGCACCTACCAATGGCACCGCCTTTATTGAAAATGATTTGGTAGTTTATCGTCCATCACAACTTGCTGTAAATGGTTTTTTGGATTCACTCACATATAAGGTAACGATTGATGGAACAAGTAAGAACGCTAAAGTGTATATCAAAGTGAATACGGATTCAATTGGAGCTTGCGTGTTAACGGCTGTGACAGATGTTTTTGATATTTCGAACAACGCAAATCAGCAAGGAGTTTTAGATGTACTTCAAAATGATATTCTCTGCGGTCGTGAGGTAGAAGTAGAAATTACCACCGCACCAATTTTTGGAACAGCCACCATCATTACCGAAAATGGAAAAAAGAAGATTGAATACAAAGGTGTCCAAGATCAGCCTTATGATAAGCTAACTTACCGCATCAGCAATGGCGATAAGAATAGTGAAGGATATGTTTTGATTAAACGATCGAACTAAAAAATAGATAAAATCATAAGGGCACCTCTAAAAACTCAATTCGCCCTTCTCTCTGTGGAGAAGGGCAAGGGTTGAGGTGATAAAAGAAGGGTTTTTAGAGGTGCCCATAAGTCAGCCCTCGCGTTTCAAAAGCGCGAGGGTTATGTGCATAATGAAGAGCTTCCCCTTTTTCAATGGATGTAAAGAAGGCAACCCGCAAGCGCAGCGGTTGATGTACGACCATTTTAAAGGTAGTCTGATGGGTATTTGCAGGCGCTACGCCAAACGAAAAGAGGAGGCACAAGATATCTTGCAAGATGCGTTCATTAAAATTTTTCGAAACATCAACCGCCTGGAGTCTGATGAGAAATTGGAAGGCTGGGTAAAATCCATCACCGTGCGCACAGCTATAGATCATTACCACAAAGCCAAAGCACATCAATCCATGTTTACGACCATCACTGAGGGCAGTTCAACGAGTGTTGGAGCTCAATTATTATCAGAGGCTACCGACGAATTTCTTCTTCGGTGCATCAGTGAGTTGCCCGATGGGTGCCGAATGACTTTCAACCTTTTTGTGGTGGAAGGATATGATCATGCGGAGATTGCAAAAATGCTGGAAGTATCGGAAAGTACTTCGAGGTCGCAACTGCATCGTGCCAAACAATTATTACAGGAAAAACTAAAAAGCCAGTCACTGGCCGACTATTATGAAAAACTTGCCTGACGATGAATTATTTGAACAGTTGGGAAGCCGCCTGCGTAATTACCAGGAAGCGCCAGACGAACTTGTTTGGGAAAACATTGCCACAGCGACTCAATCGAAAACCAAGGATGGAGCAGCGTGGATCGACCATGCGGCAATGGGAATAGCGCTGGGTTCTCTTTTGTTTTTAGTCACCCTTCAGCCGGCATCTTTACATTCAGAGCAGAAAACAATTGCAAAAGACATGAACGGTAGCACCTCCGAAGTCAACGCCAATTTCAGCAAGTCAGAAATAAACAGCAACAAATCCGAAACTCAGTCCATAAATTCAAAAATACCTACCAATCACCAACAACCGCAAGCAATTGTCCAGACTACAGCTACACCAGCAAGCGATGAGGTGCGTCCATCGCAGAAACTTGTTTTTTCAGATGCCATAACAAAAGAGAACTCAGGCATCAACGAAGATCAGTTGCAGGCCAACCATGCTACAGCGGTTGAATCGAATGTGCCAATGGAAGTGAAGGCAACGGATAGCACACAACAGATCAGCAAAGTAACTCCCGATTCGCTGGCAAAAGCAGCTGATGAGCCCACTATTCTGCCCAAGAAAAAGAAACGCGGCATGAATTTTTATTTTGCTCTTTCTCCATCCATGAACTATCGTCAGGTAACACCTTTGCAAAACGACAACGTAGTGGTTACAAAAGTTGTAAATGAAGGCGTATTTTCAGCACAACGATTTGGAATTGCTTTCGAAACCGGCTGGCAGCTCCCGATCAGTTCATCCTTCGAAATCTATTTAGGTCTTTCGTATTACCATCAAAATCAAACGCTGTTGTATCGATTCAATCGTGCCGATGGCAACGACATAGTCACAACAGATAACCCGATGGCGTTTAAAATAAACGTAAGCGAACACGGGCAAAAAGTAAACTACCAAATGAATAACGTAGGCTTGCAAGCAGGTTTTCTGTATCAATTAAAAGCGGGCCCGCTTACCCAAAAAATAGGAGCGGGCCTTTGGTATCAACACGGGCTGCATCAAAAAAGTCAGGGAGACACATACAACAATGCACAATCCGGCTACTTGGCTTATCAGATTTTGTATCGAAATGAATATGCGTTTAGCAATCAATTAAAATTGTATGTACAACCCAACTTCACGCAGTCGTTTTATACAACGGAGTCATTGAATGAACCATTCCAACTGAAACCGTATAGCGTTGGCATAAGCATGGGCTTGATTTATACGTGGCAAAGAAAATAATCACACAAACTAGCCTTTCAGTTTTTTCAGACGTTCCTGAATACCCGTATTGGTCGGGTCGAGACGCTGCGCAACTTCATACTCCTGAATGGCTTTGTCAGTCAATCCGGCTTTAGCATACGCTTCGCCAAGACTGTCGTAGCAGTTGGCAGACTGTGGAAACAGATTGGCATTGATACGGAAAACAGTAATTGCTTCTTTCGTTTCGCCACTCGCCATCAGCACATAGCCGCACGCATTTAATTCTGATTCGCCGGAAACACTTGATTTAATTTTCATGGCTAAACCACGTGCGCTGATATTCTCATCCGTCAGTAGACCTTCTTTTTTCCATTGCGTAATTTGAGTATAGGCTGCATAGTTGGGTTGGTATGTTTTACGCGAAAAAATCGTAAGCAAGTCGCGCTCCAAAGTTTCAACGGGATATTCCACAATTCGCGCGACCTCGTTTTTCCCTTCATAAATTATAAATGTAGGTACGCGATAAATATTCAACCCGGCTTCCAATCGTTTGGGCGATTGTTTGTACACTTCCGTGGAATCGTCTACACCAATCAACGCAATATTTTTTTCAGAGAAGTTTATTTCTTTTAATAACCGCATCATTCGCGGTAGTTCCCGCTTGCTATCACCACACCACGATCCAAAATAAATTCTTACAGAATAGTTCGATAGCTTCTGTTTCTTTAAGGCATCGACCATAGTCGTATTGGGATGATAAGAATCAAAATTAGACGCGTACCAGGAATTATAGGGCTCTTGCCTGAGCTGCGCAATCTCTACTTCATTCAAAAGTTTTTTCTCATGCGTCTGCGCGATAGAAGAAAAGGGTAAATAGAAAAGGAAAACAATGAATAGGTATTTCATAACATCATAGATTGGTTGTGCCCAAAAGTAGGCGATCACTTTTCCAAATGATGTTAACACGATCCTAACGAATTGCTAATGAAATGTTAACATAGGTTAACCGATAGTGGTGCTGATCTCGCGCACGTGAAGATCAATTTTGCGTGCTAGCGATTTTAATCTGGTCAATTGTTCTGATGAATATTTAACAGGTTCTCGTTCCATCAAATCAATCAGTCCAATCATACGGCACAGTGGCCCGCGCAACATGTGGGCATTGATAAATGCATACTCCGCCAACTCTTGATTTTTTGTTTCAGCTTCCAGCGTTCGCTCGGCCACCAGTGCCTCTAGGTTTTCATTGATGGCGCGTGTCTCTTCCTGCCGAGTGGCCAACTCCTTATTTTGCTGATGCAGCGTTTTAGAAATCTGATCGAGCTGTCTATACTTTTCAGATACCTGCTGCCGATAGAAAACAAATTTGCGTTTCATATAGAGAATGAATGCAATCAGCAGAGCGCTCATAATTAGATAATCAATTCCTTGCTGAAGATTGTTAATTTTTTCAGGTTCCCACAGCGATCGCATGCCCAGAAAAGAAGGTAATCCTAAATACAAACAAATGATTCCACTGAGCGAAAAAATGAAAAACAAGCGCCAGTAGCCGTTAGAGCATACAATGATAAAGGCAGTGTATAGACATAAGAAGCTCGGCACCGTGCCGGCCAGTCCGCCAAAGCTTACCCAGAAGAAAGTGAATCCTCCTAAGGCCAACACATGCACCGCCAATAGCACGGCGGGATTTGCGCCTACGCGTAGTGTCAATAGGTACAAAAAGAACAGCATCATTGTTATAAACAGATTGAACATCACCATCTCCGGTAAAAAAACCGGAACCATGCTCATCAACACCATGAATAACTGATAGGCAATGGCTACCAGTATACCATACTGTAATAAATCGCGCTCCAGCTTGGGGCGGTCATTAAATTTTTGTGCGGTTGAGTTCTTCATTGGCTTTAAGAGTGGCCGTTATATTTTTCAATACTTCGTTCAGTTCTGCATGAGAGGCAATCAGCATCGAATCCATCAGGTTCGTTCCGGGGAAACGACTCATCTCCAGATTCAACTCGTGAATAGGATCGTGAATCACTTCGGTGTTAAGTTGAATGTATTTTTCTATAGCACCTTGCTGTTCTTGCAGTAATCTCGATTTCTTGTTTACTTCTTCTTCCAGATGCGCTTGTGCTTTCATCAACTCCTTCCCCTGCGTTACTAATTCGTGATTCAACTCTTTCGCTTGTGCCACTTGTTCATTGAGTTTACTGGAAAGTTCTTGCCATCGGCCTATTTCATTTTCGGTAATTCTTTTCAGATAAAAAGACAAAGCCCCCAACGCCATCAGAATAAAAACGAAATCGGTAAAGTCTGAATCGTTCGATACGAATAACGCAGTCCGCCCACCCTCCTGAAAAGCAGTAATCGTGGTGAGCACGATTAAAAAAAGACACTGAAAAGTTAAGAGGGCTACCAGCGTGCGTCCCTGATAGAGTAAGATCACGAAAAAGAACCCGCCATAGTAATTAAAACGAGAGTTGCCCTGAACACCACCAAACTCAACGAAGTTTAGTCCGAGCAAAACGATGATGATCACACCAAACAACGGATGCACTTTGGTAAAATTAGCTTTGTTGAAAGCTAACCAGGCAACAGCTACGAATACAAACAGAATAGTTGTATCCGTCACCACCTCGCCCCATCGAATGGATTCACGCATGAAGTCGATCAGCAGAGCCACCACCAACCGGAAAATAGCCACAATCGAAATCAGCAAAACAAGTTGCGTTTCGTATGGACGCTGGGCAAAAGCATGCAATCGGTTCAAAGCGGGGGAGCTTAAGAATGAAATTTAATGAATTCATATTTCAAATAAAAAAGCAATTTGACTTGGGTGTTCATAACTATTACCCGAAGCACCTTATCTTTGACAATTACTTAATTTAGAAAATGGCTGGAGCAGGCGCAATGGACACCCCGTTAATGAAGCAATACAACGCCATCAAGGCGAAGTACCCTGGTGCTTTATTGCTTTTTCGTGTGGGCGATTTTTATGAAACATTTGGCGAGGACGCAATCAAAGCCAGCAAAGCACTGGATATCACTCTTACCAAGCGGGGCAACGGGTCTGCCTCTGAAATTGAATTAGCCGGATTTCCACACCACGCACTCGACAATTACCTGCCTAAGCTGGTGCGAGCCGGCAACCGCGTAGCTATCTGCGACCAACTCGAAGATCCTCGTTTTGTGAAGGGCATCGTCAAGCGAGGCGTGACGGAATTGGTAACGCCGGGTGTTTCCTTCAACGACAACGTGTTAGAGAAAAAGCAGAATAACTTTCTGGCTTCCGTTCACGTCACCAAAACGATCTGGGGTGTTTCGTTTTTGGATATCAGCACCGGCGATTTTTACACTGCACAAGGCACAGAAGTATACATCAACAAACTCATTCAAAGTTTTAGCCCTGCGGAAATTCTATTTTCAAAAACGAATCGCGAAAAATTAGAAAGTCAATTTGCCGAAGGCTACGCCACCTTTGCGCTGGATGAATGGGTATACGCTTTTGACTTCGCCCACGAGCGGTTGATCAATCAGTTTAAAACCAATTCACTCAAAGGCTTTGGCATTGATGGTATGAACGAAGCCATCATCGCTGCCGGCGCCATCTTGCATTACCTCGAAGCAACCGAACACAAAGAGACAAATCACATTGCCACCATTTCCCGCATCGATGAGGAGAAATATGTATGGCTCGATCGCTTCACCATTCGCAACTTAGAAATCGTACACTCTTCCAATGAAGGCGGTGTGCCTTTGCTTCAGGTGCTTGATCAAACCATTACGGCCATGGGCTCGCGTCAACTACGCCAGTGGATGTTGCTGCCTTTAAAAGAAAAAGCGGCCATCGACGAGCGATTGCAAATCGTATCGCACTTTTATAATTCTACCGAGTTGGCAGAAAGTCTGAGTGAGCACCTGCATCAGATTGCCGATTTGGAACGGCTCATTTCAAAGGTGGCCGTGGGTCGCATCAACCCGCGCGAGTTGCAACAACTGAACCGCTCGTTGCAGGCAATTCTTCCCATCAAAGACGTGTTGGCCAAAGCTGGCAAACCCGAACTCACCAAGCTGAGTGACCAACTGCATCGCTGTGAATTTCTGCTGGAGAAAATTGAAAAAGAATTGAAGGAAGATGCGCCCATGCTCATTCATATGGGTGGCATTATCAAAGAAGGTGTGAATGCCGAATTGGATGAGTTGCGCAGCATCGCTTTCGCGGGAAAGGATTATTTGCTGCAAGTGCAGAAGCGTGAAGTAGAACGCACCGGCATCAATTCGCTGAAGGTGTCGTACAACAAAGTGTTCGGCTACTACCTGGAAGTGAGCAACGCCAACAAAGATAAAGTGCCATCCGACTGGATTCGCAAGCAAACGTTGGTCAATGCCGAACGCTACATCACCGAAGAGTTGAAAGTGTACGAAGAAAAGATTCTGACAGCCGAAGAAAAACTGGGTGCGATTGAGCAGAAACTCTTTTTGGAATTAGTTCAGCACACAGCCGATTACATTTCGCAGATTCAGCAAAACGCAAAGGTGATTGCTGTGTTGGATTGTTTGCTCTCCTTTGCGCTTACCGCGAAGGCGAATAAATATGCCCAGCCGGAAATCAGCGAGTCGACTCGTTTAGCGATCAAAGCCGGTCGCCATCCCGTGATTGAAAAACAATTGCCCATAGGAGAAAGCTACGTGCCCAACGATATTTATCTGGATACCGAAACACAACAGATTCTTATTATCACCGGACCTAACATGGCGGGTAAGTCGGCATTGCTGCGACAAACCGCATTGATTGTATTGATGGCGCAGATGGGTAGTTTTGTTCCGGCCGAAGCCGCCACCATTGGCATTGTCGATAAAATATTTACACGCGTTGGTGCCAGCGACAACCTCTCGCGCGGCGAATCGACTTTCATGGTAGAGATGACAGAAACAGCCAGCATCTTAAATAACCTTAGTGATCGCAGTCTGATCTTAATGGATGAAATCGGGCGCGGCACGTCTACATACGATGGGGTTTCTATTGCATGGGCGATTGTTGAGTACCTGCATCAACACAAAGAGTTTAAACCAAAAACTTTGTTTGCCACACACTACCACGAACTCAATCAACTGGCAGAAGATTTTGTGCGCGTCAAAAACTTCAACGTAAGTGTAAAGGAGATTGGCGATAAAATCATCTTCATGCGCAAGCTGAAAGAAGGTGGCAGCGAACATAGCTTTGGAATCCACGTAGCGCAAATTGCCGGTATGCCCAACAAGGTGGTGCTGCGCGCCAACGAAATTTTACAATTCCTCGAAAAAGATAAACACAAAGACAAGCAACGAGATTTTGCGGAGCTACCCAAGGCCACGCAGCAAATGAGCCTATTCGAAATCGATCCCAAGTCAAAGGCCATCCATGAAATGCTCAGCAAAATCGACATCAATACGATCAGCCCTGTGGAGGCATTGCTCAAATTGAATGAAGTGTTGAGTGTGTTAAAGAAATAACTGAATATCAACATATTACAAAAATACCAACCGTGAAAATTGAAAGTTTAACTTTTAATTTTCACGGTTGCTTTTACGATTGAAAGTTGGTGTAGACGAAAAAACTTATTGAACGATTAGCAAAAACGTATGAAAAAATCCTCCCTCAAACCTGATCTGATCATTGCGTTGATGGCCTTAGTGATAGGTATTGGCACCATGGCGGTGTATATTTATCAGGCGCGCATCATGAGCAAACAACAGCACGCTTCGGTGTGGCCGTTTTTGGAAGTGTCCATCTCGCAAGGACAATTGGGCACGTATGTCAGCGTAGAAAACAAAGGCGTTGGCCCTGCCATTGTAAAGTCGACTAAAATTGAAGTGGACAGTCTTACCTATCAGGAAAATCAAATCGATGAAATCATTCCTAAAATAGTGGGTAAACAGTTGGCTCATCATTATACCTCTGTGGCTAACCGCGTTATGAAATCCGGCGAGGTCATACGACTGCTGCATGTGGAGGATTTAAACGAAGCTGCTCTTTTGAATGATGCGATGGCGAAACACACCGTTCGACTAAGCATTTGCTATTGCTCCATCTATGACGAGTGCTGGATCGTGTCCGGAAATAAATTAACTCCCTGCGAAAGTTGTGAGGAGTGATGCCATCGCTTGCATCTTCGGATAATTGGATTGCTGTTTAGCTTTTCAGCGAAAACAGTTTCTTCAGTTCAACATCTTCTTCACAAATTACGCACCATGACTACTTGTTACAACTCGTGACAAACCATTGGGTTACGTTTGTGTTCTTCCTTCCAAACAAAACCTACCATGAACCAAAAAATCTTAGTACTTCTCGCGCTTACTAGTCTCTTTTCGGCTTGCAAATCATACTTCTCCGTTACCAACATCGCTGCCAATGAAAGCTTTGTGTTGGGAAACAATCCGCACGGATATTTTAATGTAAAGCTCAAAAATCTCTCTGCGCATCCCATCACGGTGTATCAAAAGACGCTTACCGATAGTCTCCATTCATTTTCAATAATCAAGCCCAAAGAAACGGTGCACGTCTATGCCGATAAAAACACAGCACTGATTATTGAAAACAAATCCGAGGACCAAGCAAGTGTAAAACTGGATTTGGGAGGAGATGTTAAATTATCAATGGGCTATAAAAACTAAACTTAAAATAAATTTTATGATGAAAAGTAAATTATTCTTCACTCTTATCATGTTCTTTGCGGCTATCGCATGCTATTCACAAAGTAATGAACCAATCAAATTCAAGATTAAGAACACATCCATTCTCCCGAAGAAACTAACACTCATATCGTATACGCCCGGAGATAACGGAAACGGAACACAAGGCTATTGGATGTGGCCGAGAGCTACAAAAGAACTCACATTTAAAGTAGGGACTAGACTTTTTCTCGCCAACCAAAAGGACGTAAGCACTGTCATGAGCGGAGGAAGCATTGAAAAAGGAAAGCCGTATTTGATTGTTAAAAAAGAAGACACGGATAAAACCTTTACATTTTAACGCCCAGCAGCCGGAAGGGCAGCATCAGTATGGAGCCAATCAATTTAAACATGGCTTCGAGTGTAAAGCCAACAATGCGAAAAGGCAAAAGCAGTAGCCAGATCAGCGGAAAGAAAATTAAAACGAGAAGTGCCAGCGGCCAGCAAAGCACAAAAAGTAAACACCAGAGCACAAGGGTAAGAAGTGTTTTCATCGATTTTGTTTTTATTCAAAGGAGCTACAATATAAATAGGTGCAGCTCTTATTCAGGGAACACGCAAAATTGCTGCCAGCAAAAAAAGCCTTTATTTGAACTACAATACCATATTTTTTTTGGAGGTGTTGCAATTTTGAACAGTGCACTGCACACAATGGAACATCCTGCCAGTGTCGTCAGAATTCGTCACTTCTCGGATAAAATTGTTTGAATGAACGTTTTGGGATTAACTTGCTTTCGTTAATGGTGTCTGGCATTTTAAAAATGCCAGCACACATCTGAAATGTTAGATCTATGAACAAAGCCATTCGCTGGGGCATACTCGGCTGCGGAAAGATTGCTCGAAAATTTGCCAGCGACTTGGCCTTGGTAAAAAATGCGGAGCTATATGCGGTCGCTGCTCGCTCAACTGAAACAGTCTCTGCCTTTGCATCTGAATTCCGTGTCTCAAAAAACTACAGCTCGTATCAGGAGTTAGTCGCTGATGCCGATGTAGATGTTATTTATATCGCTACACCTCACGCGCTCCATTATGAGCATGTCATGCTCTGTCTGCAACACAACAAGGCGGTGCTTTGCGAAAAAGCGTTTGCCATCAATGTAGCCCAGACAAAAGGAATGATAGCGTTGGCGCGATCGCAAAATGTTTTTTTGATGGAAGCATTTTGGACACGGTTTTTGCCACATTATGTAAAAGTGAAAGAACTCATACACGAGGGAAAAATTGGAAAGATTCAATACATACATGCTGAGTTTGGATTCAAACCGGCAGAGCCAATTTCTCCCCGCATCTATGACCTTAAATTGGGAGGAGGTTCGCTCTTGGACATTGGTGTTTATCCGGTATTTCTCGCGTTAGATTTATTGGGTGTTCCCGATGAAATTTTTGCTGAAGGATTTTTTGCACAGACAGGTGCTGATGAGCAGTGTGCTATGCAGTTTCGCTATCACCGCGGGGCTACCGCGCAATTATTTTCTACCTTTCAATCGCATCTCGCTACGGGCGCAGATATTGTAGGGGATCACGGGCGAATACGTCTCACCCATCGATTCCATGGCCCCACCACGCAAGTGGAGTTTTATCCATCTACTGTCGATACCCGCGAAGTGATTTCGTTTGACACAGCAAAAGGTTTTGGCTATGAATATGAGGCACAACACGTGACCGATTGTTTGTTGAATGGCCAAACTGAAAGCCCGTTGCGAACATGCGATGATACACTTTTGTTAATGGAAACTCTTGATCGCATTCGCGAAAAAATGGGATTGCGCTACCCGGCGGATATGGTATGATTCGAAATATAATTTTTCGGTGCGCTGCGTCTATGATTTAGCTCGAGTAAAAATGTTTGAAAGACGTAGTTTATTCGCTGCGTAAAGATTGAACCGGATTAGCAATGGCTGCCTTGATGGATTGATAGGTAATGGTAAGCAGAACAATACACGTAACCAACACCAAACTGATCAGGTAGGTAAACACATCCACGGAAGTGTGATACACAAAATTGTTTAGCCATTCATTGGTAAAGTAATACGATACTGGCACCGCAAGAACAAACCCGATACCAATCAACACCAGAAACTCTTTGTAAATCATGTTCAGCAGATCCCCCAGTGTAGCACCCATCACTTTCCGAATGCCAATTTCTTTTACCTTGCGCTGCACCATAAACAGGATCAATCCATAAACACCCAGGCAAGAAATCAAAATGGCAATGCCCGTAAAGCTTTGAATGATCAATCCAAAATTTTCGTAGTTGGAATATTGTTGGTTGAGTTGTTCATCTAAAAAACCAAACTCAAAAGCCTTCTCCGGAAAAATTCGATTCCATTCTTTTTCAATGGTCTTGATGGTCCCCGACACATTTTCGTTTTCAAATCGAACGGAAAGTGTATTGAATTGATTTTGATCCATCGAAAGCACCAAAGGTGAAATGGCGTTGGTCAGTGACATGAAATTAAAATCTTCAATCACGCCAATTACTTTTCCTTTCTTTCCTTCGCGGTCAATCGTTTTGCCCAATGCTTTCTCGGGTGTTTCCCACTTAAATTCTCTCACGGCCATTTCGTTCACCACAAATGCTTCCTTCACATCGGTTCCATAATCTTTACTAAAACCACGCCCCGCCAAAAGTTTCATGTCAAAGGCTTCCAGAAAATCGTAATCAGCCGCTAGGTTGGCGATGTACATGTTATCTTCTTTCGTAAACCCTTCTGGAATGGTGCCGCGAAAAACGGCACCCGCTCCGGGTGAGCCGGATGATAAAACAGTTTTCTTTACACCACTTTGTTGCTCGATCCCATCACGAAAACTTTGAAGGCGCGTTTTGAAGGTAGAATCTCCCTGTTGGAAATAGCCATTTAAGTTTTGGCTTTGCAAAGGAATATTAATGATATGTTCTTTTTGAAACCCGAGTGGTTTGGTTTCCAGATAGCGAAGTTGCTTCCAGATCAGCATAGAGCCGGATAGTAACAAGCAAGTGATTGCCAACTGAAAAACTACCAGCGTTCTGCGAAGTAGTTGTTTACCTCCGCCCCGTTGATCGCCCCCCTTCAATGCACTCACCGATTCAAAGCGCGTGACAAAATAAGCCGGATAACCACCGGCTAAAAACGTGAGCACGATCATTAGAATAAATGAAACGAGCAACAAACGAGTATCGATTACTTCACTGAACGTAAGTGTTTTTCCGGTCAGTAAATTCATCTGCGGAAGCACAAAATAAAACACTACAAAAGCAGTAAGTAGAGAGGCCAGGCAGAAAATGAAACTCTCTGCCAAAAACTGCACAATCAACTGAGAACGCAGTGAGCCGAGAATTTTGCGTAGCCCGATTTCCTTCATGCGGGTAAGCGATTGGGCAGTACTTAAATTGATATAGTTAATTGCAGCTATCAACAAGGTCAAAATGCCAATGCCGATAAAAATGTAAATGTTCGTCATGGTGTTTGTTGGAGTGGGCTCACCCAGGTAAGTGCTCTTCAAATGCAAATCCACCAATGGCATCAGCGCAAAAACCTGACCCACTACCAAACTCGGATGCGCTTTTGCTTTCAAAAAATCGCCCATGGTTGCATTAATATGCTCAGGGGTAGCGCCTTCTTTTAACAGAACATAGGTATAGGAATGGCTGATGACAAAGTTCTTTGCCAGATTGGCCCGCAGCACCTGTTCTGTCTTTTCATCTTCCAAATCAAACATGTCGTCGTAGGGCACTAATATGTTAAAGCGTAGATGTGAGTTGTTGGGAAAGTTTTTAACTACACCCACCACTTTAAAAGATTGCCGCCCGGAAAGAACCAATGTTTCGCCAATGGGGTTGCGATTGGCAAAATATTTAGTAGCCATTTCTTCATTGATTAGAATCGTGTATTTGTCATGAAGGGCACGGTGCGGATTGCCTTGTACAAACTCTAATGAAAACATGTTGGTGAAAGCGGAGTCAGCAAAGAATACACCTGTTTCTTCAAAGGCATCGGTGCTGCCCGGCAAGCTGATACTTACATTTCGTCCGTACACGCGAGCTACTTCTTCTACTTCCGGATAGTAGTCTTTCAATGCCGGTGCAATAGGGGGAGGTGTGCTCGCAATTTGCATACCATTGGACACCGTGTATCCAAATCGATAGAGTCGCTCGGCCTTGGTGTGAAACTGATCGTAGCTTGTTTCATTACGCACATAGGCTACAATTAACAAAGCAAGCGCAAGGCCACTGGTAAGCCCGATAAAGTTGATGAAAGAATAGGCTTTATACTTCACAATGTTGCGAAGGGCGGTGGTAATAAAATTTTTAAGCATACAGTAGTGATGATGGTAATAAAATTAAGAACAGACTATCCTTTCCGGCATTTTTCAATTTCTCCGCTCAATAAGTTAAAGATAAAATCATTGTTGTTATTTGTGCCACCGATAAACATGAACGCAATTTTTCCCTTGTGAACGACCCTATTTTCCGGACAAGATTTGATTCACCGATTTTTTCACCCAAACTATTCACATGAAACGGTCATGGGAGTTATTTAACATGAAGAAAGGTTAATTAAGGTTAATGAAAATTTAAAAAGTACAGCGAAAAAAAGGGCTGCATTTTGGGCAGCCCTTTTAATAGTTCAATTGAAAGTAGCAAACTATGGCTCTCTCTTAAATTCTTCAAACGTTTTAAGAATGAGCGGTTGCAAATTGCCATCCTTCGATTTGAATCCGGTGATCTTAGGCAAATTTTTATCTTTGATCTTCTTGAACTCAGCCTTGCTTTCAGTAAAGCGCGACTCAATCGCTTCTAGGTTAGACAACTCTGCTTGATTGGGTTTATAATAACTGTCGGCAACCTTAGCGTAAAGTTCTGCCATCTTCTCACGCAATTGAGGTTCGGCAGCACCTACATAATTATCTCCTTTTGTTACTACTAACTTTTCTTTCAAGCCAGTCAGGTCTTTGATGAACGGCTCGGCAATTTTCTTGCCTTGCGCATTGGCCACCTTTACTTCTTCAGAAATCTTAACGTACTCATCCAGCGTGTACACCATGTACGCTAATTCTTCAGCCATATTGAACAACTTCTTAGTAGCTTCTTCTTGCGCTTTGCGATCAGCCAATGAAACATCTGATTTCGGATCGTATTGTACAACCAAATCATTGGTGTAGGTTTCCTTTCCTTTCTGAATGACAACTTTATAGGTTCCAGCCGGGACACGAGGAGATGTGAATCCACCAAATGCAAATGTTTTTGCAGCCGCCATCTTAGGTGGCTTGGTGTTGTAATTCCACTCTACTACGTTGATACCTTTTGATTTGCCCGGACCTAGTTCAGTAATCTTATTTCCATTAGCATCTTGAATTTCTAATGACATTTTACCAAGAGTGTGGCGTTTTTTCAGGTAGTACATAATCTTAGCAGAGCGGCTTGGATTTTCACCCACAAACTGAGTTTCGGTGCTTCCACCACCAAAGCCATTCGCTTCAGAAATGGAAGTTGGTTTCATGGTAAAGAAGTGAAGATCTTTATTCATGTTTTCTTCAGTGAGTTGACGCAACGGACTGATGTCATCCAAAATGATGATACCTCTTCCGTGTGTAGCCACCACCAAATCGTTGGTCTTCTTGTGCAACTCAATGAAGTGTACATTGGCAGCAGGCATGTTGTTGGTAAACTTGTACCAGTTTTTGCCTCCGTTTAAAGTAATGTACAAACCAAACTCAGTTCCTACGAACAACAAGTTTTCGTTTTCATAATCTTCTTGAATGTTCCGCGCAAAACCATAAATCTCCGGTGTTACGATGGACTTCCACGTAGCACCAAAATCGGTAGTCTTGTACACATAGGTGTTCTTGTCTCCGGTTTGATATCCCGTGAAAACGGCATAGGCATTTCCTTTACCAAAAACACTGGCTTCGATGTGATATACCATCGTGTTTTTTGGAAGACCAGGCACATTGGCGGCCACATTGGTCCAGGTTTTGCCTCCATCTTTTGTGATTTGCAAGTTACCATCGTCCGTACCCGCCCACACAATGTTTTCATCCAAAGGAGATTCTGCAATGGTAAACACGGTGCAATGATTCTCAGCGCCAGAGTTATCACGTGAAAGTCCACCTGAGTCTTCTTGATTTTGTTTGCTTGGATCGTTGGTGGTTAGATCGGGGGAAATTTTCACCCAGGTCTCGCCCATGTCTTCAGAGCGGTGTACAAACTGGCTACCCATATAAAAACGATCAGGCTTGTGTGCACTGATGGCCATGGCAGCATTCCAGTTGAAGCGAAGTTTGGGATCTCCTTTTCCCGCTAACGGCTGAACTGTTTTTGCCTGATCTTTGGCCACATCAAAACGCCAAACGTTTTCAGCTCCTTGCATCTCTGAGTAAATCAACTTTTTGGTAGGATGCGCATATACGCGGTAACCATCACCTACACCAACGCGCTTCCAATCGCGAGCCTCTACGCCACCCGGTGATTGAGAAGGACCAAACCAGCAACCGTTGTCTTGCAAGCCACCATACACATTGTAAGGCTCTTCGTTATCAACACTTACGTGGTAGAATTGACATACCGGCATATTTTCTACTATCTCAAGGGTGGTTCCGCCATCCCATGAGCGGTAAATACCACCATCGGTAGCTGCAAACATTCTATCCGAATTTTTGATGTCGAAAACAATGTCATGCACATCGGAGTGATTAGGTCCCAGATTTTTGAAAGTCTTGCCGCCATCACGCGAGATGGAGCCCAACAAACCTGCCTTTACCACTACATCCGGATTACGAGGATCTACTTCAATGCGAGAGAAGTAGAATGGACGCACCACAATTCCGAAATCATTATTCAATTGTTTCCAGCTTGCACCTGCATCATCACTCCTATATAAACCTTTGTCTTTGTCTTCTTTAGATTCAATGACTGTATAAAGAATGTTTGTATTGGATGGAGCAACAGCAATAGCCAAGCGCCCGAGTGCTCCTTTGGGGAAGCCATTGTGAATTTTTGCAAATGTCTTACCACCATCTGTTGATTTGTATAATGCGCTGCTTTCACCACCAGAGCTAAACGACCAAGGCTGTCTTCGGAATTCCCAGAAGCTCGCATATACTATGTTTGGATCTTTTGGATCGAGCGTCAAATCGCTGCAACCCGTTTTTTGATTGACATAGAGAATTTTGTTCCAAGTTACACCTCCATCCGTTGTTTTGTAGAGACCGCGCTCTTCGCTGTCATTCCAAAGAGGTCCAAGTACAGCTACGTAAATTTCGTTGGGGTTTTTAGGGTTCACCTGAATACCGGCAATCCGTTCCGATTTCTCGAAACCTATTTTTTTCCAGTTAGTTCCACCATCAACAGTTTTGTATAAACCATCACCGATAGAAACACTATTACGTGTCCAAGTTTCGCCGGTGCCTACCCAGATCACATTATCCGGATTAGATGGATCGATTTCTACGGCGCCTATTGATTGGCAGTAGTCGTCAAAAATGGGATTGAATGTAGCCCCACCATTGCTGCTTTTCCATACACCACCACCGGCAGTGCCTGCAAAAATCACACGATCATTGGTAGGGTGAAGTTCGATGTCAGTAATACGGCCGCTCATCAATGCGGGGCCAATGTGTCTTGCTCTTAAATCGCCAAATAATTCTTTGCCTTTCGTTATTGCATCCTGACTAAATGCAGTGGAAACGCTCAGAAAAAGAGAAGCGACAATCAGATAGTGTTTCTTCATATTTCGTATTTATTTTAATAGGGACAGGTATAAAAAAAGAATACTTCAAGGGTTGTTGAAGTATTCTTTTGGTTCGTTTTAATTTAGTTACCTTCTGGATAAGTGAAAAGCTTATCGTCCACTTTTGGATTTACTTCCACACTTGTAATAGTGAGAGGTTGGCTTCCTCCGCCCTTTACACCTTGGGCCATAGAGAAGGGAACCAATAGACCTCCTGCATCTTGATAATCGCTCATTTTATTTTGTGCGATTTGACCTTTGGCAGGGCCTGATTTTATTTCTGATTCTGACATTAGCGGAACAAAATTTTCGGCATCAAAGTAATAGAATACTACGTTGTCAGTATCTACGCCATCAACCTTAATCGGTTTTTTGGTTAGTTTAATTTTGAAAGTCTCAGTTCCGTCTACAGTTTCCTTTCCAAGTAATTCAACTTTGTAGCCCTTTTCCTTATAGTTCAAAAATGGATCTGGGAACTCGCCAATTTCTTTTTTGAAGTTTTCAGTTGCTTCGGCATCGCTTTTTTCAGCTTTCATATTCATGAAGTTGTGCGACCAAAGTGTTTTGCCATCATATACACCTTGCATAACATCTTTGCCTTGGAAAGTAATTTTTGTTGCTTGGCGGCCATCTTTCAATTGAATAATTTCTAAAGGTATCTCCATACCACCTTGGTTCACCTTTGCTGACATTTTAAAACCTTGTACAGCCTTCCATTTTGCTATACCACCTGTATTCTCAAAATACTTGGCAATAATTTCATCAGCCGTTTGAGCTTGCGCCATCCATGCACTAGCGAAGGCGATTAAAGAAAAAATCAATTTACGTTTCATGTGTTTGGGTTAAAGTTGTTTTTTTTGATTTGGATATTGAGACGTTTAAGTCTGCAATTAGTTGCAGCTAACGCTTTAAAATTACAGTTTAATTTCGCTTGGACACAACCGAATGCGAACCAAATGAATGGATTTACGCTTACTTGATTACTTTTACTGATTAATTGTGGACAAGATGTTTATAAATCGCTTACTCATAGCCCTTTGTTTAATCTCCTTTGGTGCCAATGCACAAGTACTTAAACCTGCAAAATGGAGTTATTCTGCTCCCGAATCGGCTCAGGTAGGACAGGAAATTGAGTTGGTTTTTAAGGCTACCATAGACAAAAGCTGGTATTTGTATTCATCTGAATTTGTTTGCGATGGCCCTATCCCTACGGCATTTACTTTTACCCCTCACCCAAGTTACCAGTTAGTTGGTAAACTACTTCCAATCAATCCACTGGATAAGCACGATGCTATTTTTGAATGCGATGTAAAAATATTTAAAGGCACCGGAGAGTTTCGGCAAAAAGTGAAAGTGCTCGGTACACCTCTTAAAATTGAGGGAACTTTTGAATACCAGGTTTGTACCGATATGACAGGGCAATGCGTGCCGGGCGATGGCGAGTTTTCTTTTACCAAGATAAAGGCCATCGGCAAAAGTACAACCGTGAAGGAAAGTAAGCCTGGAAAGAGTGAACCGAAACCGCAAGAAGAATCGCAATCCGAAAAGAATGATCTGAAAAGCAACAGCGAGCCAACGCCTGACGTAATGGCTACTCCTTCGCAGCAATGGCCGCCCATCAAAGGCCCAGTGTTAGATCCGTCTCTCAAACAAGATGCCGGTGAAAGTCAATCGCTTTGGGGATTTTTTATACTCGCATTCATTGCAGGTTTAGCGGCATTGCTTACGCCCTGCGTTTTTCCCATGATCCCCATGACGGTAAGTTTCTTTACCGGACGTGGCACTAAGTTTCAGGCGTTGATGTATGGTTTATCGATCATCATCATTTATACACTGATAGGTGCTGCGTTGGCTCCGCTGATGGGTCCCGAAACAGCTAATCATCTTTCTACCGAGTGGATTCCAAATCTGGTTTTCTTCACGGTGTTTATTGTTTTCGGATTGTCGTTCCTTGGTTTGTTTGAAATCACATTGCCTAACTCTTTTGTAAACAAAGTAGATCAACAAGCTGAGAAAGGCGGATTGGGAGGAGTATTTTTTATGGCCTTTACACTCGTGCTCGTTTCATTTTCCTGCACCGGCCCTTTGGTGGGAAGCATTTTGGTTTCATCTGCAGGCGGAGAAGTAATCAAACCCATTGTGGGGATGTTTGGGTTTTCGCTTGCCTTCGCTATTCCATTTACCGTGTTTGCATTCTTTCCGGGTTGGTTGAAATCGCTGCCTAAATCAGGTGGCTGGTTAAATACAGTAAAAGTGGTGCTGGGCTTTATTGAAATAGCACTAGCCTTTAAATTTTTAAGCATTGCAGATCAGGCGTTCCATTGGCGCATTTTAGACCGTGAAATAAATCTGGCCATTTGGATTGTGATTACAGCTTTGATCGGTATTTATCTAATGAAAGGATTTCGGATGCCAGGCGATACCGGAAAAGATGCGGAAGATAAAACCCTGAGCGTAGTGCGCGTTTCTCTGGCCATTATTGTGTTTACATTCTTAATCTATCTCATTCCGGGCATGTGGGGTGCTCCCTTAAAATCCTTAGCGGGTTATCTTCCTCCGGTTTCTACCCACGACTTCGATTTGATATCAGCGGCTAATAAAGAAAAGTCCAATGAGATTTGCGATGCGCCGAAGTATGAGGAGTTCTTGCATCTTCCGCATGGCATCAAAGGCTATTTTGATTACGAGCAAGCCATGATGTGTGCCCGTCAGCAAAACAAACCACTTTTCATTGACTTTACGGGCCATGGTTGCACCAATTGCCGCGAGATGGAAGCACGCGTATGGAGCGACCCGCAAGTTCTGCAGCGATTAAAAAATGACTTTATCGTAGTGGCTCTTTATGTTGATGATAAAACGGTGCTGCCGCAAAATGAATGGTACACATCTACCTACGATAACAAAGTGAAGAAGACCATTGGCAAACAAAATGCCGATTTGCAAATAGCAAAACTGAATAACAACGCTCAACCATTTTATGTAATCGTGGGGTTAGATGAGCATGTGTTGGTGCCGCCCAAGCCATACGACCTTAATGTGGCCAACTTTGTGAAATTTTTGGACAGCGGTAAGGCGAAGTTTAGGAAGTAATCTGATCAGGAGAATTTCACTAGTTATATTTTTTAAGCTAAACTTGTATTTATTTTTTGTTGAATTTGAAAACACTGATGGCCCATAAAAAACAACTTGTAGCTTTCCTATTGGGAATAGCATCAATCATTTGGGTTACACAATACGCTGACAAGTTCTTTCATGCTGAAAACAGTTCAACAGGTAAAGATTCTACCCATCAGCAAATAGCCATAAAAAAGCCTGTAGTGTTGTATGGTATGACGGTAACAGAGTTAGGCGTAATCGAAGATCACGTTAAGCGCAATCAAAGGTTTTTCGATTTGTTTGATTCGGTACACGTGCCCTCACGCATTTTTCAACAACTCAATACACTTTCAAAAAATGTATTTGACTTTCGCCGAATTGGTGCCAACAAAAAGTACACACTCATTCACGAGCACGATTCAGCAAAAACAGTGCGTGCGCTCATCTACGAGCCTAATCCAATTGATTACGTAATTTTTCATCTACACGATTCGCTGCAAGTAGAAGTGTGCCAGCGGCCGGTGATTACGGTTGAAAAAAATGTTTCCGGTCGTATCGAATCGTCTCTCTCAGAAACCATTGAGCAACTGAATATCTCGCATGAACTCACCAACAAGTTTGTGGATATCTTTGGATGGCAGGTAGATTTTCAACGACTTCAAAAAGGAGATCAGTTTAAGTTGATTTACGAAGAAATTTTAGTCGACAACAAACCCATCGGCATCGGAAAAATTCTTGGCATCTACTTTGAGCATTTTGGCAAAGGAGAATATGCCATTCCTTTTGATCAGGGTGAAGGGCTGGACTACTTCGATGAAGAGGGCAACAGCATGCGCAAGGCCTTGTTAAAATATCCGATTGAATTTACCCGCATCAGTTCGCGGTACAATCTTAACCGCTTTCATCCTGTCGCTAAAGTTTTTCGTGCACACCTGGGCACTGACTTTGCCGCACCTACCGGCACCCCCATTCGTAGTGTTGGCGATGGTGTGGTAGAAGAAGCTCGCTATACGTCCAACAACGGCAATTATGTGAAGATTCATCACAATAGCACATATACCACCGGCTACCTGCACATGAGCAAAATCGCCACGGGCATTACTGCCGGAACGCGTGTGAAGCAAGGGCAAACCATAGGCTATGTAGGCAGCACGGGTTTAGCCACGGGCCCACATTTGTGTTATCGCTTTTGGCGCAATGGTGTGCAAATCGATGCACTGCGGGTAGAGCTGCCTCCTTCGCAGCCCGTGATGAAAGACAAGCTAACCGATTTTCAAAAAAACAAAGAGGGATGTGTGGCACGCCTGCAGAAAATCCCATTTCCATCCGGATCAGAAGTCATAGTGGCGAAGCGGTAACTCAGATTTCTTATCTTTACCTTTGATCATAATTTTTTGGCTACGTGAGGTTGCTCTTCCTTCTCCTTCTTATTTCTTTTTTTGCACAAGCACAACAAAAAGTAGCGGTTGTGCTGAGTGGAGGTGCCGCCAAAGGCCTGGCCCACATAGGTGTGCTCAAGGCATTGGAAGAAAACGAAATCCCCATCGACTATGTAGTGGGCACTTCCATGGGAGGTATAGTAGCCGGTTGTTATGCCGGGGGCATGAGCCCGTCGCAGATTGAAGACATTGTATTATCCAAAGAATTTTTAGATTGGGTCAATGGTCGCTTTGAAAACGGGCGCTCATACTATTATTTCAAGAAGGAAAATGATGCTTCTTTCTTGAAATTGAATCTCTCGCTCGATTCAACCTTTAGCTTTCAGTTAAACACCAGCATTGCCAACGATGTGTCGTTGAATTTTGCCTTGGCGGAAAAGCTGGCGCAGCCTTCTGCCATTGCTAAAAATAACTTTGATAGCCTGTTTGTGCCATTGCGCGTAATGGCCTCCGACATTTTTACACAAACAGAAGTTGTCTTGAAAAACGGTGTGTTGAGTGATGCGCTGCGGACCACGCAAACAGCCCCCTTTTTTTATAACCCCATTCGGATCGATGGGAAATACCTGTTTGATGGAGGTGTGTACAATAACTTTCCGGTAGATGTAGCCCAGCGCGATTTTAACCCCAATGTTATTATTGGATCGAATGTTTCCAGCAAAGTATACAATTCATATCCTTACGGCGAAGATGAAAAACTAATTTCTCGTTCCCTGCTTTACATGTTGTTGGATAAATCGAATCCGAGTGATGTTCCTTCCAATGGCGTTTACATTCAATCCAATTTACAAGCATACACTGCCTTTGATTTTACAAAAGCCAAAGCAATGATCGACAGCGGCTATTTTCAAACACTTCGTCAGATGCCGGAAATCAAAAGTAAAATTGCCGAACGCAGAACGTGCGAAGCTGTATCGGAGGCTCGAAACAAATTCAACAATAAAACCCCGCCCATTATTGTCGAAGACATCCGCTACGAGGGGTTCACTAAAAGTCAGCAAAAATATTTTAACCGCTTTTTTAAAAGTGGAAAGAGACCACTCTACTACAACGAAATAAAAACAGGCTACTATAAATTGGTTTCAGAGCCTTTCTTTAACAATCTTTATCCCAACTTTAACTACAATCAGACGCAAAAGAATTTTGAGTTTAAACTAACCAAACGAAAGCAAAACAATTTTCAGGTAGATTTTGGCGGGGTGATTGCCACCCGTAATATCAGTAACATTTTTTTGGGATTAAATTATTACTCATTCAACCGAGTGCTTACGCACTTTACGGCCAACTTCTTTGCAGGTAATTTTTATAAATCAGTGTTGCTAAAGGCGAGAATGGATTTGCCTTATCTCGGACAATTTTATGTAGAGCCCGAGTTGATCATTAACAGTTGGAGCTTTTTACAAGGCGATGATGTGATTCAGCAAAAATTCACACCCACTGTGTTGAATCGTACAGACAGGCGCTATGGTGTCAACATTGGCTTTCCTTTTGGCAATCAGTTTAAAGCGGTGTTCAATGGATCGCTTATCGACAACAACGATTCGTATATCGACAGAGATGTTTTAGTTTCTACCGATACACTTGATCTGCTGCAAGTGCGTGGCTCGCGGTTGGGCTTTTCTATTTCTGCCAACTCGCTCAACCGAAAACAATATGCATCTGAAGGAAGAGCCTTTAGCCTGACGGGCAATTGGTTTTCGTTGCAAGAAACGCTAACACCAGGCAACACGTCTGTACTAAACGCTGTCACAGTCGAGCAACGCAATTGGGTTCAGGGTAGACTAACGTTGGAACAATATTTTAAAGCCGGTATTTATAGCTCTGGCTACTATTTGGAAGGAGTGCTTTCTACGCAGCCTACGTTTTCGAATTATTTTGGTACCATCATCTATGCTCCTGCCTTCAACCCCTTGCAAGACAGCCGCACCTTATTACTTCAAAATTTCCGGGCGTTCAATTATGCAGCCGGAGGATGGCGCAATGTTTTCTCTATCCGCAAAAGCCTCGATCTTCGGTTGGAGGCCTATGCCTTCAAACCGCTGCAGGCTCTTTTTGAAACTACCAACCAAAGAACCGGATTGGATAACGATATCTCTAAAATTTACTTTGCAGGCACCGCTGGTTTAGTCATGCACAGCACGCTTGGCCCCATCAGTCTGAGTCTCAATTATTATGACGATAAAAACCGTCAATTGGGGGTTTTGCTGCACGTTGGCTTTCTGCTATTTAATAAGGGTGCAATGGATTGAGGACATACCCTCTCGAATTTGCACATTTGTACGAATTTCTTTTTCAGGTTGGTTTTTCGTCGTTTTTCAATTTTTAGTTAAGTTTACCCTTTAATACCAAATAGTTACCAGCCTATCCCCTCATTATGAACAAGAAATTGTCGTTTTCTCTATTCTTGCTTGGGTTTACTCTTACCAGTTCCTTTGGACAAACTGTACAATGGGCCTCAAAAGTTGTAGAGTTCTCCTCAGAACTTACACCCATTCAATACTCCGCCCAGCAAATTTTAGGAAAACCAAATGTATTGCCGGCCACCGGTCAAAACCCGAATGCTTGGACACCCGATAAGCCTAAAAGAAAAGAATTTATTAAAGTTGGTTTTGCTACTCCTTTACAAATTCAACAGATCGCAATTGCAGAATCAAATAACCCTAGTGCGCTCTTTAAAATAACAGCCTACGAAGAAAACGGCAAAGAGCACGTTATCCAGACACTCAGCCCCCAAGCCATTCCTTTGAAAGGTCGTATGCGTAACGTTTTTGTAGAAAAAACACCTTACAAAGTGGTTGCCCTTCGTCTGGATTTTGATGGTGCAGCACTCTCCGATTATTTCTCCATCGATGCCGTTGCGATTACAGACTCAAAGCTTCCTATTGCGGCCATCGTAAACATTGCTGAATTGATGGCGAAAGGCCTCATTACCGATCATTTAGACGCGAACGTGAACAGCGAATATGATGACCTAAACGGAATCCTTTCTCCAGATGGAAAAACACTTTATTTCAGCCGCAGAAATCACCCCGGAAACATGGGCGGTGTAAATGACAAAGAAGATATCTGGTACTCTACTTTGGATGCCAATGGTAAATGGACGCTGGCGCAAAACATGGGCCCCAAATTCAATAACGAGTATCCGAACTTCATCAACGCCATAACCTCGGTTACACCCGACGGAAAGGCGGCTGTGATGGTACTGGGTAATCAATACATAAATGGTGGCAAAAAAATGCTGGCAGGTATGTCTATCAGTAACAATGTGAATGGCGAGTGGACTGCTCCTAAAGCCGTTAAAATAGAAAACGATTATAACTACAATGAAAAATCGCACTACTTTCTGGCTAATTCGCGCAAAGCTTTGCTGATGTCAGTAGAAAGAGATGATTCTTTTGGTGAACGCGATATTTACGTCAGCTTTGCCAAAAACGATTCTGCATGGACAGAGCCGTTGAATCTGGGCAAGAACATCAACACCGCTGCCGAAGATGCCTCGCCTTTCTTAGCTGCCGATGATAAGACACTTTATTTTTCTTCCAGAGGATTTAGCGGTTTTGGTGGGTCAGATATCTACCGAAGCGTGCGACTGGATGATACGTGGACTAAGTGGAGTGAACCTGAAAATCTGGGCCCTGAAGTGAACTCCAAATTTGATGACCTATTTTTTAACATTCCTTCCAGCAGTGAATATGCGTATTTCTCAAAGGGAGTAGCCGATAACAATGCCGATATCTTCCGCTTGAAATTGCCGGTGTTTATGATGCCTGATCCGGTAGTGGTGGTAAAGGGTAAATTGATTGATGCAAAAACAGGCAAGCCATTGGGTTCAAAAGTGGTTTATGAAGATCTGACCACAGGAAAAGAAGTGGGAGTAGCAGAATCAAATCCGGAAACGGGTGAGTACGAAATTTCTTTGCCGGTTGGAAAAATGTATGGCGTGCGTGCAGAAGCAAAAGATCACATCTCTACGAGCCAAAATCTGGATTTAAGAAAGGTGACGTACGGCCCGATAAAGCAGGATATACAGTTGAAGCCAGAGGAAATGAAGCCGATCGAAGTAACACCAATTGCTGAAAACGCAGTTATTCCGTTGAATAACATCTTCTTCGAATTTGATAAAGCAGTGCTGGCATCGCAATCCTACCCAGAGCTAAATCGCATTGTAACCTTAATGGGAGAGCGCCCGGCAATGACTGTAGAAATAGCAGGACACACCGATGAGGTAGGCGCTGAAGGCTATAACTTAAAGCTATCCGAAAGAAGAGCAAAAGCAGTTTCTCAATACCTGATAGAAAAAGGAGTGGCGAACGATCGCATTACCACCACTTTCTTTGGCGAGAGTAAACCAGTTGATACCAGCCACACCAAAGAAGGAAATGCCAAAAACCGTAGAGTTGAATTCAAAATTATTAAGCTCTAATTCTGTATGAAGAAGTTGTTTTTCTCCCTAACTGTTTGTTTCGTGGCAAGCGCAGCGTTTGCTCAAGAAACCGATACACTGATTTATGCACAAGGAAAAATTGTGAGTGCAGCCACCAAAGAACCAATCAATGCCAAGATTTCTTTTCAGAGCGAGCCATATGGCAATCGCACGGGATTGTTAAATGGCACCACCTATTCCTTTCCTCTTTTTGATGGCGAAAAGTATTCGATTGTAGTAGAGGCTCCCGGCTTTGCGGTAGCTAAATATCTGCTGGACCCGGGTCAAGCCAACACAGAGCGCAAGGTGATCAAGGATATTGAACTTGCACTGCCAGGCACCGTTGCCAAAACAGCAGAAACCACCCCTCACACTGTTGGCCATACCATGCGTTTGGATAACCTGATTTTTGCCGTTGGTACAGCACGAATATCATCTGAATCGCACTCTGAACTGGATGAAGTGGTAAAAATGCTCAAAGATTATCCCCGGATGGTTATCCAGTTAGAAGGCCATACCGATATAAAGGGCGACCCAAAGTTGAACATGAAGTTATCGCAGGAAAGAGTGGATGCGGTAAAAACGTATCTAGTAGGCAAGGGAGCCAGCAAGAACAGAATTAAGACTAAAGCATTTGGTGGAACTTCGCCGCTTAGCAAAGAAAATACGGAAGCAGCGCATAAAATGAATCGCAGGGTAGAATTGCGTGTGTTGGAAAACTAGCGTGACGCTACCAGTGGAGAAATTTTAACATGTGGTTGAAGTTGTTGTAACAACTCCTTCTTAACGGAAGACTCCATTTCACTCAAAACAACAGAACGAAACAACACTTCGGTTAACTCTTCAACCCGAGGATTGTTGTAAACACTTCTTGCTTTTGCCAGCTTATCGGCACAGGCACTCCAATTGTGTTGATTGTAGGCTACCACCGCCTGATTAAAGTAGAGCAATCCGCTTAGTTGCAGAGCGTTTACCTCGCGAAACAATTGCGTTTGATACAAATAATAGGTGGTTTCGGATGTGCTCGCAGAAAGCCTGTTTTGCTTGTACAAATCAAGCGTTTGATGGATTTCTTTCGCATTCGTTTTCAAACCGGCCAGTCGATCCGTCGTTTCCAAGAGCACCTCTCCTTGCTGTGTAGAAACCAAAAGAAAAATATGATAGTTGGTTTCGATGATTTTGTACGAATAACCCAGTTGATCTAACAGCACACTAAAAAATGCAGTGCCACTCAGGCAATCGTATGTTTTCGTTTCAAAAACCTCATCGAACTGTGTATACGCTTTGTAGTGGCGTAAAAATTTGCGGTGACTTTTATTAACCAGTGTTTTCAAAAAACGCACTTCGTTTTTCGCTTCACTTTTGGGTGGCAACGTCAGGATGAATTGATTCATCTCATGTTGAATGGATACGGCCGAAGAAGAAGATGTGGGTTCTAATAATGCCGACAAAATGCTCCTTTGAGCTTGTGCAAGCAAGCCGGTTGAGAGGAACAAGATGGTTATCAGTAACCGCATTATTATCAAAACATTAACATTGTTCACATAAAATTAACAATTTGATAATATTGAACAATCAATCCGGTAGATTCTTTGAAAAAAGGGGTAAAATTTTAAATAACTTGGGCAAAATGGCCTATTCATGAGTACCACACCGCACCCAACTCCATCCATTTCATCTGTATTTGAAGCTCAAAGGGTAAAAAGCCTTGCCTTGCGCGTTGAATCACTAAAGGAGCGTAAGAAGCGCCTGAAAGAATTAAGCGAATTCATTTTAGCCAAGCGCGAGAGAATTCAGGCGGCTGTGCATCAAGACTTGAAGAAATCGTTCATCGAAGTAGACCTGTCTGAAATTTATCCGGTGGTCAACGAAATCAGACACACGCTGGAGCATTTGGATGAATGGACACAACCCAAGAAAATAGATGCACCAATCACCTACCTCGGCACCCGATCGGAAATAAAGTTTGAGCCCAAAGGTGTTTGTCTGATCATAGCGCCCTGGAATTACCCATTCAGTCTTTGCTTTGGCCCGTTGATTTCTTGTTTGGCTGCAGGCAATACAGCTATCATCAAGCCTTCTGAAATGACTCCCGCCACTTCTCGATTGATTGCCGAACTGGTGAATGGGTTTTTTGATGAGGCGTTGGTGAAAGTTTTTGAGGGAGATCAACAGGTATCTTCCGAATTACTCCGACTTCCTTTTGATCATATCTTTTTTACCGGAAGCCCTGCAGTAGGTAAAGTTATCATGCGGGCGGCAGCTGAAAATCTCACATCAGTTACACTTGAGCTCGGTGGTAAATCGCCAACGGTTATTGACGAAACTGCACAGGTTTCAACGGCAGCAAAACGGATCGCCTTTGGAAAATTTTTGAATAACGGACAAACATGTATAGCCCCTGATTATATTCTGGTGCATGAGCGTGTAAAGGATGATTTCATTGCCAGCATGAAAAAACAGGTGGTTGATATGTTTGGTGAAGCTGGAGTAGTGAATGAAGATTCCAAGAGCTACTCGCGCATTGTGAGCCAAAAGCATTTTGCCCGATTGAATCAACTGGTAAAGGATGCGGTGGCAGATGGAGCCAAAGTAGAATTTAGTGGCCCTGTAAATGAAAGCACGTTGTTCATCCATCCGGTGCTGCTCTCCAATGTATCGCTCAAATCAAGATTGATGGAAGAAGAAATATTCGGGCCGGTTTTGCCGATTATTACCTACCGAACCGAAGAGGAAGTGATTGACATGATTAATCACAAAGCCAAACCTTTGGCACTGTATGTATTTAGCGAGCGCTCATCATTCCAGAAAAAAATGCTTTCATCCACTTCGGCAGGCACCGCTTGTATCAATGAGTGCGTCATTCAATTTACCCACGCCAATCTGCCATTTGGCGGCGTGAACAACAGCGGCATTGGCAAATCGCACGGATATGCCGGCTTTTTGGAGTTTTCGAACCAAAAATCGGTATTGAAGCAATTGACGAGGTTTTCGTCTATGAGCATGATGTATCCACCTTTCCGTCCACGATTGAAATGGATGGTAGATATGATGCTGAAATACTTTTAACTGAAACTTCATACCGCTTGGCGGCTATCAGCCGTTGTACCGTACAGCGAATGAGTTCAATTCCGTAACTTTGCAGCCTAAAATTTGACTGTGAATTTCAGATTTTTTCAATCTGCCATTGTGTTGATTGTCGATCTGAAATTTTTAAGCACGCTACTCCTACTCTTCTTTGTCAAAAAGCATTGTATGGAGAAAAGCAAAAACTGAAAAAATAAATAAAACGATTATAAGATGAAGCTCCTGAAGAAAATCTCCATTGGTGTAGGTATTTTTTTGATTGTGCTGGTGGCAGCGGCTATGATTTTGCCTCGCATTTTTAAAGACGATATTAAAGCAGCCATCGACAAAGAATTGGCTAAAAGTGTGAACGCAGATGTGGTTTTTGATGCCAACGATTTTAGCTTAACCATTTTCCGAAATTTTCCGAATATCACCGTTGAGGTACAAAAGCTGGATGTGGTTAACCGCGCTCCGTTTGAAGGCGTGCATTTGTTTAAGGTAGACCGCTTTGATGTGGAAATCAATCTGGCCGATGTATTGTTTGGCGACCAGCTACGCATCAAAGGCATTACTTTGGTTCGTCCCAATATCAATGTAAAGGTGTTAAAAGATGGACGTGCCAATTATGACATTGCCATTCCATCTGCCGACACGGTAAAGCAACAACCTGAAGAGCCCAGCCAATTTTCTTTTGGCATCGACCATTGGGAAATTGTAGAAGGCCAATTGACCTACGATGATGCCACCATGCCCTACTACATGGCATTGAAAAACCTAAACCACAGCGGCAGTGGTAACTTCAACGATCAGGCTTTTGATTTAAAAACCAAGACTTCCACGGATTCTTTAACCGTAGCATATGGTGGAACGGAATATCTATCCAACAAACATGCCGAGGTGGAGGCTACCATTGGCATCAGCGAGGCGTATACCAAATATACCTTCAAAGAAAATGTATCGAAGCTGAATGACTTTGCTATGAGTGCCGAAGGATGGGTGAAGTTGAATACAAATTCATATGACATGGATTTGTCATTTAAGAGCCCCGCTAATTCATTTAAGAGTTTGCTCTCGCTTGTACCCGGTATGTACACTAAAGATTTTGCTAAAATCGAAACAAAAGGTGAGCTGGCCTTCAATGGTTTTGTAAAAGGTACTTATTCTGAAAAACAGATGCCGGCCTTTAATCTGACGATGAATGTAAAAGATGGTATGTTCAAGTATCCGGATTTGCCGACTGCAGTGAACAACATTGCAATGGATTTGACTGTTGATAACAAAACCGGTGTCATTGAAAATACTTTGGTTGATTTGAAAAAACTTCACCTTGATTTTGGTTCGAATCCGGTGGATGCAAAGCTGTTGATCGAAAACCTGAAAGACTTTAAGATGAATGCCGATTTGAAAGCAAAATTAAATCTGGCCGAGTTGAATAAAATGTTCCCGATGCAAGGGTTGGAGATGAGGGGAACGTATGCCATCGACGCGAAAGCAAATGGTGTGTACGATAGCATTCGAAAAATTATTCCGGCCATGGATGTAGCCATGTCATTGAATAATGGCTATGTCAAATCAACGCAGGTGCCATTGCCATTGGAAGATGTTCACTTCGCTTCAACTATCAAAAACACATCCGGCAAGATGGCTGAAACAACCATTGCCGTGAAAGACTTTAACATGACCATGGAAGGAGAAAAATTCAGTGGCGAATTGTTGTTGCAAAATTTGGAAGACATCACCTGGGATTTGAAAGCAAAAGGCGGCATTGATATTGAAAAGATGATGAAGATTTTCCCCGTAGAGGGCATGACACTGGCCGGCAAAGTGAAAGCAAATATTGAAACGAAAGGAAAGTATTCGGATGTAACCGCGAAGCGCTACGATAAATTGCCAACAAGTGGTTCAGCTTCATTGAAGGATTTCAGCTTCCAATCAAAAACACTTCCTTATGCAGTTACCATTGCACAAGCGGAAGCAGTTTTTAATCCACAAAAAATAGAATTGAAGAACACCAACGGTACCATTGGTCGCAGCGACTTCAGCACCGATGGCGCTATCAACAACTATATTGGTTTTGTATTTGGCAAAGAGACCATCAAAGGAAATGTCAACTTCCGTTCTTCATTACTTGACTTAAACGAGTTTATGACACCATCACAAGCGCCGGCTAAAAAAGATACAGCCTCGTATGGTGTAATTCCGATTCCGGCAAACATTGACTTCGTTCTTCATTCCGATATTAAAACAGTGAAGATGATGGAATACACCATTACTAACGCATTGGGCGATGTGATTGTGAAAGACGGAATAGCCAATTTAAGTGGCGTTAATTTTAATTTACTGGGGGGAACATTTGCTGTCAACGGTTCTTACAATACCAAAGATGTAAATCACCCGAAATACGACATGGCATTAAAGATAGAAAACCTCGCCATTCAACAAGCGGCTGCTTCGTTCTCCATCATCAAAACGTATGCACCCATTGCCGGATTTGTGAATGGTAAATTTGGAACGGATTTTAAAATCAATGGTGAGTTGGGTCAGGATATGATGCCGAAGATGAACACCGTAAGTGGATCGGGTTTAATCAAAATTGCAGAAGCAGTTCTTACGAAATCGAATTTTGTTTCTGGACTTACATCGTTAACCAAATTGAATAACACCGAGAGCGTGACGTTGAAAGATGTGTTGATGTCGGCATCGATCAGCGATGGACGCTTGAGTGTAAAGCCGTTTAATGTAAAGGTAGGAAACTATGCCACCACCATCAGCGGTAGCACCGGTTTAGATAAGTCCATCGACTACACTTTGAAGATGACTGTGCCGGCAGGACAGTTGGGATCTCAACTCAACGGTTTTTTAAATCCGGGTGCTGCAGCTAATTCAGAAGTCACTTTACCGATCACACTGGGTGGAACGATGACATCGCCTAAGTTTGCATTGAATACACAAGAGCAAAAACAACAAGTCAAAGATGCAGTTACGAATGCAGTCAAAGAAAAAGGAAATGAGGCGGCTAAAGATCTTGTCAATAAATTCCTAGGAGGCAAGCCGAAGAGTGATACGACCAAAGTAAAAGACACTACCAAAGATGATGTGGTAAAGGACGTGTTAAACAAACTACCGTTCCTTAAAAAGAAGAAAAACTAGAATAGCTACTTGATCGAAAATCCTCACTGCTAAAAAAGTAGTGGGGATTTTTTTATTTCACCTTATTCAAACGCTCGCCTGTGAAAAAGCCTTCTTTGATAAGCGTCATTAATTGTTCGGGAGATGGATTGATTTGATAGAATGTATCGTCTTTTCGCTTGATCTCTTTTATCGCCAATTTTTTGCCCAGCTTCTTAAGTACTTCTTTCCGCTTCACTTCGTCTTTCAAATCAATGGACATAAATCGGATTGCTCCGTTTGCCTCTTGCTGTACTAATCGCAGCACCCATTGCCCTTCTGATTTAAAGTTGACGAAATAATAATTTTGATAGAATTTGATCACCAGTGTATCGCTGATAGTGCCACGATTCAACCAGTCTTTGTCGTTCTTATCTTTGAAATGGTATCCCCACGATTCCACAATCAGTGTGTCTGAAAATTCACCGGTTGTTTTATCAAAAGTTTGATACACACCGCGCAAAGCAGGAGGCATTTCTTTCAAAGGAGCCACTCCTCTGGGTTGTGCTTCCGTGAACGAAACCTCCTTGCAGGAATACAACATCACCGACCAAAAAAGAATCAACAAAACGGTTCTCATAAAAAAATTCCTAAAATGAAATCAGTTGTTGTATACGGTCATGACAATAAAAAGTCACTGTTTTTATAGGCCGGATTCGGGTGTTTATAAAAACCTTCTCCGGATTTCTCACCCAATTTGCCTTGATCAACATACGACTTCAACAAAGCCGCAAATGCTTTCGATGCGCCATCGGGGCGATCTTTGGTGACATGCCACGCGGTGTCCAGACCGATGTTATCCAAAATACCAAATGGGCCCATCGGCATATAGAAGTTAACCATCCACGATTTGTCGATGTCTTCAATCGATCCGATGTCGTGTGTTTTTAATTTGCCGGCCGCTCCGATCAACGCCATCAGCATAAAGTTAAAAATATATCCGGGCGATTCTTTTTTTACCAACACAGGCACTTGGTTGAGCTTCTTTCCAAAATCTTGTAAGAGTGGTATAATTTCTTCCGAAGTTGTAGGATGTGGCATTATGTCTACCACGCGGGCGGTAAACACATCATGAAAATGAAAAGCACAAAACTTTTCTGGCCGACCGGAAAGATGTGCAAATTGAGAAGGCAATAGATACGAAGTGTTCGTAGTGAAAATAGTTTTAGACGGAGCTAACTCACCAAATTGCTTCCACACTTTTTCTTTGATAGAGACTTCTTCTGTTACGCTTTCACTGATGATGTCGGCATCGGAAACGGCATGATGGGGGTCAGTAGTGAAATAAAGGCGAGCGAAAATTTCTGGCTTCGCTTCTTCCTTGACCATGCCCATCTTCACCGCATAGCGCAAAACTTTTTCCATCACTTTTTGTGATTGCTGCAATGCACTTTCGTGGATATCATACACTGTAACCTGATAGCCTGAGATGGCAGCTTGTAATCCGATGCGGCTACCCAACGTACCGGCACCGAGGATGAGAACATTTTTTATCGAAGTCATAATTAATTTGAAGATGAATCAATTTGAAAATTTGAAAATGAATTTAGCGTTACGAAGCTATTCATTTTCAAATCAAAACATTTTCAAATTTTCAAATTATTTATGGCTTTCCTCGCATTCTCTGCACAGGCTTTGATGACGAAGAGGAGCGAAGCGAAACGAGGGTCTTGGGTGTGGCCTTGTTTGTATCGATGGTAAATCTGCTGGCAGATCACAGCTACTTTGAATGAACCAAACGCATAATAAAACACAATATCATCAATGGGAGTATTCGACTTTTCAGAATAGTAGTAAGCCATTTCGTGGCGCGTCATGTTACCCGGCATCCAGGTGAGGTCGAACGGCTTGAGTGCATCGGCATCATTTGCTTCAGCCCAATAAGCTAATGAAGTGCCCAGGTCCATAAGCGGATCGCCCACGGTAGCCATTTCCCAATCCAGAATAGCTTTGATTTCGGTGAGGTGATCTGCGTTGAGTATGAGGTTATCGTATTTGTAATCGTTGTGGATGAAACTGATGCGTTTGGATTGCGGAATATTCTGTTGCATCCATTCAGCGGTTTCATTCATGGCCGCGATGTCATCCGTTTGCGCATTGAAGTAGCGCTTGGTCCATCCTTCAACTTGTCGCTGTACATAGCCTTCAGGTTTACCCAACTGATGCAATCCGGTTTTTTGAACATCGAGCTGATGCAGTTGTACGAGTTGATCAATAGCTGCCCGCGATAATTGATGAAACGTAGGCGCATCGATCGTCATGCCTTTGGGAACACGGTTGCGCAGAATCACACCTTGCACTCTTTTCATCAGATAAAACTTTGCTCCGATTACGTCGTCCTCTTCGCAAAACAAAACCGGCTCCGGCACTTTGGTGAATCCGGCTTTTTGTAAAAGAGAAAGTACATTGTATTCGCGCTCCATATCATGAGCCGACTTGATGTTGGCACCGAACGGAGGCCTGCGAAGAATAAAATCTTCGTGTCCGGTTTGAATGAGATAGGTGAGATTGGAATAGCCGCTGGGAAATTGCTGAATGGTGATTTCGCTGGCAATCCCTTTCGCCTTCAGATAGGCGATAAGATTTTCAGTATTTAATTCTTCGCCTTGGCGGATGTGAGCGGGTTGATCGAGCATTTTTATTTCTTAATTTTCACCAGCCAGTGAGATTATCTCCTTTAACACTTTATCAGAAAACCTAAAATTCGTTTTTTGAATTTTATCGAGAGTTGGAGAAATGCGTTCAATTAATTTCATTTCTTTAGCTTTTAACAATAGGCCAAGCGTGCCTGTGAATTTAAGGCTCAATTTTGAGGCTAACCGCCTTGCTCTCCAGTCGTCTAAAATCAGAAGAATATTATTGCGTTCAACGGCATAAGCAATTGCACTCGCTTCGCCTAAATCTACTTCTAGTTGAATTAGTTGTACATATTGTTTGTTGGATACTGCAACAATATTTATCCAAGAAGGAAGTGGCTTATTGAATTCCTTGGCTATTTCTTCTGTCACCTGAACGTTGCCAAACACTTTTTTAAGGATTTCCAATTCCCCAATCTTATCAAGTAAAATAAGGCAACTTGTATCCGCTATGGTGGCGCTATATTCTTGCTGCATCGTCTGCCATTTCACCTATCGGATGATTAATTAACGATACTCCGTAGTCGCCTAAAATTTCAGCAAAAGCTGATTTTGATAAGCCAGTCATCTTAGCTGCTTGACCTAGCGAAAGTTTTCCTGCTTCATATAATTTAGAAGCAAGAAATTTAACGGCTTGATTTGAATCTAAACCAGCTTCATCTGGAATTGCAATTGTGATTTTTTCCATACTACAAAATTAGCTAATTCTAAATTTAAAGAACTAAAGGTTCAATCGGAAAGCCCCATCCCGTACCCCTTCAATATCGATTTGGCCAACGACACCTTGTGTACTTCATCGGGGCCATCATAGATGCGAGCACCGCGCTCGTGCCGATACCAAAAAGATAACAACGTATCATCGGTGATGCCCAACGCACCATGCACCTGAATGGCTTTGTCCAATGTTTTCATTAACACATCGGCCGCGAAAAATTTAATGGTAGAGATTTCTTCTTTCGCAGCTTTGGCTCCATTCTTCTCCATTGAGTAGGCTGTGTGCAAAACCATCAGACGTGCTGCATTGATGTTTGCGCGACACTCGGCTATCCATGCCTGAATAATTTGCTGCTGACCCAAATAGCGGTTGTCGCTCAACTTGCGCGTAGCCGCACGTGAACACATCAAATCAAAAGCGCGTTCGCAGATTCCGATCCATCGCATACAATGATGAATCCGTCCCGGACCTAATCGCACTTGAGCGAGAGCAAATCCTTGTCCTTCTTCGCCAATCCGATTCGTGATCGGCACTTGGCAGTTGGTAAACCGAACTTCGGCGTGGCTGAAATAATCTTCGCCCGCTTCGCCCATGATGGAGATGTTGCGCTCGAGTTTAAAGCCCGGATTATCCAGCGGAACGAGAATCATGCTCGCGCGCAAATACGGATTCGGATTAGTGGCATCGGTTACCGCCATCACGATGGTAAAGTGAGCACCGTCCGCAGCGGTGGTAAACCATTTGTGTCCGTTGATGATGTAATGGTCGCCTTCGCGAATGGCAATGGTTGCCATGTTCACCGGATTAGATCCGGCAAACTCCGGCTCTGTCATAGCAAAGCAAGAACGGATGTCGCCATTCATGAGCGGATGTAAGTATTTTTTCTTCAATTCGGCAGAAGCAAACTGATGCATGAGTTCCATGTTGCCGATATCGGGCGCATTGCAGTTGAAAATCAAATGACCGAGTGGCGATGTGCCCAGCACCTCACTTACTTGCGCGAACTCCATTAAGTTGAGACCTACACCTCCTTCTTCTGGTGACAGGTGTGGCGCAAATAGTTTTTGTGCTTTCGCCTTTTGACGCAAGTCTTTTACAATGGAAAGCGATTGCCTGAAGGGTTTTGTGATGATGCCTAACTCGATGGGATACACTTCCTTTTCCAGAAAGTTTTTATAAAGCGGTAAGAGCTGCTTCAGCCTATCGTTTAGAAATAGTTCAGTCATGAGAGTGCTTTTTGAAAGTTATGAATTTTTAAATGAAATGTGGGTTGGTTTTAGATAAGTTTTAATAGGTGGAATTTTTCCTTTCGCGACTAAGGCACAAAATCACAAAGTTGATTTTAATCAGAAGGAATTATGGATATTATGTTAGGCAAAACCATAAGTCAGCCATCAAAAAACAGACTCATTTTTTCAAAAATTTACTTAGATTGCCCAACTTGAGATGAAACGAGTTGTTGCTATCGGATTTTTAGTGATGCTTGCCCTGCAGTTTGTAGGCTTCTATGCCTATTTTGGCTCGCGCTTGCTAGCCATTCGTCAAGAGATGCGCGCGGCCTTATCTGCTCTGCCGGAGGAAAAGTTAGAAAAGATTGTTCTTTCCGCCAATGAATTCAAAAAACTAGATGCCGAAGAAAACGAGATAGAACTTTCGGGCAAGATGTATGACATCGCCAAAATTGTAAAGACAGAGGGCGGGTATATTTTGTTTGCGTTGCACGATGAGCACGAAGACAGCTTGCTCTCGATGTTGGACGAGATGATCAAACGCTCCACCAACGATAAAAAGCCGGTGCCGTCCGTAGTAGCTCAGTTTCTAGCCTTGGTTTTTGTTGTGCCACAGTCTTTTGAATTACTTCATCCGCTTACTCCCTCTTTTCTCATCACTGAATACGTAAAGTCATCCAAAGACTTTGATCTGATGATTGACGCTCCACCACCTCGAGGCTGATCGCACTTTTTTTATTCGAATCGACAATTGATCAATCTGGTTTGGCATATCTGAACAACCTAGCTGATTCGTGTTGTCGTTATTTTCAACTATAAACTTATAAGTGATGAAATCATTTTATACGATCATTCTATTATACTTATTCTTTTCACCTTCCTTTGCCCAAGAGGTAAATGACACCACAAAAATTTCTTATTTGAATGAAGTGGTTATATCTGCCAATCGGTGGGAACAGAATTTGCGCGAAGTTTCCAGCCGTGTTACCAAAGTAGGCGCACAACAGATTCAGTTTCAAAACCCACAAACCGCTGCTGATTTATTGGGTCTCTCCAATCAAGTGTTTATTCAGAAAAGTCAACTGGGCGGTGGTAGCCCGATGATTCGGGGCTTCGCCACCAACCGTGTTCTTCTGGTAGTGGATGGTGTTCGCATGAACAACGCCATCTTTCGCAGTGGCAATTTGCAGAATGTCATTTCGCTCGATGCGAATGCCATTGAAGAAACGGAAGTAATTTTTGGTCCGGGATCAGTCATCTATGGCAGCGATGCGATTGGCGGAGTGATGGATTTTCATACTTTGAATGCACGGTTTTCAACAGACAAAAAAGTAAAACTAACCGGGAATGCATTTAGTCGCTATTCATCAGCTAACGAGGAAAAAACCGGCCATTTGGATTTTACGATCGGCCTCAAGAAGTGGGCGTTTACCACCAGCATCACGAAAGGATTTTATGGAGACTTGCGAATGGGAAGTGATGGCCCAATCGAATACACGCGACCCAACTTCCAAGTGCGTGACGGAAATGGAAATGATATTGCTGTCATTAATCCCGATCCGAACGTACAGGTATCAACCGGCTTTGATCAACTTAATGTGATGCAAAAGATACGCTTCAAACCCAACGACCATTGGAATATTTCATATGGATTTCATTTTTCTGAAACTTCGAATGTGCCCAGATACGATCGCCTGTTATTAAAAACCGGTAATGTATTTACGAGTGCTGAATGGTATTATGGTCCTCAGAAATGGATGATGCATGCATTAAACGTCAGCTTTGTAAAGGCGACAGCGCTTTTTGACCAAGCGAAGTTCACTGCCGGATACCAGGAATATGAAGAGAGCCGCCACAACCGAAACTTTACGGGTGGAAATAGAAACCGTAGAACAGATCGGTTTGAAGCAGTAAAAGCTTTTTCCGTGAACATCGATTTTGACAAGCAACTAAATCCGCGGGCCAATCTTTTTTATGGCGCTGAATATGTCTCCAATCAGGTCGGGTCAACTGCAAGGCGAGTTAACATTGTAGACGGAACGGTATCAGGTGTATCTACCCGCTATCCCAATGGATCAGAGTGGAGCTCTACCGCAGCGTATGCAAGCCTACGCTATAAACTTGCCGTCAAGTGGCTCCTAAATGCCAGTGCTCGCTATACGTATGTTTATACGTACGCTCCCTTTGACTTAACTTATTTTGATTTTCCATTTACGGAAGCTTCACTTAAAAATGGAGCTGTGAATGGAAGTTTAGGTCTCATATATAATCCGACATCGAATTGGAAAATCTATTCCAATTTGTCGACCGGTTTCCGCGCTCCGAATGTTGATGACATTGGTAAAGTATTTGACTCAACACCAGGTACTGTGGTGGTGCCAAATGCTAATTTAGAACCAGAGAAAGCATACAATGCTGAATTGGGATTTACCGGAAAAATTGCTGAAGGATTAACCATGGATGTGTCTGCTTTCTACACACTACTAAACAATGCCATTGTTCGGGGTAGATATACCTTCAACGGTCAGTCGCAGATTGATTATGATGGAACTCTAAGTGATGTGTATGCTTTGCAAAACAGCAGTGAGTTAAGCGTCCGCGGCTTTCAAGTAGGTCTACTGTGGGATATTACCAAAAATTTTAAACTTACATCGAATCTGAACATTCAAAGTGGAAAAGAAAAAGACATTGTCACCGGGCTGGATTATTCCCCCACGCACGTAGCCCCCACGTTCGGATCGATTCAACTGGTTTACAAAAAGGACGCCCTTCAATTCTCTGCGTACATGAACTACCAAGGTGAAATTAGTTATGAAAATCTGGCGCTTACTGAGCGCGCGGATGCGCACCTGTATGCAAAAGATGCGAACGGAAATCCATTCGCTCCCTCTTGGAATACCTTTCATATAAAGGCTGCATACGCCATCAATAAAATATTTATCTTCGATGTAGGTGTTGAAAATTTGTTTGACAAGCGCTATCGGGCGTATTCCTCGGGCATTACTGCCCCAGGAAGAAATATTTTTGGAACACTGCGTATAAAATTCTAATTGCTTTAACTGATGCTTCTCGCGCGAGAAGCATCGGTTTTTTTTCTGATCTATGAAGTTACAGTCTCTTATTCAATCTTTGCGAAAATTTCGGTCATTGCATCATTGGGTGGGCATCTCTGCGGTTGCCTTTCTTTTTGTAACGGCACTTACCGGAATTCTATTGGGATGGAAAAAACACAACGCTACTTTGCAGCCACCCACACAAAAAGGGTCTTCTACGAATGTCTCCGAATGGGTGAGCTTCGATCGCGTAGTTGAAACGGCACATCACGCATTGGATTCAGTTGCTCATTTTTCTGGTCAGATTGAAAAGCTGGATGTTCGTATTGATAAAGGAATCATCAAAGTAATTTATCTAAACTATTGGGAAGTGCAGGTAGATGGTAAAACCGGTAAAGCATTATCGGTTGCCCAACGACCATCGGATTGGATTGAACACATTCATGATGGCTCGATGATTAGTGACAACTTCAAACTACTTTATACTAATTACACCGGATGGAGCTTATTGATTTTGAGTATCACCGGATTTTGGCTGTGGTTTGGTCCGCGGAAAATACGAAATGAAAAAATGAAGAAATCATCATAACTTTTTTCGCAAGCCCCATACAGCAACTCCAATTACGATCAACGAAACTACCCACGCCCAGATGTTTGGCTTTTTAGTTTCCACAAAAAACGTGTGTTCATTGAAGGCGAATTTCAAATACGAAGGCTTCCAATAAAATTCGTTACCTGCTACGGAGTCGGCATTGTGATTCACAATTTCACCCGGCATATTAATGGAATGGAGGTACTTGCCTTCGGAAGCCCAACGCATGAAGTTAATTTTACTTTCCACGCCTTTGCCTAAGCGTTTATATTCTTTAGTGGAATTATCAATTTGTAGTCCAAGACTGTCAAGTAAATTTTCGAAAAAATTGATGTCTAAGTTGTCATCTCTTTTAAGCATTTCATTAAAGATTAATTTTTCATTCATCTTTAGTTTTTGTTTCTGAGTTGAATCGCCTAAAGACATAGAAATTGTTAAATACTCGTCCATAAATGCCCGTGTAACGTAATGATCAAAAATCCGCTCGTTCAGTTTGGTCAGAAACAGACTATCCGCTTTGCTAATGGGTTTGCCTTCGGCAGGCATATTTTCAATAAACTGAAAATCGGAGGCCGTGAGAAAATCCGTTATCGGATAGCGGAAGCGATTGATCGGATGGTACGTGTCTTCAAAGCGGTAGACCGTGTAAAACCAGCGAAAATGTTTTTCGAACTTACTGGATAGATGAAACAGTGAGTCGGAAGTTGAAGAAGTTTCTGCGTTAGCCTCTGCAACCGAAGCGTACGACTTCCGAAAAATGACCGTGTGCTTTTTCTCTTTACTTGCACTAGAATCTGGATGACTGGATTTAGCATGAACTGAATCAGCTATCAACGCCCAGCCGTTTTGTTCGCTGCATCCGAAATAGTTCTGCTTACTGATTTTCGAATCTTCAGAAGTCAATCGAATCTCACGATTCAAGCTTCCATCTTCATGTACGGATGTTCGCACTGCCACTTGGTGTTCGCATGCGGTTAGGGCTACAATAGCAAATACTACCGCTGCTATCGAAAATAATTTTTGTGTCTTCATAGTTAATTATGATTAGTTGACTGTTTCACTTTTAAGTATCGGGCATACCATGATTCATTTGTACTTGCCTTACGATTCTCATCGTATTTTTTGATGAATGCAAGACTATTTAGAAAGACGTGGTTTTGCCGTGGCATCAGTTTCGTGATTTGATAAGAGGTGGGTTTTTGTTCCCAGATAAAAAACACAATGAGTAAAAGAGAAGCTAATCGTAATGTGCTTTGCAACCAATTGCTTTCGAGTACACGTTGCCAGATTCTGGGTACGCTTTCTTTTTTGGCCGGCAACTGATCCATCACCCGATTCGTAAATGCCGCTGCATGTTGCAGTTGAGGTTTCTGTTCTTTGGCTCGTTGAATAATGATCTTTGTAGATTGAATTTCTTCGTAAAGCTTTTGACATCCATCGCAGTTATGGATATGCGCATGCAATTGTCGTTGCTTTTCCTCGGATAGCTCATCAAAAAGCCAGATGTCGTTTTCATAGTCGGGGCAGTTCATATTTTTATTCGCTGTAATGTTGTCTGATATATGCTTGAATCTTTTTTCGGGCATGGTAGAGATTGCTCTTTACCTGATCTTCATTGACGTTCATCAGTTGACATACTTCAGCCGATGGCAATTCTTCCACATCGCGCAGGACGTAAATCATTTTCTGAAGGCCGCTTAGCTGGTCGATGGCTTGTTGATATAGTTGTGTCAGTTCTGTTTGTACCAATTCGTGAAGCGGACTACTTTGGTTCGGATAACTCAATATTGTTTCCACCGATTGTTGATTTCGTTCATTCTGATACGACGTTTTCTTCTTTATATCCAAACAGTGATTCACCAGAATGCGGTAGAGCCACGTGCTCATCTTTACCTCCGACCGATAAGCCGACAGATTTTTCCAGAGCTTTATAAAGACCTCCTGCACGGCATCTTCGGCATCAGCCGCATTGCCCAGATAGCGAAAGGCAACGGCATACAAAAAAGCTTGGTAATGCATCACCAGTTGCCGAAAGGCTTGGCGATCTCCTCGTTGCGCTTGTTGAATCAGGTTTAGGTCAATCTGGCTGATCATTTCCTAGTTTGATACTGATACGAGGGAAGTAAAGGAAAGTAAAATGGGGTCGCAAATTTTCTTTTTATTCGATTTACAAAAAATTGCTTGGCAAATGGAGCGTTGGCCAATTGGTTGGCTTATATGAAATTCGATTTCACTCATCAGAGTTGAGTCCATATAACTTTATGAATTCATCGTATTCTTTCTGAGATGTTTTCTTTAGGTGATGCTGCTTTTGATTTTTAATGTATTGAAATACTCGCTCCACAGCCGACTCAGAAACGGAGTAAGCGGCATAACCTGTTTGCCACGAAAATTTCTCAGGAATGATATTGTCCTGATTTACGAAATGGGAGCTACTACCTTTTATTTGTTTGATAACATCGGCAACTGATTTTTTTGGATTTAATAGAAACAAGCTATGAACGTGATCGGGCATGCCGTTGATAATTTTAACGGAGCATTCTTGTTCTATCAATTGCTCGGATAGATGGCCATGAATTTTGTTTTCCACATCAAAATGTATTAAAGGTAATCTTTCTTTGGTGGCCCAAATAGCATGAATCCATATTTTCGTATAGGAGTGCGACATAGTATATTTTGTTTAGAATTGGTGTTTCAATCTACCTAGCCCACGGTTTAAACCTAGCCCATGGTTGAAACCATGGGCTAGGTTATTTTTTCGAAATGGTTTTAACCATTTCATTTTTACAAATACGGTGGGGAGAATGTTTCTAACCGCTGAAACGGTTTGAATTTGTTTGATGGTTCTTGTTGATCCCTTGTTTGAAACGGAGGGAAGTAACCAACGTTATTTTTTTAACAATCGAATTTACACCATTTATTATTCTCATTATGGTTGTTCGTCAATAATTTTTTTGTCGACAAAACGGTTTTGGTTTTGTTTTAGCCTGGCCCACGGTTTTAACCGTGGGCTAGAATATATCGTTATGTTTTGAAATGGTTTTAACCATTTGATTCTCTCGTGAATTTCAGGGATTGGATATTTTAAAAACCGTTGAAACGGTTTGTGTTTGTTTTTGATTTATTGCCCATGGTTGAAACCGTCGGCAATTGCTGAAATCGCGTGGGCTACGGAATTATGCCTCTGATAATTTTTATTACCCACGGTTGAAACCGTGGGCTATGCTGAAACCGTGGGCTATGGGTTGAAACCGTGGGCTAATGTTTGAAACCGTGGGCTTTAATGCGCCTCCAGCCAATTTTTCCCAATGCCTACCTCTACTTCCATGGGCACATCTAAAATTACGGCTGTCTTCATCAGCTCTTGCACTTTTGGTTTCAGGATTTCTTGTTCGTCCACATGAAGGTCGAACACCAATTCATCGTGTACCTGCAAAATCATCTTCGACTTCAATTTTTCTTTCTGCATCCAGCGGTGGATGTTAATCATCGCTACTTTAATAATGTCGGCAGCGCTTCCCTGAATGGGCGCATTGATGGCATTGCGTTCGGCGAAGCCACGAGTAGAAATATTGCGCGAGTTGATATCGCGCAGGTAGCGTCTTCTTCCTAAAATGGTTTCTACATATTCTTTTTCACGCGCCAGGTTGATGCTGTCGTCCATGTAGCGTTTGATGGCCGCAAACTCTTTGAAATACGATTCTATGATTTCGGCTGCTTCGGTGCGCGAGATGTTGAGGTTCTGTGCCAAACCAAAAGCGGTGCTGCCATACAAAATACCGAAGTTCACCTCCTTGGCTTTGCGCCTCATGTCGGGTGTTACTTTTTCAATTTCTACTTTAAAAACTTTGGCCGCTGTGGTGGTGTGAATATCGCGACCGAGACGGAATGCCTCGATCATTGTTTCGTCTTTGGCAAACGAGGCCGCAATACGCAACTCGATTTGCGAGTAGTCCGCAGACATGAACAGAAAATTTTTATCGCGTGGCACAAAGGCGCTACGGATCTGTCTTCCCTTTTCGGTGCGAATAGGAATGTTCTGCAAATTGGGGTTGTTGGAACTCAGACGTCCGGTTGCTGCTACAGCTTGACGATAGTCGGTGTGCACGCGATGATCGTAATGACTCACCATTTTCGGAAGCGCATCTACATACGTAGAGCGCAACTTCTCGTATTCGCGGTAGTCTAAAATCTTGCGCGCAATTTCATGTTCGTCCGCCAACTTCGACAAAACTTCTTCGCCCGTAGCATACTGGCCCGTCTTGGTCTTTTTGGTTTTGTCCATCAGCTTCATCTTGTCGAACAAGATTTCACCAAGTTGCTTGGGCGAACCTATATTAAATTCTTGTCCGGCAATAGCATAAATTTCTTTCTGCACTTTTTCGCTGTCCTTCTTCAGCGCTTCTGACATCCACTGAAGTGCATGCTCATCCAATGCTACACCTTCAAATTCCATAGCGGCAAGCACATGTACCAATGGCATTTCCACATCACGCATCAGGCGCGAGTGGCCACGCTTCTCCAACTCTTTCTGAAGCTTTTGTTTGAGTTGCAATGTTTGGTCTACGCGCTCGTACCGGGCATTGGCATCTGTTTCACCCGACAGTTGATAGCTCAAGTATTGATTGCAGATGATGCCCAGATCGTGTGAGGCTTCCGGCTCAATCAAGTAGTGTGCGAGCATCGTGTCAAACAAATGACCATTCACTTCGATACCCGATTTTTTCAAAGCAAGAATCGGCAGCTTTACATTATGCCCTACTTTAGCAATGGCTTCGTTGGCAAAAACCTCCTGAAAAGCAACAATAGATTTTTCATCAACTTCAAACGCTTCTCCGGGTAGATACGATAGCAACATTCCTTTGATGGCAAAATCAAAGTGCTCGGCATGGTCGGTGAGGATGTCAAACGAAAACTCTTTTTGCGTTTTCAGTTGCGCGGCTAGTAACACCGCTTCATCGTGATTGATTTTTTTGTACTTGACAGAAGAAGCGTCCAGCACTTTCTTTTCCGTTTCTTCCACAGGTGCGATAGTGGGTTCATCGCCACCAAACATGGAAAGCTGTGCCGGCTTTACCGCTGCAATAACGGGAGTAGAAGTAGCGCCTGGTCCGGTCGAAAAAATGCGCGGTGCCATGGTTTTAAACTCCAACTCTTCAATAATGGGCTTCAGCTTCTCAGCATCTGGCCCCGTGTATTCCAAGTCTTTTTCGTTCCACACTACCGGCACATCCAGAATGATTGTGGCTAATTTTTTAGAAAGGATGGCTTGCTCGCCAAATTGCTCTACGCGTTCTTTTAATTTTCCTTTCAGCTCACTGGCATGCGCGATGATGTTCTCAACACTTTGATATTGTTTTAATAGATCCGCAGCCGTTTTGGGTCCTACTCCCGGTATGCCGGGAATATTATCAGAGCTATCGCCTTGCAAGCCGAGGATATCAATAACCTGATCTACATTTTCGATATCCCATTTTTCGCATACTTCCTTGGGGCCAAGAATATCTACGGAGTTGCCCATGTAGGCCGGTTTATAGAGCAAAATTTTGTCCGTCACCAATTGCCCAAAGTCCTTATCGGGTGTCATCATGTAAACGGTAAACCCTTCGCGCTCCGCTTTTTTGGCGATGGTGCCGATAATGTCATCGGCTTCGTAGCCGTCCATTTCAAGGATGGGAATGTTGAAGCCGCGAATGATGTCTTTCACTACAGGCACGCCTGCACGAATGTCTTCGGGTGTTTCCTGGCGCGTGGCTTTGTACTCGGTAAATATTTCATCGCGGAAAGTTTTGGCTGACGTATCAAATGCAACCGCAATGTGCGTAGGCTTCTGTTTTTGAAGCACTTCGAGCAATGTATTGGTAAATCCAAAGGGAACGGAGGTGTTGACTCCTTTGGAATTGATGCGTGGGTTTTTTGTAAAAGCAAAATGAGCCCGATAGATTAACGCGTATGCGTCGAGCAAGAATAATTTTTTTTCGGCCATGGGGCGAAGGTAGAAAGAACATCGGACAAAAAATTGCCTTTCAACCAATTTTGGCTTCTGAAAAAACCTGAATGTTGATATTAAATCAAGCTGCTATCGCGGGCAACTTTCAATAACAATTGCACGCTGTGTACTTTAAATTTTTTAAATAAATTTTTGCGGTGTGTTTCTACTGTGAGCGGACTGAGAAACAATTTTTCAGCAATCTGAGGCCCGGTGAGGCCATCGGCTAAGAGTTGAAGAATTTCTTTTTCTCTGCGTGTGAGCAAGTATATTTCTTCGGCTGCCGCTCGTGATTGAAATTGCTCTAAGATTTTATCATTGGCTGCACGGCTTAAAAAAACTTTCTCTTTTTGCACCATGTGAATGGCTTCGATCAATTCATCGCGCTCCATGTTTTTCAACAGATAGCCATTGCCGCCACGCTGCAATAGCCCTGTAATGATGCCGGCTTCGTTGGTGGAAGTGAGGCCGATGATTTTCACTTTTTTGTTCATGCTGCGAATCCGTTCGCACAGTTCTAACCCGCTCATGTCCGGCAGACTGATGTCTAACAAAATAATATCAGGTTCATGGTTAGACAAATAAGACAGCGCCTCGTTGGCTGTCTTGCTGGCATTGACTATTTCCATAGATGATTCATCTTTGAGCATGGTTTTGATGCCATCACAAACCAGCGGATGATCGTCTATGACTAAAATTTTTATCATCGTCGAATTCAATAAACCGTCTTAACTAACTACGATTCACCAATTAAAAAATCCATCATTACCGTAGTGCCCACATTTTTTTGTGAATCGATATTCATCTTTCCATTTAAATAATTGACCCTGCTCTGAACAGTGGCAATACCTGCGTGGTGAGTGGTGTCAGTTGCCTCTCCACCAAAACCGCGGCCATTGTCTTCGACAATCACGCTCAGCCGTTCATTCTCACGCACGAATTGAATAATGGCCTGCGAAGCATGTGCATGTTTAATGATGTTGTTGAGCAATTCTTGCACAATGCGAAATAACATAATTTCTGTAGTTGCATTCAGTCGCTTACTCATGCCATGTACTTCTAATGAAACTTGCAATAACTTGCCCGCACTGACATGGTCACATAAATCTTTGAGGGCATTGGTGAGCCCAAGTTTCATCAGCACCTCTGGCATCATGTTATGAGCTATGCGCCTCACTTCTTCTGAAGCGGTGTCTACCAGTGCGTAACTCTTTTTGAACAATTCGTTTTCTTTTAGTTGCGGTGACTCATGTTGCAGCGTGCTGAAATACATTTTTACGGTGGAGAATAATCCACCCAAGCCATCGTGTAAATCTTTGGCGATGCGTGTACGCTCGGCTTCCTGCCCATTCACCATGCTTTGCAGTGAAACAACTTGTTGCTGGCGTTCTAAAAATTTGATTTGTTCTTGCTGGAATTTTCTCTCTTGCTCGGCTAAAATGTTGCGCTGCCGCGAGTTGCGATAAAACAAACCCAAAATGACTAAAGCTGCGGACATCGTGATTCCGCCAACGGCCAACAAGCGATTTCGCTTTACTACTTCCAGTTCGCTTTGTGCGTTGGAAGCAGATAAGGCCGTAATTGACTGTTCCTTCTTTTCATTTTGGTACTTCGATTCTAGTGAAAGCGTAATCTTTCGTGTTTGTTCATTCAAGGCGCTATCGGCATAGATCTTGTTTTGCTCGGCATAATGCAAGGCGTTTTTAAAATCTCCTTTTTGAGATGCAATTTTTTTCAACACATCATACGTGCTCGCCACTGCCTGATAAAGTTTCAATTCTTTGCCGATTTGATTACCCTCGGTGGCATAGCGTTCGGCTGCATCATATCTCTTTAGCTTCCAATATAAATTAGACAGATTGTCCGCTGCTTCACTTTGCAGCAAGCGGTAGCCTCCTTCTTTATTGATTTGATATGATTTTAAGTAGGCATGAGCAGCCTTTTCAAAATCATTCACCCGCTGATAATACAACCCTTCATTGTTGGAGACAATGGCTGAAATAGCCGGATTGTCGATTGTATTATTGATGTTAATTGCAGAGTCTAGGTAGAGTTTGCTGCGCTCCACTTGCCCCAGTTCTAAGTAAGAATAAAAAACAGTGAGGTGAAGCATGGTGCGAAATCGCTCATCTTTTGGATTTCGTTTCAACGCTAACCCTTTTTTGCCGTATTCGATAGCCTTTTCATATTGTTTTTCATTACAGAAATTGTACGAAATGCTGTTATACGTTTGCGGCAACATATTTTTTAGCGAAGTAGAATTGGATGCTTCGATCTTGTTGATAGCTTTCAGCAAAAATTCAATGGAGGAGGCATAATCAGATTGGTAATTGTTGAGAATCGCAAAAGCATTATAACATGTTACTTCCAGATTTTCATCACGGGTAGCTAAAGCAGATGCAAGCGCTTTGTTAAGATAATGATTGGCGCTATCATATTGTTGCAAGTTGGTGTACGTCATGCCGATTCGATAGGTAATTCGGGCAGCGCTTTTTTCGGCTCCAAGCGCATTCGCTAATGGCAAGGCTTGCTGGGCATACTGCAAAGTTGAATCGAAGCGTCCGCGTTCATAGAAGTAAAGTTGCAATTGATTCAATGCGTTTACTGAATTTGTATCGCGTTGTGGCTTATTGGCGATAGCCCATAAACTATCGCGGTAAGCGGAGGATGATTGTGCCATCGATGAAAAACTCATCAATGCCATGCTTAGTAGTGCCACATACTTTATCATCCGATTCATCCTTCTAAAGTAAGGGTTCAGTTCATCATCCTTTCTACCTGTAATCAGGTATTTTTTCAAACGCACAATTCACGGTATTCCGGTATTGAGCGAGAGCAGTGCCGCATCTACTTTTATACACGTCATTCCGACCTTTTAAAATGCCTTGATTATGAAAAAAGTAATTGTTCTTGCCTACATTCTGTTCACTACGAGTATTGCCTTTTGCACGGTGCGCACCGTGAGCAGCAACCCCTCCACATTGGGTCAGTTCAGCGCAATTCAAGCTGCCATCGATGCGAGTGCCGATAGCGACACCGTTTATGTGTATGGCAGTCCGAATACATATGCCGCATTCACCATTATAGATAAGAAGATAACCGTGATAGGTCCGGGTTGGGCGCCTGACAAAAATTTACCGCTGACGGCCATCGTCAGTGGTGCAACCTTTCGCAACTCGCCAGCTGGTGGTAGCCCCAATGGCTCTGAGCTTCACGGGCTGATCTTTACAAGTACGGTCAATCTTTCGCAAAATCAAGTAAATGGAGACGTTGGTGTAAACAACATTCGCCTGATTCGCTGTCAGTTTAATAATTCCCTTCAGTGGGAATTAGCCTCCTCTGGTTATTTGATTGAAGGATGTGTATTTTACTCTTTGCTCAATTTCTCCGGCACCGCCACGTATCAAAATTTTCTTTTTCAAAACAATTATTTCTTCCTTTCGGTGTGTTGCGTTAGCTCAATGGTGAGTGGACTCACCAACAGTGTGAATGTTCGGTTTGATCACAATCTTTTCACCAGTAGCAATAATGGTGGCGGAAATTCAGTAGTTATGTTTAGTGGCAATTGTCGGTTTCTGACTTTCTCTAATAACATTTTCAATCAAGCCAATGTAGGCGGCAATGTTAGCTTCAGCACTTACAACAACAACATCACCAACAACATTACTTTAAATTCTTCCAACGCTACCTCGAACGCTACACCGTGGGCGGTGAACAGTAACGTAGACGGAGGAGGCAACATTGCCAATCAAAGTCCGGGTATGGTCGATCAGACGAGCATCAATGCGGGTAATGGAAGCCCATCAATCAACTTTACCATTGCCAGCGGACCGGCTAATAATTCAGGAAGTGATGGAAAAGATATTGGTTTGCTGTTTGATGCAACCGGAAGCCTCAATTGGGATAACAGTAAAAACAGTCGCGTGCCGCGCATCTTTAGTATGAACATTACCACCCCAACCGTAACACCCGGTGGTAACCTAAGCGTGACGGTAGAAGCCCGCAAGAGCAATTAATAAAACCTCGAATGATCTCAACACAATTGTCCAAGAAATTGTAAATGAAGGTTGATCTTAAATTTTTAAGTTCGATTAAGGGATCAACACAGCTGTTGATGTTTTGCCTATTGGTTGCTGCCAACTTACTTTTTTCGTTCGGCTTAGCAGCTCAAACCATTACTAAAGCCGAATACTTTTTCGATGCAGATCCCGGCAAGGGAAATGGAACACCCATCGCCATTTCGCCCGGTGGAACTGTAACATTCACCACCAGTATTCCAACCACATCGTTAAGTCAGGGATTTCATCAATTGGGTATTCGGGTAAAAGAAACCGGTGGCGTGTGGAGTATTTTCGAAAGCCGCGGATTTTACATCACGGCTACTACATCGAATGCGAGTAACATTGCCGGAGCGGAATACTTTTTTGATACAGATCCCGGCATGGGCAATGGTATAAACATTCCTGTTTCAACCGGGGCGAATGTCAATTTTGTAGTAAGCATTCCCACCACATCGCTCACAGCGGGCTTTCATTTTTTAGCCATTCGCACCAAAGACACCAGCGGACGATGGGGCGTGTTTGAAGCGCGTGGTTTTTACATTACTGCTTCTACTGCGAACGTTCCGAATATTTTGGCAGCAGAATATTTTTTTGATTCTGATCCCGGCAACGGAAATGCAACACAACTTTCTATACCTGCCGGAGCATCGTCAAATTTTACCGTGAGCCTTCCGGCCAACGGCTTGCAACCCGGCTTTCATTTTTTGGCGATTCGTGTAAAGGGAACCAATGGAAAGTGGGGTGTATTTGAGAGTCGTGGATTTTATGTGACGGGTTCAACCACCGATGTGCCCAACATCACACAAGCAGAATATTTTTTTGATGCCGATCCCGGCAACGGAAACGGCACTTCAATTTCTGTTCCATCGGGTGCTACTTCTTCGTTCACAGCTACCATTCCGGTAACGGGCTTGACACCGGGCTTTCACTTCCTCACCATTCGCGCCAAGCGGGCAGACGGTAAGTGGGGAATTTTTGAGAGCCGCGGATTTTACATTTCACCAATCATTGCCACCACCGGAGACATTGTAGCCGCTGAATATTTTATCGACAGCGATCCGGGCGAAGACAATGGGAAACCGCTTACGGTGAATCCAGCTGCGGCCACAATCAATCAAGTTTTTCCGATTGCTACTTCTGGAATCAGCAGCGGCACACACACACTGGGGTTTCGTGTAAAAGATGCGAATGGCATTTGGAGTTCAGCCGAAACGCAAACATTTACTATACTGGCTTGCACGCCTCCCGCTGCGCCAACTGCTGCTGATGTAAGCAGATGCAATAGCGGAACGGTAACCTTGGAGGCCACAGCAGGAGCAAGCGGCACTCAAGTATACAAATGGTATGCAGATGCCTCTACCACCACTTCGCTTTTCACAGGCGTTTCGTTTACCACGCCTTCGTTAGCAACCACTACCAATTATTTTGTGAGTGTGTTCGATCCGGCTACGTTGTGCGAGAGCAGTCGCACGCAGGTGAAGGCCATTATCAACAATATTTCAAAACCTACACTGAATGCCAACGGCACTATTTCACTTTGTCAGGGCGCTTCGTTTTTACTGTCAGCCCCAGCAGGATTTAGTCAGTACACCTGGAGCAACGGATCGCTCACGCAACAAGTGCTGATAACAGCCAGCGGAAGTTTTTCAGTGACAGTAGGCAACGGAACTTGCACAAGTGAAGCTTCGGATGTAGTTACGTTCACTTTCACTACAGAGCCTTGTGGCGGTGGTGTGATTGTCGATCCGAACAACAAGCCACCCGTTATCGCTTCCGCGAAAGCGAGTACCACCATTGGCGGCAAAATCATTTTACCCTTGGCGGGATTGCTCAGTGATGCAAATAACAACTTAGATATTACAAGCTTGCGGATTGTAGCGCAACCGCTGAGCGGGGCACAAACTTCCATCAATGCCAATCAGGAGTTGGTGGTTGACTATACGAATGTTAATTTTTCCGGACAAGAAACGGTGACACTTCAAGTTTGCGATTTGAATGTGAGTTGCTCACAACAACAAATTACGATTGATGTAACCGGACAGGTTTTTGTTTACAATGCACTTTCACCCAATGGAGATGGGCTTAATGAGGTTTTGTTTATCGAATACATTGCACTGCTGGAAGAAGCTAAAAACAATACCGTCCGAATTTTTAATCGCTGGGGCGATGTGGTGTACGAAGCAGAAAATTATAATAATGCGAGCATCGCTTTTCGGGGCATTAGCACCAGTGGCGATGCGATTCCGGCTGGAACGTATTTCTACCGCATTGATTTTAAAAGTGGATTGCCTGCTAAAACCGGTTTCTTTTCGTTGCGCAGATAACGTAAGCATGTAAAATGGGAAACGTAATAAAGTATTTGAATCTGATTTTGTTGATGGCTCTACCCTTGGTGAGTTATGCGCAGCAAGATCCACTCTATTCGCAATATCTGAACAATCCGGTATTGTTGAATGCGGCTTACACTGGTGCGAATGATAGACTCAATGTGGTGGCTGGCTATCGCTTGCAATGGGCCGGCTTCGATGGAAGTCCGACTACATTAAACTTCAGTGCGCACACATCGTTGGTGCAAAACAAAGTGGGCGCGGGCATTGTGATTGTGCAAGATAAAATTGGCGACACCAAAATTACCGAGACGAGCAGTTCGTATGCGTATAAAATCAAGTTGAATAACGATCAGGTGTTATCATTCGGCTTGCTGGCGGGCATGATCAACTACCGCAATGATGCTGCGCGGTTAAACCCGAAAGATGCGGGCGATCCTTTATTCGGTCTGATCAATGAAACGAAATTTAATTTAGGTGCTGGTATTCTTTTGAAAAGTGATCGGTTTATGGTGGGTCTTTCTGCTCCGCGATTGATGCCCGTAACCGTTAACCCTAGCAGTGCACAGTCAGTGGAAGTGTACAATCAAACTTTTTATTTGATGGGTGCTTATCAAATATTTTTAACTGAAAGCATTCGACTAAAGCCATCTGTCTTACTGCGCGCTACGGCCAATGCCCCGCTTTCTGCAGATATCAATTTCAATTTAAATCTCGAGCAGAATTATACGCTGGGGTTATTCACACGCAACTTCAATGTGTTGGGGCTGTTGGCACAAATGGATGTCAAAGATTACCGCATTGGGTATGTGTTTGAAGTGCCTACCAATGCATCGGTGGGGACACGCTTTACAACACACGAATTTAGCATTGCTATGTCGCTAGCCGTTTTTAGTTTCCATAGCCATGAAAAAAGCACTTTCTAAAACACGGGTTGTGAGTTAAGAAGATATCGCGTATCTTTTTGCAATGCAAAAGGTAACTCTACCCATACTGTTATCTATTCTGTTGGCTTCTCCCATTTGCTTTGGCCAAACCAAAGTCATCGATAGCCTTCAGCAATTTATTGAAAAACACTCACGTGACACCAACGAAATCAAGGCACTCCACCGCCTTGGTGTTGAGTTTATGCGCAAAGATTTTAACAAAGCCAAGTCGTATCTCTATCAAGAGGTAAGCCTTGCAAAGTCACTAAATACAAATTTTGGGCTTTCATCTGGCTATTCCGGATTAGTTGGGGTACACCAAATCACGGGCCTTTTGGATAGTGCTCAGCACTATCTTGATTTGATGAAAATACTTGCACAAGATGTATCCAACAAGAAAGCAGTCACAAACTATTTTAGCACAGCGGGTTTATTCTATAAAAATCAAGGCAAGTTCAAAGAAGCATTGCCTTATCTTTTAGAAGGGCTTCGTTTATCAAAAAATGGCGACAAGACAGATTTTGCAGGGCAATTGCTTAATGTTGGTAATGCTTATTCAAACTTAAAAGACCTAAAAAATGCGGCTGACTACCATCTTAAAGCACTCACGTTGTTTGAAGAAGTGAAGAATAAACGCGGGCAATCTTTTTGCTTGAATAGTTTAGGAAACGACTATCTAGATCTTGAACAATATACCACTGCGGAAAAATATTTTTTGCAGTCTGAAAAGCTAAAAGAAGAGCTAGGTGATAACAGAGGGGTTCTTACCTCATGGATGAACTTGGGGATTGTATACCAACAAACCAATAAAGCTGATCTCTCTATGCTTTATTTCAATAAAGCATTGGTACGCGCAAGAGAACTGAAATTATCAATAGAAGAATTACGCTTGCTTTTCAATATCGGTTCATTGTTAAAGCAGACAAAAAAAAACGAGGAAGCAGCCAAAAATTTTTCTGAGGCACTGGTGTTGGCACGGCAAGCTGGCGACAGTGCGTTCGTTTCAAGGATTAAAACATATCTGGTTGCCTTGCAAAATGATGTGCAAAAAGAAAAAAGAGAAGAAAGTATTCTTCTTCAAAACATTAAAATCTCTCAAGAAACAGGGTCACTTGATATTACTGCTGAAGGCTATTTTGGTTTGGCCAAATGGCATGCATCACGTAAACAATTTGACAAAGCTTATGAGAACTTAACGCAAGCCCAACAACTCACCGATTCAATTAGAGGCAACCAAGTCATCTTACAACTAAAAAAACTAGAAGAAGAATACAATGCCGTAAAGAAGGAAAAAGAAATTGCTTTGCTAAAAAAAGACCAAGAACTGAAAACTCTTGCATTGAGTAGACAAAAAGTTTTGATCACGTCTATTGCCATTGCCTTTATCTCAGTCTTAGTTATTGCCATCCTGTTGATCAACCGCTATCGTGTGATGAACCGCTCAAAACGTTTACTAGAAATAGAAAAAGTACGCAACAATATTGCCCGCGATTTGCATGACGATATGGGCTCTGCTCTTTCTAGTATCAATATCCTTAGTCAGGTGGCGCTCGTAGAAAAGAACGGAAATACCCAAAGCTACCTCCAGCGGATTGGCGACCAATCGGCCCGCATGATGGAAGACATGAGTGATATGGTTTGGTCCATTAATCCGCGAAATGATTCGATGAGTCAGGTGCTTATCCGCATGCGAGAATTTGCTTCAGAAATTTTTGAATTAAAAAACATCGGGTTTCTATTTACTGAAAATGGTATCGAACAATTGACATTAAATGCAGAGCAACGAAAAAATCTTTTTCTGATCTATAAAGAAACCATCAACAATGCCGCCAAGTATAGTCAAGCAGACAAGATTGAAATCAATCTTCATCAACAAGATCATTCATTAATCATGTCCATCAAAGACAATGGCCAAGGCTTTGACGAACAAAAAGTAAAAGCCGGTAATGGACTGCGCAACTTACGTGAGCGGGCAAAGGAGATAAACGCCACATTAGACTTGAAGAGTACGGTAGGTGCTGGAACTGAAGTAAACCTAAAAGTACCCATCGCATGATGATGCGATACCGCCACATATAAGTAAAGGTGATATTTACAATCTCAATATGATGCCGCATACCATTTTACTGTATGAAGACAATCAACTGCTGAGCGAAAGCATTCAATCGATGTTACGCTTGAACAGCAACTTGAAACTGCTCGGAGCGTATGAAAACCCGGTGGAAGTAAACCGTCACTTGGAAAGCAGGCATCCTGATTTGTTATTAATGGATATTGATATGCCCGGCATGACCGGTATTGAGGCGGTAGCAAAGGTTCGTGCTGTCAACAAAGATATCCCCATCCTCATGCTCACTGTGTTTGATGATAACCAACATGTGTTCGATGCCATCTGTGCGGGGGCTTCGGGGTATTTATTGAAGAAGCACATTTCCGCTAAACTATTCTCCTCCATCGAAGAAGTGTTGGAAGGTGGTGCACCCATGAGCCCCAGCATTGCACGTATGGTGCTGGCATCCATGCAGCAAAAGCCTGTCCAAGAAAATCCGTATCAACTCACCCCAAAAGAAAAAGAGGTACTCACTTCCTTAAGCAAAGGCAATAGTTATAAGTTGATTGCCTCTGAATTTGAAATCAGTCTCGACACAGTACGTTCGCACATCAGAAAGATTTATGAGAAGCTGCATGTGCATTCTCAGACGGAGGCAGTGAGTAAGGCAATCAATGAAAAACTAGTGTAGAAATTTTGCTCTCCCTCACATCATCATGCGATTTTCTGCTGCCCAAAATAGGATGAGATTTGGTACATGAAAAAAATCCTATTGCTTTTTATCATTGCGGCTATTGCTCACGCATGCAGTAACCCACAAACTGTAAATCTCGGCATTGAACCCAATGCTGGCCAATGGAAGCCCTGGGTGCTTCCGTCTGCCGATGAATTCAAAATTCCACCACCACCCACTGGCGATACCGAAAAGGAAGAAATCAAAGAATTGATTTCACGACAAAAAAATTTGGATAGTACGCTCCTCCAAGAAATCAATTACTGGAATGCTGGGCCACCCGCGTACCGCTGGCAAGCGGCAGCCGATGATTTATTCGACACCACCCAATACTTTCTCCGGGTATATGCGCTGCTTAACGTGGCCATCTATGATGCCACACTCGCTGCTTGGAATGCCAAGTATGAGCATAATCGAAAGCGCCCATTAGCTCAAGACGGACTCAAACACCTGGTTTTGCCACCCCAAACTCCGTCCTATCCGTGCGAACATTCTGTTACAGCCGGTGCGGCTGCTACCATGTTAGCCTATCTTTTTCCAGCCAAAGCAGATTCCATTTTAGCGGCTGCGAAAAAAATTGGTGAGACGCGCGTTATGGCTGGTGTTCAATATCCAAGTGATGTAAAAGAAGGATTTGAATTGGGGGTGAAGGTTGCCAACTACATTATTGAGCATCGGGCAAAGAAAGATGGTGGAACAACGCGCTGGGGCGGAAAAATCCCAACCGAACCCGGCTATTGGAAAGGCAAACCCCTTCGCTTTGATATTCCCAATATGAAAACGTGGGTGCTTACTTCATCCAATCAATTTCGTTCAGTGCCTCCGCCAGATGTAAAGAAAGATATGGCTGAATTGAAAGCCTTTAAGCGAACAGATAAATCTAATGGCCGTGCGTTTAAGTGGGAGGCTCAGTGGCCATGGGGCGACATCATCGATAGAAAAATGATGGAGCATGGACTTTTGAACAACGCACCCCGTGCTTCGCGGGTCTACACCTTATTGGCCATTGCCGACTACGAAAATCAAGTGGCCAATATTGAATCTAAGTATGTTTATTTCCGAATTCGGCCAGATCAATACGACCCAACATTTAAAGCAGTTTTTAAAACTCCGCCATCACCGGGCTATCCTGCTGGGCATGCCACCGTGGCGGCCTGTTATGGCGAAATGCTTGCCTACTTGTTTCCTGCCGATGCTAAAGAATTTTACGATCTGGCGAACGAAGAATCATTGTCGCGCTTTGAAGCAGGTGTACATTTTCGCAGTGATAACGAAGCAGGAATGAAGTTAGGGAAAGAAGTAGCGTTGGAAATTATCAAGCGGGCAAAGGCGGATGGGGCAGATACGAATGCAGGCCAGCCAGAAAATAAGTATTGATGGTAGATGAATCGTTACCACGCTCAGCAATCATGCGTTGGCGGTCAGGAAATCCGGATTTTCAGTTTTAGGATAAAGAAAAATGACCAATTCACGTTATGAAAAAAATATTGTTACTCATCACATTGGCAGTCCCATCACTTGCATTTACACAAGTTCAAAAGTTTGAAGGCACCGTAAAGCCCGATAGTGCGGTACTGAAATTACTAACTCAATATGGTGAGGTATTTGACTTCAGAGATGTGGCTGTGCGTGACGCCAAGCGGAAAGAACTGGTATCACCTGCCTATTTCTATCACGGTATGGATGGCGCCCCCATTAGCTTATCGGGTTTAACCAAGCGCCAGACTAAAAATAACTTCAAAGTTCTAGCCGACTCAGTTTATGATGAAGTGCTTTACCAATATGAAAATACCGCCATCCTGATCTTTAAAGAGTGGCAGCACCTAACCGACAAAGGCGTGGAAAAGGAATCTATAAATTCGATTTTGATTGTCATGGGAAAAGAGAATGAAAAATGGGTTGTCATCGCGGATATTATTGGCATGAAGCCAATGGCAAAAAAATAATCCGTTCCCGTTACTGCGAGTGAGACTCACATCATCATGCGATTTCGCAGCATACTCATTCTGGTGAGATTTGAGAATGAAAAAAATCACCCTCATTTTACTTTTTGGCTTTAACCTTGCCGCCAACGCCCAAATCACCAGCACGTTTGATACCGATGCCGATGGTTGGACGTTTTCCAATCCAGCAGGAGCAGCGGTAACCGTAGTTTATTCCTCAACGGGTGGAAACCCTTCCGGACGAGTTCTGGCTACCTATAGTTCAAATGTCGGTTTCGGTACACAGAGTTGGATTGCTCCTGCCAAATTTTTTGGCAATCAAATGGCCTTCAGCCTAGGTATGAACCTTCGCTTCGATTTGCAACAGTCGCAAGCAGGTACTTCATCAAATGCCAATGGCGATGTTCGCATCGAGAGTGGTAATAGCCAGATACTTTACTCCCTACCCGCAAAACCAGCCGTAGCTCCTGCATGGTCATCGTATTCACTCAAGCTCGATGAAACACAAGGATGGCGAGTTAGCAGCACTACGGGTCCTTTGGCAACTCGTGCTCAAATCATTGCAGCACTAAGCAATATAACTGCTATTGAGATACGCGGCACCTACGCCACCAATGCATCTTACACCTCAAGTCTTGATAATGTAGTACTTGAACAACGAACATTAACACCGGCCCCTGTTGCATCTTCTCTCTCTGCCACTTCGGGCAAGCCGGGTGATGTGATTACCATCACAGGTTCAGGATTCAATACCTCCGCATCAAACAATGTTGTTTCGTTTGGTGTATATGCCGGAATAAAAGCGGTTGTTCAATCGGCAACAGCCACACAGCTACAAGTAGTAGTACCATCAGGTGCGGTGTATGGCCCTATCACCACTACCAATACGGCCACAGGTCTTTCATCAAAAACACTTACTCCTTTCAATCCTGTATTCGATGGAGGCGGACGAATCATACCCGCCTCCTTTCGGGACAGGTTTACCATTTCCACCATTGGCATTGAAGGTTGGTTTGTGGGTGATGTGGATGGCGATGGTTGGGAAGACTTTGCCGTAGCGAACAACAATACCGAAGATGCAATTGATATTTATCGAAACCTGGGTTTGGGTGGTGACTTATCAGCTGCTTCGTTTGCTGCGAAGATCACTATACCCATGCCGCCTTTAGGTGGCAGTGGTACAAATGGTGCTGGGCTTTGGTTTGCCGATTTAGATGGTGATGGCAAGATGGATGCGATAAGCTCCACTCATACGAGTGCGTTTAACGCGGCCTTTGTTACAATGAGAAACATCAGTACATCCGGCAACATTGCCTTTGAGGCACCGGAGTATTGGGCAGGTTTAACAGATGAAACACCGCCCTATTTTGTCGGTGATATAGATGGTGACGGACGCCCCGATTTGGTAGGTGGGGAAGGCTCTAGCGGAGCGGGTACAAATCTTTGGGTTGCTCAAAACATTAGTAGTCTGGGCAACATAGAATTTGGAGCTTCCGTAGGCTATTTCTCAGCAACGGTAGATGGACTATCCAGCGTAGCCATGGGTGATCTAAATAGTGATGGGAAGACAGATATGATAGTAAGTTGGTTTTTTGGAGACCGGTTTTCGATTATTCAAAACAACTCAACAGCCGGGGTGATTTCAATGACAGATGTTGGCCAAATCATAACGGGTCAATACAATCGCAGCATGCAAATAGTAGACGTAAATCTTGACGGAAAAAATGATTTAATGTGGAAAAAAACGGGTGGTGGCGTATACATACGCATCAATAACGATACCGATGGGATTCTAACCGATACTGATTTTGCTACTGAATTTATTCTTACGAGCGATCTGGGTGCGAATGGTGGCATTTCCATTGTTGATTTTAACGGAGATGGTAAGCATGACATTGCCTCGACAGATGATAGTGATGTAGGGGTTTATGAAAATATTTTTATAGGTGGCGTCTTTGATGTGAACTCCTTTGTTCCAGCCTATCAGGTTTTAGGCACAGGATTCAATTCAAGTAGTCCCATCGTGAGTGACCTCAACCGCGATGGCAAACCCGATTTTGTAATGGCTAGTAGTTCATCTATCACCATCGTGCAAAATAAAAATGTAAATGGGCCTTATATCTCGATCAATACAGTATCGCCATTAGCCGCACCTGTTGGGGCTACTGTTACCATCACCGGAAATAATTTTTCAACTGTACTCGCAGAGAATCACGTTTACTTTGGGGCTGTTGAAGCAACTGTATTGACAGCTACTTCAAACCAACTAACTGCAAGCGTACCCGCAGGTGCTGCCTATGCGCCTGTAAGTGTTCGGGTGGGCGAGTTAACTTCACGTTACCGGCTTCCGTTTGTGACTACTTTTTCATCGGGCGTTACGTTCAATAACACACATTTTGCTCCACCGATAAATTTTACATTAACAGCAGCCAATTACGACATTGAGGTAGGCGATTTAAATCGTGATGGCAAACCTGATATTTTAGCTGAAGGCAACGGTGGATTTGCGTTTCGCAATACCCATGCTGCTGGAGCAATCAGCATTAGTTCATTGATTGCGGATGATACACTTTCTGCCGGCTCATTCCTCAACCCCCGCCTGGAAGATTTTGATGGTGATGGATTTCTGGATGCCGCATCGGTTAACGGGCTAGCACATCGCAACATCAGTACGCCTACGGAGATTTCCTTTCAACCTTCCATAGGTACTGGCTTGGGCGCAAGCACTATGGATCAGGCAGATTTCAACAACGATGGTAAAATAGATTTTACTGTTACTACAGATTTGAGCGGCTTGGGCGATTTGGTAATAAAAGAAAACAGATCTATTGTTGGAAGTTTTACCACAGGTACATTCGGATCATTTTCTAACAACATCGTGTTCAACAAACCCGCTGCCGGTGGAGGTATAGCAAGCGAAGATTTTGATGGAGATGGTTTTGCTGACATTGCCACCACAAATCCCCTTTCCGATAATATCAGCGTATATCGCAATGCAGGTGTTTTAAAAATATCAAATGCTCAATTTGCATCTCGCACAGACTTAGCGGTAGGTGATAATCCAGGTCGAATCTATAAAGGTGATTTTGATGCTGATGGCAAAGTTGATTTGTTACTCTACCATGGAACTGGTGCCAACACAACACTGCTCACTGTTTTTCATAATACCAGTGCAATCGGTAACATCAGTTTTACAAGAATTGATTTAACCAATCCGAGTGCAACTACAGTTGCCACCGTTGCCGATTTAGATGGCGATGGTAAACCCGAAATCATTACCACCAGTGAAACAGGAAACCGATTTTCTATTTTCAAAAACATTCACACATCGGGAGCATTAACCACTGCTTCCTTTGCAGCACCTTTCAACACAACCGTTACTGCGCCACGAGGAATTACCACAGGCGATTTGAATTTAGATGGTAAACCTGAAATTATTCTTACGCGTGCTGCTGGCTTGTTGTTGGTGTATGAAAATCTTGTTACGAGTATCCCAATTGTGCCACCCACCATTACCTCCTTCACCCCAACCTCGGGCCCGGCTGGTTCATCCATAACGATTACCGGAACAGACTTTGACGCTCTTGCAATTAATAACATCGTCTATTTTGGAGCGGTAAAAGCGGTGGTTACTGCTGCAACGAGTACCCAACTAACAGTGACGGTGCCAAGCGGAGCTGGGTACGGGCGCATCAATATCTTGAATAAAACCAATGGGCGAGCGAGTCTTTCACCGAAAGCTTTCACACCTACATTCGATGGCGGAGGCAGAATTATCCCTGCCTCTTTCAAACCTAAATTCGACATCCCAACTATCCCAATAGAAGATGCTGTCGCAGCAGATGTTGACGATGACGGTTGGATTGATTTAGCTGTAACAAATAATGATGCCGAAGACGTGATTGACATTTATCGCAACCTAGGTTTAGGTGGAACGCTTTCACCCAGTTCATTTGCCACCAAGGTGAGTGTGGCTAATCCACCCTTAGGATCACCGGGCGCACTGAACGGAGCCGGGCTTTGGTTTACAGATTTAGATGGCGATGGAAAACAGGATGCCATTTCATACACTTCGCTTCCGGGCTTTCTAGCCGCTTTTGTTACCCTTCGCAACATCAGCACACCGGGCAACATTTCTTTTGAGGCTCCAGAATACTGGCAGGCTGGCACGGATGAAACACCTATAGCTTTAGTGGCCGATCTGGATGGTGATGGTCGCCCGGAATTAGTGTCGGGCGAAGGCGCTATTCCGGGGGCGATGTGGTTTAATCAAAACATTAGTAGTCCCGGCAATATTGTGTTTGGTGCTTCGATCGGGCCAGTAGGTCTTTCGGTTGTGAATGGTTTTTCAGGAGCAAACGCAGGCGATTTGAATGGCGATGGAAAACCTGAGTTGGTGGTCTCGAATGCTCAGGGTGGTGCGATTGACATCTTACAAAATACATCTACCCCCGGCTCTCCTCTATTTATTGAAGCATTTCAAATTGCGGTTAGTCACCGCTCTATCTTTATTGTTGATATGAACTTAGATGGCAAGAATGACCTGATCTTTAAAAGTGGTGTAGGCTTTCGCATTCGTCTAAATAGTGATACCGATGGCACACTTACCGCAGCCGATTTTGCCACAGAAATTATTATCACGGGCGACCTTGGTGGAACAGGTGATATTTCAATTGGCGATATCAATGGCGATGGCAAACCCGACATTTTAGATCGTGATGATTTTGAGGTGGGTGTGTATGAAAACATTTATTCAGGAGGTGTATTTGATGCCACAGCTTTTATTCCCACTCATCAATATCGAGGCGAACAAAATACGGCCGTTAGAAGTGGTCCCTTAGTCGCGGATTTAAATGGGGACGGAAAGCCTGAAATGATTGTGGGTGTACGGACTACTGTCGTAAATAAAATTTCGATTTACGAAAACAAAAATGTTCATGCCCCCATCATTGCGGTAAACACCGTATCGCCATTGGCCGCACCTATTGGTGCTACGGTTACAATTACTGGCGATTTTTTCTCTACAATCCCTGCGCAAAATATTGTACGCTTCGGAGCGGTGAGAGCAACTGTACTTACTGCCACGAAAACGCAGCTTACCGTTTCCGTTCCGCCAGGGGCTGCCTATGCACCCGTTAGTGTTACCAAAGATGGACTGAGTTCCTCGTATCGTCTTCCTTTTAAAACAACGTTCGGTCCTGGTGTAACATTTGATAACACACACTTTGCTCCACCAGTAAATTATACCCTTACTACTGCCGATTATAACATTGCTGTTGGCGACTTAAACAACGATGGCAAACCCGATGTGGTGGCTGAAGCGGGTAATCCACTTTCATTTACCAGTAGGGGTTACGCTTTTCGGAATGAGTTTACTTCTGGCGCCATCACCACTTCAACGTTAGTAGCCAATGATACCTTAGGCCCTGCCAATTTTATCGACCCCACAATACAGGACTTTGATGGCGATGGATATTTAGACGTAATGAATGGCAATTCTGGTGTGAAACGTAATACTACCACCGGGGCCGATATCAATTTTTCAGCATCCGTCTCTTACGGTACTGATGGCATCCTTTCGTATGGTGATTTTAATAGCGATGGCAAAGTGGATGTGGTGGCAACCAACGCTACCATCGCCATGCAAATACTTGAAAATCGGTTAGTGGATAACACATTCGTTACCACACCTCTCTCTTCGTTCAGCACCGTCATCAACTTTACCCGACCCTCTGGCAATGGCGGAGCGGTGGTGGCCGGAGACTTTGATGGCGATGGTTTTGACGATGCCATTACAACCAATTCGAACGTGGACAATATTAGCATATTCCGAAATCTGGGATTGGGTCGCATTACTACTGCACAATTTGCCACCCGTGTCGACATTGCTGTAGGCGATATTCCAAGTCGTATTTATTCGGGTGATTTTGATGCCGATGGAAAACTCGATTTATTATTCCAATATGGGACTGGTACTAATCCTACGATGCTCACCATAATGCACAACACCAGCACGGCAGGCAACATCAGCTTCACACGGATTGATTTAACTAACCCCAGCAACCCCACGCTTTCTACTATTGCTGACCTTGATGGCGATGGCAAACCCGAAATCATTACCACTAGCGAAACCGGCAACCGTTTCTCTATTTTTAAAAATACTCATACATCGGGAGCATTAACGGCAGCTTCCTTCGCAGCCCCCTTCAATACAACTGTAACCGCTCCACGCGGAATCACCACAGGCGATTTAAATTTAGATGGCAAGCCTGAAATCATCATCACGCGAGCGGCCGGGCTATTGGTAGTCTATGAAAACCTGATACCTTCCATTCCGCCTCCAACGATCACTTCCTTCACGCCAACCTCTGGGCCAGTTGGCATAACAGTAACGATCAACGGAACCAACTTCGATACTACGCCCAACAATAACACTGTTAAGTTTAATGGTACAACGGCTGTAGTTACGGCAAGTACGGCAACGAGCATCACAACCACTGTTCCAACAGGAGCTAGCACTGGGCTTATATCGGTAACAGTAGGAACGGGCACCGGAGTAAGTGCAACAAATTTTACAGTCACGGCCAGTCCCATCATAACCATTACTACCCAACCTTCTGGTTTTACAGCCTGCGTAGGACAAGCCGCCAGCTTCACCACCGCAGCTTCAGGTACAACAAACATTATTTATCAATGGCAGTTTTCTCCCGATGGCATTGTGCCCTACATTGACATTGCAAATGGTGGAGGCTATTCAAATTCTACTACAGCAACACTTTCCGTGAACACAACTGGCAACTTTGGCCTAGGCCGTTACCGCTGTCGCATCAATGGCGATTTTGCTTCTGAAGTAATCACAAATGATGAAGGTCTTTCTATCAACGCGATCTCTACTGCGCCTACCGTAGTGGGGGCTAATAGATGCGGGGCCGGAAGTGTAACGTTAACAGCCTCTGGCGGAACGAATGGTCAGTACAAATGGTATACTACACCAACTGGTGGAACCGCAATTGCAGGAGAGACGAACGGTAGCTACGTTACTCCTTCGATTACGTCAACTACAAGTTACTATGTGTCGCTAAACACCAATGGCTGCGAAAGCACTCGAACAGTTGTTACTGCAACACTTACAATTACACCCGCACCCACTGCAACTGGAGTAAGTGGTTGTCCGGCAAGCATAGTAACGCTGACTGCATCTGGTGGAACCAACGGGCAATACAATTGGTACACGGTGGCCACAGGTGGAACCGCCATCGCGGGAGCTACAAACAATACGTATCAGATTCCTTCGCTTACTGCTACTTCTACTTTTTATGTAAGCCTTACGATCAGCGGCTGTGAAAGTACTCGCACAGCTGTGACGGCCACTTTACTCTCTACCGGTTGCGCTCCCGTGATCACCACGCAAACACTCACCACACAGATAGAAGGTAAAATAGAAATTAATCTGCAATCGCTCATCACTACGCCCGGCACATTAGATCCTACCTCGATTAAAGTTATCACTCAACCGGCCAGCGGAGCCCTAGCTTCCATCACCAATTTTTTACTTGTAATCGATTACAAAGGCAAACCTTTTTCGGGAAAAGAAACGACTGTCATCGAAGTGTGTAACACGAATGGACTTTGTGCGCAACAAACGTTTACAATTGAGGTGGCTGGTGATGTTATTGTCTTCAATGCCGTGTCGCCCAATGGCGATGGAAAAAATGAATTTCTGGTTTTACAATACATCGAATCGATATCACCCAAAAATCAAGTGAGCATCTATAACCGATGGGGTGATGAAGTGTTTTCCATTTCAGATTATGATAACAAAACGCGTGTCTTTGCCGGGCTAAGCGCAAGCGGCAATAAACTTCCCAGCGGTACCTACTTTTATAAAATTATTTTTGCTAACGATCAAAAAACCATATCAGGATTTTTATCGCTGAGATGATTAAAATTTAACGCTAAGAATTTTAATGGTTGACTGTAGTCAATGACTCTACCAATTTTGTTGATTGCAGATATTCTGAAGGAGGCACACCAAATTCCTTCTTAAACGATTTTGAGAAATAGGATTGATCCTCAAAGCCCACCGCAATACCAATCTGCGATACCGAATCGGCTTGGCTACTAAGGAGAGCAGCGGCCTTGCGTAAGCGGATGTTGCGGACAAACTCACTTGGTGGAAACCCAGTGATTGCCTTCAGTTTGCGATGCAGACTGGCGCGGCTCATGCCCATTGCATCGGCCATCTGGTCAACACCAAACAAGGGGTTGCTCATGTTGGCTTCAATAATGTCCAACGATTTTTTTAATAATAGCTGATCGTACGATTCGACATTTCCATCCACTCCTGTTGCCAGTGCTCCTTTATATTTTTCAGAGAGTTCCTTGTGCTGGGCAATGAGGTTATCAATCTTCAGGTTTAATATCCTGCGTTTATTGCTTTCACTGTAGCGTTGAAAAAAGTAAACTCCAATGGATACACAGGTAACCAAAATGCAAGCAGCTATCAAAATATCTGTCCAGAGTTGTTGTATCCGGTTGTCACGCTCCAAAACTTGAATGGCTTGATTTTTTTTCTCGGTTTCATATCGGGTTTCGGCCTCGGCTATTTGTGCAGCACTTTCCTCGGAATAAGCACTATCGAGGTACTGGTAGGCCAGATTGCTGTATACCATTGCCTCTTTGTAGCGACCTCTGGCTTCTTCCAATTGAGTCAGTTTTGAGTAGGCCACTTCAATCGTTCTTTTAAATCCGATTTCTTTCGCAAGCGTAAGTGCCTTCAATAAACTCGTCTCGGCTTTTTGGTAATCACCGGTAAGCGTGTATAAGTGCCCCATGCCATCCAGATTGACAGCGATCAATTGCTTTTCATTCATCTCCTCCACAAGCGGCAAGTTCTTTTCAAAACAAGCAAGAGCCTCTTTATACTTTTTTTGATTGGTATAGATAATAGACATGTTAGTATAACTCTGGCTGATTCCGTAGCGATCATTTATCTTTTTTCTTATCTCTAAAGATTGATTGATGTACGATAACGCCTCATCAAATTTGCTGAAACTAATATGAAGCACACCCAGCGAATTGAGCGTGCCCGCCATATCTTTTTCGTTGTTGATTTTTTTATAAACCTCTATCGCTTTTCCGTAATACTCCTTTGACTTTTCAAGATCGGACCGTTGTCTGTGAATCGATCCTAACGTTTGATAACAATTGCCAACACCCTTCAGGTCGGGTACTTTTTCAAAAAGTTGAAGGGCCTCGTAAACTTGTTTCGTGGCCTTGTCGTACTCTCCCTTGTTCATGTAATAGATACCGATAGAGCGAATTCCAGCTGCCTCTCCGCTTTGATAGTTGATCTTTCTCGAAATTTTGACGGCTTCTTCGGCCAGTTCTTTATGTTTTTCGGGATAAGAGGTACTCTCATGCCAGCACAGTTGCAGAAGGATACGAACCCGTAGGGAATCCTGCTGGGGATTATCTTTTAAGCGGGTATAGAGGCTATCCACCACACGCTGTTGACCGAATGTGACTTGAGCCAGAGATAACATTAGACAGAGAAGAAGATAACGCATACAGGTTAGGGTTTGGAAAACGGATGGGCTTTGATTTAAAACCATCGATCCATTCCAAAAATAGGGTTTTTGATACGAAACTACCTGACGTTGCGAGAAAATTACCCGTGAAATTGCTGGTGCTGAAGATAGATTTGTAGAAAACAAACCTTGAACCATCTCGACAACATTTATGAATCGACTACTCTTGCCCTTCCTGTTGCTAGCCTTTGCAACACAAGCCCAGAACATTTTACGTGTAAACAACATCCCAGGTGTTAATGCTCCATTCTCCACCATTGCTGATGCTGTGGCTGCCGCTAGCGCAGGAGATATTATCTTAGTGGAGGGTTCGCCTTTTGCATATGCGGCTGGATTTTCCATTACAAAAAAAGTAATCTTACAAGGGCCAGGCTACTTTTTAAATGAAAACTCATCTGTCCAAGCATCTAAACACCCCGCAGTAACTTCGACCATAACGTTAGCAGCGGGTAGTGAGGGGAGCGTTGTTTCAGGATTTACCTTTAGTAATATTCTGGAAGTAAGAACCTCAAACATTATTATTTCAAATAATCGGTTTAGTGGAAGTACAGGGATTCTTGTATCGAACACCACTGTATGCTCTAACCTCTTGGTTCATGGCAATTACTTTGAACAAGGTGTAAACGCAGCACTCTATAATAATCCCACCTCTTTAGTTTTTACAAATGTTGTTGTAACCAATAATTACATCAGTGGGAAAATAATGTGGCAAGCACCAACTTTTGGTACTATAAAAAACAACATAATCAGCCACCAAAGCACGGTATCTAACTATGATATTGCCAACAATATCTTCGTGACTGTAAGTAGTGCTTTTTCAAGTACCACTAATGCTACCATTCGCAATAACCTTTTTGTTGCAACATCTGTACCCGAGGCAGATGGCACCAACTTGCTGGGAGTAACTTTATCCTCTCTTTTTCTTGGATTAGCAGGGAACACACCGGATACACAATGGAAGTTAAAAGTGGGCTCTCCCGCCATTGGCGCAGGTGAAGGCGGTATTGACTGTGGAATTTATAGCGGAGTAACTCCTTATAAAATTTCGGGTGTGGGTGCTGGTAAACCCGCTATTACAGCGATAAGCCTTCCTCCTAACGTGCCCCAAAATGGAACACTGAATATAAAAGTAAGTGCGAAGGTAAATTAGTAAAGACTGATTTTTAAATGGACTGCTCACCATTCCCCCACTACTAAGACATGAGAAGAAGTATACTGTTCGTTTTTTTAATTGCTTTGAGCGTTACTACAAATGCACAAAACATTACAGCCTTCGAATATTTTTTCGATACAGACCCAGGCATTGGTTTGGCTACGCCAGCAAATCCTACTGCTTCGCCAACCGTTAGTGATTTTACTATTTCTATTCCCGTGTCTTCGTTGTCCAATGGTTTTCATACTTTATACCTACGCGGAAAAAATACTACCAATGAATGGACGCATACGCACTTCCGTACATTCTACATAGTTCCGCTTGGCACACTATCAGCAGACATTACGCAGCTAGAATATTTTGTGGATACTGATCCAGGAGTGGGCTTAGCAACACAGGTAACTGGTTTCTCTCCTGCTGCAACCATTACCAACGTACCCATTAATCTTGATGTCTCGACATTAGCTACAGGCTTCCATACTATCTATGTTCGAGGCAAAAACACATCTGGTGAGTGGACGCATACGCACTTCCGTACATTCTACATAGTTCCGCTTAGCACACTATCGGCAGACATTACGCAATTAGAATATTTTGTGGATACTGATCCAGGTGTGGGCTTAGCAACTCAGGTAACTGGTTTCTCTCCTGCTGCAACCATTACCAACGTACCCATTAATCTCTTGGCTACGGCCTATTCACAAGGGTTTCATACACTCTACGTACGAAGCAAAAACACTTCAGGCGAATGGTCTCACACGCATTTTAGAAATTTTTACATCGTCAGCAACGTACCTTCTACTGATAACCTCGTCAAGTTCGAGTACTTCTTTGACACCGACCCCGGCTTTGATAATGGAACCGCTGCGCCAGTTGCACCCCCAGTTCCATCGGTGACCAATCAGGATATTTTTGCCGATGCATCGAGTCTTTCCATCGGTAGTCATACCATTTATGTGCGCGCCAAAGACAGTGGTGGTGAGTGGACGCAAGTGAGTACGGGAGGTTTTTCAGTCACAGCACCATTGCCCCCAACAATTATTTCCTTTACTCCCACTTCGGGATTGGTAGGGGCAACCGTCTCCATTACTGGAACAAACTTCAGTTCAATTGCAACTAACAATACCGTGACCTTCAATGGAACTTCGTCTATTGTCACCGCCAGTACTTCTACAACTATTACCACAACGGTTCCTGTGGGCGCTACAACCGGGCCAATTGCTGTTACAGTTGCGGGAAATAGCAGCACCAGTTCTACTAATTTCATAGTATCCGTTTGTCCATCCGCACCGGTAACCATTTCTGGTCAGGGCTGTGAAAATATGGCCGTGAGTCTAAGTGCTTCTGGCGGTGCGAATGGCCAGTATCGCTGGTACTCCGTAGCTACGGGCGGCACAGCTATCTCAGGCGAAGTAAATAGCACCTACACCACACCCATACTGAATGCTACAACCATTTATTATGTCGCCATTAATGATGGCACCTGCGAAGGCCCGCGTGCTTCTGTAACCGCTACCATCAATCCGGTGCCGACACCACCCTCGACAACGCCCGGCTCTTCGTGCGGCCCTGCTGCCTCGGTAGTGCTTTCTGCAACAGGCGGAACCAATGGACAATATCGTTGGTACACAGTTGCAACAGGTGGAACAGCCCTCGCAGGAGAGGTGAATGCCACATACACCACGCCAGTACTTGCGGCTAACACTACTTACCATGTTGCCATCAACAATGGAACTTGTGAAAGTTCTCGCACGCCCGTAACGGCAACTGTGCTTACTACCACTGCACCAACCGCACTAAGTGGTGCTACTGGATGTCCAGGCAGTGCTATTATGCTCACGGCTTCGGGTGGGTTGGACGGGCAATACAGTTGGTACACGCTGGCCACAGGGGGAACCGCTATTTCTGGCGCAAAAAATAGCACGTATCAAATTCCTTCATTAACGACAACCTCCACGTATTACGTTAGCCTTACCATTGGTGGCTGTGAAAGCACGCGTACACCTGTTACGGCAACTGTTCTTACGAGTGGATGCGCGCCAGTAATTGCCACACAAATACTTACCACACAGGTAGAAGGTAAAATTGAAATCAATCTGCAATCGCTGATCACTACACCCGGCACTATAGATCCAAATTCTATTCAGGTTATCACACAACCGGCCAGCGGAGCGGTAGCCTCTATTACCAATTTTCTTCTTACCATCGATTACAAAGGCAAGCCTTTTTCGGGAAAGGAAGCCATCGTCATCGAAGCATGTAACACAAACGGACTCTGTTCGCAACAAACATTCACCATTGAAGTAGCAGGAGAAGTAATTGTGTTCAACGCGGTGTCGCCCAATGGCGATGGAAAAAATGAATTTCTGGTTTTGCAATACATCGAATCGATATCACCCAAAAATCAAGTGAGCATCTATAACCGATGGGGTGATGAAGTGTTTTCCATGTCGGATTATGACAATAAAACACGCGTTTTTACCGGGTTTAGCATTGGTGGAAGTAAGCTACCCAGCGGCACCTATTTTTATAAAATCGTATTCCCGAATGACAAACCAGCAATGACAGGCTTCATTTCATTAAAGCACTAACTGTATGATTACCATAAAAAGCCGGTACCAAGTGAAATCGCCATCACATCATCATGTGATTTCAAAACGCAAAATAAATAGCGAGTTTTGGCTTATGAAGATTATTCTCATTGGTTTGTCAGTCTTCTTCTGCCTCTCAGCAAATGCGCAGCAAGACCCGTTGTATTCGCAATACATCACCAATCCGTTTGTGATCAATCCGGCGTATGCAGGTCTTACCAACAATTTGAATTTCTCGCTCAACTATCGCAATCAATGGGCCGGTTTTGAGGGCAGCCCGAAGACGATCAACTTCAACGGACATATTTCGCTGCGCAACAATCAAATGGGAGCGGGGTTGATGGTGGTATCTGATCAGATCGGCAACAGCAAAATCACAGAGATATTTGGTAGCTATAGTTACCGTATCAACCTGACGGACGACAAAATTTTATCGTTT
>VYKN01000007.1_pt1 | contig 174630 bp, 171 predicted proteins | sample 5114581 | NCBI WGS metagenome assembly VYKN01 (sample SAMN12291810, study PRJNA351875) | freshwater metagenome | isolation source: freshwater lake | place: USA: Michigan, Baker Lake | collected 2011-08-08
CGTGGGGTGTGCGACTAATGATACATTTTTTTGTTTGGTATTTGCGAACAGGCAACTGCGGCAAAATCTGTTGTAAAGCTTCGATGAGACGCGAAGCAAACGGAGTGCTGTCGGTTTCACGAAACCATTGTTGAATGTATTCGAGCCGTTCAAAATAGATATCCTCCGGCACGTTGGCACCGATCTTCAGATAGTATTTGCCATCGGGGTAGCGCACGGGCGGAAGCAGATAAATGCCTTCGATTTTCGGAGTATTAATTTCATACAGCAACGAGGGCAACGTATGCCACAGTCGCACTTCATCAGTTGCTACTTCCACCAGTAACACCACTTCGCTTTTGGTCACCAGTTGCAGCTTCTGCGGAAGCAACTGATGATGGTTAATAAACGAACCTGCTGCTACCACTACCTGGTCAGTCGAGTAAGAATTTCCTTCTACTGTGGTCAGTTGAAACTGCGCGGTGCGTGACTCTACGTGCACCACTGTTTCTTCGATCACTACACCTCCATTCTTTTGAAACAACGCCACTTGTGCTTCAATCAACCGGCGGGGATTGATGTATCCGGCAGGGTCTGCCTCCCACACACCGACTGAAGCAGACGGAAAATGAAAAAATGGAAATCGTTGTTGCAGTGCTTTGACTGTCGGTAATGACTCCCCAAGTAAGTTCATACGCCTCAGTGAATCAGGTGCCTGTCGAACATAGTCATCTTCCCCGTAAGGGTTGACATAGATGCAACCCACCGGCGTATGAAACTGAATGCCACTCTGCCTTTCGATTTCTGGATAACGTGCAGCAGCATCTACATTTAGTTGTGTCCACACATCGTCTTTGCCAACCAAACGCTGCACCCGCGCTTCGTCATAATGACTGGCAAATACCGAAGCAATTTGTAAATCCGCAGGCTCCTTTGGGCCGATGAGTGCCGTGGTGTGAGCGAGCGATAAATACTTGGCCGCGGCGGAGCCAATCAATCCCCGGCCGATGACAATGGTGCGGAAGTGCATCTGACAAACTTAGTTGTGAAAAGGTACAAACAATTGCTGCTGTGCACAATCCGAAACGAAGAAGAAAAGCCGCGCCTGTTTATTTCCGCCATTTCAGATATGCCACGTAGATGGTAATGCCGATGAGTAAAAATACCCAGAGACGAGCAAGAAAAACCAGCAGGTTTTCAAGGGCGTGCCATCCCGACTTCAATGAATCACCGATTCGTTCGCCAAAGGAAGGCTCGTATTCTTTTGGTTGTGGATCGTTCTTAATGATTTCACGATGCTGATCGGAGCTCTGATAGATTTGCAGATTGACAGTGCTGTAGAGAATTTTATCTTGCAACCCTAAATTGGCGATTCGTGCCTGATCGGCCTGCTCGTGCTTCTGATCTAACAACTCTTCGGCGCGTGTGGTTTCCTGTAATTTTTTACCACGCTCATCAATAGCATCGGTTAATCTCTTTTCCATTTTACCGGCGCGCCGCTGGCTCAGTGTATTCGACAATATTTGCAAGGCTACATCTTCAGCTTTGATCACGCGGTAATCCAGAAAGTCGATCGTGCGGGCGATCCGTTTCAACGTGGTGTCCAGTTGGGTATTGGGTACCCGCAACACCATCGTATTTGAAACAGTAAACGAAGTGGTGATCAGCGTTGAGTCGGCATTGAGTCGGGTAGAGGTGACCTGATTTACTTCGCTGCTCAGATTCGTGTAGGTAACGAACCCCTGCTGTTGTGCGACAATATCTTCGATGGTGTAAGTGGCATGCACCACATTTTTTACTTTGAACTTTAAATCGGCCGTGCGAATGAAGCGATGCGTAGTGTCTTTGGCATTGACCACTGCCGCAGAAGATGAAAGGCTCTGATTGAAAGCCATGCTCAGCGTATCGGATTTGCTGAGAGCAGCATTTCTTTCTTTTTGTGTGTTACATCCGCCAAGCAGGATCAACACGATGGCAATACTGGTGATTGTTTTTTGTTGCATAGACAAGTTGAATAATTGGTTCAGCCAGTAACGAACTAACCGATTGATTCCGTATGGTCATTTAATCATTTGTCTCCAATAACTCCAGGATGCCTGCAAGGTGGTCGTATTCCATCAACCCGGGTTTGGCTTCCGTGCTGCCTTCCAGCAGAATGCCGCCGAGGGGCAGGTGCGCCAAGGCATTTAGTTGTTGCGGATCAGTAACGGTGACAATGAAGCTCTCCGGCATGTGGGGCAGAGCTTCCGCCGACCAGTTAGATAAAACGGTGAAGGCAGCGCGTGCATCGGGAAGGGGAGATGCGCCAGTTAAATCTTTCTTTATCAAGAGCTTGGCTTGCCCTGATCCTAGCCATTCAGCAACCTGGTTTTCGCGTAAAAGCACGTATTCGCAGCCATAATCTTCCAGTTGGGCAGGGATGTGCTCTTCTTCACTGATATCTAAAAAAAATTCGGGTCCCGAAATCCATCCGGTGATGTCTTGAAATGTTTTCACATCCACCAGGGCAGGCTGAAAACCAAGATATTGAACACCCATACCTGCACAATAGCGCGCTTCACTCAGGCTTGTGATTTTATTCACCCACACATTGGTTTTTAACTGCATAGATATCGAAAAGAAGAAATAACTTTGTTGTACTTACGTTGATGTTGCGGATGCAAAAGTCTTCATTCTCCCTCAAGATAGCAAAGCCATTTTTGGTGCTGGCGATTTTCGCTGCGCTTCTATCTTCTTGTGGCGACAACCCGACTGAGATTGCTTCTGAAGAATACTTTCCCTTGCGTGTGGGGTACCAATGGATTTATGATGTAGAAGAGAGCAGTACGCTGCGCAATCTTTGTGCAGATGACGGTGTAACGAATAGTGCGTATGAATTGAAGGTGGAAATTGTAAGTGAAACCGCCACGGTAGAAGGAGGGACTACCTTCACCTTTCAACGCAGCAAACGAACGGCCATCTCGGCACCTTGGACACTACTGGCAACCTGGACGGCCCAGCGCAAAGGCACCCAACTGATTGCCAATGAATCGAACATCGTGTTTGTAAAACTCGTGTTTCCTGTGAATGATGGCGTTTCGTGGAATGGCAATCAATACAATACCCAGCTTCAGATCAATAAAGTCAATGCGGACACGTATACCATAGAATCTGTTCATCAACCCTATGTGGTGAGTACGAGTTTTTCTTTTCCGAAAACAGTTACAGTGATACAAAATGCAGAAGATAACAACATCACACGCCGGGATAACCGGAAGGAAGTATATGCGTTGGGCGTGGGGCTTGTGTTTAAAGAGTCCATTGAGTTGGACTATTTCATCGACTCCAATCCACCCAATAATGTTTGTCTGGCACAGAAGCGGGTAAAAAAGGGAAGTACATGGAAACAGACGTTGAAAGAATTTTCAGCGCCCAAGTGAAGATGAGGAAGCTAAAGACGTTTTTATTCTTTTTAATTTTAACTACTTCCGCGGAAGCGCAAGATCGTTTTTTTATTTTTTTCAAAGACAAAGCCAACTCAACCTACAGCACATCCAATCCGGCCGCCTTTCTCTCAGCCAAGAGTATCGCGCGTCGCAATCGTCTGGGCATTGCCATTACTGAAGAAGACTTGCCTGTAAACGCATCGTATGTGGCGCAGATAAAGGCAACAGGTGCCAAAACATTCTTTACTTCAAAATGGTGGAATGGCGTGCTAGTGCAAACTGACGCGACCACAGCTACCGCCATTGAGGCATTGCCCTTTGTGAACAAACTCGAGCGCGTAGCATGGGGTGCTAAACTCGTCAATGGCCGCCGCGCGAAGTTCGAGCAGACGGAATCGACCGAAGAGCAAACCACCGACTTTCAGTTGAATCAGCTCGGCATTAATCAAATGCACAGCGAAAATTTTCTGGGGCAGAATATCGACATTGCCCAGTTTGACAGCGGGTGGAAGGGAATCAATCTGACCACGCCATTTGCTCATCTGTTTAGTTCCGGCCGCATCAAAGAAACGAAGAACTATGTGCGAAATACTGCCGATGTTTTTACCGATGACACACACGGCACCACCGTGCTGTCGATCATGGCAGGATTGATTCCGGGATCATTTACCGGAGGAGCGTATGAGGCTAATTTTTATTTGTACCAAACGGAAGACAAGTTTGAAGAGTACCGTGTGGAAGAATACAACTGGACGTTTGCTGCCGAGCGTGCCGATAGTATTGGAGTGGATGTGATCAACTCATCACTTGGATATAATGAATTTGATGACCCCGCTATGGATTACACCAAAGCCAATTTAGATGGCCAGACATCAGTGATAAGTCGTGCGGCGAAGAAGGCGATCAACAAAGGAATCGTAGTGGTAACCTCTGCGGGCAATGAAGGTGGGCGAACCTGGCAAGGCGTTACCGTGCCTGCTGACGTAGATGGAATTATTGCTGTCGGTTCAATCACCACCACTGGATTGAAGAGTGGATTCAGTTCTACCGGTCCTACGGCCGACGGACGAATCAAACCAGATGTGGTCGCTTTCGGCTCTGCCACAGCAGTGATTAATACATCGGGGCAGCCGACTCTCTCCAGCGGTACTTCGATGGCCAGCCCATTGATTGCCAGTCTGGCCGCCGGACTTATTCAGGAGTTTCCAAAAGCTACACCACAACAGATTTATAAAGCCATCATCTATTCCGCCAGTCAGTACCGAAAGCCGGATAATCAACTCGGGTATGGTATTCCATTCTACAACATCGCTAAAAGTTATCTGCTCTACGGCGAGCTTGATAAGAGTATTTCCATCTTTCCGAACCCTGCTCGATCTACGCTGAAGGTTATGCTGAAAGATCCTGCGGGGCAACCCATCTCCATTTCGTTGTCCGATTATTTCGGAAGAAACTTGTTGAATGCCACTACTACCATTGACTGGACTACCAATCCCATTCAACTGGATATTTCTACGTTGCCGAACGGCATGTATATTCTCGAAGTGAAGAGCGGAGGTGTAAGCGAGGTAATGAAAGTAGTGAAATCGGATCGTTCATATCAATAGGCGTCTGACACCTTCTCTTTCTTTTCTGCCGAGCACGAGGCAATCTTGAAATTAGTGCACCTTGTTGCTTCACCCTTTTCTGTCTTGCCGAGGTACGAGGCAACTTTGAAATGAGCGCGCCGAGTTGCACACAGGAGTTCGAAATTTAACGGATGATTTTTCCTTCAACATCTTCACCATTCTGTCTTGCCGAGTCAGTCATTGGCAGAGGCACGAGGAATCTTCTCAACGCTCCTCGTTCAAAAGAAGCCTCGTGCCTCGGCAAGACAAGGGTGATGGTAACGATCACTCGTACCCAACCCACTCTGTCATTCCGAGAGGAACGAGGAATCTTCTCGACGCTCCTCGTTCAAAAGAAGCCTCGTGCCTCGGCAAGACAAGGGTGATGGTAACGATCACTCATACCCAACCCACTCTGTCACTCCGAGAGGAACGAGGAATCTTCTCAACGCTCCTCGTTCAAAAGATGCCTCGTGCCTCGGCAAGACAAGGGTGATGGTAACGATCACTCGTACCCAACCCACTCTGTCATTCCGAGAGGAACGAGGAATCTTCTCGACTAAATTCAACGTAGGGTGGAGGTGTAGGACGGCTTGTTGCGAGTGATTATAGCCGTACTGACACCGGCCACTGCTTCGCAACACGAATCTCTTCTATCTAATTCTGATCGAGTATCAAGCATCAAGTATCTTCTAGTAGGCGTCTGACACCTTGGAGGTGTCGTGACGCCTTCGGTGGACGAGGCAACCTTGAGACGCTAACGTGAGGTTACTCAGCGGATATTATGAGGCTAATTTTTATGCAACTCACGCAAGGGGATCATCTTGCCTTGCTCGTCGTCCCACAGCTTTAACTTAAAGCACTCGATCATGTCGTGCAGCTTCCACGATGTTTTCCCCACGTTCTGTAGCTCAGGCATGTCCTGCATCACTTCATACAAGCGATAAAACGGAATGCGTGAATTAAGGTGGTGCACATGATGGTAGCCGATGTTGCCGGTAAACCAATGCATCACAGGATTCATCACCATGTAGCTGGTTGAAGATAGAGCGGCATTGTCATACGTCCAGTCTTGATTTTCCCGAAAGGTAGCCCCCGGAAAATTATGCTGGCAGTAGAAAAGATATGCACCCATTCCAAACGTAATGGAGAACGGAATGATCCAGCCAAGGAATAAAAGAGCCGTGCCCATGTAATACCAGATGGCATAGCCAATGGCAAAGTGTACCACCAATGCCAGCAACGAGTCAATGTGTTTGCCCGGACTTTGAACAAATGATTTTAAGTTGAGCCAATAGATGAACAGCGTAACGTAGCCTAACAAGATGGTGGCCGGATGGCGATTGACCAGATAGATTAATTTTTGCTTTTTCGTGAGTGTGAGATAGCGTTTGGTGCTTACAGTAGGGTATGAACCAATGCCGGATATCGATAACTTGGAGTTGTTGTTGTGGTGGTATTCATGCGTGCGCTTCCACACCATTTCGGGTGCCAACACATAAACACCCACGGCACGCATGAGCCAAATTGCTAATGTAGAATTCTGTAAGATTGCGCGGTGTTGGTAATCGTGGTAGATGACAAACAAGCGTACGTAAAGTAAGCCATTGATAATGCTTACCGGAATTTTATACCAAATTGAAATAGGTGCAAACAAGGTGAATAACATCGCTACGCCGGATAGAACGATGGTTAACAACACTTCTACCCAGCTTCGTAGTTTGTATTCAGAAGCATACGCCTTACTGGCAGCAAGTAATTCTTTACCAGATCTCATATCTAAGGTTTAAGGTAGCTGCAAGTTAGTCAAAACGGATAGATTGGAGGCAATCTACTGCCAAGTATTTGATCGAAATCTGACTGCTGTAGAACGATTTACCCTCGTTGAACCCGTAATGATCAACGCTTGTGTTTCCAGCGCTTGTGCGACCACAACCACGTCTCTGGTTGTGCCTGAATATCTTGCTCTAAACGCTTGGCAAATGTCTTTGTAATCTCACCTTCTTGTGTCTGCTTCGGATGTTCAAAAAGTAGCTCAGGTGTGATGTGATAGTGACCGCGCTTTTGGCGCTTCACCTGAATGTAAACGATGGGATAATCAAACTTGGCAGATAGTTTTTCGGGTCCTGTAAAGAAGCCCGTATCCTGATTCAAAAAATCCAGCCAAATTTTTCCTTCGGCAGGCGGATACTGATCGGCAATGAATGCAGTGGCTGTGATCAGACTACGCTTGGCCACCATATCGCGCAAAGTCTGTTGCACGGGTGTAATCATCGTGCCGAAACGCGTACGCATGCCCACCATCATTTTTTCAAAGTAAGGGTTGCTGAGCGGTCGGTAGATCACCACCAACTGATACTTGGTGTTGATGGTAACACTGGGGCCGGCCCATTCCCAGTTGCCATAGTGGCCCATCACAATCAAAATGCTTCGCTTTTGTTCGTAGAGTTTTTGTAACCACGGCGGGTTATCCATGGTGCACCCGGCCGCAGATTCCTTTTCATCCATCCGCAAAGTTTTGAGTGTTTCAAAAATCAGATCGACCAAATAGCGGAAAAACTTTCTACGGATGGCCTGTATTTCTTCGTCCGATTTCTCCGGAAAGGAGTTGCGTAAATTCTCAACCACCACCTGCTTGCGGTAGCCGGATAAATTCAACAGAAAGTAAAAAAAATCAGAAACGCGGTATAGCAACCAAAACGGGAGCGAGACAATCAGATAAATGAACGGGTAGAGTAAATAGAAACTGATGGCTTGCCAGTTGATCATGGTTTATTTGGTTACAGTGCGTTCTACTTCGCGTAGATTTTCCAATTTTTTGTTGCGTAAGAATCCGTTCACATCTTCAAAGTGTTCTTTGATCCGCTTGTTACCAAACTCAAACACCTTGTTGGCCAGTCCGTCGAGGAAATCGCGGTCGTGTGAAACGAGAATCAGCGTGCCATCGAAAGCGCGAAGTGCATCTTTCAAAATATCTTTCGTTTTGATATCCAAATGGTTGGTTGGCTCATCGAGAATCAGCAGGTTTACCGGTTGCAGCAACAGTTTAATCATCGCCAGACGTGTGCGCTCGCCACCCGATAGCATTTTTACTTTTTTATCGATGGCTTCACCTCCAAACATGAAAGCACCTAATATGTTTTTGATTTGCGTGCGAATGTCGCCAAAGGCAATCTGATCGATGGTTTGGAAAACAGTCAAATCTTCATCCAACAACGCCGCTTGATTCTGTGCGAAGTAGCCGATCATACTGTTATGCCCCACTTGCAGTTTGCCTTCGAATTCAATCTGGCCCATGATGGCTTTCACCAAGGTCGATTTACCTTCACCGTTCTTTCCAATCAGCGCCACCCTTTCACCGCGGGCAATGGTAAACGAGGCATCCTGAAACACCACGTGGTCGCCGTAGCGTTTGGTTAAGCCTTCCACAATCACGGGGTAGTTTCCGCTGCGCGGGGCAGGAGGGAACTTCAAGTTCAGAGCCGAGGTGTCTACTTCATCTACTTCAATGATCTTGATCTTCTCTAACATCTTTACGCGCGACTGCACCTGTAGTGTTTTCGAATACGTGCCTTTGAAGCGCTCGATGAAAGCCGTGATGTCGGCAATCTCTTTTTGCTGGTCGTCAAAGTGCTTTTGCTGTTGCTCGCGTCTTTCCTGACGTAGTTGCAGGTAGTGCGAGTAGTTGGTTTTGTAGTCGTAGATGCGGCCCATCGTTACCTCGATGGTGCGGTTGGTGAGGTTATCGACAAACATCTTATCGTGACTGATGACAATCACGGCTTTGGCGTTGGTTTTCAAAAACTCTTCCAGCCACTGCACCGACTCAATGTCCAGGTGGTTGGTAGGCTCATCGAGTAAGATCAAGTCCGGCTTTTGTAACAGAATTTTGGCAAGCTCAATACGCATGCGCCAGCCGCCGCTAAACTCTTTGGTAGAGCGTGTGAAATCGCTGCGCAGGAAGCCGAGACCCATCAGGGTTTTTTCCACTTCTGCATCAAAGTTGATCTCTTCGATGGAGTAATATTTTTCGCTGAGTTCAGAAACTTGTTCAATGATTTTGGAATACTCCTCCGACTCGTAGTCTGTGCGTGTTTCCAACTGCGAGTTGAGGTAGTCCATCTGCTTCTTCATATCCAGTATTTTACCGAATGCTTTGGATGCCTCTTCAAACACGGTGGCATCGTCTTCGGTGAGCAAGTGCTGGGGTAGGTAGGCGATGATGGCATCTTTGGGAGCCGACACCTTACCGCGTGTGGGCTTGTTAACGCCCGCGATGATTTTGAGGAGCGTGGACTTGCCCGCCCCGTTTTTGCCCATGAGGGCGATGCGGTCGTTTTCGTTGATGTTGAAGGTAATATCGCTGAAGAGCGTGGTGCCACTGAATTCGACTGTAACTGCGTCAACTGAGATCATAGAGCATAAAAATAGGCGGCAAAGATATTAAGGGAAGATGGATTTACCCAATGCTAAATTGGGGGGGTAAAGTGGGGCAGCCCTTTGGACTGTTTGGCAAAAGGCTTAAATTTAGAGAGCCAATAAGGGTATATAGGAGACGGAGTCTCCGATATATAAATGTTGGCGGTAATTTACATGAGATTAAGTTTTACAATTGGACTATTGACACTATTTACTTTCACCGCTCGCGGACAAGAAAGCAAAGTGACGTTTGACAGCGACACATCTTATTGGCAGAATTATTACGGGACGATTTTCAAGCAAGCGGGAATTACTCCAATTAAAAGCACTGACAATGAATCAACGTTCAGATTTTGGGACGGGAAAAAATTAATTGAAATCAGGGATTCAAAAGACTCTGTCACAGCGACAATTACCTTTTTTGTAAAGGAGTACGTTGAAAAAACTAAGAAAGAAAGAAAAGACAAAAAAAGAAAAGAAGATCGACTTTATTTTAGAAGTTGGAGACTGGCTGCTGAGACAACAACAAAACTGAAAAATTCAATACAAATAAATCGGATTAATGAAATTCCAACATACCGACAAATCATAGGATGGGACAGTGGGCACGATGGCAGAACATTTATTGTAGAATATGCTAACAAGGAGATGGTTTCCTACAAAAGTTATTGGTCGCCTGACATTTATAAGAACAAGTTGAAAGAGGCCAAGCAACTCACAAGCTTCATTGAGACTATTAATGAAATTGATGAGATAAATATTATTCAGCAAAAATTTATGAACATGCAGCCTTTTGGGACGTGGTATACATTTATAGGTAGCGCGACAGTAGGATTTCAAAATGAAGTGGTCAAGTAACTACCGCCAACAAAATGTTTCTTCAATGGTGCGGTGAGGTGTAATCCAAAGTTTATATCTTCGTTCAACGCTTTGTGTCGGGGACAGGACGCGGCTTCGGAAGCGCACCACTGAAGAAACACAAACGTTATGCACAATGCCGCAGGACAGATTCGGTGCTTCGAACACTGGCACATTTGCTTGCCGCTCATTACCGCGCGACACCAAAGCAAGCAAAAGAGCCAACGATGACAACTAATAACTGACCGTATTCGCACAAAACAATTCATATTTGGACATAGAGACCTTTGACAAAGGTGGGTAATCGTACCTAAAACCCTATTTGGACGTGGCACACATGTTGGATATTAACCTGTTTATCCAAAATCACTGAACTCATGTTTAGACATAATATTCTGCTCATCTACAGAAACTCCCAACGTTTCAAAAGTTCTTTTCTCATAAATTTAGTTGGGCTATCTACTGGTCTTGCTTGTACATTATTGATTTATCTATGGGTGAGTAGTGAATTAAGTTTTGATAAGTTTCATGAAAATGACAGTCAGCTCTTCCATGTGATGCAAAACGAACTTAGTCCTAATGGGATTGAAACGATGGAAGCCACTCCAGGGCTTTTGGCTCAAACACTTGCTGAAGAAATCCCCGAAGTAGAATTTGCAGTATCCGTTATTCCCGCCTCATGGTTTTCAAGTAAAGGTGTTCTTTCTTTTGAGAACACTTATTTAACCGCAGGTGGACAATTTGTAGGTAAGGATTATTTCAAAATGTTTTCGTGTGAGTTTATTCAAGGTGATAAAAATCAAATGATTTCTGATAAGTACGCCATCGCTATTTCGGATGAAATGGCCCATAAATTATTTAACACCACAGAAAAAGTCATTGGTAAAACGGTTACATGGAATCGGGGAATCTTCAACGGACAATATGTTATTTCCGGGGTTTTCAAAAAGCACCCCTCTACCTCTTCTCCATTTGATTTGATCTTCAATTATGAATTATTCATAGAGAAGCGTCAGGAATTGTTAGAATGGCAGAATAGCGATCCCAATACCTATGTAATGTTGAAAGAGGGAACAGACATCGGCCGATTCAACAATAAAATTGCAGGATTTATAAAGTCAAAATACGAGAAATCAAAAAGCACCTTGTTTGCCAGGCAGTATTCAGATTCTTACTTGTATGGCCGATATGAAAATGGCATTCAATCGGGTGGCAGAATTGAATATGTAAAGTTGTTTTCGGTCATTGCCATTTTCATTCTTGGTATTGCATGTATTAATTTCATGAACTTGTCAACTGCAAGAGCTTCAAAGAGATTAAAAGAAATTGGCATCAAGAAAGTTGTTGGCGCAAGTCGAAAGTTGCTTATTACTCAATACCTAACAGAGTCCCTAGTTACAGTTTTCATTTCTGTTGGAATAGCCCTTGTTGTTACACAGCTCTTTCTTCCAATATTCAACGAAATCACAGGAAAGGAGTTAAAGATTGATATTGACGCCAACCTTATTATTGCTACCGTAGGAATAGCATTGATTACAGGAATTGTTTCCGGAAGTTACCCAGCACTTTTCCTTTCTGGTCTTAAACCCATTCAGATTTTGAAAGGAAAACTGAACTCGTCATTCGGTGAGATAGTAGCGAGGAAAGGATTAGTAACGTTTCAATTTGCTATCTCTGTCATTCTCATAGTAGCTGTAGTCGTGGTTTATAAACAGATGGAATTTATTCAATCGAAAAATCTGGGGTATAACAAAGAAAACGTTATCTATTTTGCTAATACCGGCAAACTTCGCGAAGGAGGACTTGAAGCATTTCTATCTGAAATAAGAAACATGTCTGGTGTTGTTAGCGCTTCGAGTTTTTCGCATAATCTCACAGGAGAACATGGAGGCACAACTGATCTGGAGTGGGACGGGAAAAGTCAGGATGAGATTATTGAGTTTGGCAACCTCGAAGTAGACTACGATCTGATTGAATTAATGGGATTTAAAATGTTGCAGGGCAGAACGTTTTCACACGAGTTCGGATCAGAAAGTGATAACATTATTTTCAACGAGGCGGCTATCGCTGCCATGGGACTCAAAGATCCTATAGGAAAAACAGTTAAACTTTGGGGGAAAGATAAACAAATAGTTGGGGTCGTTAAGAACTTCCACTTTGAATCACTCTACGAAAAAGTAGAGCCTTGCTTTATGCAATGTTCCCCGAATAAACGAAATATTTTGGTAAAACTTAGCAGTGGATCAGTGGAGCAAACGATTCCCTTAATCCAAACGTTTTACAAGGTATACAATCCTGGTCAGCCGTTTGAGTACACATTTCTGGACGAAGACTATAAGCTTCTTTACGCATCTGAACAAAGAGTTGCCGTGCTTTCGCGTTACTTTGCTGTAATAGCGATTTTAATTTCCTGTCTTGGACTGTTTGGTTTAGCGGCATTTACTGCTGAAAGACGAATTAAAGAAATTGGCATTCGAAAGGTACTTGGTTCAACTGAGTTAAATATTGTATTGCTTCTCTCCAGTGACTTCACCAAAATTATCCTTTTATCTATCGTTGTAGCCCTACCCACAAGCTATTTAATTGCAAAAAACTGGCTTGCCAATTTTGCCTACGGTATTGAGTTGGAGCTATGGTATTTTGTGACTGCTGGAGTGGCTGCTCTATTTTTATCATGGCTGACTGTTGGGGTTCAGACTATAAAAGCTGCGATGACAAATCCAGTCAATAATCTACGATCAGAGTAAGAAAGATTTCTGGGGACAATGTTAAAATCCGATAAAGCTATCGAACATTCACTTAGACTAAGACTAAGACAATTAAGTTGTGCTTCGAATCGCAGCACCAATGCCAAAGCCGCGCAACATCAACCCACAACCAAGGCTTTGGCATCCGTGCTGCTTGGTGCGGACAATTGCGGCACATGTGCATAACAAAATGCTTCTGCAATAGCGCGGTGACGTGTAAGCTATAAGTGTTATCTTCGTTCCACGTTTGGTGTCGGGGACTGGACGCGGCTTCGGAAGCGCGCTACTGCAGAAGCACAAACGTTGGCGGTAATTTTCTTTTAAACATTAGAGCTATGAAATACGAATTACGACAGAGTGGAAAGTTAATTGGCACATACGACAGCATCGACTCGGCTGAGAGCAAAATCGCTGACTTGATAAAAGTAACGGAGGACTATTCTAAACACGATTCACATTTTTCAGAAAATGACAGAAAGGGGAATGAGGCCACTCACTTAATTCATGTAAAAATATTCAAAACAAATGGTGAGATTACTACTACAAGTTTCCTATTGACCAGTAAAGAGAAATAGAAAATGTACTGTAAAGCCTGCGGACAAGTTATCGATAACGACAGCGTATTTTGTTCATTTTGTGGAGTGAAGCAATCGAATGTTGTTACGAAAAGTGAAAAGATATTGACAGAAATATCCGGAGAAGACAGACTACAAAACATTGAATCTAAAATATCAAGACCCGTAACTCCGAAGTATGACGATTCTTTTGAAAAAGAATCCACGACTGCTATTGTTGGTTTCTTTATGTTAATAGGGACATTGATTTTAGTAATTTTTAAGCCGATACAATTTCCCAGCCAATCGGCTTATGAGCAAGGAAGAGCTGGACTAAAAAAAGCAATTAACGTTGGAGAAGTGAGAAATGAAATAATCAACCCTTTTCAAAGATTCAGTATTTTACATTATCCTATCCAGGCAACTTTTACATTGGCACGCTTCTCAGTCAGACAGATGATAAAAAATGATTAATTTTAGAAAAATATATGTCTATGAAAAATACGCTTTACCTTTTTATCTGCCTGAGTGGGCTAATTGGCAGCGCTAAGGCCAACAATTTGACCATTGGAACACCAACGGTAGTTGGTGCGGACCTCCAGTTTACCATTTCGTGGGATAATAGCTGGAATACCAATCTTGGCCCAGCCAACTGGGATGCAGTTTGGATTTTTGTGAAAAGGCAGGATTGCACAACTAATTTATGGGCTCATGGATTGGTTAGCACAAATTCGGGAGTCCATTCAGTGACAGGTGGGGTACTTCAAATTGATGCCGCTACTGATGGAATGGGGATTTATATAAGGCGCTCGGCCATTGGCAATGGCAGCATTGCCACGGCAACTGTTACACTAGTACTTCAAACAGCAGCGAATGGGTCAGACAATTTTCAAGTGTTGGGCATAGAAATGGTGAGTGTACCTCAAGGCGATTTTTTTATCGGTGATGGTACTGGAGGAACAAGCAATTATGGATTTAGAACTTTGTTAATCACTTCGGCATTGCAAACTGCTGGATTGGGTGCAGCGAATGTTTATCAAGCAAGCAATTGGGGATCAACCTCGTCATTACCTGCTGCCTACCCAATTGGCTGGAATAATTTTTATATCATGAAATATGAGATAAGCCAAGAGCAGTATGCTTCATTCTTAAACTCTTTAACGTTTACTCAACAAGTAGCCAGAACAGCTGTATCCCCAGCGTCAGCAGCGGGTACATTGGCGATTGCAAACTCAGCCACACCACAAAGGAATAGAATTGAAATTCAAACTCCGGGAGTAGCTAATGTTACCCCTGCTGTTTATCGCAACGACTTGAATAATAACGGCACCTATAACGAAAACGGTGATGGCCAGGATATTGCTTGCAATTGGCTATCATGGGCCGACCTAATGGCTTATTTAGATTGGGCTGCTTTACGACCAATGACTGAATTTGAATATGAAAAAACGACAAGAGGTGCCGCTGCTGCGGTAACCGGCAACGAATATCCTTGGGGATCTGTAACTATTTTACAAGCTGAATCAGGAGCATTAAACAATGCGGGGCAAAGCAGCGAAGTATCAACTACATCAGGAAATGGATTGTGTTCTTATGGAGCAAATACCAATACAAAGGGCCCACTTAGATGTGGTTTTGCCGCTGGAGCAGCCACAACCAAGGCACAAGCTGGAAGTAGCTATTATGGAGCAATGGATATGGCTGGTAATGTAGAAGAACAATGCGTGGGTGGCTACAATGGTAATTATTCAGCATTTACAACTGCCAATGGAGATGGTACACTAACGGCAGCAGGGTTAGCAAACACTACCGGTTGGTCAGTAAACGGTGGAGGAAATGGTGGTGGTGGCATTTTTAGAGGTGGAGATTGGTTTAATACTGCCGCGTACTGTCAAGTTAGTGATCGTGGGTTTATGACCAATAATGCCAACCAAAGCAGAAACGCTGCAATTGGTGGTAGAGGGGTAAGAAGTTATTAATGTCATGTCGCTAAGGCTAGCAAGCGCGCTACTACTTATTCTGCTTCCTCAATTTCTGTTTGCCCAATTTACGGGCGGCAACAGCGATGGGGTAAGCAATGCTATAGTTTTGCAATCTTCTTGCTTAGCCTACACAACAGATTTTATGTTTTCCGGGGGTAGTGGCGATGGCTTTAGCAGCGGCACTATAACTCAGGGAGCTTGTTTACCAGCGACTACTGATTTTATGTTTTCCGGAGGTAGTAGCGATGGCTTTAGCAGCGGCACTATCACTCAGGGAGCTTGTTTACCAGCGACTACTGACTTTATATTTTCCGGAGGTAGTAGCGATGGCTTTAGCAGCGGCACTATAACTCAGGGAGCTTGTTTACCAGTGACTACTGATTTTATGTTTTACGGAGGTAGTAGCGATGGCTTTAGCAATGGCACTATTATTCAGGGAGTTTGCCTGCCGATTACAACTAATTTTATGTTTTACGGAGGTAGTAGCGATGGTTTTAGCAATGGCACAATTACGCAGGGTGCTTGCCTACCCGCAACCACGGATTTTATTTTTTACGGTGGGATAAGAGACGGATTCGGATTGGGGATAATCGAACAGACCATTTGCCCAAATACCACTCCACTCCCAATTGAGTTATTGGAGTTTAAAGCCAAGCTAGGGAAAGAAGGAGTTGAAATTTCGTGGATAACCGCCACCGAAATAAACAATGATTTCTTTACTGTCGAAAAAAGTAACAGTGGATTTGACTTTTATTCCTTAACGAAGATTGCAGGCGCTGGAAACAGCACGCAACAATTGAAGTATTCGGTAACAGATATTTCACCATTTCAAGGCGTAAACTATTACAGGTTAAAGCAGACTGATTATGACGGAAAATTTGATTACTCAAAAATAATTTCCATTAACGTGGAATCTTCATCGTCTGAAAATTCAATTTACCCCAATCCCAATGAAGGAAAAAGTTTTTATATCAACCTTCCTAACTCTGGCTACAGAAATATCCTAATTAAAATTCAAGGTTTAGATGGAAAAACTATTCTTAGTGAAACAGTTTATGAGCCGGGCACCTTTGAATTTTTCCCGTCAGTTAAACTTACATCAGGGGTTTACATTATTTCCATTTTTGATAACCTGAACTTCAGCATCATCAAGTTGGTTATAAAATAATCTTGCGTAGTTTATTGGGTCAACCTATTGATAAAAGTGTTCAAGGTAGCGTAGGTAAACAAGCAGAAAAGATGTTGGGTCACCAACAACTGACGAAACAAAACGTTGTCAATTAATGAGAGGCAAGAGATTGTGCTACGAATGAAGTAAGGAGAAGTGCCCAACTACTGCCAACAGCATGTTTCTGCAATGGTGCCGTGACGAGTTGGTTTACAGTTTTATCTTCGTTCAACGCTATCGTTTCGTGTTACCTGCCTCCGCAAAGCGCTTAGGCTGGGCAAACAGGACGCGGCTTCGGAAGCCCCCACTCAAACGCAAATACTCACATTGTATGCCACTTTTAACATGAGACATTTACTATTATTTGGACTTTTATTTAGTTGTTTGACAACATACGGTCAAAGCAAAACCTTCATTGGTACATACACGGATACGCTTGTAACTCATAAAATATTTTTGACAATTCAAGACGGTGGACATTTTAAAACAGAAGAGATTTTGGACGAGGGGAAAAGAAGCCTTTTAGGGACATGGACTTTCCAGAAGGATACCTTTAGACTCAAGACCACCAAAATATTCGGATGGGACAAAAAGGCCCTGAACAAGAAAATGGAATTCACTTCAGAAGGTTTCCGTGACATGCTTGCAACGGTTGACAAGGACAGTATACTTACAATTGTTCCTATAGGAGAAAAAAGGGGATATGACGAATATTATGAAATTACGCTCAGAAAGGCTAAATAAAAAAAACGACAGCGAACATTATAATTGCATTGGAGGCTACAGCTTCACGATAAGATGAGAGCTATTTACTTGACTACGTTTTTTATTATACTGAATGTTGTCATAACTAATGGACAGCAAATCAGGCTAAACGTGGTCACTTTTGATCCGTGCAAATCTTTGTACGAAAAAGAAATACTTGTAGAAGTAACAAATGGTGATAAAGTTTTTCAAATAGTTGACACAACTGGCACTATTTACCTACCTGATCCAGGTACTTACAAATTGAAAGTTTTGCTAAAGGACTACGTGACTTTAGTTAACTTTGAAGTGCCAATTATAATAACCAAAGGACAGAATTACGATACTCTTACACGAACAAGAATTGGGTTATGTCTTCAAGGAAACCATCAACCGACATGTGGGTACTTTTGCTGCGACAAATTGTGTGAAGGGTACAATGTGGATTATTTTAGTAATGGCAAAAAAATGATGGAAGGAGAATTTATGAATGGGTATCCTATTGGTCAATTAATATTTTACAATCCAGACGGAACGAAAAAGGAGATCCATTACTATGACAAGTTGGGCAAAGGAAACCTAGAAAAGAAGGAGATATTCAAATAGCAGCCCCCAGCTATCAGTAGACGATTCTCTGCTCTCATAAGTTATCTTCTCAAATAAAGCACAATTGAATTAATGTGTCGAGAGTAGGAGAGGTATAAGTTTGTTTATAAAATTCATAGATTAGCATTATTTATGAAACGCATCTCCGTTACATTATCATTTTTTCTTGCCTCGTTATCTACTTATTCCCAGATCTATGATTCAATCAAGGACTCGTGGGATAAGATCATAATAACTGATAGCCATATCGGATGGCGAATTTTTAAAAATCAATTTGAAATCAAGCGCTCAAACAATGAGGTGGTCTTAGTGAATAAAAGTGATACTGTCTTGAATAAGATAAATAAATCCGTTCTTGATAAATTCTTTAATTCATTAACAAACGAGAAACAGATTGCGCAAGATCCTTTAAAGATTTTTGGCAAGGATTCGATCTGGCTCAACAATCAGGCAACGAAATTATGGTTCGATTATTTAGATGACGTGGATGAGTCTGCCGAAATAGACTCATTTGCAATTCGAACAATTAAGGACTACACCAATATAAAAAGCATTGTAAGTAGCATTCAAGGCAGACATTGGACAGATGACTATCCGTTTACTTCGATTCTGATCATTAGAAAAAGAGATACTTTGCGGGTACAATCCAACGGGCAATATCCCTATATGATGCCGTGGCGAGTTAATAATAAAATAATTTATAATTCCGGAATCCCGACTTCTATTTCGGAAATGTTTCCGAAAGGCATGCCAAGTAATAAAGTAAGGCTTGGTGGCGACAGCTTTGATTATTATTTAATCAATCGAGTATATGAATCACTCATAGAAGACCATAGAAACTACATTAAGGCAAAATTAAAATACCCCAGACAATTCACTAGGCTCGAACAGGACTTCACCATCGACAAAGCTGAACTATCAGATATGGGCTCGATTGAGTGGGGCGGTTTCATCTCAGCTCCCTGTTTAGAATTGATTTTGAAAAGCAACGAAATTCCTGACAACATATCCTTCAGCGTAGTTTTTGGGAGAAGAATAAAACTACATTCTATAAAACCCATCATTCGAAAGCAGAGTAAGTTAGTTAATCAACTTTCATCGAACCCGGTTTATCAGTATACACTAAGAAATTCAAAAGCAACCGGAGAAATTCATTTCGTTAATAGAAGGTCCCTGAGTGGAGAAGCCAAACGAAACTTCAAAAGTGACCTGACGGATAACGGAATGAAGAAGAGTAAATTCCGAGGTCGGTATAGAAAAGCGATATTTTATGAATTGACAGAGACGTCAGATAAAGGATCGAGTTTTTCAAGATGGATATTGTTAAAGAATGGAACAAACATTCTATGGGAGATAAATGGTAAATTTCTGATGAACTTAATTCCGGATGTTGTGAAAGAGCAAGGGTATGTTTGTCGGGTTATTACCAAAGAGGATTGGGATAATTGAGATATTTCAACTAAGTAACATTTTGATCAAGAAGTTAGAATATATGCCATTTAGAATAGGAGTCTATAATATTTTCACTGCATTCTGGTGCATATTGATTATGGGATGTGGCTGTACTTTGACTTATGTAGCCTTTGTAAAGAGTTTATTTTCATCCGACATGCTGATTATTGTCAAATTGTTTTTGGGCCTCATAATCATCATTACTTTCGCAGTGATTGCAGTAATCTGTTATAAACTTCAGATTGTCATCGTCGCAGGTAGCGAGATTATTGCTGTTAAACCATTTCTATTATCTGTTAAACGATTGCCTTACAATAAAATCCATCAAGTGAAATGGCGGCTTTGGGAAGTGAAAGCTGTCTTTTTTAAAACAATGGAAGTCCATGGCGTGGATCAAACCACTATCGCGATTTCGGATTTTGAGTTTGGGAATTTTGAAGCAATCATTAAGAAAATCCCCCGCCAATCCAGTGACAAAAAATTACGAATCTATCGTGAGCAGGCAGAAATGAATCTATCTATGATCTACTTTATAATGGGAATAAGTGGGTTATTCATATTGTTTATTGTTTGGATTGCTATTTCAAAGGGCTTTAATCTGATTCTCTTAATTGTTCTCGGTTCTGCCGTTCTCTTGATGTGGGGCGGGTATGTTAGACTAAAAAGGTATCAGAGAGTATTGGGTAAAGATTAGCCGATAAAATCTATTACGAACTTATGAAGGTCGTTAAACTACTCTTAGTCTTCTTTCTTTTCGCTATTCTGACAGTCCTGACTCAGATAGGAGGTGTGGTGCTGCTTATTTCGGTTCTTACATTTGGATTCATCGAAAAGAAAGTCAATACGCGTTGGGGGCGGATCAGTGCAAAAGTGTTTTCATTTATTCTGATCTATTTGTTGTTTGCGTTTGCCTTCGTTCCATGGGCAGCCAGATCTTTTGGGAGAGTTCCGTTACCGGTTTTCCAAGATCATTATTTGAAGCCGGCCAATATTTGGACGTGTCTTCTCAATAGAAATTATGTAAAGCCTCAGCTAAAGGAGATTGCTCTTCAGGTAGCAATGGATATGAATAACAAGTTTCCCGGGGTAAAAGTAAACTACCTCGATGCCAATTTTCCATTTATCGACAAGTTTCCTTTGTTTCCGCATCTTAGTCATCATGATGGAAAGAAGTTAGATGTCTCATTTCAGTATAATGATAATCAGAACCAAATCACGAATGAGGTTCCTTCTTGGATAGGCTACGGAATCTGCGAAGAGCCGAAAGAAGGCGAGGTAGATACTCCCGAGTTATGTGATCAACAAGGATACTGGCAATACAATTTATTACATAACCTACTTTCGAGAGATATTGAGAATACATTTACTTTCGATGCGAGCAGAACGAAACAATTAATCAATCTATTTACGGATAGGAGTGAAGTGAGAAGTGTTTTTATAGAGCCACACTTAAGGACTCGTTTAGGTCTTAAAAGCAACAAGGTGCGCTTTCATGGTTGCCATGCTGTACGCCACGATGATCATTTTCATGTTCAGTTAAAATGATATTGCGCGGACAAAGCGTTAAGCGGGGTTGACGCGTAATCCAACGTTTTCGTATCTTTATTCCGTTCTGTGCAGGGGATTGGACGCGGTTACGAAAGCCCCGCTCGAATACAAATACTCACATTTTGGACAAGGCCTGGTGACGATTGAACGACTCGTTGAAAATTGCTAAATTGGGACATGATTCAAAGAGTTTACATTGACACTTCAGTCGTTGGGGGGATTTGCGACATCGAGTTTGACATTTTTACAAAAATGTTCTTCGACAAGGCTTTTCGTGGAGAGATAACACTAATAGTATCTGACCTACTTGAGGAAGAATTGATTAATGCTCCGACCGACATTAAGACCTTTTTTAAAACACTCCCAACTGAACAATTAGAGTTTGTCAAACTGACAAAAGACTCAATCGTGCTTGCAGAGCTTTACATTGCTGAAAAGGTTGTTGGAGAAACAAGCCGGGCAGACTGTAGGCATATTGCTCTTGCGACAATAAACAAAGCTGACGTTTTGGTTAGTTGGAACTTTAAACACATAGTAAATTTAAAGAGAATAAGAGGATACAATTCTATCAATCTTAGAGAAGGATTACATACGCTTGAGATTCGTTCACCAAAAGAACTAATGGAATATGAAAACTGAAGTAAAGACAGAAAAGAAATTTGACGCTGTTAAGTTCATGAGACAGCAAAGAGACAGGGTTTCCGAGGCAATAAAGGGAATGACTGTTGAGCAGGAATTGGAATATTTCCGAAAAAAGTCCGAGGAATTTAGAAAGAGCAGGTGAGTGGTGTCGGAGACCTGCTTCCGCGAAACGCTTCGGCTGGATAAGCAGGACGCGGCTTCGGAAGCGCGCTACTGCAGAAGCACAAACATCGTAGGCAAGGCCGCAGGACAAATTATCGATAGCGAATTAAGACTTAGATGAGAAACGTAATTGTGATTTCGGTATTTGGACTCTTTGGACTGTGGATCATTCTAATTCCTTCAATCATGATAATGAAAATAAAATATTTCAAGAGACTGAGACGAAAGGAATTTAAAGGGACGGCAGACCTCTTTTCATTTTTAAGTAGTGAGTGGTGGATCGCTGGACTAACTTGGGGCTTCCCATTAATTGGACGACATAAGGACGCAGAATTAAACCAAATAAGAAGGATGGCTAACTCACGACTTTACATTTTATATTTTGTATTGTTGACTCAATTGACTCTAGTTGGACTTCTTAACAAATAGAGTGATCCGACCCAGCCATTAACAATATATTTGCGCCAGGCGGGGTTGACGCGTAATCCAACGTTTTCGTATCTTTATTGCGTTCGGTGTCGGAGACCTGCTTCCGCGAAATGCTTGGGCTGGGCAAACAGGACGCGGCTTCGAAAGCGCGCTACTGCGGAAGCGCAAACGTTGTAAGCAATGGGGCCAGGAGAGTTCGGACAAAAGAAATCACGACTGAATTAGATGAACAAAATAAAAATCTGGAACTGGACACTGGTACTTCTATTAAGTGCCTGTGGACAAAAAAGTGAGGTTTCCATACGTGAAGACTCAAAAGAGATCTGTGACTGTTTTAGCTCCAAGACAACTGGGACACTTGATGACCGACTAACTCCTTGCTTTCAAAAGATTGTTGACCAAAAGAGAAATGAGTTTTCTAAATCAACTAACAATAATATGGACTCAATAGAAAATAAAGTCAACAAGTTTAGTTTGGACATCTATATAGAGTTGACTCGTTCCTGCGACAAATACTTTACTGAGATTAACACGATTTACGATAATGGTTATCCATTGGACTCAAGTGCAAATAACAAGGAAGAAATTATCCTGTTGACAAAACAAATAGTTTCAGAGACAAATCAGGACTCAATTAAATCCATGTTACACAAAAAGGTATACAGACTAATTCAATCGAGACAATTTGAATTGGCATTGGAGACCATTGATGTTGTTAAGTCTTTGGACAAAGGGGACTATGGATCAAACCTTGCAAGAGCATACATCTTTAATCAAACCGAGAAGCACGACAACGCGACAGATGAAATTGAGGAAGCAATCAAACTATCAGGCAATCAAAACTTGATCTTATATTCTGAGGTGACAAAAAGGAAAAAGCAAATGGGTATCGGACAATAAGATCGGGATGGCCCCACTGCTTACAACAAATGCTTCTGCAATAGCGCGGTGACGTGTAAGTTATAAGTGTCATCTTCGTTCAATGTTTCGTGTCCGCGGACAGGACGCGGCTTCGAAAAGGCAACACTGCAGAAACATAAACGTTGTGGCCAATTGGCCGTGCTCGTGGACAGGGTAGTTTAAACCAATTTATTTCAGTGGAGAAAAAATATAAAAACATTTGACTTCTTCGCTGAAAGTTTACAACTCGGTTACTGGGTACATCTTCGGAGTCGTTAAAAAATTTAGAACAAAGACTGAAAACTGAAAATTATCCACTAAATTTAGTAACCATGAAAAAAATAATTATCGCAATTGCATTCTTGTTGACAGCTGGGTTAGTTATTGCTCAAGATAGGTCAAAAGACGAAGCCGCAATCAATAAGCAGATTGACGCGATGATTTCTAGCTGGAACAATCATAACTATGACAATTTGAAGGACTATGCAACGGAAAATACCGATTGGGTGAATGTTATAGGTGAGTGGTGGCATGGGCGTAAATTGTCTCAGGACATACACCAGAAATATCATGATACATTTTTGAAACAATCTCAATGTGAAAAGAAGTCGGTTATCATTCGATTTATTACAAAGGACGTAGCATTAGCCCATCTCTATTGGTATTTTACAGGCATACCAGATCCTTTTGGACAAAAGGAACCTGAATCTATTGATTGCCTGGCCACTCTTGTGTTTGTCAGCCAAAAGGGAAAATGGCTAATGGAATCTGGAGAGAATGTTACAATTGTAAAGCCTGTACCTGTAAAACAGCGTGACTAGGCAATAGACATTGATAAAAAAAATGAAGTCAGTCTTCTTTGACCGTTGACAACACACTGACAACGGACTAATAGCCGATCAAATGTAACAGAGAACGATTGAAAAAAACTGATGAAGAGGTTTTGCGTCAGACATTGGAATAAACAGCCAAATTAGATGTATCTTTTCACTATGAAACTATTGGCTCGAATGCTACTCATCGGAGCGTGGCTGACCACTTCCTGCCAGTCTACAACCACAACGATGCCTGTCGTACCAATGGATGTATCGCAGGCTGCTACCTTACTGGACGTGTCGTATGGTACGGATGCCCAACAGAAAATGGACATCTATCTGCCCGCCAACCGAAGCCGTACCACTACACCGCTTCTTGTTTTGATCCATGGTGGCGGTTGGGTAGAAGGTGACAAAGGCGATCTCAATGACTTAGTAAAAGGCATGCAAACAATTTTTCCAACCTATGCCATTGCCAATATCAACTACCAGTTAAACACCAGCCGAAAAAAGAACTTCCCTACACAGGAAAATGATATACAAACAGCTGTGGCGAAGGTGCTTGCTAAAGCAGATGAATATGTATTGTCTTCAAAAGTAATCACGATGGGCTTCAGTGCCGGTGCCTATCTGGCCCTGATGTACGCCTACAAACGTCCCACAGCAGGCGTGACTATTCTGGCGGCTATCTCGTTTGTGGGTCCAACCGACTTGATACGATTGTATGGTGATACGCCTAGTCAGGAGGTGCGAGATTTGCTGCCAGTCATGATTGGTACATTCCCGGATGCACACCCTGCCGACTATCAGTTTTATAGTCCTGCTACTTATGCTACTACAACTACCTGCCCTACGATGCTGTTTTATGGAGGCAAAGACGATCTGGTTCCCGCCTCGCAGGGCGAAATTCTGCAAGCCAAGCTTTTGTCTCTCAGCGTTACCCACCAACTTACCATCTATCCCAATGACGGACACACATTCTCGGGAGACAACTATTTTGATGCCCTTTCCAAAATCAAGACTTTTCTGGAAAAGAATATAAAATAGAGCGGCTTTACCTCAGTTGATTGCGGACAAACCAGAAGAAGAAATTAAATACAGGTGACAATAATCTAAGGCTAAGAAATGGAGATTCATCCACTCATATATATCATTGCTTTTTTATTTCTGGCTCGGACAATTATTTGGCGTACATTTCCAATGAGGTTATTCGTCAAGGGATTTAAATACGTTCACGTAGAAAACGATGGTTCGGTGAGAGAACTCAATAAGGAAGAGCAGGATTATCTTCAAGAAGAATTCCACCCATCTGATGGGGCTAGACCATACATTAAGACTAATTATTGGCAGAAAACTCCAGATAAAAAGCTGCATGGATTTTTGAAAAAGAGCCGTGTCCCATGGTGGATAAAAATAGAGGACAATGGTGGAGGACAAGGTGTGTAAAAACTTTGATGGTGGACAGCTCTAAAGTTTGGAATTCGGATAATGACCCATTTGACAACCTGACTTCTAAGCAAGAACAAGTCTTTTAATTCAGCGACCTGTCGAAGCCGGCCCTACCTACAACAAAAGCTAAATGCAATTGCGGAGTGACGTGTAGCTCAAAGTGTTTATCTTCGTTCCACGTTTGGTGCCGGGGCTCCGCCTCCGCGAAGTGCTTCGGTCGGAAAGTCAGGACGCGGCTTCGAAATCCTTGTTCGAAAGCAAACCCTCACCTTGCAAAAAAAGATTTAAAAAATGACGAAGGACGAAATAAATGAACTAACTAAGTTTCTCGACAACTTTGACATGTCAATTGATGACCAGGAGGGCATTGAAAAAATAAACAAACTTATCCTAGATACTTGGGACAAAAGAATTGAAGAATCCGTTTCGAGAGAATTAATACAAAAACTTGGAGACGTTGAAATTAAAAAGACGCGAAGTCACTTTGACTTGGTGTCAGATGAGCAAGGTGCAACTGTTTACAAATTATTCTTTGACATAGGAGACAAGGATGAGAAAATTGAGGCCATTGTAAAGTTTGTACTATATCATAATAAGAGTGGAATTTATTTAGGCTCGCGACATGCGAGCGAAGAAACATATAAAGGAAAGAGTAAGATTCTAGGGAGACTATTTAAGTTCCTTAAGACAGCTGACAAAGATTTTGGCTTCTTTCACCCAGTTGACTTTTACGAATTTGTTTCTCACTAATGTAAGGGCAGGTAAAAAAATGTTTTGTCAATAGTGTAGTGACGTGTAGTTCAAAGTTTATATCTTCGTTCAACGTTTTGTGTAGGGGACCCGCCTCCGAGAAGCGCTTCGGTCGGAAAGTCAGGACGCGGCTTCGAAAGCCTGTCACTAGTTAACCACAGATGCTGGCTGCGATGCCCAACGAAAACTGATATTGAAGTAGGACATTTATGAAACCATTTGAATTTGTTTTAGTCATTATCTCTGTAATCGTTGGACTTGCTTTAACAGAGTTTGCAATCGGAGTAACCTTTATGATTCAACATCACAGGACCGCAATCTTCTATTGGCCACATATAACCATGAGTTTATTTGGACTAATTAGCTGTCTAAACTATTGGGGGACAGTTTACAAACTTAGAAAAGTAGCGACTTGGACTATAGTTCACGTGGGAATAGTTTTTTTGTCTGGGCTAATATTCTTCGTCATGACAAAAATATGCTTTCCTAATTCTGACAATTTTGACTTGAACTACGAGACGTATTTCTATGAGAGTATTAGAATTATTTTTGTGTTGATGATACTATTTGTAATTTCAATTTCATTGGAAGCATTAGTTATTAAAAAGGTTAGACAAATAAAAAAATATACAATTAATATTTTATTTCTAATTGTAATAGCAAGCGGACTTATTACTTACAATAAAACTTATATAAGTATTTTGACAGTTGTTCTATTGTTAATACAAATTGTTTTTATGTTGAGAACAAAGACTTTAATCACTGAGAAAGAAAATTTATAGATTTACAGTTGACGCCATAGCACCCAACTCAATATAGTGCTAGGAGTTGTTGATGTGCATTCAGGATATTCCTTAATTACTATTCAGATAACTATATTTGTAATAAATAAAATAAAAATGCCAAAGCGAATAATTTTATTATTGGTGTTTCTGGGTTCAGTTCCCATCGCAGTGTTTTCTCAAAATTACTATAAGATTGAATTTAAAGTCACTGGCCTGGAGAATCGAAAACTATATCTTGGCCACTACTATGATGACAAGACATACATATGTGACACAACGTATGCAAATAAGTCTGGTGAATTTACATTTACCAGATATAAGCAACTAAAGAATGGGGTTTATTTTCTCGTGGAGGGAAAAACTAAATTATTTGATTTTATTGTTGGTGATAATAAAACCTTCCGTCTTGAGAGTAGTTCCTCCGAATATAATGAGAAAATGACAGTTTTTAACGATACGGAAAACAAAGTTTGGTTTGAAAATATTCGGTTTATTATTGAGCGAAACAAAGAAGCCAAACCCTATGTTGATGTTATTAAGGATGCCCGTTCTTCCACAAATCAAATTGATGAAGCGAAAGCCAAGTTTAATGAAATAAACCTAAAAGTTCAGAACTACCACGTAACGATACAAAACAACTACCCTAATTCTATCACAGCAAAAATGTTTAATGCAGATTGGGTACCAGCTTATAAAGATCTATACAATTTTAGACGGCATTATTTCGACAATTTTAATTTGGCAGATGATGCGTTGCTTAGGTTGCCAAAACCCTACTATCAGCAGAAATTGAATCATTATTTAGACCAATTGAATTGGCCTCATAAAGACAGTGCATTGCTTGCGATCAACAATATCATTAGCGTGAGTAAACGCAATCCAGAGACATACAAGTATTCTGTGTATACTATACTTAGAAAATACGCAACTAAGAATGACATCGCTTCTAAACAAGTCTTGGTGAAAGTCTACGACACATACTTTAAAAGTGGTGAGATGGATTATTGGATTTCAAGCTCACAGTTTGATGATGTATCGGAAGTAGTCAGAAAGACGCGACTAGAACTACCATCTGACATTAGTGAAAGAAATGTTAATGAATCTACTGATCGACAAGTTGTATCCAAGGCTGATGCCAATAGGATAAATCTTGTAAAACCAGTCGGAAAGTACTATGCCCTTCTAATTGGAGTTTCATCCTATGAGGATGGAAGACTAAATCTTGCTAATCCTGTTTCGGATGTAACTAAATTTCAGACTGTTTTAACGGAGAAATATGATTTTGATAAACAAGACGTTTTAGTGCTTAATAACCCAAGGCGTGAAGAAATACTTAAGCAACTTTATCTACTTAGGAAGACGATTACGTCAAATGACAATTTATTAATATTCTATGCTGGACATGGTTTTTGGGATGCAGATATAAAGCAAGGATACTGGTGGCCAAATGATGCAAGCCCTGATAATCCTCATAATTGGATTTCTAACAGCGACATTAAGGAAGTAATTAATGGGATAAAATCAGGCCACACGCTTTTGATAGCTGACGCCTGCTTTAGCGGAAGTCTTTTTAGGGATGCAAGTCAAATAAAATCATCCGGTCTGGGATTGCAAGCCCTCTATCGCCTCCCAAGTAGGCAAGCAATGACCAGCACAACCTTGACAAAAGTTAGTGACGATTCAGCATTTTTATATTATCTATTAAAGCGCTTGCAAGAGAATCAAGAGAAATACCTTACAGCACGGGATTTATTTTCTAGTCTTCAGGTTGCTGTGGCAAGCAACTCCTTAAACGCACCACAGTTTCAAGAAATTCCAGACACAGGTCATGAGGGAGGAGAATTCATATTCATTAAGAAGTAGGGTTGTGATTGTTGCACGATGCGTGGTCGAAAATGGTGAGCTGATTGGAGGAGTTGTATACTTCAATCTGAGTTCGCAGACGGTGAAAAAATAAATGAGGAAATGAATTTTTTGTGTTAGCGAACTTTTAGCTGCATGTGGAAAAGATTTCATTTCCGCTGACAGCGCGTTAGAAGTAAAAAACTTCAATGGCATCGAATTCAAAAATATTAGTTTGGATTTCCTTGCCAGTAGACAACTGGCAAACTTTAGACGAATAAAAATTAAAGTGAAGGGCGACAACTCTGGAAAAGCCCAACTTGCCACTAACAAAATGTGTCTTCAATGATACGGTCAGGTGTAGCACAAAGTGTATATCTTCGTCCATCGTTTGGTGTCGGTGAAAGCTAAAAGACAGGACACGGCTTCGGAAGCGCACCGCTAAAGAAACACAAGTGTCGTCGATAGTATGGGGGACGACTTACCTAATTAGATTAAGTTAAAAAAAAGAATAAGTGACTTATGAAGATATCAAAATACGTAATTGTGATGGTTTTTCTTTTTTTAGCAATTACTTCATTTGGACAAATTGAGGGAAAGCAAATTGCTCTGATAATGAAAGTGAACGAAAATGTTAAAGGACTCTGCGACAAGTCCAAAGTTTATTCACTTTATATGATGAAACAATTTCCTGGCAGCAATGCAACTGAGGGGCAATATCCACTGAATGAGATTGAACTTTTGAAACTACTAAACGAAAAAGCAACATTCTTGAAGGATAACCCGAAATTCAGGAGTAAGTTTTCAGTAAGAGTTATAGTAAATTGTAAAGGTGAATTGGTATCGTGTGAGCTTGAGAACAAAACAAAAAGTAATGACTTAAATCGTCAAATACTTGAAGTATTTAAATCCCTTAACGGTTGGGGAGCGGGGACATTCAATGGAGAACTTGTTGACAGTACAAAACCTTTTTATCTTAGAATTAAAGGAGGAGAAATTATCAAAGAATAGACGGCGTTTCAAAGCCGATCCAAAATCACGTGCTACACCGCTGGCAGTAATGCAAAAAATTACAGAGTTGAAAAAAATACTTACCATAATTGCCGTTATCCTATGCACCGTAAACCTCAATGGACAGGATAACTGCTTTTCTAAGTGCAAAGAAAATCTTGAAAAATCTATACTACCAACGCCTGAGGCGAACGATCAGGTAATTCAAAATTTAATTGGTTGTAAAGCACCTGATTTTAACGTAAAAAAAAATGACGGAGAATCGTTGAAATTAAATGACCTAAAAGGTAAAGTTGTTGTCATTAATTTTTGGTTCGAGGCTTGTCCACCATGCATTGCTGAGTTACCCGCATTGAATCAGCTTAGAGAAGATTACGAGGTGCTTAAACGTACATTGCCTACCTGGAACAAAAGTATCGAGCAATTGCCATTTTGGTTTCGCGACAATTATGGACTTGAAAAAGTACGCGACACGTTTAATTCCAACACATGGACAGACCATGAAAAAGAACAAGTCGAAACTATGCGATTTTGGTTGAAGTAAAAAAACAGCCAGCGTTTAACAATTCATTAGACTTCACTTATTAAAGAGAATCCATCCAAAAGCTCACCTGATCAATCTAGAACTGAATAAATTTAGTAAACAACTTATTCTGTGCGAAGTGTTTCTGCTGGGTTTGTCAGAGCTGCTTTTGTTGATTGATACGCCACCGTAATCCCAGCCAATAGGAACACGCATGCCCCGATAATCAGGAAACTTAACTCACTCAGTTCGGTATGGAATTGATACTGACTCAAATATTCTCCCATCAGATACCACGCAATGGGCAAGCCCAAAACCAACGAGAGAATAACGGGCCGTGCAAAATCTTTGCATAGCAACAGCACCAGGCTTTGCGCAGAAGCACCTAGCACTTTTCGCACACCAATTTCCTTTGTTCGCCTTTCAGTGGTAAAAAGAGTGAGTCCAAACAATCCCAGACAAGAAATGAAAATAGCAATCGACATAAAGCACAAAGAAAGTCGACCGGTCATCATCTCTCTGCGATATCTAACATTCAAATCATGATCCAAGAACCTGGGTTCCAACGGAAAGACACGTTCAAACTTTTTGTAGACCTTCTCAACATACTCCACCGCGTTTATTGTCTCACCATGACGAAACCGAACGAAAACAGACATCTGCTTCTCATTCGGTTGACTCAGAACAAAAGCCAAGGGCTCAATTGTTGAGTAAAAATCGTTATGGTGAAAATCATTGATCACACCAATTACTTTTCCTTCCGTCTTGTAGATTTTTAGTCGTTGGCCAATCGGATTTTCAAATCCCATTTGCCGAGCACAGGTTTCGTTGATGATGAATGAAGTCGAATCGGATGAAAGGTCGTGTGAAAAATGGCGGCCTTTCAAAAGTGTAAACCCTAGTGTTTTGAGATAGTCGGCATCCACTACTGTGGTTTGTAACGTTACCGTTTCAGAGGATGGGATACCATCCCATTGGGCAATGTCGTTGTTGTAAATGTTAAGTGGGTTGTCGTAGGCCTGACCGACAGACTCAATCAATGGGTTCTGAAGTAGCTCGCTCTTGAATGCTTCAATATCCTTCAGACTTCCGGTAGGTGGCTCAAAATAGAGAACGTCTTCTTTGTTGAAGCCCAGATTCTTCTCGAGCAGGTAGCGCACTTGTTCGTTCACTACCAATGCACCTGCAATGAGCACAACAGATAATGTAAATTGGAAAAGAACCAATGCCTTCCGAAGACTGATTCCCTTCGAGAATGAAAATAAGCTTCCTTTTAATACTGAAGCGGGATTGAACGAGGAAAGAAAGAACGCGGGATAGCTTCCGGCCAGTAGTCCTGTAAATAGCGTGAAGAACAGCAATGCTGCCAGGAAATACGGATCAGAATAATTGATGTGCAGTTCTTTACCGGATAACCCATTAAATAGCGGTGTGAGTAAGTACACTGCGAGCAATGAGATCAATAACGCAATGAACGAGAGGAGTAGCGATTCAACCAGAAATTGTTGAATGAGTGCTTTCCTTGTAGCACCGGCAACTTTGCGCACGCCAATTTCTTTTGCTCGGCGGGTAGCGCGGGCCGTAGCCAGATTCATGAAATTAATACACGCGGTAATCAAGATGAAGAATGCGGCCAAACTAAAAATGATGACATAAAGAACTCGTCCGCCACCTGTTTGTATACCATTCTTGAATTCAGAAAACAACCGCCAATCTTTCAGTGCGAATAAGAATGTGTCGATGTTGGCATTGTCTGCATGAGTTGCTTTCTGAACGTTTTTGATTTTTACCTGAAAAGCCGCAGCATCCACACCTTTACGCAATTTCAAGTATGTGTAGCAAATATGCTGTGTCCAGTCGAGTGGACGCTTAGTGTTCTTTTGATAAATTTCAAAGGGCATAAGAAAATCGAACCAGATGGACGAATGCTCGGGTATGTCCACCACACCTGTTACTTTTACCTCTAGCTCGTTGTTGATGCGAATAATTTTACCATAAGCTCGTTCACCCGGAAAATACTTTTCCGCCAACCTGCGCGTGATGATAATGGAGTTCACATCGGTGAACACATGCACAGGGTCACCTTCGAGAAACGGAAATGTGAACACCTTAAAGAACGAGGCATCAGCATAGTATCCCTCTTCATAGATGGATTGGTTGCCATACGAAAAAAGAGCTCGTTGTTCCCAGCTGTAATGAGTTGCTTGTTCCACTTCTGCAAACTCAGTTTGCAACTTTTCAGCCAATGGTATAGGCAGCGCGTCATAGGTGATTATCTCGCCACTGGAGTAGTTAACGTATTCCATGACTCGAAAAATCCGTCCGGCATCTTTATGGAACTGATCGAAACGGATTTCGTCTGTTACCCAAAGGAAGATGAAGATGCTGCACATAAGACCTACGGTTAGCCCCGATACATTGATAAACGCGTAAATCTGTTCGCGTTGAAAATTGCGAAAAGCAATGAGCAGAAAATTGCGGAGCATAACGGTAAGGCGTTGGTCGAATGCTAAGTTACTAATTTATCAGGATTTATATGCCTTGGTATAGGGCAATAAGTGCACCAACCAACAGAGAATCAATCGTGTTGTACGACCTTGTAAAGTGACAGCTCAAAAACCGCATACATATTGCCAGACACACTTGACGTGCCAGCTAAAAGTTCTATCTTCGTTTGACGTTTGTGTCGCGGGTAGTAAGAGTCTTTGAAAAGGTAAGATTCCGAAATACTAACTTTAACGGTAAGTAAAAAGCGATGCTAAAAGAAAGATATAAACACGAATAACTTCACTAACTGACTATGACTATACATCTCGCAAATGATTCTACAATAGACTTGAAGATACCCAAAGTCGTAAAATATCTGAATTCAATCTGTAATTACGTTAAGTTTGAGGAACTCCATGCCAACATCAATGCGAGTCACAAACTAGTTAAGTTTCCTGAAACACATTCGATGTATGCGCAGCAGATTAAAAAAAATCTAGCTCGAAATGATTTCTTGATAATTGTAACTGACCTTCAATATGACAACAACTATTTCTACGAAGAGAAAGATGGTTTAATTATTATGTCATTTTTTGCTTGGAAGTATTTGACCTCTTTACCGAAAGAAAATGGACTCATTTATCTAGTCTGTGGGATGTTAATTGATGGAGTTGTTCCATATAACGCCGTTGATCATACTAGGAGATTGGGATGTGTTAACGATTTTTTAGTGGATAAAACAAGAGTTGACGACGGCATGAGGAAAGGTCATTTATGTGAAGATTGCAAAAAGTATATACATGAACATAGGCTGTCAGAAGATCAATCGTTTCTATACAATGACATACTTTCAATGTTAAGGCATCTTTCAATGGCTTCTGCAAGAGAACAAAGTGTAATTAGTAACATTGCAAGTGCAATCCTTCCTGATACCAGTTTTAGCATTAAACCAGATCAAAACTTAGCAAGAAGTAAAAATCGAGGAGATTCGATATTCATTTCGTATTCACATAGAGATGAAAGATATAGGTTAAAGCTGGAAGACCACCTTAAAGTTTTGCAAAAAATCGGAATGATTAGTATTTGGTCAGATAGAAAAATTGCTCCTGGAGATGAATGGAGCGGACAAATTGATAACAATCTCAAAAACGCAAGAATTGTCTTGATGCTTATAAGTTCAAACTTTATGGCTTCAGGTTATTGCTATGATGTTGAAATGACCACAGCTCTCGAACGACACAAAAATAATGAAGCAACCGTAATACCTATTATTTTACGTGACTGTCTTTGGCAAATAACAGAATTTGCTAAACTTCAAGCGTTACCTCAAGATGGCAAGCCTATTCAAAATTTTACCAGACAGGATGAAGCCTATACAAGTATTGCCAGAGCAATTGCTAAAATAATCAGAGAGTGATAGCACTACGAAGAGGAGTCTCTCTAATCCAAATAACTTTAGCATCTTTAAGCTTAACCTATCAAGCTGAAAAGAATCAGTTTGTGTGTAGCTTTGTTGTTGGTAAGTCTTTATACCCATAGCCAAAATCAGGTTTCGTGCCGGGTGTTACTGAACGAAATCGCGGGTAGCTACAAATGTGATTGTAAGGATGGCTTAGCTAATCGAAAAGTTGGAAACAATTAAATATCCACTCATGGTTCGGCTGCCGATTTTGCTCGTAGTTTTACTGATGGTCTCGTTGCATTCATGGGCACAAAAATGTGTTCCTGAGAACTTTGTAAGTATTACCTATCAGGGTGTGAGCTCTGGCGGATCAATTTATGGAGTATACTATCTGCCTACGCAAAACGCAACATCCTTGAACACCGAACTTATGGATTGTTACGACTTGTCGGTAATGGGACTCAATTTGCAGCGAAAGGATTTCGATAAAGTGATTGAGTTTCTACACTCCATCGATACAACCTACAGCAGAGCCAATTTATCTGACCATTTCCTCATCCGAATTTCTGTTACCAATAAACTCCACAAATTCCGATTGCCCGTTACCCGCATGCAACGAAAATTGACCCCACTGATTGAATATGCAATGAATCGAAAAGAAGATGAATGGTTACTCAATTCGCTTAACGCGCTTATGAAAATTAGATGAAATTCATTCTACTACCACAAAATGTACGACAGCCAGCCGATGATCACCACAGAAATGTAAGGCAGTCGCCAATTCAACATATCCATGAAGATGATTTTGCCAATGCCGGTCAGGAAGGCAAAACCAATCTCAACAATTGCCTTACCAGACAACTTCATCCCTAAGAGGTCAGATTAATTTGCAAACGCATCCATAGCCATAGAGGGTTTGCCGGTATCATCAAAAGCACCCATCTCGTAGCCTTTCCATTTCTTGTAACATTGCGGCTCCCAATAGAAAACACCTAACCCTTTGTTGTTGGCAATACTTTTTGTTTTGGTAATAATGTCCGCTAAAAACGCTTTTGATTTTTCCGCCTCCGAGTTGGGCATGCCCACTTCAACTATCATCACAGGCGTGCCGTAACGCGCCACCATATCGTTCATATTGGTCAGGCACCGTTCATTGGTAGTTGCCCATCCATTGATGCCTGCCGGCGCCCAATAGGGGTAGAGCGACATGCCAATGATATCCCAACTGGCACCATTGGCTTTCAGTCCGTCAAACATCCAGCGAAACAAGTTGTTGTCGTAGCCATTCGATAAATGCACAATCACTTGTGTAGTAGGGCTTACTTCTTTCACGGCAGTGTAACCGGCCTTTACAAAGCCGGCAAAATTGTCCATCGACTTCGAAGCTCTTCCCGATTCCCACAACATACCGTCATTCGTTTCATTTCCTACCTGCACCCACTCCGGTGTAATGTTGTTGAGTTTCAGTGTATCCATTACTTTTTTGGTGTAGTTGTAGAGCGCCGTTTTCATGTCGTTATAATTCAGTTTTGCCCACGCAGCAGGAATGGGTTGTTTACCGGGGTCAGCCCAATCATCACTATAATGAAAATCAATCATCAACATCATCCCTAGTGCTTTGGCGCGTTGCGATTTAATCACCACATCGCGGGTGTTGTTCCAACCGCTGGCCGGATTCACCCATGCGCGCAGTCGAATGGAGTTAATGCCTTTATCTTTTAACAATTGAATGCACTCTTTTTGCACGCCATTGTTATCATAAAATTTCACGCCCGCTGCTTCCATCTCGGTTAGCCAACCTACATCGGCACCTTTGGCAAACGTAAACTCTTTTTCTTCCGGAGGTATTACGGCGGGTGTATCTTTGCTACTGTTGGAACAACTCAGCACTACACTCAGCATCAGAACAGAGAGACTTATTTTACAGAATAGAGTTTTCATAGATTTCGAAATTTCATTTTCAAAACAAATATATTCAATTAACAAGCGTGTTCTGCTTCCAAATAGGAACTGCGGATGCATCAAATCGGTAAACGGCTGACAACAAATCGATTGTTGTAAAATTATTTTAGTGAATGGCCACATCAATGGATACGAGCGGTACGCCGGTAACGTTTCCAGTTCTTTCGCTTACCCTATCGGAATATGCCCTGAAAGTGGTAGTTTTAAATTCATATTTTTATTTTCAAACGTGGCTAAGAAATCGCAGTGGGTTACCATAGGAAAGCGAAAAGTTGAGCTAAGCAATCTCGACAAAATTCTATTTCCCGAAGATGGCATTTCGAAGGCAGAGGTGATCGAATACTACCTCACCATTGCACCCACGTTGCTCAACTATGTCAAGGGCCGCGCACTTACGTTGATTCGTTTTCCCGACGGCATTCATGGTGAAATGTTCTATCAAAAGAACAAACCCGAGTGGGCACCCGATTGGCTCGAGTTTGCATCGTTAGGAAAAGAAGAAAAGAAAGATTACATCATTGCCACCGAGCCTGCTTCATTGGTTTGGTTGTCAAATCTGGCCTCACTAGAGTTGCATCAGTTGCACAGTCGCAAGCCACAATTTGATTTTCCCGACTATCTCGTCTTCGATCTCGATCCTCCCGAAGGATATTCGTTTGCCGATGTCGTTGATATTGGCTTTAAGCTTCGTCAATCCATAGAAGTTTTTGGTTACACTCCCTTTGTAAAGACAACCGGAGGCAAAGGCATTCACATCTGTTGCCCCATCGAGCCGAAGCATGACTTTCATACGGTGTTTGAAGCAGCTCAATTAATCGCACAACCTTTTGTAGAGAAGAATGCAACAACTACCACCCTGCACATCAAGAAAGAAGCACGCAAGGGACGCGTACTCATCGACATCTATCGCATACGCTCCGGCCAAAGCATTGTGTCACCCTACAGCTTACGCGGAAGGGTAGGTGCGCCGGTTTCCATGCCACTTTCGTGGGATGCATTAGCGCGTGTAAAAGACCCCAAAGAGTTTCACTTAAAAAATACGTTGGAGAAAGTGGTCAATGATGGTGATGCGTGGGAGGGAATGGACGCGTATGCAGTGAGTTTACACACACACCGAAAGCCGATTGTGGCTAAAGAATTGCCTCCATCGAAGAAACGAAAAACACCGGAGCAACTGGAATCGTACGAGCAAAAGCGGGACTTCACCAAAACGCCTGAGCCGGAAGCAAAAGTAGAAATCAGTGGTGGAAATAATTTTGTGGTCCATCGCCACCATGCTTCACACTTGCATTACGATTTGCGTTTGGAGCAAGACGGTGTGCTGAAATCATGGGCGGTGCCAAAAGGATTGCCTCCTTATCCGGGTGTGAAGCGATTGGCAGTGCAAACAGAAGATCACCCCATGAAGTATCTCACCTTCGATGGAACCATCCCCAAAGGCCAATATGGCGGTGGCGAAATGTGGATTTATGCCTTGGGCAAATACCAAATTACCAAAGACAAAAAAGATGGTTTTTACTTCCGGCTCACCAGCAAAGAAGTGAACGGAGAATATCGGATTTACAAAATCAAAGCCAAAGAGTGGTTGCTGGAGCGAGTTGACACACCACAGATTAACTACCTGCACGACACCATAGAACCAATGTTATCGGATAGTGTAAATGTGGTTCCCAAGAGAAACGACTTTTCATACGAAGTAAAGTGGGATGGTATTCGTGCACTCATTTACATGGAAGATGGACAGGTAAGGATTTTGAGTCGTAACAAAAACGACATCACCAAACAGTTCCCTGAGTTGCAGGTGGCGGACAAAGCATTTCGGGCCACGTGCGGTGTGTTCGATGCTGAAATAGTTTGCCTGGATAAACTAGGAAAGGCCGAGTTTAAAACCGTCATCAAGCGATTGATGAGCAGTGGCGAAACCAACATTCAACGCCTGTCAAAATCAACTCCGGCTTATTGTTACCTCTTTGATTGTCTGTATTTGGATGGACGCAGTTTGATGCACGAGCCGCTACACAAACGCAAAGTATGGCTGCGAGACGCGGTTCGCCCGGAGACACCCTATCGGATTAGTGAAAGTGTAGAAGATGGTGAGAGTTTGCTGGAAGCTGCACGTGAATTAGGATTGGAAGGCATCATGGCAAAAGATATGAATGGCCGATATTTGCCCGGCAAGCGAAGTGAAGCGTGGTTGAAAATCAAAATCCGAAACACGCGCGATTGTGTGATCATTGGATACAATCCCGGCAAAGGGGACAGAGCCAGCACGTTTGGTGGCTTGCATATTGCCGAGCTGTTGGATAGCAAGTTGGTGTACCGCGGCAAAGTAGGTTCCGGTTTTGACGATGCCACCTTGAAAGAAGTATTTGCCGAGATTAAAAAATTGAAAGTGGTGAAGAAGCCGATTACAGAAAAGGTAATGGATGAAAAGACAAGCATCTGGATAGAGCCACATTTACTGACAGAAATCAGTTTTGCATCCCTTACACCCGATGAACACTTTCGTGAGCCGGTATTTGTCCGACTCAGACCTGATCTTGCTATTTAAAAAAGCCGTACTTTTGTTTCAATCATTTCGAATATGGCAGCAGATGCTTCTCTCTTTTTAAAAAACCTTTGGTACCTCGCCTTTCATAGTTCTGCGTTGAAGAAAGGACAAGTAATTGGCAAAGAAATGCTGGGCGAAAAAATAGCCATTGGCCGCGATGCACAAGGCACCGTGTTTGCTTTGCGCGATAACTGTCCGCACCGCGGAGTTCCATTATCACAAGGCTGGTTTAAAAACGATGTGATTCAATGCTGCTACCACGGCTGGACCTTCAACACGAAGGGTGTTTGCACCGGCATTCCCGCGATGCCTCCGGATGCAACATTTGATCCTTCGAAGATCAAAGTGTTTCAATATCCGGTTGCGGAAGTCAATGACACCATTTGGGTCTATATTCCGGAAAAGAAATTACCCAATACTGTTCCCAGCGAACCACCACCCAATTTAGTTCTCACACCTGATCAGAAATTCAAGCACGTAGAAACAGTCATGATGCCCGCGGATATCGATCATTCGGTCATCGGACTCATCGATCCGGCGCACGTTACGTTCGTGCATCAATCATGGTATTGGCGTTCAGCTTCCAAACTTAAATTGAAGGAGAAGAAGTTTGAGCCAACAGCGCGTGGTTTCAAAATGGTGCGGCACAAACCTTCCGGTAATTCCAAAGGATATGGAATATTAAAAGGAGGTACAAGTACCGAAATCACCTTCGAGATTCCGGGAATCCGCACAGAACACATTTTGGTAGGAGAGAAGAACCAGGTGGTGTCCATCACCGTGCTCACACCCATCAACGAAAATCAAACCGAGCTCACACACATTCTGTATACAGATATAGCGCTTGCCAATTTCTTATGGCTTCCGTTGAAGCGTTTAGGAAAACAATTTATCGGCCAGGACTTAGGTGTGTTTAATAAATTGAGCGAAGGCTTGAAATCCAAACCTACGCTTTCGCTGATTGGAGAACCGGATTTGCAGGCGCGGTGGTACTACGAGATCAAACGACTCTGGTCTATTTCACAGCAGAACAACGAACCGTTCGTCAATCCGGTCACACCTCAAACACTGCATTGGGTTACGTAGCCGAACCCCAATGTTCCTGTCATGCCTAGGCACGAGGCATCTTCTTAACAACCACCAAGCAACTTTGCCTAACCGAAGATGTCTCACTGCGTTCGACATGACAAGGGCTTCGTTACATCTCACAGCACCTGTCATGCCTAGGCACGAGGCATCTTCTCTACTAAACTCAACGTAGGAGGTGTCGGACGGCATGATGCATGCGATTATAGCAGTACTGACACCAGCCACCGCTTCGCAACACGAATCTACTATCTACTTCTCATCCAGTATCCGCCCAAAAACCCTCTCTGTCATGCCGAGGCACGAGGCATCTTCTTAACAACTACCAAGTAATTTTGCCTAACCGAAGATGTCTCACTTCGTTCGACATGACAAGGGCTTCGTTACACCTTACAGCACCTGTAATGCTGAGGCACGAGGCATCTTCTCTACTAAACTCAACGTAGGAGGTGTCGGACGGCATGATGCCTGTGATTATAGCAGTACTGACACCGGCCACCGCTTCGCAACACGAATCTACTTTACTATCTACTTCTCATCCAGTATCTAGTATACTCCTAAAACCCTGTCTGTCATGCCGAGGCACGAGGCATCTTCTGTATCGAAATCTAAAGATTCAGAATTTGACGGGAGCAAAAATCGCAATTTCCTCATCAGTAATCGGATGATAAAAAACCAGCCGATGCGCGTGCAGCGCAATACAATCAGGTTTATACTTGGTTTCAGATCCATAAAACCCATCGCCAATAATTGGGCAGCCTAGGCTCGCCAACTGCGCCCTAATCTGGTGATACTTTCCAGTCTCTAATTGAATGTCCCATTCAACACGCTGCTCCGAAACACGCTGTGCTTTGTAGTACAGTTTAGCATGTTCCCCAAACTCAATCGGTTCTGTATACAGCACCGCTTTCTTTTTCTCCTTGCGATGCCAATGGATCAGCTCACCCTCAGCCAGAGCTGGTGCATTTACCGTCAGCGCCTTGTATTTCTTCTGTACCCTTCGGGTGGCAAACTGCTCACTCAGGTTCCTCAGGTACTCTCTGCTCTTGGTAAATAGAACAATACCACTCACAGGCCGGTCCAACCGATGCAAGTGTTGAACATAACATTCTACACCGGCTTTTGCTCTTAGATACTTCTTCACTTCGTGCAGCAAATTAGCATGCCCATTTCGATCGGGTTCCACCATCAAACCACCCGGCTTGTTTACCACCAGAATGATCTCATCTTCGTAGAGTATGATTGGGCTAATGTCCATTCACGAAATAACATAAAAAAAGGGCCGAAGCCCTTTTTTTGAGTAAGTACTTTCAATTACGGCTTATTTACCGGCAGACCAGTTACTTTAAATTTAGAAAGGTCAGCCTTAGGTACCACGGCTGTAAACTTGGTATTGATTGCATCAATAATAAGGTTTGCCATGAAGGCATAACCACGGCTATTCGGATGCACACCATCTTCGGAGAAAACGCCCGTTGGCGGAGGCATGGTTGGCGTGATCGTGATGCCATTATAAACACCCGCCTTGTTTGTAACAAGTGCAGCAAATGTAGCATTGGCATCTGCAAGAGCTAATTTAGTAGGGTTAGCATCGGCTACGCTCTTAATGATGTTATTGAAAGCAATGGTACGTGCTTTGATCTCAGCTGTTTCTGTTGGTATCAAAACGTATTTGTCTTCGAGCGGTACAGTAATACCGATGATTGCTTGCGCGTTGCCGCCTACTGTTGTTCCTAGTACGGAGCCAGCTGTCAGCGTCAAAATATCAGACGATGTGGCTTGTCTCGCTCTTCTGTATGGTTCAAGACCTGCACGTTGTTCTGCGGTAATCGCACCAGCACCTTGAAGTGCATCAAAAGCTGCCCCTAAATCGGTGAGCGTTTCATCTGTAAGTACCGCTGCGTTTTTAGTAGAAGCAGCGAATGTAATTTTTCGGGCATCCAAGCCTGAAGCTGTTAAACCAAAAGCAGTCATCAATGCGGTATTTGCCTTAATGCCATCAAGCACTCCATTATAGCCTGCGAAACCACCATTTACCTGTGTGGCAGTAGCAGCATCCAATGGAATTGAATTCCAGGCAACCAATGAGAAATAAGGAATGGACGTAACATCTGGTATATTTACAATCACCCCTTTTGCATTGGGCAGATTGCCAAGTATGCTTGCAATTGCTCCGTTGTATTGTGTTGAAAAGCTGGATTCTGAAGTGAATATGGCAGGGTTAGAAGCACCACCGGTTGCATAGCCCAATACGTCATTGTTTCCTAGGTCGAATAAGAAAAATGTAGGTGCTGCAGCGATGGCATCGTCTAAGATTGTCTTAACACCTGGAGCCGATGCAAAGCGAGCCCATAATCCATTGAAAAAAGGCGAAGCTGGATTACCAGTATCCGGTGTTAAAGCCTGACCAAGTAAAATGCCAGGTACAGCAAAGTTATTTAGTTTGGTCTTATCACCTGCGAAGGCAGTGGGCTCAGAACCTCCTGCATTGTAAGGAGCAGGCATCCCTGGTGTTCCTACAGGAGCAGGAAGTGCAGTTTTTGGGCCAGCAACACCGTCCGCATCATATAAAATCAATCTACCGAGCGTTAAAGAGCCGGCTTTGCCGGAAAACCCATATACCGAATTGATGTCGGGTTGATTGAATGCCAAGGTGGTTCCCTGAGCCAAAGAAAACTGAGTAGAAAGAATCTTTGGCAGTGAGTTTGCCTGACCTTCGTCAAACAAGGCGCCAGACTGATATCCAGCGGTGAGTGAGTTACCAATGGCGACAAACTTCGTAAAGTCGGCAGTGCCTTTGGAAGGTGTGACCACCACCGGAGGTTCAACTTTAGGTGGGCTAAGTTTCACATCTTCTTGCTTACAAGCCCCAACCAGTAAGAGGGTTGCAAGTGCTGTGTATATTAGATTCGTATTTTTCATAGTATGATTAGTCTACGTGGATTAATTTAAGAATTCATCAAACGTAATGGAGATATAGTATTGTTGTCCAACAAATGGAGAACCCAAGTTGGTGCGATAGTCGCCTCCGCCCAGATTGGTTGCACCTAACTTAATGAGAGATTTCATGCTGGATACCTTGTAATTTACTTGTGCATCTAAGACGCCAAAAGCAGGTACTACCCAAGGCAGGTTGTTTCCATAGGAAGATACCCAATCAAAGGACTCTTGCCAGCGGTAACTCACATTGAAGCCCATGTTCTTCACAATTTTTCTGTTACTAACACCGACACTGAATCGGTTTTTAGGCGTATTGAATGCAGGATTAAATTCAGTGGTTAGTTTAGCATCCAAATCTGCATAGTTGTAATTACCAGTCACGATAAAGTTCTTAGGCAGGCTATAGGTTAAACCTAAACCAACACCGTATGACTTAACTTCTTCAGTTGAGTTATTGTACAATGAGAATAGTCTGCCAGGCGCAGAAGTGACACCTTGGTGAACAACTGTATTCTTACTGGCCACTATCTGAGAACCTAAGAAATTAGTGTAAGAAGTATAGTAACCATTCAAATCTACCAATAGTTTACCCTGCATCATAAGACCTTTGTACCCAGCTTCAATTGACTTCAATTGTTCGGGTTGAACGTAAGCAACATTGGCTGTTACTAATTTAGTAGGATCTCCACCTATTGGAGCACCAGTAATTGGGTCTAGGCTGCCACCAACATAACCTGGCTTATTAGTAATAAAATCGGTGTAGGAAGTCTGCGTATACGATCCGCCGTTATGTACACCGTATCTTCCTGCATTTCTTTCTGCGCTACCTAATAATGTTGCTCCAGAAGTAGGGAAGAAGATAAACTGAGCTTGGGTATCCGGATTTCTGAAACCCGTCTGGAAAGAAGCACGGATGTTATTTTCTTTGTTCAACTCATACACCAATGATAGACGAGGAGAAAACTGACCATTGAAGTTTTCATTTTTATCATAACGAACAGAACCCGTCACTTTTATCTTTTCAGCAAATGTTTTCGCGATTTGTGTGTATGCTCCGAACTCACTTATAACTACACGTGAGAAGTTCTTACCATCGGCAGGTGCTTCGTTGAAGATGGTTCCATTCGAGAACAAATCATACTGACGGAAGTTACCACCAATTTGGATTTCTGCCCACTTAATTTGATTGAAGAACTTGTAGTTACCTTCGATGTGGTTCAATTTTGAGTTATCCATGAAGGATGCTCCTCCTCCGATGGGACGTTGTGTTCCACTTGCGTCTGTCCATCTACCAACGGGTGTTTTTTGGAAGAAGTTAAACTTCACAGCATTGACAAGGCTCTCAAATTGAGGTGTGCCTGGCAACGGTCTGTTTCTATCGGCAAATGCCTGAGCTGCAGCTGCGTTAGCGGCAGGAACTCCCGGTAACAATGCACCTTGATAAGCTACTACATAATCAGGCACCCAGCTTGATGCAGTAGGGCTTACGGTTTCATTCATAAAAGCTCCAAGCGCAGAAAGATTGTATGATTTTCCTGCATCTGTAGCAGATTGGTAGGCACGTAAAAAGAAGTTGTCACCTTTAATTTCGAACTTATGGAATTGCTGATTAAAGTCTCTAAGTGCGTATTTTTCAGCTCCTTGATAAACTGAACTACCACCTCCGTAACGGTAGTTGTAAAGCACTTCAATTTTATCTGTAATGCGATAGTGCAATGCAGCATCAAACTTTAATGTTTTTGCTTCACGATTATCTACTAAATCTTGTTCTCTGAAACCGGTTCTTGTTACTGTTGGCATTGAAGGTATTCCTGTAAGAGTTGCCAATGGAATCTGGGTTTCATCACCATATAAATTTAATCCATCAAAGTTGCTTAATCCACTTCTTTCGGTTGTCGAGCCGGTATTTGTACGATCGGTTTTGTAATCATTTCCCAACCAATCTTTTGCACGTAGGTAAGAGGCTCCGATTTTCAGTGCAATCTTGTTGTTGAATGCTTTTGCATAGCGAATGCTGTATTGTGCCATTGGATCGGTACCTCCAGCATTGGAGCTGGTAACACCTGTTTTAATCTGCGCGCTCAATCCTTGATAGTCAAAAGGGCTTTTGCTATTCATAATCAAAATACCGTTGAAGGCATTCGGTCCGTAGAGTGCCGAAGCAGCACCCGGAATCAATTCCATACTTTCGGCATCCAATTCACCCACCCCCATGATGCTTCCGGTTGGGAAGTTGAGCAGGGGAGCTTGTGTATCCATACCATCTACCCATTGCACAAAACGGGTGTTGGCGATGGTGGCAAAACCGCGGGTATTTACTGCCGTAAAGTTCAAGCTTCCTGAGTTTACCTGAACGCCTTTTACGTTCGCCAAACCATCATAAAAGTCTGGAGCGGCGGTTTGCTTAATCGCGAGAATATCCATTTTTTCGATGGTCACCGGCGATTTCAAAATGCTTTCTTCAATACGTGAAGCAGCAACCACTACTTCTTGTCCTAGCAGCGATTCTTCTTCCAGCAAGATGTCCAAACCGGTGGTGTTGGCATCTTTGATTTCAACTTCCTGCGTACGGAAGCCGATGAAAGAGAAGACAAGCGTAAAAGGGGGAGCTTGTGTTACTTTTAAATTGTAGGCTCCATTCACATCAGAGATGGTTCCTATCACCTTGCCCTTCACAATGATGTTTACACCCGCTAATGTTTCTTGGGTGGCACCATCCTTCACAGAACCGGATATGATTGTTTGAGCCATGAGGCTGGCCGTGCCAAAGACCATCAACAGTAGTGGCACAACCGACTTTTTGTAGAATTTATTCATACGGATTTTAGAGTTTAATGCCTAAATCTACAAGAAAAACGAAATATTCAAACGATTGTGGTGCAACTTTTTTGCAATCCGTTGCAATGACCGAAGCTGCCGTTTGATTACTGGAAAAGCGTTATTTAATGCTGGCCACGTGCTTTGCCAGTTTTTCACATAGTAAATTGATCTCCGATGCCATAAATTCATCGCCTGTGGAGCTAAGGATGCTTTGGGATAACCCACCTAGGCAATCAATGTAAAAACGTCTCATTTCTTCTACCGGCATTTCTTTGCTCCATAAATCAATGCGCAACGTATTTTTTTGAACATGATCCCACAAGGAAATGCTGATCGACTTGGTTTCGGTCATGCCTGGCTCGGGTTTCTCGGTAGCATCCCAATAGATCTTTTCGGGTACATTATTATTATCAAGCTCTACTTTAAAATTGATTTCGGAGGATTTCATTTATTTTAATTTGAAAATTTGAAAATGCGTTAATTTGAAGATGAGGAAGGATTTGAAAATTTGAAAATAGCCTTACGCTAATTGGGTAATTTTTACTTTCGTCTAACAAGGCTCAAAGGTAGCATTTCAGGTTAATTTCATCTCGGGTATTTCACCTTCAATAATCAGTTTTCCTTCGGTCGCATTTTTAATTTGTTCGACGCTGACTCCCGGGGCGCGCTCTAATAATTTAAAGCCTCCGGTTGGTAAAACATCGAGCACAGCCAGATCGCTCACGATCTTCTTTACACAATTTAAACCGGTAATGGGCAGCGAACATTTGGTAAGCAATTTCGAAGCTCCTTCCTTGCTGCAATGCTGCATGGCTACAATTATATTCTGAGCAGAGGCTACTAAGTCCATAGCACCGCCCATGCCTTTCACCATTTTGCCGGGCACTTTCCAGTTAGCGATGTCTCCATTTTCGGAAACTTCCATGGCACCCAAAATAGTTAGGTTTACTTTTCCTCCGCGAATCATTCCGAAGCTGTCGGCAGAACTAAACAGTGCCGAGCCGGGCATCATGGTAATGGTTTGCTTTCCAGCATTGATCAAGTCCGGATCTACCTGATCTTCGGTAGGGAAGGGCCCGATCCCCAGCAACCCATTTTCAGACTGTAACACCACATTCATAGAGTGAGGAATGTAGTTCGCCACCAAGGTTGGAATGCCTATGCCTAGATTGATATACATCCCGTTCCGCACTTCCTGTGCTATGCGCTTTGCGATTCCGATTTTGTCTAACATACATTAATTCGTTAATTCGATGATTCGTTAATTCGATGATTCGTTAATTCGTTGATTCGTTAATGACTCTACTTTCCCTTGGATGTTCCGATTATCTTGGAAAGAACTTTTTTAATTACTATCAACTTATCAAGTAGCTCTTCACAAGAAGGATAGTTTTTAGAATGATGTGCTAACAAAAGCCAATATTCTGTTTCATCCGCTTCTTTTGCAGCGACTTTCATTTTATGAATGAAATCTGCTTTTGATTCAGCGTTTTGTGCCTCACGAACATTGGCTCCGATCGATGTACCTGATCGTATCAATTGATTGGCGATTGCAAATCTTCTATTGCTTTCCAGTACCTCTGTAAATTCAATAACCTGCAATGCGAATTGAAAACTTAAATTCACGATTAAGTTATCTTCTAGGTTTGGATTGTATTTTTTGTTTTCAGCCATCGCAGAAGAACTAATTAACGAATTAACAAATTATCGAATCACCGAATTAGTTACGGTTCTCTGCTCAATTCTTTTCTCATACTTGCTTCCTTGAAATATGCGGTGCACGAAGATGCCGGGGGTGTGGATGTGGTTGGGGTCGAGTTCGCCTACTGCTACTAACTCTTCCACTTCGGCAATGGTAATGGTGCCTGCGGTGGCCATCATGGGGTTAAAGTTACGCGCGGTGCCCTTGAATATGAGGTTGCCTGAGGTGTCTCCCTTCCACGCTTTTACGATTGAAAAGTCGGCGCGCAGCCAATGTTCCATCAAATAGGTTTTGCCATCAAATATGCGTGTCTCTTTTCCTGCGGCCACTTCGGTGCCCACACCCGCAGGAGTGAAGAAAGCAGGAATGCCTGCACCTCCCGCACGCACGCGCTCGGCCAACGTTCCCTGCGGAATCAACTCCACTTCCAACTCACCGGAAAGCAACTGACGCTCAAACTCAGCATTCTCACCTACATAAGAAGAAATCATCTTCTTTACCTGCTTCGTCTTTAACAACAATCCAATTCCAAAATCATCTACACCGGCATTGTTGGAAATACATGTCAGTCCCGTAATGCCATTTTCCAAGATGGCCGCAATACAGTTTTCAGGTATACCGCAAAGTCCAAACCCACCAATCATTAAGGTAGCCCCATTCGGAATATCTTGAATAGCCTCTACCGCATTTGCAACACGCTTGTCAATCATAAAAATATGTTTGGCCAAAAATACCAATTTTAAAGGATGAAGTTTTATCTGTGTAACTTTAGCTATTATGAAAGCATTATTTCTACTAACCGGTTTTCTGTTGCTTTATCCGAAGCTTATCTGGAGTCAACAATTGCCGTTTAAGGCATCGGCTGAATATGAAGCAAAAGTTGATTTGTCGTTTAAACACAAGCCCGGTCAGGATGTCGACACCTTTCGTTATACCGATGAAAAGAAAAGACCGGATGGGCCGGTGGCTTATCTGGTCATTCACTTCAAATTACTGGTCTCTAATAAAGAATTGAAGCTCCGGATAATTCAAGGAGCCACTAGCAAACTGGAGAAAATAAAAACGGGCGAAGTGAATAAAATTGAAATGGGATTTGTGGATGACTTAAAAGAAGGAGGCACACCGCTTCAGCTTCTTCTGCTCGATGACAAAAAGAAAGCGATTAGTCAAATCCTGATTTCCATCGACAAGGACGGCACCTTTTTGATAAATGGCGAAAAACAGGGTCAGTTTTAACAATTTTTTGATAAACCACGTGCGTCATCTTCTGTAACTTGCCGGGATTATTCAGGATTAAAATTCTTCGCATGAGATTTCTAACGTTCCTATTCGCACTTCTTTTTGTTCAAGTTTCCTTCTCACAAGTTCACAAACAACCCAGTGCTTCGGAGATTAAACTGAAGCTTAAGAAACTCAATTTTCTTGGATCAGTTTTGTATGTGGCCGCACATCCGGACGACGAGAACACACGGGCCATTGCCTATCTGGCCAACGATCGTCTCGCTTCCACAGCCTATCTGTCGATGACACGTGGTGATGGGGGTCAAAACTTAATCGGTCCTGAAATCCGCGACTTGCTCGGATTGATTCGCACACAGGAATTGCTCGCAGCCCGACGACTAGACGGTGGACAACAATTCTTCACGCGTGCCAATGATTTTGGTTTTTCAAAAAACGCTAAAGAGACTTTTGAAATCTGGAATAAGAATGAAATACTTTCGGATGTAGTAAAAGTCATTCGCCAATTTCAACCCGATGTTATCTTGACACGCTTTCCTCCCGACGAGCGCGCCGGTCATGGTCATCATACAGCATCGGCTATTTTGGCTCAGGAAGCGTTTGACCTTACAAATGATCCTAATCAATTTCCCGATCAGGTAAAAGAATTAGGCACATGGCAGGCAAAAGGAATTTACACCAACACCGGTCGCTGGTGGAATCAAACTATCAATGAAAATACGCCCGGTATTGTTGCCATGAATGTAGGTACCTACAACACGTTGCTTGGAAAATCTTATTCTGAAATTGCGGCTGAAAGCAGAACGCAACATAAGAGTCAAGGCTTTGGATCGCCCGGCAGAAGAGGTGAGGCTCTGGAATTTTTTGAGTTTGTGAAAGGCGAAAAAGCCGCGAAAGATATTTTCGATAATGTGAACACCACGTGGAGCCGCGTGAAAGGAGCAGAGCGAATTCCTCCATTGGTAGATCGAGCGATCAGCGAATTCAAGCAAGAAGATCCTGCCGCCAGCATAGCTTTACTTTTACTGATACGCAAGGAGATTGAACAACTCAGCGCATCGGTGTGGAAAACAAAGAAGTTGATTGAAGTGAATCAACTGATTCAGGATTGTGCCGGATTATACGTAGAAGTGTTGGCCGATCAATATTGGGTGTCACCCGGACAACCCGTGCTCGCTACCTTTGAGGTGATCAACCGGTCTTCGGCTTCGTTGTCGCTTGCTTCCATTGTTTCTAAAAATCTGGACTACGACACCGCACTTTCTGCTTCGTTGAAAAACAATGTGCCGCTGGCCATCAAATCAAAACGCAAGCTAACAGAGCAAGTTGATTTCTCAGGACCGTATTGGCTCAACAAGCCGCACTCATTGGGGTTGTTTACCATTCCTAATTCAAGTTTTGTAGGTAAGCCAGAGAATGATCCTTCGGTCACATTGCTGTTTACATTTCTGGTGAATGGAGAAAAATTGACGATACCTGTTCCGTTGATTTACAAATGGACAGATCCTGTTAAAGGAGAATTGTCGCGCCCCTTTGAAATTGTGCCTCCCGTATTTACCAACCTGAGCAAGTCCGTGTATCTTTTTAAAGATGAACAACCACAGTCTATGACGGTTTTGCTGAAATCCACTGTAGATGGAATTAGCGGTAACGTGAAACTCACATTGCCAGCAGGTTGGAAATCAGAACCGCCTGCGATTCCGTTTGAGTTGAAGAAAAGAAATGAAGAGAAGCAATTGACATTTGTCGTTACACCGGGCAAAGAAGAAATCAAATCCACGGTGCGCGCGGTGGCCGAAGTAGGTGGCAAGACGTATGATGTGAGCGTGCAGACCATTCAGTACGATCATATTCCGGTGCAGACACTGCAACCAAAGGCCGAAGAAGAAATTGTGCGCATCAATTTGAAGAAAGAAGGTGCGGTGATCGGCTACATCAAAGGAGCAGGTGATGATGTGCCTACTGCCTTGCGCAACATGGGCTATGAAGTGTGGGAGATGAAGAACGAAGAAGTGACTGAAGCTAATCTGCAAAAAGTAGATGCCGTTGTGTTGGGTGTGCGTGCCATCAATACCAACGATCGGATTCGTTACTTTATGCCTACGCTGCTGAACTATGTAAAAGCAGGCGGCACGCTCGTGACGCAGTACAATACCAATTTTGATTACGAGATTGACAAAGATCAGTTTGCTCCTTTTCCGTTGGCGCTTTCGCGCGATCGCGTGACCGAAGAAAACAGCGAGGTGCGAATTTTAAAACCCGAACACCCCGCGCTCAACTTCCCGAACAAAATTACCACGACTGATTTCGAAGGCTGGGTGCAGGAGAGAGGATTGTATTTTCCTTCTACTTGGGATGCCAACTACGAAGCGTTGCTGTCAATGAACGATGCCGGAGAGCCAGCGAAGAATGGAAGCCTGTTGGTGGCCAAGTATGGCGAAGGATATTATGTGTACACAGGCTTGTCGTTTTTTCGTGAGCTGCCGGAAGGAGTTTCCGGTGCTTATAAATTGTTTGCGAATTTGGTTTCGCTGGGCAAGCCCAAGAAATTAGAAAAGACGAAGGTGAAGAAGCGGTAATATTCAAACCTAATTGATTAACTTTCACTAAAATTCAAGCAAAGTCATGATCCGCACATTAGTTACACCCGATAAAAATGTTGTGTCGTTTGATATTCCAGATGAGTATATTGGAAAAAAGATAGAAGTAATTGCTTTCACGGTAGAAGAAGGTTTGCCGAATTATGAGAAAATTAGTAAGAAAGTAAGCTTCACAGTTCTGAAAATAAATCAGAAATCTTACCAATTTAATAGGGACGAGGCCAATGAAAGATAGGGTTTTCTTCGATACTAACATATTAGTATATTCTCATACTGATTTAGATACATTAAAGCAAACAATAGCACAAGAACTAATTCATAGTTCGAATTCCTATATCAGTACGCAAGTATTACAAGAATTAGGTAATACACTTCGGAAAAAGTTTAACCAGGATTGGGTCAATATCAGTAAAGTTTTAGAAGAGGTGTCCTCTAATAATCAAGTATTTATTAACACAGAAACCACGATCCAAAAGTCGCTTGAAATAGCAAATCGATATGGTTACTCATTTTACGATAGTTTAATTCTTGCCGCGGCTCTTTCTTGCGATGCTTCGGTTTTGTTTACCGAGGATTTACAAGATGGTCAGATAATAGAATCGCAGTTAAAGATTGAAAACCCTTTCAAGAAAAATCAATCTCGATAATTTAAAGAATGCAAGAAAAACCTCCCGTCTTTGAATCCTGGAATAGCTGGTACGCGCTGGTGTTGGGTGTGATGATCGTACAAGTCATTCTCTTCTTTATTCTCACCCGATCTTTCAGCTAATATGCATCTACTCGATTGGTTGGTACTGTTCGGTACCATTTTTTTTATCGTGGCCTACGGAAGTTGGAAGACCCGCGGTGCCCAAAGTATGGAAGGATACCTGAAGGGAGATAGCTCCATGAAATGGTGGATGATTGGCATCTCGATCATGGCCACTCAAGCCAGCGCGGTCACCTTCTTATCAACTCCCGGTCAGGCGATAGAAGATGGCATGCGCTTCATTCAATTCTATTTCGGATTGCCGTTGGCGATGATCATCATCTCAGTCACCATGGTGCCCATTTACTATCGCTTAAAGGTGTACACCGCCTACGAATACTTAGAGAATCGCTTCGATCTGAAAACGCGCACGCTCGCTGCCATTTTGTTTCTCATCTTGCGCGGACTCTCCGCAGGGATTACACTATTCGCACCGGCGCTGGTACTGTCTACCATTTTAGAGTGGAACATTTTGTTTACCACGTTACTGATTGGTGCATTGGTAATCATTTACACCGTATCAGGTGGAACGAAAGCCGTCAGCATAACGCAACGCCAACAGATGACGGTGATCATGGGCGGAATGGTATTAGCAGGTATCATCGCGTACCGTTTAATCCCCGGTCACGTGTCTTTCGGAAATACCATTCAAATTGCCGGAGAGCTCGGTAAACTCAACATCATCACCACCGATTTCAGTTGGAGTGATCGCTTCAATATCTGGTCAGGATTAATTGCCTCTACGTTTTTGTTTCTGTCGTATTTCGGCACCGATCAATCGCAGGTGGGGCGCTACCTCGGTGGCAAATCCATCCGCGAAAGCAGAATGGGACTGATCATGAATGGCTTGCTGAAAATCCCCATGCAGTTTTTGATTTTGTTTATAGGCGTGCTCGTGTTTGTTTTTTACTTGTTCATACAGCCACCCATTTTTCACAATGCCACCTTAAAGAAGCAGGCCATGGAAACACCGCAGGCCGATTCCATCCGCTCGCTCGAAGGAAAATACAATGCACTTTATGTCGAAAAAAGAAAGGCCGTCGATCAATTAGTAGAAGGCATTCAATCTGATAACCAAGCTTTAAAAGAATCATCCAAACAGAAGTACACCACACTTAAAACGGAAGAAGATCAATTGCGTAAAGCCGTGAAAGCCACCATTGCCGAAGCAGTGCCAAAGGCAAAAACGCAAGACCGCGATTACATCTTTCTGAACTTTGTTCTCAGCTATTTGCCCCACGGCATTATCGGTTTGTTGTTGGCCGTTATGTTCTCTGCAGCCATGTCATCGATGGCATCGGAGTTAAATGCCTTGGCCAGCACCACTACGGTGGACATTTATAGACGGTCAATTCATGCAAACGCATCCGATGAACATTACGTCAAAGCTTCGCGCTACTTTACGGTGTTGTGGGCTTTAATTGCCATGACGTTTGCCGCGCTCGCCAATTTTGCTGAAAACCTGATTCAGTTTGTAAATATTGTGGGATCATTATTTTACGGAACCATTCTGGGTATTTTTCTGGTGGCGTTTTATCTCAAGCACGTGAAGAGTAATGCCGTGTTTATTTCTGCTTTGATTGCAGAGTCGTTGGTGTTGTGTTGTTATTTTTATTTCTACGACCAGATCGCCTTCTTGTTTTATAATATCATTGGCTGTGTGATTGTGGTAGTCGTGGCCTTGTTCATCCAGCAGTTCACACCATCGGACATAAAAAAAGCTGAGGGTTAACTCAGCTTTTATAAATTTTTGACTAGAGGCTCCTCTAAAAACCTTCCTTTTTTCACCTCAACCCTAACCCCTTCTCCACAGAGAGAAGGGTGCTTTGTGTTTTTAGAGTTGCCTTGAGACTGTATCGATTACCTCAATGACTTCTGAAGTTCTTCGTTCATTTTTTGATAATCAGCATTCTTCGCTTTGATCGATTCTTCCAAAGAAACTTTAGATGTAGCCAAAGCACCTGCTTTGTCGTTCAAGCCTTTTTGAATTCTGGCTTTTTGGTACAACATCCAGAAAGCTGTTGGGTTGCTTTCCAACGCGCTGTTCACAAACTTCAATGCCTGATTCAGGTCTTTGCCATTCTCTAAATAGTAGACAGCAGCCTGGAAATAGTTGTTAGGGCTTACTTTGGTGTTGGCCTCGATTGACTTCATTACTTTAGCATCGAAATCAACAGTGATAGGCACTTTCACGGAAGTGTTTTCCCACATGATTTGAAGGTTTGCAGATTTATTGTTCTCTGCAAAGTCAGCAATTTCCAATGTAAAGGTTTCTACTTTTTCAGCTAATTTGTCTGCCTTCACGGTAACACGTGCTTGATCTTTTTTAGCATCATACTCTTCAGTATTTCCACCCATCGCTACCTCTTTGTAAAGAATGACTGTCCACTCAGTAGCTCCGGGAATTGTCAACAATAAGTAAGTTCCTTTGGGTACATCCACACCACCAAACTTCACATCATCGCTGAAGGTAATTTTTGAACCATTGTTCGCAGCTGTGCGCCACAATTTTCCATAAGGAGTTAAGAACTCAGGAGTCGCACCGAAGATTTTACGGCCTTTTGCCTTAGGGCGTGAATATTCAATTTTTACTTCTGTAAGACCCACCACATTGGTAACGGTAGAAGCCGTGCTGGGCTGAGGAGTTTGAACCTGTGCCTGCGCTACCAAACACATGGCACTCAGTAAAATTAAAAGGATGTTTTTCATATTTGTTTGTTTATAATTGAGCCGCAAATTTAAGATAATTCAATTACCAACGATGAAGCTTCCACAATCCTTTTACCAACGGTCAAATGTGGTGCAAGTGGCCAAAGAATTGATTGGTAAAATATTGGTTACCAGTGTTAATGATGTGTTAACGAGCGGCATGATTGTAGAAACGGAAGCGTACTCGTTCAAAGAAAGAGGTTGTCATGCCTACAAAGGGCCGACCGAGCGGAATAAAGTGATGTTTGAAAAAGGGGGCATCAGCTACGTGTATCTTTGTTATGGCATGCATCATTTATTCAATGTGGTTACGAATCAATCAGGTAAGGCCGATGCAGTATTGATACGCGCACTCGAACCTATACAAGGAATGGATTTAATGATGGAACGAATGAACGTGAACACGATCAAACGAATCACCAGCGGTCCGGGTAAACTAACCAAGGCGTTGGGCATCATCAAGAGTTGGAATGGCGTAGATTTGGTAAGCGATCAGGTGTGGATTGAAGAAGGCGAAAAAGTGGCAGCCTCAAAAATCAAAGCCGATGCCCGCATTGGAATTGATTATGCCGGAGAAGATGCGTTACTTCCGTGGCGCTTTTCCATCAAGGATAATAAATGGGTAAGCAAATAGTTAAGAGTACATGTCTCAGATGAATAAATGGATTTGGATAGGTGCCATCACCTTGCTTTGCGCGAATACGGTGTTTGCACAAATAACTCCTGAGTTTAGTTTGGTGAACTCTCCATACGATGAACAAAATCCGGTGATCAGTCCGGATGGGAGAGTGCTGTACCTCACCATTGCCAAACACCCGCAAAATGTAGGCGGCAAAAAAGATCCCGGTGATATTTGGGTATCGTTGAAAATTGATGGCAAGTGGCAAGCACCGATTCATGGAGGCAACAAAATCAACAACGCCAACTACAACGCAGTGGCCGGCTTTAGTGCAGACGGACGTAAATTGATTTTGTTAGGTCATTATGCCAAAGATGGAAACATCACCACGCAAGGTATCGCTGTTGCAGATAAAGAGGCAGATGGATGGTCGTTTCCACAAAACCGTGCGATTTCATATTTCAAAAATCAGAGCGAAGAGTGGAGTGGTTTCTTAACCGAAAATGCTTTTGTGTTTTCAGCGGAAAGCTACAACACACGTGGTGCCGAAGATATTTATGTTTCACTAATTCAGGAGGGACGTTTTCAGGAACCAATCAATCTGGGTAAAGTGATCAACACGCCGTTGCAAGAGTTCACACCTTCACTTTCGGTGGATGGCCGCACGTTGTATTTCGCGTCGAACGGACACAAAGGATTAGGCAGTTTTGATATTTATAAATCCGAACGACTGGATGATACCTGGACCAACTGGTCAGTGCCCGTGAATCTGGGTGAGAACGTCAATTCAGAATCAAGAGAATTGTACTATCGCATTACCAACTCTGGTGTTATTTATACGTCCACACGCGATAGCAACGGTTACGGCGATATCCGAAAAGTAATCGATGCCGAAGTGCCGCTGCCACAAGTGGATACGCTCATCCGGCTGATTGAAAAAGTACACACCACCGAACTTCAGAATCAGGTTATCATCACCGGCAAGGTGACCAACTCAAAAACAAAAGCAGGCATTGCTGCGAGTATCCGGTTTAAAGCAGACACCACCATTCAGGTTCAGTCTACTGCCAACGGATTGTATCAGGCCACCATTCCGTCCGGTAAAGTTTTCACCATCGAGTTGGAAAGCAAAGGCTTTGTCAACCGCATTGAGAAGCTGGACATCCGCACACTGCAACTGAAAAAACTCGAATTGAATTTTCAATTGCAACCTATTGAAGTGGGCACGTTAGTGAGCCTGAAAAGCATTCTGTTCAACATGGGCACTACTGCACTGCTGGAAGAATCGTATCCTGAACTCAACGCCGTGGTGGATTTCATGAAATCAAATCCCAAAGTTGAAATAGAACTGGAAGGCCATACCGATAACAGGGGAGACGCCAAGAAAAATCTGGCGCTCTCCAAAGAGCGTGTTGATCGAATCAAAGCCTATCTGGTTTCAAAAGGAGTGGCTTCCCGTCGCATAAGCGGAAAGGGATTTGGTGGCACCAAACCCATCGCCACCAACGACTCGGAAGAAGCCCGCAAGCTTAACCGCAGGGTAGAGTTTTTGATTGTAAAGAACTGATTTCAACTCTGTTTGCTGCTTGCCCAAGATGCAGTACCTTTGCGGCACATGGGAAAAGTAGTTGCATTTCCAGGACAAGGCCCCGAAAAGTTCGGCTACAAGCCGGTGGCCAAAAAGCGACTGGGCTTTTCGGATAAAAATGGGCAACTCAATCTTTTTACCGGTGCCAAAGTAGTCAGCCTTCATAAGCTGTCCGTGTTTGAAGAAGCCCTGATGATGGACGAGCAGCACGATGACGCGGCGCGTGAACTGTACCTGAAAGCCATTGAAGCTGGCGATAGTGTAGCCGATGCGTATTGCAATTTAGGCATCCTCGAATCGCAACAGAAAAATACCACCAGCGCCATTGACTACTTCACCAAAAGCTTAAAGGAAGATCCGCGCCACTACGAAGCCCATTACAACCTTGCCAACCTCTATGCCGAAGTAGGCAATTGGATGCTCGCCAAATTGCACTACGAACTTTCCATTACGATCGAGCCGCAGTTTCCGAACAGTTATTTCAACCTGGCATTGACATTGGCCATGAATGGCGAAAAGAAAGAAGCGGTGGAGGCATTGTATCACTACAAAAAATTAGTGCCGGTGTCCGAGCAGCAGTCGGCCGATGAGTTGATTGAAAGCCTGTCTGACGTCAAGTGATTACATCGACCAGATGGTCACGAAGAAAAGAATGGCCCGGTACACCTCGAGGGCAACTTTAAGAAATGCAATCATCAGCACGGATTTTAACACCAGCCTCCAGTTCTTTTCTTGGTAGAAAATGTTTCCGGAGCGAAGCAGAAAATACAAATTCGTAGTAATGAAAATCACAGTAAGAACCTCTTCACTGAGATACTTTCCCAATCCAAAAAATGCGAGTATGGAAAGCATGATGGCGTTGACGAATAGGTTGAAACACGCCAGCTCGACCATGTAGCCTACATGATCCGTAAAGAACCGATTGCGCTTCAGGTAAAGGATGTTGAGCGGCAACGATGCGATCACTACAAACACCATCACCATTAGTTTGGCAAAGCCCACCGTCTTCTGATGGTAAATCAACTGAAACGAGCTAAGGTTGAGTCCCATGTCTACTATTTTGTGAGCGATTAAATTTTTAAAGTAAATGCCCCACGGCGAGCTCAGCTGCGTGGTTAATGTAGCGTTGAATAGCTGGATGAGCGGAAAGAAGAAGTAGATCAAATTCAATACAAAAAACAACGAAATCGGTTTGAGGTAATTCACCCGTCGGCCTTCGGCAAATTCCTTCGAAACAAAACCTGGTTTGCTCAGCACCAGCCACAAGGTTTTAATCATTTTGCTGTCCGCAAATGTGATGGCAATGAGCATGTTGCTGAGGAAAGTCTTAAACGACCGATCCGCCGGCTTCAATACTTTTTCGCCACACTCGTTGCAATAGTTGCCATGGAAAGAGTTTCCACAACTTTTACAGATGATAAGAGGAGAAGCCTGATTAGACATGCTAAAATTTCGTATTGCAAATTAGCTTTTAAACCCAAATTAAGCATGTGGAATTCAGTTCCGTCAGTGTCGTCAGTATAATTGTTTCAAAACACGTGCACCGCGATTGCGAAAGCCGGCACTGCCAAACGGCATCTGATCTTCGATGATGGGAATCAACTCATTTTTCAGGTCACTATTTTCTGCCGCGATATTGGCCAATACTGTCATGGAAAAAGCTTTCACAGCAATGGACTCTTGATGGCTGGTGAGAAACGAAAAGCAGATATCCGTCACCTTGCCCTGCCATCGTTTGGGGATGGCGATGTCTTGCAAGAAACGAATGGTATTGCGTTTGATGGCTACCGTTGCCTGCGGGTGACTGAGATGTTTTACGATGATGGCGAGTTGCCCGATGATGAACTCCGGATGCTTCTTGGCAAAGTAAACCAGCAGGGTAGAAGCCCGCTGTGTAATGCGGTCGGGGCCTTGCAAATAAATCAAAATCAACTCCGAAAATCGTTGCTTGCTTTTGCCGATGTAGGCAATCATTTGCTGGTAATGAGTGGGCGAAGGTGATTTTTTTAATGATTCTAATAAATTCATTGTCAATAAAATAGCTTAAAATTTAAAGTCATAACTAACTGAATAGTAGGATATTTGATGTCTTTACATTAAGTTTGGTTTAACATTAAACCCGATGCGTGCTATGATGCTATTTTTTACCATCGCCTCTGTTACATTTTTTCAGTTAGGTATGTGCTTGTTTTGCTTTTACAAAAAGCAATACCAAGTAATGTAACCCTGATTACAATCTAACGATATTTTTGAAGTCTACGCGGCTAAGAAGGTTGCTTGTGCTAACTTGCGCACTTTAATTTTTAACCTTGATGAACCGATCATACTTATCAAGGTTAAGTCTGGCCATCCGGTAGGATTCGTCAGTAGACTCAATTCATATTGTTAAGGCATAACCAGGTTTAAGTGAACTATCTTTCAGCAGAATCGCTCTCCAAATCGTACAACGATCGTTGGCTTTTTAAAGACATTACCGTAGGCATTGGCCAGGGTGAAAAAGTAGCCATCGTAGGCGAAAACGGAACCGGCAAAACGACCCTCATCAAAATTTTAACCGGACGAATCAAACCCGACAGCGGGGTGGTTTCTACCCGCGACGGAATCAAACTCGGATACCTGACCCAGCAACCCAACGTAGAGGGAGTGCTTACGGTGAAGGAGATTTTGTTTGACGATAAAAACAAAATTGCCAAAGTCGTTCGCGAGTACGAAGAATGTCTCCACGATCCCGCCGTTTCGCCCGAGCGCATGCAACATGCATTGGAGTGGATGGAAGAATTCAACGCGTGGGACTACGATGCGAAGGTGCAGGAGATCACCGGAAAACTCGGCATCACCGACCTCGACCAGAAGTTTGAAGAACTCTCCGGCGGTCAGCGCAAGCGTATCTTTTTGGCGCAGTTACTTTTAGCTGAGCCCGATCTCATCATCATGGATGAGCCTACCAACCACTTAGATCTGGAAGCTATCGAATGGCTGGAATCATACTTAGCCGGACAGAACGTTACGCTGCTGATGGTGACTCACGATCGTTACTTTCTGGACAACGTTTCGAAGGTGATATTAGAACTTGACCGGGGTAAGCTTTACCGCTATCAGGGTAACTACGCCTATTTTTTGGAGAAGAAGTCCGAGCGCGAAGAGATGCTAAAGACCGAAGTGACGAAGGCCAAAAACCTGATGAAAAAGGAATTGGAGTGGATGCGCAAGCAACCACGCGCCCGCGGCACGAAGGCGAAGTACCGCATCGAAGCATTCTACGAATTGCAGGAGAAGGCAACCCAGAATATCAAGAAGGACAGACTGGAGTTAGACATTCAGGAGGCCAGACAAGGAGGGAAGATCATGGAACTGCACCACCTCACCAAGCAGTATGGTGATCGTAAGATGGTGGACGACTTCAACTATGTGTTTAAGAAGAAAGATCGCATCGGCATTGTGGGTAAGAACGGCATTGGCAAATCCACCTTCCTCGATTTACTCACCGGCAAAACACAACCCGACAGCGGCGAGATCATCCCCGGTGTTACGACCAAGATTGGCTACTTCACGCAAGAGGTGGAAACACTCAACCTTTCCAATCGCGTGATTGAAGAGGTGAAGGAGATTGCCGAGTTCATCACTATGGCCGATGGTTCTCAGATTTCAGCATCTAAGTTTTTGGAGACGTTTTTATTCAGCTCTGAAAAGCAATACAACATTGTAGAGAAGTTGAGCGGTGGCGAGAAGAAACGCCTGCAACTGCTGAAGGTATTGGTGACCAACCCGAACTTCCTCATTTTAGATGAACCTACCAACGACTTCGACATTGATACCCTCAATGTGCTGGAAGAATTTCTGGAGAAGTTTACCGGTTGTTTGTTGCTGGTATCGCATGATCGTTACTTCATGGATCATCTGGTTGATCAGCTTTTCATTTTCGAAGGCGATGGCGTGATCCGTCCGTTCAACGGCAATTACTCCGATTACCGAACGTGGATCGAAGAGAAGGAGGAAATGGAAAAGGCCGCTCCGTCCGCACCAAAAAAGCAAGAGGTAGTGGTGGAAGCCCCTAAAGAGCGAAAGAAACTCAACCTGACCGAGAAAGCTGAACTGGAAAAATTACCAACCGAGATTGAACGTCTGGAAGCGAAGAAAGCCGAAGTGATCAATTTACTAAACGCAGGCAGCACCGACCACAAGCAACTCAACGAATGGTCGAAAGAGATAGAAACGCTGTCTGCCAAAATTGAGGAAAACACCTTGCGTTGGTTGGAGTTGGAAGAGAGAGGGAAGTGAGTAGGTGGTAGTTCGGGCGTTAGGGGCCTAAGTTGACAATAAGCAATTGGCAGTAGGCAACATGCTGTGTTTCGAAACGGTTCTTGCCTTTATTTCTTCTTCACATCCGCCTGTTTCATGAATCAAAATCTAATCGCTCGTATATCCATCTAACTCCTGTTGAATAAACAGCGCATTTTCATCGTCCCAGCAGACAAAAAATACTTTGATGTGTTGATCCAAGCGTGAAAGAAAATCAGAAACAGTGCTGACGGCAATTTGTGCCGCATCCCGCTTGGGAAACTTATAAATGCCCGTGCTGATGTTGGGAAATGCTATCGTTTGGCAGCCATGGTCAACCGCCAGTTGCATGGACTTCCGGTAGCAATCGGCCAGTTTTTGGGCTTCTCCTTTTTCACCACCATTCCAAACGGGTCCCACAGTATGAATGACAAATTTTGCGGGCAATTCACCCACGGTGGTGATAACCGCGTCACCGGTTTTACAACCACCTTGTCGCGCAATAATCTTCCTGCATTCTTCCAATATTTTAGGTCCACCCGCACGATGAATAGCGCCATCCACACCACCTCCTCCCAGCAGAGAAGAGTTGGCCGCATTTACGATTGCATCTGCCTGCACCCGCGTGATATCACCCCGGATCACTTCAATCGAAGCTGTTTTATTCGCGCTCATTCTGTCAAATATCGGTGAATGCAATACAATAGGCAATGATAAATTCAAGTAGCTTGCGCGTAGAACCGTATTTTTTTGACTATTTTAGCGACTAAATACAATAAGTAGAATGTCATATTTAGGATCACATAGTCTCAAGGATCTAATTAAATATTCAAAAGTAATTACTCCTGAAAAAGAGGGAAGGATAAAATGCGGAGCTTATGAACTATCTCTTGGGGAAGAGGTGTTTCAAACCGATTCCAAATCTGGTAAAAGGGATACTTTAAAAGATGAGAAAGAACAAGTTGTTATAAACCCTGGGCAATTTTCTCTCCTGCTTTCAGAAGAAACAGTTAACATTCCTTTGGACAAAATCGCTTTTATTTCAATAAAGGCCGGGATTAAACTCAGAGGGCTTATCAATGTTTCTGGTTTTCACGTAGACCCTGGTTTTAATGGAAAATTAGTCTTTTCTGTATACAATGCTGGTTCTGGTCCAATTTCATTAGAAAGAGGTGAGCCATGTTTTCTTATCTGGTTTTCACATCTAGATAAGACAGAAGAGAAAAAGTATGACGGTGAACATAAATCGCAGAATAATATCCCTATTAAATACATTGATGCTCTCAAGGCTGGTGAATTAGCGTCGCCAAATGCTCTGAGCGAGAGAATTGACAAAGTAGATTTGAAGAAAAATTATATTCAGTGGCTTTTGATTACTATCATTGGAATTCTTGCAGCATTCTTGGTAAAAAACATATGGGACACCGACCAGTATAAAAAGGGAATAGAAACTGGCTACAATAAGAAAGCGGAAGAGGTTGCGGTAGATTCGAAAATCAATCAATTACTCTTAGAGAAGAAAAATCTTACAATTCAAATTGATAGTTTGAAAAATGCCCAAGATCAAATTAAGAAGAAACTGAAATGAATGAAGTAAAACTTTTTTTTGATTCAAGTTTTTCTGAAATGGAGCAAATCCCACGGAATTTTACTGTGTCCTTTGATTCTGTTCCCTTAGGAAAAACTACAAAGACAAGGGTTACAATAAATGGAATGCAAGTCGGAGATTTTATTGACGACAACTCTTTGGAAAATGATTTCTATAGATTTCATGATGTATTTCACTACACTTTTGCTGCCATGTTGGGTTGGTCTCCATGCACAAGGGCTATGATGAAAAGAAAGCGAAAGAGTAATCCAATTATAGACGAATTTGAAGATGGCGCAAGAGCAACAATTACAGAGGAGTCGATTTCACTTATTGTTTTCAACAAGGCAAAGAAAAAGAATTTTTTTAGGGACAATTTAAAAGTAAACCCATCATTGTTGAACTTAATAAAGGAAATGACAATTCCATTTGAAGTTAGTGTGAGGTCAAAAAAGGAGTGGGAGAAAGCAATACTCAAAGGCTACTCATTGTTTCGGATGCTTGTTGAAAATAACGGAGGTAAAGTTCACTTTGATATGCTTAATCAAACCGCTAACTATGAAAGTTGAACATGTCCTTCAAAACTCCATTATCAGTTTTTATAGTTTGGCATCCAAATTATGTGGAAGGACAGCAAATTGCTGATTTCCTTTATTCCGTTTTATGTAGAGATTCAACTAAACCTTTGATTCGGTCAATGGGAATTCCTGTTTATTTCAGGAACACGTATGTATCTGATACAAAACAACCAATAGAAATTGATTTTAGTGAATCTGAATACACAGCCGTCATTGCTTTGGTGTCTGATGAATTTGTTATTGATAAGAGCTACGGAAACTACATTGACGGCATTTTTGACAAATGTGAGGTCGGGAAAGACAGGAGAAGAGTTTACCCTGTGGCACTGTCAAAAAGTGCCTACAATGTATCAATAAAATTTTCCGCTATCAATTTTATCCGCGCTGATAAAAGCAAGCAAACTTATGATAAGTACGGAAGCGTAATTGTCAATTCTCAAATCAAGACTCCAATCCTACACGAGCTTTGTAGATTGTTAATGAACATGAAAAAGGCTACAGACGAAGTGGAATCATTAGCAACTTCGCCACCTGTAAAATTATTTATTAGTCATTCTAAACATGATGAATCGAAATTTGATGCGTTAAGGTTTAGAGATTATATAAATTCTCAAACGCAACTGAAAACTTTTTTTGACGCGAATGACATTTCATACGGTTCAAACTTTGGAGAAGAAATTAAAAAAGCAGCACTCGAATCCGCATTGGTTGTTTTTCAATCTGATAGTTATTCAGATAGAGAATGGTGTAGAATTGAAGTGTTGGAGGCAAAGACGGCAGGTTGTCCTATTGTAATTGTGAATGCAGTTCAGAACGGAGAGAAAAGAGCGTTCCCATATTTAGGGAATTATCCATCAATTAGATTCAAAGATAATTTTATTGAGATAGTCGATTTGACTTTAGAGCAAGTCCTTTTCAATCTCTACACAAAAAAATTACTCGATTCACTTACTGATCTATATGGCATCAAGACTGATAAAATACTCAGCACCTCACCAGAACTCTTTAATTTTCTTCAATTGAAAAAAGGAGGAGTAAAGAAGGGTGAGCAATATTCATTAGTTATTTATCCTGACCCTCCATTAGGTTCAGAAGAAATACAAATTCTTAACCAATTGGATGATGACTTTGTATTCATTACTCCATTGACATTACCATCAATATCAAAAAGGAAATGAGTGTGGAAAGTAAAATCTCAAATATTGGTGATGACAAAGGACCTGAGGAGTTCATTGTGCCTGAGAAGAAAGAAATTCTTTCTAGAAAATTTCTATTGAAGGGGAGGACAATTGGAGTATCTATTTCAGAAAGCGACAATTTAAATGAATTGGGCTATGGTGTTGCTCATTTAAAAGATGTAATGATTGAAATAGCTAGATACATTTTGGCATTAGGTGGTAAGGTGTCTTATGGTGGGGATATGAGGCAAGGTGGGTTTACAGAGCTTATGTTTGACTTATTAGCATACTATAAGGCTGATAAAGATCTGGCACCCAATGAACGATTCTATAGTTACTTAGCGTGGCCATTATCTTTAAGCTTAAAACCAGAAAAAGAAGCTGAATTGAAGTTAAATGTTTCTTTCAAAAGAGTGGCCCCACCTAATGATCTCGCGATTATGGACACCGAGGAGTTCTTAAAACCCGAATCCGCCGAAAATCTATATGTATGGACGAGGTGCTTGACAAAGATGAGAGAGGAAATGGAATTAGAATGCGAGGCTCGAATATTTATAGGTGGTCGGACAAAGGAGTTCAAAGGAAAGTGCCCTGGAATTTTAGAGGAACTCTTAATTGCCCTTAAAAATAATCACCCTGTCTATATGATAGGTGCATTTGGTGGAGTAACAAAAAATGCCATTGAGGCATTGAGTGGTGTTAAATCAAATGCTTTTTCCAATGAAGGTTATTCATCCTCAATAGAATATATGAACATGTTTAATCTATACAACAAAAAACACTTGAATAGCCCAATAGATTACAATGAATATTTTTCAATTCTAAATAAATTAAAATTTAAAGGACTATCGGAGACGAATGGCTTAACTGAATTGGAGAATAAAAGACTTGCCATTACACCTCACATAAGTGAAATAGTGTACTTAATTTTAAAGGGCTTAACAAATCGCTTCGCGCCCTGATATGCCACTAGAAAAAATGAAAATGCAAAGTAAAACAAACGATCTTTTGATTATCAAAAAGAAATCAAAGCCGAAACACAGCATTGCTTACAATACATATTGGAAGTTCGCGACAGAAAGACAAAATATTTTTTTCAATCGTTTCAATAGCAAAATATTCCCTTGGACAAAAGATAAAATTCTCAATCAGTTTAAATTCACTAACGTTTACAGAGCAACCGACAGAGTAAGTCAGTATTTGATAAAAGATGTTATTTACAAAGGCAGTCAAAATCCAGAAGAAATATTTTTTAGACTGATGCTTTTCAAAATCTTTAACCGCATTTCAACTTGGGAAATTTTGGAAGCTGAATTAGGTAAAATCAGTTTCAAGGATTATTCATTCAAGCGGTACGATGGTGTCCTTTCAGAGGTAATTCAAAATAAAATTCCGATTTATTCTGCTGCTTACATCATGGCATCTGGCAGGTCAAAATTTGGTTATATAAGGAAACATCAAAATCATTTGCGTTTGATTGAGTTGATGATAAAAGAAAAGGTGCCTTACAAACTTCAAGATTGTAAAAGCATGTGTGCAGCATACAATCTTTTACATTCTTATCCGACCATCGGAGATTTTTTGGCTTATCAATATGTGACAGACATCAATTATAGCACGCTCACAAATTTTAGTGAAATGGAATTTGTAAAAGCTGGCCCAGGTGCGAAAGACGGAATTGCAAAATGCTTTAAAGATTTTGGTGAGTATTCTTTTGAAGATATTATCAGACTGATGGCAGACGATCAGGAGAAAGAGTTTGATAAATTGAATCTTGACTTTCAAAACTTGTGGGGAAGAAATTTGCAATTGATCGATTGCCAAAATGTTTTTTGTGAAGTTGACAAGTATTCACGAGTTGCACATCCACAAATAATGGGCTATTCACACAGGACAAGAATAAAGCAGAAATTTATTGACAACCGAAAAGAGCCGATTGAATTTTATTTTCCTCCGAAGTGGGGCATAAAGAATTTAAAATCTAGATAGTCATGGCAGAACATCAAAACATATTCATAAGCCATTACGGTAAAGATGATAATCATGTTCAATCTCTGAAAAACAGATTGAAAGAACAAGGAAATGATGTCCGTAACTTTTCAGTTGATAGCACAAATCATAAGGATGGTCGCATTCCAAGAAAGGAAGTTGTTGAACGTCTTTTAAGAATGAGGATAAGGTGGTCTAGCTCTGTTATTTGTTTAATCGGTCAAAAAACCCATACTCGAGATTGGGTGGATTTTGAGATCGAAGAAGCATATAAACAAGGTAAAAGAATCGTAGGTGTATTTGCTTATGGAAGCAAAGAAAATGCCGAGGTACCGGAAATGCTGAAGAAGTATGCGTCAAATATTATAGGGTGGAATTCGATCGAAAAACTAAGTGAATTGATCACTGGAAAAAATATTCCTGTTGAAAATCCTGATGGCTCAATTGCAACGCCACTGTATAAACGCACAAATAAGTGTTAATATCATGATCATATATTCATATTTATTGGATCATGATTTAGGATTAGCTCCAAATCCTTTTGGGAGGTATTGCACTTTAGCGGTATGCAAACCTGAAATACGGAAAAGCAAAAATATAAAGTTAGGCGATTGGGTAATTGGCACTGGTTCTAAAGCATTGGAGGAATCCACTGGCAGAATACTTACCAATAAATTGATTTATGCAATGAGAATAACTGATAGAATTACTTTGGAATCTTATTGGCATGACTCAAGGTTTCAATATAAGAAACCAGTTATGAATGGAACTCTTGTTACTATGTTTGGCGATAATTTCTATCATAAAAATGAAATTGGAGACTGGATTCAAGAAGACTCTACCCACTCAAATGAAGATGGCAGTTTAAATGATGAGCATTTGAGGATAGATACGCGTGGAGAAAATGTCCTTATCTCTGAACATTTTTATTATTTTGGAGACAATGCGCCTAAAATTCCTAATGAATTGATTAATATTTGTCATTCCACTCAAGGACAAAAAATATTAAAACCTGATCAATTGGCCATCGATTTTACCAAATGGTTATCATCAAATTTTCACAGAGGGAGACACGGTTCACCGCTAAATTGGTGTGACTTTAGCCAGCTAAATTTATTCTAAACCATTCAAAATATTTTTAAAGATGGCTGTTATCAATCATTCCGAAATGTTAATGCAAGGTGTCGAGATTTGGAACAAATGGAGAAATGATAATCCTGAAATTATCCCTCAATTATCCCATGTTGACCTTTCCGAAATGGAAGGTTTTCCAACTGGTTTGTCGGGAATAAATTTGAGTAATGCCTATTTAGAAAATACTAATCTCTATGGTCTTACGATGGAAGATTCCAATTTTGAAGGAGCTATACTTTACAATTCAAATTGTTATTCAACCTCATTTAAGAATGCTAATTTCGGATCAGCTGATCTTGAATTAGTAAATTTCAGTAATGGCTCCTTGGATGGTGCTGATTTTCTAAACGCGCGTCTAGGAACAACCGTCTTCGGTAACTGTAATCTATCATCTGTTAAAAACTTGGATAAGTGCATTCACGTTTATCCAAGTATAGTTGATCATCAAACTTTGGTTCAATCTAATGATATCCCTCTTTCATTTTTACGTGGCTGCGGTTTGCCTGATTTCATTATTGAAAATATTTCGACTCTAAAGGGAGAAGCCATTATCTTTTATTCCTGCTTTCTAAGCTATTCCTCAAATGATGAGGAGTTTGCAAAGCGCCTACACGCAGACCTTCAGAATAAAGGGATACGGTGTTGGTTTGCCCCTGAAGATATGAAAGGAGGAAGAAAATCTTACGACCAGATAAATGAAGCAATAAGGGTTCACGATAAATTGTTACTTATTCTTTCCATAGACAGTATGAATAGCTCATGGGTACAAACAGAAATTAGAAAAGCAATTAAGCTCGAGAAAAGAGAAAATAAGCAAATGATTTTCCCCATTTCTGTTGTCCCCCATAAAAATATTGAAAACTGGGAGGTTTTTGATTCAGATTTAGGGACTGACCTTGCGGCTGAGATACGTACATATCATATCCTTGATTTCTCTAATTGGAAAAATCACGATAGCTATAAGAGAACATTTGAAAGATTAGTTTCAGATTTGAAAGGTTAAATATCTGTATACCGAAGCTGATGTTACTCAAATAATTGTTGCAGTTACCCTCGATGCTCCTCAGTTCTAAAAGTTAACGATCATTTACTCTGTCAATGCAATGCCAAACACTTCGTCTGGCGTGGAAGTTACTTCCATGGCTTCACAATCTAGGGCAAGTCTTCTGATCGGAAGCATCAATGACTTGTGCCACTTTCTAGAAAGCATCACAAATCCATTCTACCATCGAATAGAAAGGCTTGGACCAGGTATGGAGTCTTTAGTTGAATAAAAGAGTAAAAGGTCAATTACATTTCCATGCCATAACCTTTACTCTGTTTTTTTTCGCGATGTTTAATTAGATAACCTAATTCACGATAACGATTGATCAGTATCTCAATCAGATTATCTAATTCCAATTGAGATGGTTCTCTATTGTGTGTCCTCCGAAATTCATCAATCATTTCGTCTAGTGCCTCGTTCCAATCTGAAAGGGACATAATTTCTTGGTCTGTCATAATAGATTTGTTTTAATTGTTCGCACAAATAATATTAGATATCCCAAGAAGACCAAAAAAACGAAATTCTCTATTTGCGCCCTATCAGGTATTATTACCTGATAATTATAACGTAAACCTAAACCACTGCATGCTTATGGAAGCCCTCTCGGTAGGGATTGAAGCGAAAAGCATCCCGCCGTCCTTGTTTTGCAACTAATGCCCGAACCTTGAGTTATGGTAAATGGTATCGTTTTTGGTCAAAAAGTTCAGATAATTTAGGCCAACTTCTACCAAATGTGCCAGACAAACTAAAATCAGGGCTCTAATTTGATCAAAATTAGTAAGTCTTAAATTTGGCTCATATTTATTTTGAAACATGAGGAGACTTTTGGCTTTTAAAACAACGTTGAATCGAGAAACAATTATGACGGCTCTGAAGGAGAATACATTTCCTACAGAGTATGATTTTCAAACACTACTTTTTGACACGCATTACTTCTCGGGGCAGGTAAATGAAAAAAAAATTAGAATTAGAAATGCAACAAGGTCCCCAAGATATCCCTCACCGATCTTTGATATTGTTTTAATAAAGAAAGAAGACCTCACAGAAATAGTTATTCATGATGACTCAGATAATGACATTTGGACTAACAACATGATGTTAATTACAATTACAGTTTCAATGTCAATTGTAGTTTTGATGGTGGGAGGTATTTTGTCTTTAGTTAGACCGAATGAGTATTCGCTGCTTTGGACGATTATAGTAAGTGTGATCATTTCTGGATTTGGACTTGCTAATTCTTACTTTTACAAACAGAGCGTTAGATTGAACACTCGAGCGGACTTAGATTTTTTAATAAAACTATTGCAAAAGTAGAAAAGTGATTTAAACAAACATTTGCCGCCATCCTCGACGTGCTGCAAACATTTTCAGAGTCAATATTTCTTGCTGAAAACAAATACCTTTGGTTGGCTTTTTCTTCGAAAATGCTTTATTTGAAGTCGTGCCGATGATGGCATTTGACGAGGAGATGGATTTATCTGAAGACCAAGTACTTTCGCTGGCACCCGACGAGAGTTCTAAAAAATCAGGAAAGGAATTAGCGAACCCTGCCAAGTGGGGTAAACGCCAAATCAATGAGCGTGCCTTGTGGGGCGAATGTCAGGGCAGTGGAAAACTTCCGTATCAAACACAAGTCGATCTCGTCAACCTGGCATTCAAATGCTCGTGCCCCAGCCGCAAGTTTCCCTGCAAGCATGGCCTCGGATTGTCGCTACTCTATGTGCGCGACCGCAAATTATTCACTGCTGCCGAAGAACCGGATTGGGTGAGTAACTGGTTGGACAAGCGTGTCGAAAAAGAAGAAAAGAAAACGGAGAAGAAAGCCAAAGAAAAACCGGTAGACACCGCAGCACAAGCAAAGCGTCAGGAAAATCGTGCGAAGCGTGTGGAAGAGGGGATGAGCGAACTCCGTTTATGGCTGCATGACATTGTACGCAATGGACTGTTGACAATTCCCGGAAAAGGTCCTACTCATTTTGAAGCCATGGCCAAACGCATGGTAGATGCGCAGGCGCCCGGACTGGCCAACCTGGTTCGTAAATTAGGTGCGGTTCCTTTTTATCGCGAAGCATGGCAGACTCCCTTTTTAGATCAATTGGTACGCTTGTATTTGTTGCTGGAATCTTTTCCCCGCTTAGAATCCTTGCCGCCTGCCTTGCAACAGGAAGTGAAAACATGGATCGGGTTCACACAAAGTCTGGATGAAGTAAAAGCCGAACAAGGAATTTCGGATGATTGGTTTGTGCTCGCCAAACAAGTAGAAAAGGAAGACAGCCTCACGGTGGAGCGCAATTGGTTGTATGGCATTCGCTCCGGACGATTTGCGCTGGTTCTCCAATTTTATGTGCGTGGACAAGTGCCGGAGGTGAACATCGTTCCTGGTTCATGGATTCAAGCAGAGCTTTGTTTTTTTCAGGGAGCACATCCGCTGCGCGCGTTGATCAAACATCAGCAATTGACTACACAAAAAAGCGAAGTGGTCGGATTAAATACATGGAATGAAGTGTTGCAGTCCACCAGCGAGATGATGGCACAAAATCCTTTTTATGAAAATTTTCCGGTAGTGATTGACGGTGTGGTGCCGCTGCTCGCAAACAACCAATGGTGGTTACGCGATCAGACTGGAGCAGGCGTGGCCATCGCTGCTACTTTCTCATTGCCATGGAAACTATTTTCGCTGAGTGGTGGATTGCCCGTGAAGCTATTTGCTTTGGGGAAAGAGACCACGTTTGAACCGTTGGGTGTTTGGGTTGATGGTCAGTATAAAATGTTGGTTTGAGTTGAGAGCGAAGCAAACAATACAATTAATAGATAAGAAATGAAATTTTGGAATACCATCGTTGATAAATCGTTGCTGGGTAGTGCCAAGATGCCGCTACAGCCGGACGATCTGCCACCGATGGTCATGAGCCAAGTGTCATTGCCGCCCGTTGTAGATGCCGAAGATACTTTTTTGAAATTGACTTCCCTGGCGTATCAATACCGACAGGCAGGTGCGCAAGCCCTCGACTTGCGTACATTCGTAGGTACAGTCTCAGGTGCTGAAGAATATCCTTTCGCTTCTCCACTGTCCACGTCTACTTGCAGAAGCATTCTGGCCGAAGAGTTGTATGCGTTATTGCACGTGTGGCTTGATCGAATGGAAGCCAAGCAGATGCTGGCTGAACCAGAATTGATTCCGGAGTTGTTGGACATCGCCGCAGCTAAAAAAGAACTTCGAAATCAAATCAGAAAAATTTGTGGCAAGCGCGGTGAATGGTTGTGTCAACTCAATCCCGCCTGGAATTTTTATGCCAGCGAATCCGATATAGATGCACTGTGGCAAACCGGCAAACCCGATGAGCGCAAAGAAATACTTCGTACGTTGCGCTTGCAGCGCGATGACAAAGCAAGAACCCTTCTGCAATCTACCTGGAGCGTAGAGGGAGCCAACGAGAAAGCTGCGTTTCTGGAGATTTTCAAAATCAACGTGTCAAAGGCTGATGTGGAGTGGCTGGAATCATTAAAAGAAAAGGCGCAAAAGGTAAATGCACTGATTCTGGAACTACTCAAGTCTATTCCCGACTCAGCCATTGTGCAAACGTATTGGAGCACCGTGAAAAATGCAGTGCAAATAAAAACCGATAAGGCGTTGCTCGGCATGATCAGCAAAACGTATATCGATGTGGACGAGACATTGTCGGTGCCCGAAACCATTTTCAAAACCGGAATCGAAAACCTGAGCAGCAACAAACAAATCACCGACCAACAACACATACTGTATCAGTTAATTGCCAGTGTGCCGCCTTCGTATTGGAATACACAGTTAAACACCACTACGGCTACGTTGATTGAGTTGGCGCAAAAAAATAAAAAATCATCCTTCTACATACCTGCTTGGGCACAAGCCGCCGTGCGTTTCAGCGATCAAACATGGATCGGTGATTTGCTCACACATGCCGAAGCCGATCATTTAGTTACGATGTTGATACCGCTCGTTCACGCACTTCCTTCGGACAATCGTGAGCAATTTGTTTTGCGCTTCTTCGCCAGGAAACCGCATGAGTTTGTTACCCTTATGTTGGAACAAGAGCAGGAGTGGAGTCTGCCCACGGCGCGCACGATCCTCACCTTCACAGCATTGGAAGTGTATGCTTACAATCGCACATTTTATAAATCAGCCGTTGTACGTATTCCGGTTCAACTTGTGAATGAGTTGGACACATTTACACCGGCGAATGATCAGAAGAAACCCTATTGGAAAACACAGTCTGATGAACTTTACCGACTTCTCGATTTAAAAAAAAAAATCCTACAATCCATCTAATATGTCAACCGTATTACGTCAACATGCCGAGCAACAATTTGCGCAAGAGCTGGAAGAACTTCAAAAACAAGATACGGGCAAGAAGCCGCCCAACTGGAAACTATCACCCGGCGCGGTGGTAGCCTATCTTCTGGGAAAAAAACTGAAAAACGGTTTTGAAGTATCGCCCAAGTATATTGGCAGCCAACGTCTCATGGAAATAGCAGTGGCCACACTTACCACCGATCGTGCACTGTTGCTCTATGGAATACCCGGCACAGCCAAGTCGTGGGTGTCTGAGCATCTGGCTGCCGCCGTCTCCGGCGATTCCACCATGATCGTGCAGGGAACAGCCGGCACCAGTGAAGAGTCTATTCGCTATGGATGGAATTATGCACAACTGTTGGCTCATGGCCCTTCCGAAAAGGCATTGGTGGAAACACCGGTGATGAAAGCCATGAAAGATGGAAAGATTGTGCGCATCGAAGAGTTGACACGCATTGGCTCCGATGTGCAAGACACATTGATTACGGTGCTCTCTGAAAAGACTATGCCCATTCCGGAACTCAACACCGAAGTGCAGGCCATCAAAGGATTTAACGTCATAGCCACCGCCAACAACCGCGACAAAGGTGTAAACGAATTGTCTGGTGCGCTGAAGCGCAGATTCAATACTGTGATCCTGCCACTGCCCGATAACATCGACGAGGAAATTGACATTGTACGCAGGCGAGTGGCCAGCTTCGAAAAAGTGATGGAACTACCGGCAGAGCCTCCCGCCATCGCAGAGATCAAACGCATCGTTACCATCTTCCGCGAATTGCGCTCCGGCGTTACCACCGATGGTAAAACCAAGTTGAAAGTTCCTTCAGGCACACTCAGCACAGCCGAAGCAATTTCGGTGGTGAATAATGGCATGGCCATGGCGGCATACTTCGGCGATGGATCGATGAAAGCTGCCGATCTTGCTGCGGGCATCATCGGAGCGATCGTAAAAGATCCGGTGCAAGATAAAATCGTGTGGCAGGAATATCTGGAAACAGTGGTGAAGCCCCGCGATGAGTGGAAAGATATTTACAGAGCTTGCCGCGACCTGGGTGTATGAGTGTGCACGTTTTAGGCATTCGTCATCACGGACCCGGCTCTGCCCGAAATGTGAAAGCATTTTTGGAAAAGACGAAGCCTGATATCATTTTGATTGAAGGTCCACCCGAAGGAGACGAACTGCTTCGTTGGTCTGCGCACAGTGCATTGCGTCCTCCGGTGGCCATCTTAGCTTATCGCCCGGATGTGCCTCAGCAAGCGGTATTCTATCCGTTTGCAGAATTCTCTCCCGAGTGGCAGGCACTGCAGTTTGGGGCGCGAAATGATACACCGGTGCGATTCATGGATTTGCCATTGGTTCACAAACTGGCATTGCAACAGGAAGCATTGCAAAAAGATGCAGAGCCTCCGTCAGATACCTCGCTGGCCAATGCCGAAACAAAGGCACAAGCATTTCATGATCCGATCGGTTATCTGGCCGAAGCAGCAGGATACACAGATGGTGAGCGATGGTGGGAGAGCATGTTTGAACACCGGCAGGAAGACACGGACGTGTTTGAAGCCATTCACGAAGCGATGGAGGCCGTGCGCACCGCCATACCTGAAAAAGAGGACCGCATTGAAAAATTGCGCGAAGCACACATGCGTAAAATGATTCGCCAGGCAGAGAAAGAATCGTTTGCCACCATTGCTGTAGTTTGTGGTGCGTGGCATGCACCGGCATTGGTTCACATGCCTAAGGCGAAGGAAGATGCGGATGCTCTAAAAAACTTACCCAAAGTAAAAGTAGAAACTACGTGGATACCGTGGACGTACAATCGACTGACATTTGATAGTGGTTACGGTGCGGGCATTCAATCGCCGGGGTGGTATGACCATGTATGGAAACATCCCACAGACGATGGCACACTGTGGATGGCGCGTGTGGCACAACTGTTTCGCAGAAAAGAAATGGATACATCCACCGCCCATATCATTGAAGCGGTGCGACTGGCGGAAGCACTTTCTTCGTTGCGCGGCGTAAGCAAAATAGGTTTAGAAGAGTTGAACGAGGCCACCTGGTCGGTGCTGTGCAATGGCGATTCCATCTTATTGGAGTTGATCCGCAACGAGCTGATCGTAAGCGACACCATTGGCAGTGTGCCGACAGAAATACCGAAGCCACCGCTGTTGCAGGATGTGGAGAAGTTGCAAAAAAAATTGCGACTACCGGCGGAAGCAGGAATCAAAGAATTGAATCTCGATTTGCGCGAAGAGATGCATCTGGAACGAAGTGTCTTTTTGCATCGCTTGCTGCTGATGGGGGTGAGTTGGGGCCATCTCAGTCAAGTGCGGGGCAAGGGCACGTTCAAAGAACAGTGGCAGTTAAAATGGGAGCCGGAGTATTCCATTCGCATTATTGAGAAGGGTAATTGGGGCAACACCTTGGAAGAGGCCGCAAGTCAATTCATCATCCATCAGGCGAAAGAATCCAACAGTCTGGATGGTGTATGCACATTGCTACAGCAAGTCATTCCAGCCAACCTTCCTTCTGCTACGGAGGTGATGATCCACCAGATTGATCATCTGGCAGCAGCCTCGAGCGATACACTTCAATTGTTGCAGGCGCTGCCACCGTTGGTCTCTATTTCGCGCTACGGCAATGTGCGTCAGACAGACGAAACCATGATTCTGGAAATCGTGAACGCCATGATTGCACGGGTATGTGTTGGGTTGCCCCCGGCCTGTGTATCGGTAGATGATGAATCGGCAGAAAAGATTACCGGCCAAATTGAACAGTTGAATGATTCCATTTCTTTGTTGAACCAACCTGAACAAAAAGAATTGTGGAGCGATACGCTGCAGGTCATCGGCCATCACTCCGGCACGGCACCATTGATAGCAGGGTATGCTACTCGTCTGTTGGCAGATGCGAAAATAATAGACGCTGAAGAATTGAATAATCGGTTTCAGTATGCGCTATCTCGCTCGGGCAATCCATCGCTGGCTGCAGCGTGGGTCGAAGGATTTTTGAAAGGCAGTGGCACCATCCTGTTGGTCGACCATATCTTGTGGAATCTGATCAACGAGTGGATTCGAAGTTTATCAGAAGAAGATTTTATTGCTCTGCTGCCGCTGATGCGGAGAACGTTTGCCCACTTCTCGCAAGCAGAACGCCGAAAGATCGGAGAGAAAGTTAAGCAAGGCGCAGCCACCACACTCACCGTTCCAACCAACGAAGCACATATCGATCACGAGCGCGCTATGCAGGCGATGCCGGTGGTGATGCAATTACTAGGAATTGAAACCCGACCATCCCATGGAGAATGAAGCACACATCCGCAGGTGGAGAATGATTTTAGGAGGTGGAGCCAACGATGGCACCGCTGTGCAGTTGCAAGGCAATGACTTGCTGATTGATAAAACTCTGGAAGCATTGTACGATGCAGAGAGAAAAGGAGGGCTGGGTCCTTCATCGCCAAATGTCAGTCGATGGCTGGGTGACATCCGGAGTTATTTTCCAAACACGGTGGTGAAAGTGATGCAACAAGACGCGTTGAAGCGACTGAACCTCACTTCGATGTTGCTGGAAAAAGAGATGTTGGAAAACGTTGAGCCCGATGTACACCTCGTGGCTACTCTCATGACTTTGAGCAGAGTGATTCCTAGTAAAACCAAAGACACCGCGCGGCAAGTGGTTCGCAAGGTAGTCGATGATCTGCTAAAGAAACTATCGCAACCCACTGAGCAGGCCATTATCGGAAGCTTGAACCGATCCAGCCGCAACCGCAGACCGCGACATCAGGAAATCAACTGGCACCTGACGATTCTGAAAAATTTAAAACACTATCAGCCGGATTATAAAACGATTATCCCGGAGACACGCATTGGCTTTGGAAAAAAGAGACGATCGCTGAAGGATGTCATTTTGTGTTTGGATCAAAGTGGATCGATGGGAACCTCGGTCATTTATTCCGGAATTTTTGGAGCGGTGATGGCTTCCTTGCCGGCCATCCAAACGAAGATGGTGGTGTTCGATACCAACGTAGTGGATTTAACAGAGGAGTTGAATGACCCCGTGGAATTGCTCTTTGGTGTTCAGCTAGGAGGGGGCACTGACATACACCGTGCGCTTACCTACTGTCAGCAGATCGTGCAGCGGCCCAACGATACCGTGCTGGTGTTGATTACCGATTTGTTTGAAGGAGGCAACCAGGAAGAGATGTGCAAGCGTGCCAAAAGTTTGGTGGAAGCGGGGGTGCAGGTGATTATTTTGCTCGCACTCAACGACGACGGCGCACCCGGTTACGATCACGGCAATGCAGAATACATGGCATCGCTCGGCATACCGGTCTTTGCATGTACACCCGATAAGTTTCCCGATATGATGGCTGCCGCTCTCAGCAAACAAGACATCGCCCTGTGGGCCGCCAAAGAAGATCTGGTGACGAAGAAGTAGACAGTGGTTTATTCCATCAGAGAATTTTGGAAGCAATACGCCAGATTGAAGGTGTAGTGAGGCACTCATTATAGGCACAGCGAGATATATGAAATGAGAAATATGTGAATAAAGCAACTTATTCAGCGAGTTGTGTAATCGCTTTTCTTTCAAAAGCTACAGCTTTACCATAGGAAAAGGGACATCCACAAAACAAACAACTATCTGCATGAATCACGAAAAATACAAGGAATGTGTGGATGCCTGCAATGATTGTGCAGCAGCATGTGAGCGTTGCGCAACGGCTTGTGGACACGAGAAGGATGCGCAGATGCAAGCCAAGTGTGTCGAACTCGATCGCTACTGCGCGGACATGTGTCGGATGGCAGCAGCGTTTCTCGCCAGAGCGGATGAACACACACTTGAATTCGTAAGGAAATTTGTTAGACTTTGTGCGGAAGCATGCGTAGCCTGTGCGCAGGAATGCGAAAAGCACGCGCATCTTCATTGTAAAGAATGTGCAACTGCTTGTCGTCAGTGCGCAGCAGAGTGCGAAAAAGTATAAATAAAATAATATGAAAAATTACATTCGATCTATTGGTATCGTGTCGGTGGTGCTGCTGAGCGGCAGTTGTGCACCGGCGTACGTAGCATCAGAGCCCGCCTATGTGGAAGTAGTGAGACCACAACAACCCAGTGCAGTACATGTTTGGATAGGCAGCGGATGGGCTTACAACAGACATTCACGTCGCTACGTTCAGCGAAACGGATATTGGGCTATGCCAAGACGAGGCAGAAGCTACCACGAAGGTTATTGGAAAAAATCACGGAGAGGTTCTGTGTGGGTAAACGGGCATTGGTAGGACTTTCCATCCAGCAATCTGTAGCCTTGTCTCAGCAGCCACCTAAGCGCGGTGCACGTTTATAAATTATTGTACGATCTCGTTCTACATAGTTGCCCGATACAATGGGGTAGGAATACTTTGGCGCGTACGATACGGAATGGCTTCGTATAACTATTTTGTCGTCAACTTTCAAACTACGCAGCTGCTGAAATTCATTTGACGTTTCCAATCCAAAACTAAGGATATAATCAGCGCCATTTATCTTGACCATCACCCCGAAACCTAATCGAGAACCCAGCGGAAGAGAAAGAGAGGTTACAACGGCTTCCATGTTGGTAGAATCATGAATATGAGTCCTTATCTTATCGGCATCAGCAAGCACTTTTTGACCTTCAGATGATGTTTGCCATTTTTTAAAGTTTATGCCATCGGGAGTAGCCTCCCATTTTTTCAACACCACATTCTTTTCAGTAGCAGATGGGGGAGTTGAAGTCGATTTTTTAGAAGCTTCATTTTTGGCTTCACGGTTAGCAAATACGAGTCCGCTTACCACAACCAACAGTAAGCCCAGCGTATAAATAACTTTTTTCATTTTAGTGCCGATTTAATTGTTACACCAAAACTACAAGTCTTTAAGTCTGTTTTAGTAAATGAATTGTTAAAAGATGTGAATGAAATGTGAATTGCCTACGTCTGCTTAAAATAGCAGTCAACTTTTGTGTTTCATTCCGAAAACTGGGCCTTATACCCAAGCACCAAAAGTGGAACGAAGATAACACTTAAACCATCCCGTCACTGCACCAATTCAGAAGCATTTCGTTTCGGGCAGCTGGGTCAGCACGATTAATTGTCGTTTACTTTATTTCGGTTTTGACTGAATAGCAATTGGAACAACGTCTACCAACTCTAATCCTTTAACCATGTCCACCACAATTACTTTGTATTTTTTGAAATGTTCTGTTTGAGTGTGTGTCTGGTAAGCTTCCGTACTGGCGTAGGTCTCTAGAATTGTAATCTTGTATGGATTTTTCTTTTCGTGTACAGCGGAGTAAGCTAAAACGCCTTTTTCAAGTTTCAGAGCCGACTGCATCTGTTCTTTTAAAGCTGCTTTGTATTCGTCTAGCTTTGCACTGTCCACCGTAATTTTAGCTATCCGCATGTAAGTTGTCTCGCCCTGCGCTGACAAATTTATTGAGTCAATTGTCATTATGGTTAAAGTTAGAATAAAGAGTCCAAGATGTTGTCTAACTTTTGCTTTCATATTTAATCTTTTAGTCTGTCGAATGTTTGTAGTTACCAAGTTGCCCAAAACGATCTGGCGATTTTTGCCAAGCGCATGTTATGCATAGGTTTGCTTCATTTTTTTGTTAGTCTTTCGCTAATAAAGCTTGGTAATGTATTTATAGCCGTTGCTAACTTGTCGTTATTTTCTTTTTTTAATGTTTCGTCTTTTATGTAATAGTTGTAGTTACGGTATAGGAAATAAAACAATAGTCTGTTATAGATATCTAACTCGGTGTCAGAAATGATTGATAACATTGCTTGTTCAATTTCGTTTCGGTTTTTCGTTTCAGATAATGCTCGTCCAACACGTCCAATACTGCCAAAATAATGATTACTTGCCGGATTTTCTATGCGGAATGATATACCTAAAATAAGATCCGGAACATTAATATTTAGTTCTTCAAGTTCTTTGATGTAAGTATTTCTTTGTCCCCATGCGTAACTTCCGTCTGACATTCTTTCAAAGCGGTCATTCATAACGTCCAAGTGTGATTTAAGGAAAACTTCCCAATTATACGTTTCTGCAGATAGCAAGGCTATGTGCACAGCGTGTTGTCTTGGTCTTCTGTCTTGACTGCAACCGCCAATTACCCTTGTGCTTCTCATTTTGTCTAAAAGTTGGGCTTTCTCTTTTTCAGATAACGAAGTCCAATTTTTAGGAAGGTCAACCCAACCGTCTTTTAAGTTGTCTTTAAATTTTGTTGTTGTTGTATCTATTAAGCAATCGCAATATCCAATCATTTGAGAGTATTTTTGCGGAATGGAAACAGAATTAAAATTTGTTGGAAAATAAAAGGCTGACAAAGATTCGTTGGAGTAACTTGTCTTTTTACTGTATTCCCAAAGCCATTTATTGGAAAAGTCTTTTTGATAAAGTAAAACGTCCTCAGATGTAATGCTGAAACCATAATCACTTTTTAAGTCAAATTCTTCAAATTCTACGACGTCTTGTTTTTTGTAGTTTTTGTATTTGCTTTTTATGATTATAACATTCTGTTCAACTGTCGATGTTGGATATTTTTTCATAAAGTCATCTAGGGAAATTTGGCTTTCCATATCTCTCTTTGCCTCCTTAATATTGCCTTTGTCAACTGTTACAATGTATCCAATAGTTTGACTTTTGGAATAAAAAACCGTGTTGAAATTACAAGCCTTGTATTTTAAGTTCAATGAGTCAACAATGTGACTCAATTTACCCATGGTTTGTTCGCTATAAATTAAGCCGTTCGGATAAACTTTAAATTCCCCGTTTTGGCAATACGCTGAGATTGTGAAGAACAATCCAATTATTAGAGTTGTGATACTTTTCATTGTCATTGTCGTTTTAAACTTGTGCATAGCGTTTGTGTTACCGTAGTAGTGCCTTTTGGAAGCCGAATTTTGCTTGCCCAGCCGAAGCATTTCATGAAGGCGGGTTACTCCACCAAAACATTGAACGAAGATAAAACTTTAAACCAACTCGCCATGGCAACATTGCAGAAACATGCTTTTGCCGGCTGTCGCATTTGGTCTGATCTTTTATTCAATGAATATAATGGTATCCCGTCTTAAAAGTCCGCACACCTCCGTTTGTCTCAACTAAAAATGTCTGCTCTGTCCCGCAAAGACCTTTGCATAATTTGGAAACTAAAAATATTGCCTTGCTCTTGTCTTTGTTAAAAAGTGGAACTGAGAATTCATACCAATTATCATGATTGTCCAGGTTGAATCCAAGCTTCGAGTTGTTCCATTGAAACTCCTTGTTTATTTCTTTCTGAGAAAGCATGAAGTCTATGTCTTCTTTTGTTAGGCATTTTTGTAGTCCTAAGTCCAAGACTAAAGGAATTGCTATTGTGCTGCTAGCAAGGGAGTCTTTTTGATCCGTTGTCAAAATTAGTCCAGTTAAAAATTCTTTATCTTCTTTACCTGAAGCACAACGGTCGGACGGTATAAATTTGAGTCCGTAGTCCTTGTTTAGCTTTTGTTCAGTTATAATATATTCAAGTGTTGAATATATCTCGGTCTCCGTAATTTGTCCGATAGTCTTGTTGGTTATTAGTTGTTGGTCAGTCTTTGCCGCCTTGTCACAATTTGCAAGACAAAATACGGTCAATAGTGTTCCAAGAATCTTTGCTGTCATTTTTTAAGCGGTGGTTGGCAACGCTTGTGTTTCTTCAGTGGCTCTATTTTTAACTCGCACACTTGCGTCAATCAAAAATAGGTTTAAAACCAATTTGAAATTCTCTTGTCGATTCGCGAACCATAAAATAACGTAGTTTATATTTTGTATCAATTCGTTCGCCATTTAGAATCGATGGTAGCCAGTTATTATTGGTTAAAGTAACCAACCTGATAACCTCGCTGTCAAATGCTTTAGGAGCGTTGGATGTAAGGATCTCTGGTTGAAGTACATTTCCTTCTTTGTTTATTAAAAAGGATACTACTATTGAAATTGAGTCGAAATTTATTTTAGGTATAAGGTGTTTAAACTCAATTTCGTATAATAAAAAATCAGATAAACAGGGTTCGCCACCAAGGAATAATGCTTTTCTATTTTTGTTTAGGTCCACTGTATCTTTAAGTGATTTGTCTTTAATCAACTTTTCCCTTGTAAAATCATATCGCTGAAACTCGTCACCGAGGTAGTCAAATGAGACCCATTCTCCAATCCTTTTGTCATTGAGATACTCACCAACTGTTTGAAGATTTGTTGCGTTATGGGTAATATTAATGTTTAGAGAGTTTGATCTATTTTGCGTGCCACTTTCTTTACCTTGAACTACTTCGGGGATTGAATCAAGATAATAGGATGTCCATACCCCTTGCTTCATTCCGTTTAGATAATTGCCTCTGACTTTAATGCTGTTTGTCAAAAAATGGCCATTTTTATAGTCGTGATAATATTCCCATAAACCACTTTTTAATCCGTTTTCATAATTCCCATTAGCAATTATATGTAATTGACTAGGACCAAAAGAGATAGAATAGGTAGAAATGGAAATCCCCGGCTTTTTATATTTAACATATGTTCCGTGTTTAATTTTTTTATTATCCTTTAAAACATAATACTCCTCAGTGTACTCGGAATTTCGTTTAACTATAAACTTCGTTTCCTGTGTGAATGCTCTCTTATCGAAACAAAAAACGGCTAGCGCTACTAATAAAAATATTTTCATTTACTTAAATTATAGTATAAAGACACCTTAAAAAAATAATTTGAATTACCGCCCAACGTTTAGGCTTCCTGAAGTCGATTAAAAACTGTGCCTTGACCCACATGCTAAAATAAATATAAAACTAGATACTTCAATGACGCACAGTCGCGCTCGCTTGCCAAAAGCTATTGTTAGCAGAAGCAATTCCCTCAACACCCAACACTTGTATGTCCGCCAACTGGTTTTACAATTTCTCCTTTTTCGGCTGGTCGTGACAAGTAAATCGTTGGACTTGTTGCGTTGTAATGTCGTGAAGTATCAATGACAAGATCTAAAATTCCATCTCCGTCAATGTCGCCAGCGAAAATAACATTTATCATTTGGTCGTCAAAATTAGGTTGGGCAACAAGAAGGCTCTTTTGAATTTGTCCTTTGATTGTTGTTGTCAAATAAAGTTTATAGTTCCAAACCAGAAAGTCTTCGGGGTTATCCACAAGTCTTCTTTTACCGCCTGTCGCGTACAAACTGTATTCAATACCTAAATATTTAATTCGCATTGTGTCACCCGGAAAGATTCGATCTTTAGGTAAGAGTGCTCTTTTTACGTTATGTCGTGCCAAGAAACTTAGTCGTCCAATTAAAATTATCGAAGTGTCCTTATTAACCGTTTGAACTTTCCAACCTGTTTTTTGGTCTACCGCATCTACAACAACGTCATTAATTCTTTCAGTTTTCAATTTGGTTTCAGCAAGATAAAAACCTGTCTTTCCCTGAAAAAGCCCGAACCATTTTTCTTTGTCTGCATCATTCCAAACCTCGTCACTATGAAAAGTTCCCACTGTCAGAACTTTAGTGGTGAAGGTGCTGTCGACTGGAAAATAGGAGTAGTCGATCGAATCCATAGCGACTTCAATTTCAGTCGCTGCAACTGACACAGTTTTATCTTTGTTAATACCTTGTCGGCTTGAATTATCAAATGCCGTCAGTCCGAGAACTGAAAAAGTCAATGGGAGAATGTACTGTCTAGTTCTGGTCATTTATTGCTGGTCACATGAGTATTTGCGTTCGAGCAGGGCTTCCGAAGCCGTGTGCTGCTTACCCAGCCGAAGCGCTTTGCGAAGGAGATTCCCCACACCAAACGTTAAACGAAGATAATATTTATAACTTACAAATCACCGGGCTAACGCAGAAGCATTTTGTTGCCAACTCGGGCACGTCTACCGTTACTTTTAATTTGGCTTGTCTCAAGGTAGTCCTTAAAGGCTTGTTGAAACGTTTTAGTGCCAGTCGTGCAAGCTCATCGAAGAATGAAAACTAGTCCATCAGCACAGACTTATCCGCGTAATCTATAGGAAATTTTTGTTTTCGATTTTCTTAAATTACTTTGGTATACACTTATTGCCCGAGCACTTTATTTTTTAATCAGTCGAAGGCTAACACCAAAGCTAATATTCAGATCTTCAAAACTAAGTTTCCCATTATTACCAAATGTTGCGATTTTGCGTGTGGTGTTGGTTACGTTTAGATCGGCAGTAGCAAACCGGGCAATGGCGGCTTGAAAATCCGGACTTCCTGTATTGGTTGTGCTTCCCGCTGGCCGCACTTCAAAACCATAAAGATCGGTTCCATTACCCGTAGAAGGAGACCATCCTATTTTACTTTTTAACACGGTAGCTTCGTTTGCTGTGTGTTGCTGGTTCGACAAAAAGTTTTCGAGCTCTAAAAAGTCTTGTTGAGTGGGTATTCGCCAACCGTCAATTGGAAGTTTTCCGGATTGTATGGCGAAATGATTATAGTATGCACCAAAAAAATCGAAAGGCAAATCGTTAGGATAAAGATTATTTAAATCTATGGCGGGAACCCATTGAAAGAGTATTTCTGGTTTGCTAGAGCTAAACCATGGGAATGTTGATCGATTAGGATTGAAGTGTTTGTATTCCGTTATTGATGTGGCATCATTTAATTTGGTTGTCTTTAGATTCGCTGTCATCCAAATCTGATTGCCCAGTTTTACAGTGTTGTACACATTTCCATCTATATCTGTAACTGTTTCGGCAAATGGCTTGATATTGATTACAACTGTTTTATTAACGGAATTGTATCTCGATGCATCCTGGGGAGTAAATTCAGCCTTAAGTTCTTGATTGTCGCCCACATTCAGAGCCTTGCCTAAGCCGGGAGTATACACAAATGTTCCGGCTACATTTGCTGTGGCATTTAACTGGGTCGCGCTTAAGGCTGTCCAATTGAAAACATCCGCGGGGTTAGCCCATGTAATTATGGGGTCTGTTTTCACCACTGGTTTAGTAGTTAAATCGGATTCAGTTTGCTTACATCCAGGTGTTGCTAAAACTAAAATAGCAAGCAAAATAAAGCTGATATTTTGATTCATCTTTTTCATATTGTTATTATCTAAGCGGCTGAAATGTCAATTTTTGTTTTCACTTTATTCCATGTCCACGGAGGCATTTTAGCGTCTAAACTAAAACGGTTTGTGTTTCTTCTGTAGCGCGCTTCCGAAGCCGCGTCCTGCCTGCAAGCCGAAGCGTTTCGCGAAGGCGGGTCCCCCGAAACGAAAACGTTGAACGAAGATAAAACTTTAAACCAACTCGCCACAGCACCATTGCAAAAACATACTATTGAGCGCCTGCCGCTTTACCGACTTTTAGAAAAAACAGAGCATTTGTCGTTTAGGAGAAGCTTTATTCTCACAAGAATCTAATTCGACAGTTTTTATTTTTCTGTCTGATGTTTTTTCTTTTTGAAAGTAAGGAAAATGCAGACAATAAATGTAATAAGGTAAATAATACCCAAAACTGTTTTCCTAAAAGTAAAAGTCTCAAAGTCAAATTCGTTTGACAATGCTAATCCAATTGGAAAAGCAAGCATTGCGAAAATTAAGTTAAATCCTATTTTATTTTTCATATCAATAAATGTTTGAATTCTATTGCCCTATTACTGTCTACGGGTTGGTAACAATCAGTGTGCAGAAAATGTTTTACTTAAAAGTCAAGCGAAGCTGAAAATCAATCCGCTGATAAATTTTTCAATTTAAACTGCATCAAGTCGTCTTTGTCGTGAAACAATCCTCAAAAGTTAGTCGTCAAGTTTTAGTAGTCTTAAGGCTTGTGTTCAATCGCCGACACCGAACGTGTTAAAGATACGAAAACGTTGTACTACGCATCAACCCCGCGTGGAGCAAATAAATTGTTAGCGGTTCGGCTTTTCTTCAACCAAGTGATACGAAGTTGTCCTCGATTTTTACATTGAAGTTTATCTCAGCTTTCAGTGCTTTAAAAACTTTTATTACCGTATCAATTGTCGCGCTGTTAGCGCTGCTCTCAAGTTTGGAAATCTGAGCCTTTTGAACCCCGATGAGTTTTCCTAATTCACCTTGAGTTAGATTTCGTTCTTGTCTGGCAGCTTTAATCATTTTACCTAAAACGTCCATGCGAAGTTCGTATTCATACTCGTCTCTTTCCTTCGTTCCAACTTTGCCGATGTACTTGTCCTTCATCTCGGCAAGCGTGTATGTCTTTATATTTTTTGCCATAAGATTTTAATTTTTGTTGTTTTTGTTTTTAAAATATCGTTCCCTGAGTCTGTCTGCCCGGTCAATTTCATTTTCCGGAACTTTATCAACTTTTTTAATAAATCCGTGTGTCGCAATAACTAAGGTCTCTTGATTGTCTGATTTATCCCAAAAGGCTAAGAGTCGAATTTCAAGGCCCTCATACTTAGTCCGAAGTTCCCAAATCTCCTTATTTACTCGTCACAGAACCATTGCAGAAACATGCTGTTGTGCGCTGGCCGCGTCAGTCCCCAATGAAATTACAATTGATGCCAATTTTTCCATCTGTCGGCTGTGTTGGAACAAAAGTCACGTAGCAAATTTCTGAATACCAATCGCTCTTATGTTTGATGTCTACTGTCCCTGTTGAAATTTCATAGACACGATAACTTGTCGAGTCGTTGTAACTAATTTTTACAACTCCTTTTCCACTTATCTTACCGTTTATTAAAACTTCTATTCCGGATATGGCCCCTTTGGTTTCAAATTTTGTAGTTGTCATCTTTGTTAAGTCATTAAACTCGTCCAAGATACCCGAATCAATTAAGTCGTCCTCTGATTGCGGTCGATAAGTCAATAGTCGTAAACAAAGAAGTCCACCAACAAGTACAATCAAAGTCAGTATAATTTTTGTCTTGGGTCTCATCTGTATCTGGTAGCTTGCGCACAACTTGAATATTTGCGTTCGAGCGGGGCTTCCGAAGCTGGTCCTGTTTGCCCAGCCGAAGTGTTTCGCGTAGGAGAGCCCCGTCTCAATACGTGGATCCAAGATATAAACTTTAGCTTACACGTCAACGCGCTGTTGCAGAAGCATTTTGTTGTGGGCTGGTGTCTACCCAATCATATTCTCCCAGGTCTTATCTCCCTCATAGTCCCAGTACTCTTGTTTTATCTCGAAGTCCTCTTTGTCGTAAGGATTCCATTTGTTGGTATTCATTGTCCAAACAAATGTCTGTACGTCAGCATACGCAGGTTTAAGGTGAACAAAAGCGTTTTTCCAAACAAGCTTTGTCAACAGTACTTCAAACTTCTCCTTCCATTCTTTCCATTCGTATTCGATGGTTTTAAACTGTCCGCTGAAGTGAAACGTTCGTCCCCAATATTCATAAGTCGGTGAGCCTTTTTCAAAATCGGAGTCCTGAGTTATTGCAAACATTTGTCTTGTTAGGGGTGGCCATTTGTCAAATGTAGGAAGTGACTCTATTCCTAAGTCGTTATGTTTTTTGATCTTATGTTGAAGGTCCGTATATACTCCGTATTCAGAAATACATCCGTAAAGAGTGGTTGCAATTCCCATTATTGTCCTTTTAAATTTATCCGTTTGCCCTGTAGACATGCGCCCTACGTTTGTGTTTCTTAAGTGGTGCCTTTTCGAAGCCGCGTCCTGTTTGCCCAGCCGAAGTGTTTCGCGAAGGCGTGTCCCCGGCACCAAACGTTGAACGAAGATAAAACTTTAAATTAACTTGTCACGACACCATTGCAGAAACATGCTGTTGGCGGTAGTTTTTTCACTAATCTCTATTGTGAGTCCTGAATTGTAACTCTTGTAATTCCTTAATTATTTTACTGTCCTTTGCTGTCTCAACTGGTGCATTGTAGTACTTCCAAAAGTCCACGTTAACTGGCTCTGCCTGTCCTTCGACACTTTTGTTAATGTTCATCACTTGACCTCTTGAATAGTCCAGATTGCTTTGCACTACATTGTTAACAAATAGCTCCTTTATAAAGGATTGCTTCAAGATGATTTCACTTGTTGTCTTATTAAACAGATTGTAAGTGTCTTCCTCTTTCTGGTATTTTAAATACATTTTATCCTCAATCTCTTGAAATTCAAACAATATTTTAAAAGATGTTTCTTGTAGTCCATATGGGTCAGGCAGATTAAGATATCTTCGGTAAAATTCTCCATTTACCATTTGTATTTTCAATTCAAGTTTTAAAACTGAAAAGTCATCGCAATCGATGTACATTTCGGTGGATTCACTTGGACTCTTTGTCCCGGATATTTTGTAGGCAGTCTGGTTGTTGTATGTCAAAATGCTGTCGACTACAAACTTCCATCCTTTTACATTAATAGGACCAAACCGATGCTTTATGTAATTATCTTCCATCAGGTCAATGATGGAGTTTTGTCTATCATATTCTCCGTTAACGGGATGTCGCTTATTGAAACTTCTTCGCACTTCAATTATTTGTACGTCTTCATAGCCAGGATTATAGTCCTTGTAATTGAACTTTAAAGCTGCTTCAAGCAATTCTACTGGTTTGTCATTTTCTATTTGAAGGTCACGGAAAAAACCTTCTATTGCAAAAGGTTTCATTGGGTAATTCTCAGGAATTTTTGCAACAGCTTTTTTAACGATTTCTTTTCCAGTTAGTTCCTTTTTTGAAGCTTTTATGGTGACTTCATTAAGCAGAGTAGTGCTTTGTTTCAACTCTATGACATTTTCCTTTTCTGCCATTTGGCTCACCCGCGACTTAAACTGATTATATCCAATCACTGAAATGATTAATGTGTCTTGATTAAACACGGAGGGCACGTGAAATAAAAATCTCCCTTCGTTGTTAGAGGTTGTCCCGATGGATTTGCCTTTTATGTAAATCGAAGCATACGGAATTGGTTCTTTTGACTTGTTGTCAATAAGTTTGCCCGATATTGAAATGAACATTTCTTGAGCAAATGAATTAGTAGTCAGAAGAAGGAGTAACGGAAGAATTCTCATTTTTAGGCAGTCGTTTCTGTCAAAGACGTTCATTTATTTTCTTTGTTACACTTTTTCGGCTTGGCTGAGTCTGGCGAAAATTACCGCCAATGTGAGTATTTGCATTCTAGCGGAGCTTTTGAAACCGCGTCCTGTTTGTCCAGCCGAAGCGTTTCGCGAAGGCGGGTCCCCGACACCGAACGCATTAAAGATACGAAAACGTTGGATTACACGTCAACCCCGCTTGACGCAAAATACATTGTTAGCGGCAGTTTTTCTTCTAGTGATTTGGTTTGAAGTATGCCTTCGGGTCGATGTCCTTTATTACAATCGTTTCTTTATTTTGCTTATATGTAACCCAATTTACTATCCAGTCCGATTCAGTTATCTCAAAATTCGGTTGAGGTCGATAGGAGCCCCATTCTTCAAACACTATTTTTTCACAAATCTGTCCTGAAGAGTCGTATGATAACATCGTTATTGTATATTTATATTCTCCTTGTATAACTTTATTTCGTTTTCGTTTCCATGTATATGAATTCCTTATTTTGCCAGATTCGTAGTACTCAATTCTGTCTTTTTTTGTTTGTCGGGTTTCCAGTATTCCATTTGGGTAAAATGATTTAATCAAAATCAGATTGTCGTTACTGGATTCCTCTTTTTTTATTTTTCCGTTTGCATAATAAGTTGTCGATTTATAGACGGTCAAAAAGTATGACTTGTTGCTGTTATAACTGATTTTTATCCGGTTTGATAGAATGTCAAATTCCTCAATTTTAATTTCGTTCTTTAGAAAAGTTAAACGCCTTTCTGGCGTGCCATTTTCATAAAATGTAACTAAGCTGTCTTTGGGCAGTCCCTTCACAAAATTCCCGCGAATTCTTATTTTTCCATTTGAATAGAAGTCTTCTTTAAATCCATCAATTGGAATTCCACATTCTTTATAAACTCTTTGACCATGACCATGCATGCCATAATACCACAATACAATTTTGGGTTCGTAATACTTGTATTGAAATAATCCAACTTCTTTTAGATGGACAGGCTCTAGTTCTGTGTCTGGTTCCTCGTAAAGATGAATTTGATACTTTCCTGTGTCAGGGAGAATTACAGTTCCGTTTATATTTTGATAAGTTGTGTCAAAGCCTGTTGCCAAGTTTGTAAGATAATAGTACCCTGAGTCGAGTCGTTCAACATCGTCACACTTACTAACTCTGTAAAATTGAAATCTAACGTCTTGTGAATAACTACTTTGAAGTGTCCCCAGTAAAATTACTAATGTTAGATACCTCATTTGTGCAAAAAAATAGCCGCTAACATTTGTGCATAAGTAGTGGCGGGAATTCGAAGCGCGTCACTGTCCCACGAAACCAAACGTAATTTGAAAACTAAACTACAAATTTACACTGAACCCTGCCATTGATTATGCACTTTGTTATGCACTGTGCCGCGCATTCACCTTACTCTTAACCGCACACGTATCAGACTTTTAGTTTGAGCGTTTCCATTTACGGCTCCACTGTCAATGGTCGTAACTGATTACGCGAGCTATCTTCCAATCTCCATTCACGTTTTTCCAAATATGAACAAATTGAAATGTCCCATCTAGCTTTTCTTCCTGTCCCTTCTCCGTATAATAAAAACGATGGCTTCCAATCTGTATAGCGCCAAAATCTTTGATTGGAAAAACTTCAAGGCTACCCTTAACTAATTCCCTTCTGACTTTTGTTTCTCTATTGCACCGTTGCAATATAGAGTTTACATTCTGAGTATAATTTGTAAGTCCGCCCGCGTCATGATAAAATTCAAGATCCTCGGTAAATAATGATTTTGACATATTGACGTCACATGTATTGAAAGCATAAAATAAAACGCTGTCCATGTATGCAATTTTTATAGTCAAGTCTTGTGGTGTTAAATTCTGATTGGCTTGTGCGTTTACTAGGGAAGGATACAGGAATCCAGCCGATACAAAAAATAGTGTTACTATGGAGATAGTTCTTAGTTTCATGGGCTTAGTCAGTTTGTTCGCTCAGGTTGAACAATTGTTGTGCCTTTATTATATCTCCGTCCAAAAGCTTTATTCGGATATTCCTCTATTTAATTTGTTCAAATATGAACATATAGTGTCCACCTGTCAAATGTCCCAATGAGAAGTTGCAACTCCTTTGTCCGAGCGGCATGGTGCATAACTATTGTATTAACGCACCTCATGGCACCTATACACCCTATTCCAGATGTATTATGTGCCATGTATGGCCGTTATTTCTTTCTTATAAATGTCCGCAGTTTATAGCAATAGCGCAACCTGCATTGTCTCATTTTTTGACAAGGCGTGTGGTTTTACTCCAACAAAATCGACTTTTTACTTCTTCTTAGGCACCGGATCATAGCCACTCGTGCCCCAGGGGTGGCATCGCCCAATGCGCATCGTTCCCAGCCAAATGCCTTTCAACACGCCCCACTCCTGAATGGCTTCAATAGTGTATTGTGAACAGGAAGGAGTATGGCGGCAGTGTGCACCTAGGTATGGGGAGATGGCTCCCTGATAAAAACGGATAGGCAATATGAATAACCTCTTCAACATTAATCGATGGTGTATGTCATCTCTCCATTCTTGCCATCCTTCAGCTGCACACCAATGGCCTGCAGGTCATCACGAATCTTGTCGGAGAGGGCGTAGTTGCGATCGGTGCGTGCTTTCTTCCGCAACTCAATCAACACTTGTATCACACCTTCCAGGTGACTGCCACCCGCTTCGGTTTCTTCTTTCAAACCCAGCACCTCTTCCATCATTGCGATGTAGGTAGCTTTGAAATGCGCAAACGCTGTCGCATCCAGTTTGTCCATCGTCAGGTTACCCGATTTGATATCGTTGATCCGCGCCGACATTTCAAACAACACTGCAATCACCTTCGCAGAGTTAAAATCATCGCTCATCGAAGTGTAGCATTCATTGGCCATCCGGTTCAATTCAGCAGTCAGATCAGAAGCAACGGAATGCGCAGGCACCTCTGTCTTTTTGAGGAACGTCAATGCTTGCGCCAGTTTCTTAAATCCCTTCTCAGCAGATTGCATCGCTTCATTGCTGAAGTCCAACGTGCTGGAGTAATGCGATTGCAACATGAAGAAGCGCACCGTCATGGGGCTATAGCCTTTGTCGAGTAATTTATGAGTGCCGGCAAAAAGCTCGCGTGGCAAAAATGAATTGCCCAGCGATTTGCTCATCTTCTGTCCATTCACCGTCAGCATGTTCGAGTGCAGCCAATAATGCACCGGATCTTTTCCGTTGGCGCCCACTGCCTGCGCAATCTCACATTCGTGGTGCGGAAACTTCAGGTCCATACCACCGCCGTGAATGTCGAAGGTTTCACCCAAATATTTGGTGCTCATCACCGTACATTCAATATGCCATCCCGGAAAACCATCGCCCCACGGTGAAGGCCACCGCATAATGTGTGCGGGTGATGCTTTCTTCCACAACGCAAAGTCGATCTTATTGCGCTTCTCATCCTGGCTATCCAGCTTACGGCCGCTCTCCATCAGTTCGTCAATCTTGCGACCCGATAAAATGCCATAGTCGTGCGATTCATTGTATTTCGTTACGTCAAAATACACCGAGCCATTCACTTCGTATGCGAGACCTTTTTCAATCAGTCGTTTAGTGATTTCAATTTGTTCAACAATATGGGCTGTGGCCGTCGGCTCAATGTTGGGAGGCAACATGTTGAACTGGCGCAGCACCTCATGAAATCCTTCCGTGTAGTGCTTCACTATTTCCATCGGCTCCAATTGCTCCAACCGGGCCTTCTTGGCAATTTTGTCTTCGCCTTCGTCGGCATCATTTTCCAAATGGCCCACATCGGTAATGTTGCGCACATAACGCACTTTATAACCCAGATGTCGAAAGTAACGGCTGATGATATCGAAGGTGAGAAACGTGCGCACGTTGCCCAGGTGCACATCATTGTAAACGGTAGGTCCGCATACATACATGCCCACGTGGCCGGGGTCGATCGGTTGAAAAAGCTCTTTCTTTCCGGAAAGTGAATTGGTCAGCGAAATGGGAAACTGCTCGTATAACTTCATGCGTAAAATAATCTGGGGCGAAACTACTTAAAATTTAACCAAGGTTAAACCCTGACAATCCGAAGGATTCGTCAATAAATTAACTAACTCTTTAATTCCTAATGCATAATTTGGGTTAAAGTTTTATGGCAGGTTTGGATACCGTTTAAATCCTAAACAAAGTGTTAAACCGAGTAGGCGTCACGACTCCTCGAAGGTGTCAGACCCCTTAACCAGATAGGCGTCAAGACACCTCGAAGGTGTCAGACGCCTGAGCCCCCCAAGAAGATGTTAAACCGAGTAAGCGTCAAGACACCTCAAAGGTGTCAGACGCCTTTCAAAATAAATCAATGGCCTAACTACAAGATTTGATTCGAACCGTATCTTTGCCCGGTCAAAAGGACACGCTTTTGTCAATTAAATCTCAACCATGCCCATCATTGCACCCTCTATACTCGCAGCCGATTTTGCCAACTTGGAACGGGAAGTAAAAATGCTCAACCAAAGTGAAGCCGATTGGATTCACGTGGACATAATGGATGGTGTATTTGTGCCCAACATTTCGTTTGGAATTCCGGTGACGGAAGCCATTAACAAGCACGCCACTAAGCCGTTGGATGTGCACCTGATGATCGTACAACCGGAGAAATATGTAGACGCTTTCTTCAAAGCAGGAGCGAAGGTGATCAGCGTTCACATCGAAGCGTGCCCACATTTGCACCGCAACATCCAACAGATCAAAGCGCTGGGAATTCAGGCAGGCGTAGCCGTAAACCCACATACCCCTGTCAGCCATCTGGCGGACATCATTGCCGATATCGATCTGGTGTGTTTGATGTCGGTAAACCCTGGTTTTGGGGGCCAGAAGTTCATTGAGAATACGTATTCTAAGGTAAAGGAAATCAAGGCGTTAATAGAGGCCAAAGGTTCTAAAGCGCTCATTGAAATTGATGGGGGCGTCAACACCCACAATGCACCCTTGTTGCTCAAAGCCGGTGCCGATGTGTTGGTGGCCGGTAACTTTGTTTTTTCCAGTGCCAACCCCATCGACACGATTCAACGTTTAAAAGCGTTGTAGTCTTTGGCCTGATTTTCGCGTGTAGAGAAGGTAAACCCGTATTGATGTATGCATTTCCGATGGATTCAAGTTTCGTTGATGGTGTTAGTGATAGCAGGCTGCGCGCGCACCGTGGCAAGGGTAGAACCCGGTCAGCAAATCGATTTAAGTGGACGATGGAACGACAGCGACTCGCGCCTGATCGCCAACAAGATGATTACCGATTTGCTCGGCAGCGAAAAGTTTAAAGAATATACCAAAACGCTGGGTAAGAAACCGGCGATAATCGTAGGGCTCATCAAGAACAAAACCAGCGAGCACATCGATGCTTCCAACTACATCAAGAAAATGGAGTTGGCCATCTTCAACTCGGGCTTGGCCGACCTGGTGGAGAGCGATACTTTTCGCGATAAGATACGTGAGGAGCGTGCCCAGCAGCAGGACTTTGCCAGCCCCGAAACAGTTTCGCAATGGGGCAAAGAAACCGGAGCCAATCTCATGCTGTTTGGCGAAATGACTTCCGAAACCGATGTGTACAACAAGAAGCGGGTAGTCAATTATGTTACCACACTCTTCCTCACCGATATGGAGACCAACAAACGCATTTGGTACGGACAAGAGGAGATCAAAAAGTACATTCGGAATTAAGCGTAGCGTGTAATCGTTATGACTTGCACCCGCTTTCATTTTCAATCATCTCATATTCGGAAACTGGTGTGCCGAAGAGCGGCCATTCTCGTGCTGATAGTCACCGTCAGTTCGTGTGCCACCTATTACCAAGCCAACTACCAATTCAACCGCGATTTTGAAAACGGCAATCTGAAAGGAGCACTCGCCACGCTCAAATCAACCAACCGCGATACGGGGCGCGATCGCTTTCTGCATTTTGTCAACAAAGGACTGGTGCTCTCCATGCTAGGGGAATACGAAGAAAGCAACGCCTACTTTGAACAGGCTTATCTCTTCTGGGAAGATTTTAAAATTGACTACTTCAGCGAAGGGGCTTCGTACTTAATCAACCCTACCATCACCGTTTACCGAGGCGAAGATCATGAACACCTGATGCTGCTTTACTACAAGGCACTCAACTACTTAAAGATGCAGAAAACGGAAGAGGCATTGGTGGAATGCAGACGATTGAACATTCGGCTCCAGCAATTGAGCGACCGCTATTCCTCGGGCAATTATTACAAACACGATGCCTTCATTCAGAATCTGATGGGTATCATTTACGATGCGGATAAAGATTACAACAACGCATTCATTGCCTACAAAAATTCATGGGAATCGTATCGCAATGAATACCAATCCATGTTTCAATTCTCAGCACCTAAACAACTAAAACTTGATATTCTGCGCACGGCGTGGCTAAGCGGCATGCAAAGTGATTTTGAAAAATTCAAAGAAGAATTTGCCATGCCCGATTATCAATATGTGCCCGCAGAAGGAGGGGAGTTGATTTTCTTCTGGCACACAGGCCTGGCGCCCTACAAAGCAGAGTGGGGCGTTAATTTTGTGATCGACCATGCAAGCGATTACTTTATATTCCGAAACCGCGAGTTGAACCTGACATTTCAATTTCCAAAATCAGGTTACTCAAAAGACGAAACAGATGCACTCACCCGATTAGAGTTCTTTCATGTAGCGTTTCCGCGATATGTGGAGCGATCATTGTATTTCCACGAAGGCACACTGTCTGTCAATGGTCAGTCGTACCCATTGGAGTTAACCGAAGATGTGAATAAGATTGCTTTCAAAGTATTGGAAGAGCGCATGGGCTTTGAGATGGGCAAAGCTCTGATTCGATTGGCAATCAAAAAGGCATCTGAGCATACGATGAAGAAAGACGATAAACGCTGGGGCGCTTTGCTAGGCATCGTGAACACGTTAACCGAAAAAGCCGACACCCGCAATTGGCAAACATTGCCGCACAGCATTTATTATGCGCGGGTGCCATTGCCCGAAGGCCAGTCCACGGTCACTCTTCAGTTAGAAGGAGTAAGCCGTCAGCGCGATGAACGAACGTTTACTTACCAGTTGAAAAAGGGACAAGTACTTTACCACACCTTCAGCTCGTTAGAGACCACATTTGGAAACAATAGAAACTAATTTGTTCTAATTCTTATCTTTAAGCTTCGAAAAAGCCGAATTCTGAAATCGACACCTCAAATAGCGCTCTTTGTTGTTCTTCTCATGCTGGCTCTGCCAGTGGTTTTGTGCGCACAGGATAAAGGAAACACCGCGATACCATTAGATCACTTTTATGCGAAGCGCGAATCCGTGGGTGCTTTTCGTAAGATACTGACCCGCATCACCTTTGGAGCGAATCTGGGCTATGGCAATTCATACCTGAGTCATGACCTGACAGGCTTAGGACTCTATCAACTGCCCAACTTAAACCCTCAAATATTCGTGGTCGATTCGTTGACTCGGTATAGCAATTGGGTAAACGATCCTTCCATCGACAATTCGCTCCCGTCCAACACCGCTTTCTATTCCAATCCCGGCAAGGCCAACGTGAGCTTTAAGGGAAATGCTCTCAACATTCCACTCAATTTGTTTGTGTTCTACGAGTTCAAACGCTACCGCATAGGTGCCGGCTATGCATACGAAATGATGAGCATCGGCACGCTGAATCCCACCGCTTTAACCGATAAGATCAACAGCATTCAATTACCCAACTCATCCGGATTTGTGCGTAAGTACTATTTGCTCCTGGGCGCATCGTTTTACCGTACCGGCGACTACCTTTTTACCGGAGACCTGCATGTAGGTGACTTTAAACCAACCGGCAACTTCAGTTCGACGGTAACCGGTGGAATGTATTTTAATCTCGGGATAACGGCAGAGCGTGAGTTTTCTGAGTACTTCAAAGTTTTTGTGCGACCATCTTACGATTTTAAAAGTTATACGGTGCCGTTGCCGGGCAGTAGCAAGTCCATTGAAAACAGCATGAATGCCTTTTACTTCAGCGTGGGTGTCACCTACCGCATTCCGGAGTTGCCCCGTTGTTTCCTGGATGATTGCCACGTGCAAATCAACCATGCACACGGCAACAAAGAGTACCGCAGCCGGCGACATCCGTTCTACAAAAAGCAAAATCCGGGCTATGGCGAGAACGACAAAACCCTCATCAAGTACAGAGGTAAAAACAAGAAGAAGTTAAACCCTTATTAACTTTATTTCTTTCGGTTTTTCTGCCTTTTTACGCTTCCTATTTAAGGCATTTTGAACTACATTGCGTGCTTATTAAAACCTACTACGAACCGTGGCCGAAGAAAGTACGAACCTACCTGAAAGACAGAGTATTATTCCGATAAATATTGAAGATGAAATGCGCGGTGCCTACATCGATTATTCGATGTCGGTAATCGTATCCCGCGCTTTACCCGATGTACGCGATGGTCTAAAGCCTGTACACAGACGCGTTCTTTACGGAATGCTCGAATTGGGTGTTAATTACAACAAGCCCTTTAAGAAATCAGCCCGTATTGTCGGTGATGTAATGGGTAAGTATCACCCACATGGTGACTCATCCATTTACGATACCATGGTGCGGATGGCACAGGAATGGTCCATGCGCTACATGCTGGTGGACGGACAAGGAAACTTTGGATCGGTAGACGGAGACCCTCCGGCTGCCATGCGTTACACGGAAGCTCGCTTACGCAGAATTGCGGAAGAGCTATTGGCCGATATCAACAAGGATACAGTAGACTTCCAACCAACCTATGACGACCAGAACACGGAACCAACCGTATTACCGGCTAAGGTTCCGAACTTGCTCGTCAATGGTTCTTCCGGTATTGCCGTAGGCATGGCCACCAACATGGCTCCGCACAACCTGTCAGAGGTAGTGGACGGCATCATTGCCTACATCGACAATCGAGAAATAACAATACCGGAGCTTATGAAATTTGTTCTGGCCCCTGACTTTCCAACCGGTGGAATAATCTATGGATACCAGGGCGTGCAAGAAGCGTATCTCACCGGTCGCGGTCGAATCGTGATTCGTGCGAAAGCCGAAATTGTGACCAATGCCAATGGTAAAGATCAGATTATTGCCACTGAAATTCCCTACCAGGTCAACAAGGCACAAATGATCGAACGCACCGCCGCTATGATCAACGAAAAGAAAATTGAAGGCATCAGCGATATGCGCGATGAATCAGACCGCGAAGGATTCCGCGTGGTGTACGACCTGAAGAAGGATGCCATACCCAATATCGTGTTAAACAATCTCTTCAAGTACACGCAGTTACAATCGTCTTTTGGTGTGAATAACGTGGCGCTGGTCAAAGGCCGGCCACAGACGTTGAACCTGAAAGATCTGATCATACATTTTGTGGAACACCGTCACGAGGTAGTCGTCCGCAGAACCAAATTTGAATTAGACGAAGCCGAAAAGCGGGCACATATCTTAGAAGGATACCTGATTGCACTTGATCACCTCGATGAGGTAATCGCGTTGATTCGGAATTCACAAGATCCGGATATAGCCAAGGCCGGTCTGATGGAGCGCTTCGGTTTATCAGAAATACAATCAAAGGCAATTCTCGAGATGCGCTTGCAGCGCCTTACCGGTCTGGAGCGCGAGAAGATCCAAAACGAATATGCAGAGGTGAAAGCCCTGATCGAGCGCCTGAAAGAGATCTTGAACAGCGAACCCATTCGAATGGGCATCATCAAGACAGAACTCACTGAAATTAAAGAGCGCTACGGAGATGCACGCCGCACCCAGGTGGTTCACAGCGAAGAAGACATTACTGTGGAAGACATGATCCCGAATGAAGAGATGGTGATCACCATTTCCAATCAGGGCTATGTCAAGCGTACCTCTTTATCAGAATACCGCACGCAGGGCAGGGGTGGTGTTGGTTCGAAAGCAGTTACGACCAAAGACGATGACTTTACGGAACATCTTTTCGTTGCCCAGGCACACAATTACCTGCTCATCTTTACCGCTTTAGGTCAGGTGTACTGGAAAAAGGTGTACGAAATTCCGGAAGGCACCAAAACCTCCAAAGGGAGAGCCATTCAAAACCTGCTGAACATACAGCCAGGTGACAGTGTACGTGCCGTACTTAACGTGAAAAGTATTGAAGATCAGGAGTATATCAACAACACATTTGTGATCTTGTGTACCGAGAAAGGCACCATCAAGAAAACTTCGATGGAAGCCTACTCACGTCCGCGGGCGAATGGTATCACCGCTATTACCATCAACGATGGCGATCGCTTGCTCAACGCGGCTCTCACGAACGGCAAGAACCACATCATTATTGCCAAGAGCGAAGGCAAGGCCGTACACTTTGACGAAGGAGATGTTCGCCCGATGGGCCGAACTGCATCTGGTGTGCGCGGAGTAACACTTGAATCAGAAGAAGATAAAGTGGTTGGCATGGTTTGCATATCACGCGAAGATGCCAATTTGTTAGTTGTTTCTGAGAAAGGCTACGGTAAGCGCAGTGATATTTCAGACTACCGCATTACACGCCGGGGTGGCATTGGGGTGAAAACCATTAACGTCACCGAAAAAACTGGCAAGCTTGTTGCGATAAAGGAGGTAGTAGACAAAGATGATTTGATGATTATCAACAAGTCGGGAATCAGTATTCGCATTAAAGTGGAAGAGCTTCGTGTGATGGGTCGCGCCACACAAGGAGTTCGCCTCATTAAGTTAAATGATGACGATGCCATTTCATCCGTTGAAAAAATTCAGCAGATTGAAATTGATGACGACGCAGCTGATTCAACCGGCGATACACCAACAACTGAGCCAGATACACCGTCAGAACCGGAAACAGAACCAACGAACTAACCCAAATTTAAACTATAAATCAAAGTACAATGAAAAAGACAGCGATAGCGCTATTACTCCTTTTCCCAATGGCCGTCATGGCCCAAAAGGAAATAAAACCTGGTATCGGCAAAGCCGAGCGGGCACTAAAGGCCGGAAAACTAGATGAGGCGAAAGCCATTATTGATGTGACGGTAACAAGCCCTGATGTGATGGTCGATAAAAAAGGAAGCCCTTCTAAAAATGCTGCGAAAGCATGGTATCTGAAAGGTTTGATCTATGCATCCATTGACACCACCAAAGAAGAAAAGTGGAAATCATTGGAAGCAGAACCGTTTGAGGTTGCTAAAGAAGCCTTCTCGAAAAGCAAGGAGCTTGATGCAACAACTGAAAGCTACTTTACAGATCAGAATGCCGCGCCCATGACGAACAAGTCTTTGGAATCCAAATTAGCACAGTCCTACCTAAACGTAAGTTTGAAAGCGTATCAGGAAGATAAGGATTACAAAAAAGCATTCAAATACATGGAACGCGTTGTGTTCCTGATCCCCACCGATACATCGATGTTGATGAATGCCGGTGTTTACTTCGCACCTTCTGCGGAAGAGTACGACAAATCCATCGATTACATCAGACGCTACCATGAAAAAGGCGGACGCAATCAGGATGCATACATTCAGTTGTACAGCATTTACAGAGACAAGAAAAAAGACAACGAAAAGGCTCTTGAAACAGCCAAGACGATGATCGCCAAGTTCCCAAACAATGCGGAATTTCAACGTTATGAACTTGACATCTACATTAAAATGGGTCGATTACCGGAAGCGAAAGCCATCATGGAAAAAAACGCGTTGGCTAACCCGACAGATGTAGAATCAAGATTTTATTTGGGTGTAATCAGTAATGAAATGAAGAACCCGGAAGAAGCGAAGAAGTGGTTCAATGAAGCTATCAAAGTAGATCCCAATCACTATGATTCATATGCTTCGTTAGCTGACATTAGCTACAAAGAAGTGAGAGCCATTCGCGAAGAACGAAATGAGATCGGAACAGCCAAGGAAGCGGACATAAAGAAAAGACAAGAACTTTTCTTAAAGATCGAATCGAAGTTGAAAGACTCAGTTCCTTACTGGGAGAAATGTGAATCCTTGAAGCCGAACGAAGAAAGTGTATTGTACGGCTTGCTTTCGGTGTATGGAGACTTAGCCAATTACGATGAAGCCACCTACAATCCGAAATTGGATAAGTTGAAAAAGAAAATGAAGTCGTTGAAGCTGGAAGTAGATTAACCCTCGTCCAACGCTTTTACGATTGAAAAACCAAGGTTAAAAGCCTTGGTTTTTCATTTTAGGATGGATTCGAGGAAGAATTTAACCATTCATCAATTAGAAGGGTTGATTTTCAACCTTGCCAAGCCGATCACGTTTAGTTTTTCCGAGTAGAATATTCTTTCACTTTAAACAAAACATATGCAGATGAAAACTACATGGATTACTTCGTTGAAGACCTTGGCAATAATACTCTTTGTGCACAGCATAGCCACTGCTCAGTTCCTTCAACTTCCGGACGGTGGCGTAAACATAAAAGGATTGACAGGCACACGTATTGGTGTAACGGATATTGAAATCAACTGGAATGCTCCGGGTGTAAAAGGTAGAGAAGGAAATATCTGGGGAACGCCTGTGGCACATTATGGTTTTACCGTTTTAGGATATGGTTCAAATGGCGAATCTCCGTGGCGGGCAGGTGCCAATGAAAATACGACGATATCATTTTCCACCGATGTGTTGATCAATGGCAAAAAACTAAGTGCCGGAAAATATGGATTCTTTATCGCATTGTATCAGGATACCAGTACACTCATCTTCAGCAAAGTAACTACTGCCTGGGGAAGCTATTTCTACAAGCCTTCGAATGACGTTTTGCGCGTGGGAACGATGCAGCAAAAAGATCAAAAGCAAAGTGTGGAGCGTTTAAATTATACATTCTCCAATCAAACTGATCGTTCAGTTGAGATTGCATTGGAGTGGGAACGTTGGAGAATTCCATTTAAAGTAGAAGTAGATGTAATTGCCACCACTTTGGCGTCGATTCGCTCACAATTAAGCGGCGCCATGGGATTTGATCCGCCAAGTTTACAAGCTGCCGCTGGATGGTGCCTGAACAACAATGTGAATTTTGAAGAAGCCTATCATTGGATAAATGTAGCTGTAGACCCTACCTTGGGTGGTGTCAATACATTTGCTGCTCTTTCTACGAAAGCTGGTTTACTGAACAAACTCAACCGAAAGGCAGAGGCAGATCAGGCGATGGCACTTGCACTGGACAATGCGTCGGCATTGGAAATGCATGGCTACGGTAGGCAATTGCTCTCCGAAAAGAAGGTAAAAGAAGCCATGGTCATCTTTGAACGAAACTATAAAAAGCACAAAGGTGCATGGCCCACCAATGGAGGATTGATGCGTGGCTATTCCGCCTTGGGCGACTACAAGAAAGCATTGGAGTATGCTAAACTGGCCCTGGCGCAGGCACCCAATGATTTGAACAAAAAAGCGCTTGAGCAGGCCGTTAAAACACTGGAATCAGGTAAACCTTTATAATGCAAGAATGCTTCGTACGAAGTCGAAAAAGCCGCTCCAGGATTAATGGGGCGGCTTTTTTTATACAAAAGTGTGTGCTAACATGCTCATTATCAAATCACAAGAACACACTACGAAACGTACCCTCACTGTATTTAAAATTCTGCTAAATTTGCCCACCTGTTAATAACCAAAGGGCACTAGAATGAATCTACTGGATTTTGAAAAGCCCATCGCTGAGTTGGAAAGTAAGTTGGCTGACATGAAACAGCTCTCCGATGATAGCGATGAAAATGTGACAAAGGCCATTCAGGCACTGGATAAGAAAATCACTGAATTGAAAAAAGAGACTTTTGAAAACCTCACAGGCTGGCAGCGTGTGCAGTTGTCTCGTCACCCCGATCGACCCTATACACTCGATTACATCTACGAGATCACATCTGATTTTATTGAATTGCATGGCGACCGCACCGTAGGTGATGATAAAGCCATGATTGGAGGTCTAGGTGCCATTGAAGGGCAAACCTTCATGTTCATCGGACAGCAAAAAGGCCGCAATACGAAGCAACGTCAGATGCGCAACTTCGGCATGGCCAATCCCGAGGGCTACCGCAAGGCATTGCGTCTGATGAAAATGGCCGAGAAATTCAACAAGCCAATTGTTACCTTCATCGATACACCCGGCGCGTTTCCAGGCTTGGAAGCCGAAGAGCGAGGACAAGGCGAAGCCATTGCACGCAACCTGAAAGAGATGTTTATGCTTAAGGTGCCCGTGATTTGCATCATTATTGGCGAAGGAGCTTCCGGTGGTGCCTTGGGCATTGCCATTGGCGACCGCGTGTTGATGCTCGAGAATACATGGTACTCGGTAATTTCACCTGAATCCTGTTCTTCCATTTTGTGGCGCAGCTGGGACTACAAAGAACAAGCAGCAGAAGTATTGAAGTTGACTTCCAACGATATGCTGAAAAACAAGCTCATCGATGGTGTAGTGAAAGAACCACTGGGTGGCGCACACACCGATTTGAAAGCCATGAGCACAGAACTGAAGAAGGTGATTCTGACCCACTTCAACGAGTTGAACAAACTATCGCCGCAGGAACGAATCAATCAGCGAATTGAAAAATTCTCTGCGATGGGTGTAGTAAAAGAATAACCGTCAACGAAAAGAAATGGAAACCGCTTTCGAGCGGTTTTTTTATTGGTAACAAAAAGAAATCATGCAACTACACGTAATTGACACCGGCTATTTTAAACTGGATGGAGGCGCGATGTTTGGCGTGGTGCCCAAATCCATTTGGAAAAAAACCAATCCTTCCGACGAAAATAATCTCTGCTCGTGGGCCATGCGCTGCCTGTTGATTGAAGATGGCAATCGTCTGATTTTGATTGATAACGGCATTGGTACTAAGCAGGATGAAAAGTTTTTAAGCCATTATGATTTGCATGGCGATGGAGAATTGATTTCGTCCATTCGTAAGGCAGGCTTTAGCGAAAGCGATATCACCGATATGTTTCTCACACACCTACATTTCGATCATTGTGGGGGTGGTATACAACGTGTGGGCGATCAATTGAAGCTTACTTTTCCCAACGCCACCTACTGGAGCAATGAAGCACACTGGAAGTGGGCTACACAACCTAATGCCCGTGAGAAAGCCAGTTTTCTGAAAGAGAATATTTTGCCCATTCAAGAAAGTGGTCATTTGAAATTTGTCAATCCGGCATCGGCTTCACCATTTTCACAAACGGATATTTTTATCGCTTCCGGTCATACAGATCAAATGATGATTCCTAAAATCAAATACAAAGACAAAACCATCTGCTTTATGGCTGATTTGGTGCCTTCCGCATCGCACATTCCATTGCCCTATGTGATGGGATACGATACGAGGCCGCTGTTGACCATGGAAGAGAAAGCTTTGTTCTTAGAAGAGGCCGCGACCCACAACTACATTTTGTTTTTGGAGCACGATCCCTTTCATGAATGCTGCACCGTAAAACACACAGAGAAGGGCGTGCGGTTAGATCGTACCTTTTCTTTGCAAGAAATTTTATAACACAACAACAATTAACGGATCAGAGAGATGAAGATAGGATTAGCATTATCAGGCGGAGGCGCACGTGGTGTAGCACACATTGGCGTGTTGAAGGCACTCGAAGAAATGAATGTGCGCTTTGATGTAGTGTCGGGTACCAGTGCCGGTTCTATTGTAGGTGCGTTGTATGCCTATGGGTACCGGCCCGATGAAATCTTTTCGATTATCAAATCGCTCAGTATTTTTAAATCGGTACGCCCGGCCTGGACGTGGGCCGGATTGTTGCGCATGGACGGCTTGCAGGAATTGCTATTGAAACACATGCCCGAAAACCGGTTTGAGAAACTGAAGTTGCCGCTGACCGTAGCGGCCACCGAAATTCGCAAAGGAAGAATTGAATACTTTGATGAGGGCGAATTGGTTCCCGCCATTCTTAGCTCTTGCAGCATTCCGGCGGTGTTCAACCCCATGTCGTTCAATGGAGGTTTGTATGTGGATGGCGGCTTGTTCGATAACTTGCCGGTGCGTGCGATCAGAGATAAATGCGATAAGGTAGTGGGGCTGCATTGTAATCAGATCAGCCCGGATTTTGACCCGAACAGTTTGCGCACCGTTATTGAACGCAGCTTGCTGATGGCGATCAATGCCAACACCGTTATCAGCAAAGGATTATGCGATGTGTTTATCGAGCCGCCCCAACTGTCGAAGTACGGAAGCTTTGATATTGGCAAAGCGCAGGAGATTTTTGACATCGCCTATCAGTTTACCAAAAACAACTTTGAACCTCACCATTTTTGGGTAGGTCAATCCGAGTAAGTCAACCGTTTGAAATACTTTGTAACTGACCTATCTTTGAATATGATCTCCTTTCAAGAACAGATATTGCAGGGTATCCCTGACCAATTGCCGGAGCCAAAACCATTGGATCAGTCGGTCAGTCACGCACCCAAACGCAAAGATATTTTATCGGTAGAAGAAAAACGATTGGCACTGCACAACGCCCTTCGCTATTTTCATCCGCGTCACCATGAAGTGTTGGCGCCGGAATTTTATCAGGAGTTACAAACCGTCGGACGCATTTACACGTATCGCTTTCGTCCGGACTATGAAATGAAAGCGAGACCCATTCATGATTATCCGCATCAATCATTGCAGGCTGCCGCCATTCAATTGATGATTCAGAATAACCTCGATCCTGCCGTGGCACAGCATCCCCACGAGTTGATTACCTATGGTGGGAATGGTGCTGTATTTCAAAATTGGGCACAGTATTTATTGACGATGAAGTACCTCGCGACGATGAACGATCGCCAAACTTTGCACATGTATTCCGGCCACCCGATGGGATTGTTTCCCTCTTCGGAAGAAGCACCGCGTGTGGTAGTCACCAACGGCATGATGATTCCGAATTATTCCAAACCGGATGATTGGGAGAAGTTCAATGCGTTAGGCGTAACGCAATACGGACAGATGACAGCCGGCAGTTACATGTACATCGGGCCGCAAGGCATTGTGCACGGCACCAACATCACGATTCTCAACGCAGGTCGCAAGATTTCGAAAAATGGGGAAGGACTTGCCGGAAAATTATTTGTTACATCGGGTTTAGGCGGCATGAGTGGTGCCCAACCGAAGGCAGGTAACATTGCCGGATGCATTACAGTAATAGCTGAAGTGAATGAAAAGGCAACGCTCAAACGCCACTCACAAGGTTGGGTAGATGAAGTGCTTTATGATTTGAATGACTTGGTGAAACGAATCCATTCCGCGAAAGCGAAAAAAGAAGTGGTATCGATTGCTTATCAGGGCAACATTGTAGACGTGTGGGAAAAACTGGCAGCAGAAAATATCTATGTGGACTTAGGTTCAGACCAAACTTCGCTGCACAATCCGTGGGCCGGTGGCTACTATCCCGTGGGATTGCGTTTTGAAGAATCGAATCGGATGATGGCCGAAGATCCTACTGCATTCAAGCAACATGTACAGCAATCATTAAAGCGACACGCCCATGCCATCAATATCCATGCGGCACGAGGCACTTATTTCTTTGATTATGGAAATGCCTTTTTATTGGAAGCATCGCGGGCGGGAGCAGAGGTGATGGCTGTTGATGGAATAAATTTTAAATATCCATCGTATGTGCAAGACATCATGGGCCCCATGTGTTTTGATTATGGCTTTGGTCCCTTCCGGTGGGTGTGTGCATCGGGCCATCCGAATGATTTGGATTTCACGGACCAATTGGCTGCTGATGTGCTCACCGAAATTTTACATACCGCTCCCAGAGAGATTACATCACAGTTAGAAGACAACATTCATTGGATCAAATCCGCGAAAGCGAATAAACTAGTGGTAGGATCGCAGGCGCGCATTTTGTATGCCGATGCTGAAGGAAGAGCCAAGTTGGCGTTAGCATTTAACAAAGCTATTCGAGAAGGAAAAATAGGACCGATTGTTTTAGGTCGCGATCATCACGATGTATCGGGAACTGATAGTCCGTATCGTGAGACTTCTAATATCTATGACGGGTCGCGTTTTACCGCCGACATGGCCATTCACAATGTGATTGGCGATTCATTCCGCGGAGCCACGTGGGTATCGATACACAACGGCGGTGGCGTAGGATGGGGCGAAGTAGTGAACGGAGGTTTTGGTATGCTGCTGGATGGGAGTGAAGAGGCAGATCGCAAATTAAAAAACATGCTTCATTTTGATGTGAACAACGGTATTGCACGCAGAGCATGGGCACGAAATAGCGGAGCAATCAGCGCTATTCAACGCGAAGTGGAACGCACGCCACAATTGCACGTGACCATTCCGTATGCTGCCGATACAGCATTGATTAACCAACTTATTTAGCCATGCTCAGACTTTTCTACGCGTTTGTTTTTAAAGCCATGGGGTGGAAAGTGGAAGGTGCTTTTCCTACCGACATCAAAAAATACATTGTGGCTGTTGCGCCGCATACCAGCAACTGGGATTTCATCATTGGTGTATTGGCACGCAGTGTGTTGAACGTACAAAAGGCCAAGTTTTTGGGGAAGGATAGTTTATTCAAACCACCCTTTGGCTGGCTGTTTCGTGCCTTTGGCGGCTATCCGGTAAACCGGTCTAAGAATAATGACCAGGTGCAGCAAGTGGCTACTATTTTTGATCAGCATGAAGAATTTATTTTAGGACTGGCGCCGGAAGGCACCCGAAAGAAAGTAGCGAAGTTGCGAACGGGATTTTATTATATCGCCAAAAAGGCACAAGTGCCCATTGTACCTTGTGGTTTTGATTTTGCACGTAAAACGGTGGTGGTAGGTAATCCATTTTATCCAACCGATCATTTTGAGAATGATATGGAACAATTATTGCAGTTTTACCGAAGGATAACCGGAAAAAACCCAGAAATGGGGATTTCGTAAGTTGTGTGATTTATAATTTCTTAATTTTGAACCTTAATTAAACAATCAAAAAATGAAAAAAGGAGCAATTACAGTTCTGTTTGTGTTGGTGGGCCTTTCGGCATTTTCACAAGCTCAGGTGGCCATTGGAATTAAAGGCGGATTGAATTTCGCCAATCTGGATGTAAGTAGTGTAGGAGCGGCCTATAGTAGTCGCACCGGTTATCATGGAGGAGCATTTGTTTTAGTTAAGTTAGGAAAGATCGGAATTCAACCCGAGATTCTTTTTTCGAAACAAGGGTCATCAGTTTCCATAAATGGAGTTGATCTTAAATCGAGTTACGATTATGTAAATATTCCAGTAATTTTCAAGTTGTATACCGTAGCGGGAATAAACTTACAAGTAGGTCCTCAAATTGGGTTTCTGGCTGGTGGTGATCAAGAAGCTTTTATTAATCAAGTGAAAACCTCTGTTAACGTTAAGGACTACATCAAATCAAATGACTTTAGTTTGGCATTAGGATTAGGATGGGATTTGCCTTTCGGATTAACTGTGGATGGCAGATACAACTTAGGACTTTCTAATAACAATAACACAACTTCTCAAGGTGACGTAAAAAACCAGGTGATTCAAATTTCAGTTGGTTACAAACTGTTTAAATTCGGAAAGTAATTTTTGATTTTCCCATAAAAAGCCGGTCACTCGATCGGCTTTTTCTTTTACTTCTGTTTCGACATCATGTTATCGTACGAAGCCACGCTCGAATTTTTGTATGCCAACTTACCCATGTTTCAACGCGTGGGTGCTGTGGCCTATAAAGCCGATTTGACTAACACATGGGCTTTGTGCGAAGCGTTGGGCAATCCGCAACATCAATTTAAAAGTGTACATGTGGCAGGCACCAACGGCAAGGGAAGTAGCTCACACATGCTGGCAGCCATTTTGCAAACTGCAGGCTACAAAACCGGTTTGTACACATCGCCTCACTTAAAAGAATTTACCGAGCGCATCCGCATTAACGGACGCGAAGTGAGCAAAGACTTTGTGGTTGATTTTGTGGAACGAATTCGTCCGGCAATCGAGCGTATTCAACCTTCGTTCTTCGAGATTACCGTGGCGATGGCATTTGATTATTTCGCAAAACAAAAAGTGGATATTGCCATCATAGAAGTAGGTTTAGGCGGACGACTGGATTCTACCAATGTGATTACTCCATTAGTTTCACTGATCACCAATATCAGTTGGGATCATAAAGAATTACTGGGCGACACACTTCCCAAAATTGCCAGCGAGAAAGCGGGAATCATTAAACCTCAGGTGCCCGTCATAATCAGTGAGTTGCAAGCTGAATTAACATCTGTGTTCACCGATAAAGCGCAGTCCGAAAAAAGCGTGCTGACATTTGCTACCGATGTGTATTCTGTCACACCACAATCGGAAGGCACTTTTAAAATACAGCATCGGAATGAAGGCTGGCAGAGAGAGTTGTCGTTGGATTTGAAGGGAAGCTACCAGCGAAAAAATATAGCGGGTGTACTTGCCACAATTGATCAGTTAATCAAAAATGGATTTGCTATTTCATTCGCTCAAATTCAACAGGCACTACAAAACACGTCCGCGTTAACCGGCTTGAAAGGGCGCTGGCAAAAGTTGAGCGAGCATCCACTTATCATCTGCGACACGGGGCATAACGAAGGAGGGATTCGGGAAGTGGTGCAGCAAATCCGGCAACAAACCTACAACCGCTTATGGATTGTGCTGGGGTGTGTGAAAGACAAAGACATTCAGTCGGTTCTTTCACTTCTACCAAAAGAGGCATACTTCTTTTTTTGTCAGGCTAAAATTCCACGTGCACTGGATGCACATGAGCTAATGCTACAAGGCAATATCCTCGGATTGAAGGGGGAGGTGGTTTCAGATGTAAACGAAGCCATTCGCACAGCGAAAGAGAGAAGCAGCAAAGATGATTTTATATTTATTGGCGGCAGCACCTTTGTGGTAGCTGAGATTGAAGAATTATAGTAATCTGATGATGCTTTCGATGGCGTCAGATTCTTGCTTAATGAACAGGAAATGAAAAGTAAACTGAAACGATTTGAAATTATTGCCAATCGCGAAAACGTGATTGAACCAGGCAAGCCGCTATTCAATTCTATCAAAGGAAAATGGAGCAGCGACTATTTTAAGAATGATCAACCCATTACCATTGAGCTGGCGTGCGGCAGAGGAGAGTATTCGGTGAACTTGGCGCGTCAGTTTCCGGGTCGCAATTATATTGGAGTAGACAAGAAGGGCGATCGCCTGTGGAAAGGAAGTACGTGGGCCGTAGAAGATGGTCTTACCAACGTTGCATTCTTACGCACCGGCATATTATTTATTGAAAGTTTTTTTGAACCCGGCGAGGTAGATGAAGTGTGGCTTACTTTTCCTGACCCGCTTCCACGCAAGCGCGATGCCAAGCGCAGATTGTCCAGCAGCCGCTATATCGACATGTACAAAAAGATATTGAAGCCCGGTGGTTTCTTCCGATTCAAAACCGACAACACCGATTTATTCAACTTTACTTTAGAGGAACTTCGGTATCGTAATGATTTGGTAGATTTCGAGTTTACCCATGATTTGTACCAATCTCCCTTGCGCCCAGAGTGCTACGACATCAAAACCAAATATGAAGAGATGTTTGCCGCACAGGGCGAGGTGATCAAATATCTGAGGTTTCAGTTTCAGTCGTAGGCCTTTTTATGGTCAAATTCATGGTAGGGTAACACTTTGGTAACATCGGGGTTGCCCTTGGCACGTGGCAAAAAGCTACATTTGTGAAACCAAGCCCTTATGGGAAAAAGCGGTAGACGCAAAGTAGAACTCGTTATCATATCCGATGTGCATCTGGGTACATACGGATGCCACGCCGAAGAACTTCTCAAATACCTAAAGTCGATTAAGCCATCGCGCCTCATTCTCAATGGCGATATCATAGACATGTGGCAATTTAGTAAGCGTTACTGGCCCAAGTCGCACATGCAAGTGGTGAAGCACATTACCAGCTTACTTGCCAAGGGCACGAAGATCACTTACCTTACCGGCAATCACGATGAGATGTTGCGCAAGTTCGCCGGTTTTCGGTTAGGGTCGTTTCAAATTGCCAATAAGAAAGTGATCTCCATCAACGGACAATCGGCCTGGATTTTTCATGGCGATGTGTTTGATGTGACCATGCAACACTCCAAGTGGCTGGCCAAACTGGGAGCGGTAGGCTATGATACGCTCATTCTTATCAACTCGTTTGTCAATTTCATTTTGAAGGCACTGGGGCGCAACAAGATTTCGCTTTCCAAGCGGGTCAAAGACAGTGTGAAGCAAGCTGTCAAATTCATTAATGACTTCGAGGTAACCGCTGCTGACATTGCCATATCCAATGGTTATCAGTATGTTATCTGTGGTCACATCCACCAACCCGAGATGAAGAAAATCACCACTGAAAAAGGGGAGGTGATGTATTTGAATTCGGGCGATTGGGTAGAGAACCTGACTGCGTTGGAATACAATCAAGGCCAGTGGAGCATCTATCGTTACCATGAAGACCCCAAGGCGCAGCGAATAAAATTATCAAAACATGCCCGGAATACGCTAGATAATGACGAGATATTTAAAGACCTTGTAAACGAATTTCTCGCCACCAAAAAATGAAGATTCTTTATGCTATTCAGGGCACAGGCAATGGTCATCTGAGCCGTGCGGTAGACATCATTCCCGAACTAAAGAAACATGGAAACCTTGATCTGTTTGTAAGCGGAGCGCAGGCAGAGATTGTTTTGCCCTATCCGGTTAAATACAAGTCGAAAGGGTTAAGTTTTTATTTCGGAAAAAGCGGGGGCATCAATTTTTTGAAGACCTTCCAAAAGAACAGCTCAAAAGATGTGATGAAGGAAATCAAAAATTTTCCGGTAGAAGATTATGATTTGGTGGTGAATGATTTTGAGCCGATTACAGCGTGGGCCTGCAAGAAAAAAGAAATAAAAATTGTGTCGCTGAGTCATCAGTCGGCTTTGCTCTCGAAAAAGGCACCACGACCTAAATTTGTCGATCCGTTTGGCGAGTGGATGCTACGCAACTATGCGCCCGTAAAAAAGTACATCGGTTTTCATTTTGAAGAATACGACAAGAATATTTTTACACCGGTGATTCGCGCGGCCATTCGCTCCGCTAAGCCCAAAGATTTAGGACATTATACCGTGTACTTACCGGCTTATGACGACAAAAAATTAGTACAACGTTTGTTGAAATTGCCCAAGGTGCGCTGGCATATCTTTTCGAAGCACACCAAAAGCGCATATCATGTAGGCCGTATTTCAGTATATCCGATCAGTGGTGTTGATTTTGTAGAGAGTGTAGTTACATGCACCGGCGTAATTTGTGGCGCGGGCTTTGAAACGCCAGCTGAGGTGCTTCATTTGAACAAAAAACTGCTGGTGGTGCCTATGAAGTCGCAATACGAGCAAAAGTGCAATGCGGCTGCCCTCAAGAAGCTGGGTGTGCCGGTGTTGAAAAAAGTAAAAAAGAAGTCGATTAAGAAAATCGAGCAGTGGCTGGAAGAAAGTAAACCACTGGACATTTCATTTCCAGATATCGCTGGTAAGGCTGTAGAGAAAATGATGGAAAAGTACGGCCGTTGAAATATTGTATAAAACCCGCTAATTTATTTGAACGCATTTGGTATAACGAATTTGCTTTCGTTGATAATAGTTGCTTGCTTTAAAAGCTGGATATACGAAATGTAGTTCTTCCAATGAGGGTTAACCGGGGGGGTATCAATTTTGGAAACTATCTAACTCGTATTTCCAGCTTCTTTTGTTAAGAATACCCCACCTCGTCAAAAAGTAAGCGGGTAATTACATAAATCGCTCAATCAGATAATCGTATTTGTTGCCTACCGGAATTTGAACTCCATTTTTAAGTAGAATTTCTGAGGGAGTTCTTCTTTGGATTTCGCTTTTCTTCACGATGAATGATTTATGCACCTGAATAAAGCCATTGGGCGAAAGTCTGTCATTCATTTCCTTTAAAGAAGCATAACAGATAACCGGATGCATGTCATTGCGGGTGTATACTTTCACATAATTTCCCATGCTTCTGATAAATATTATGTCATCTACTTTTAGGGTAATTATTTTACGCTCGCTCTTTAATTCAATGGTGTTGATAGAGTTCTTCGGATACATGTGATCGATGTAGATGAGAGCCTTCTGATACGCTATTTTTAATCGTTCGAAAAGGATGGGCTTTTGAATGTAATCAACCACATTATTTTGAAAGGCTTCAAAGGCATAGTCGGTATGTCCGGATGTAATAATGGTGGCGGGGCGGGTGGGTAGCACTTGCAGCAACTCCACACCAGACAGTAACGGCATTTGAATATCGAGCCAAAGAATGTCAAAGTGTCTTTTCTGAAGTAAATCAATCGCCACTTTGCCATTGTAGGCATGACCTTCAATTTTAAGTCCGTCAATTTGATTGAGGAGCGAGTTAAGCACCAGGTGTGCTTCAAGATCATCGTCTGCAATTAAGCAACTGTAAGTTCTTTGTCCCATAGATTAAGTTGTAAATTATAAAGGTTCTCAGCCTGTGATGCGTTCAAATCAAACTTGTAATTATAGAGTTGTAATCTTTTACTTAAGTTATCAATTCCAATCTTCGTGCTGTTGACTCCGGCCAACTCCGTGTTGAAGCTGTTGCGTACCAATAAAATAATTTGGTCCGTTTCGAACTTCCATTGAATATGGACATACGGATTCTCGGATTCGGCTGCATATTTCAGTGCATTCTCAATCGGTGGAAAGAACAATAAGGGCGGCAAATAGCGCCCCATAAATTCACCCACTACTTCAAACGAAAGCTCGAGTTGATTCGTTTTTGATTTTTTGAATTCGATATATCTTTTAACAAATTCAATTTCATCGGCCATGTTTACTTTCTCCAAACGAGAAGATTTGAGCTGATAATGAAGCAGGTAGGAGAGTTCTGCAATTTTATCGGCCACCATAGCAGGCTTAGCGAGCGCAATTCCATACAGGCTGTTCAATGCGTTCAACAAAAAATGTGGGTTGGTTTGGTCTTTGAGATAACTTAACTCCCGCCGGATATGAGATGCTTCCGCTTTGGCGATCACCATTTTATTCACCGTACGTTGGTAGGCCCAAAGAAAAAATCCACATGTAATCACAATGCCTGAGATGAGCACGAAAATCCATCGCTGCCGTGTAGCCGATTGTTCCCTTAAATTCATCGTCTCTTTCAAAGACTGAATCTCTACTTCATTTTTTTTAAGCTGGTATTTGGCATTCATTTTTGCGGCCTGCACACGTGTGTTATCGCTGTAGATGCTATCGGATAGGTGAGTGGCCAGACGAAGATAATAGAACGCCTTTTTCGTGTCATTCATTTTGGCGTAGCCCTCACTCAAACGTTGATAATTGTCACGCGTCAACTCATTCAAACCAAGTTCCAAGCAAAACTTCAGACTTTTTTGTAAAAGTTCGATTTCCTCTGTAGGGGGCATTTTACCTTTGTTAAATAACACGAGATAATTATAGGCATACGCCATACCTTCGAGATCGTTTGAACTCAATGAATAGTCTAGCGCTGTACTAATTTTTTGGATAGATTCTTTTTCTTCCCCTAATTGAAAGTTTGCATAGGCAGCGTTGATTAATGCGATCGAGCAGCCCACTTTGTTATTTTCACGGAGGTGAATTTCGTAGGCCAGTAAAGCATACTTTTTCGCTTCCGTATATTTCAATTGATTATTGTAAACCAGCGATAAGTTAATATAATCAGAGGCAAGCCCCCGTTGATTCATTCGTGCAGAGTCGATGGCCATGGCTTTTTGAAGATAATCGATGGCCAAATCGTTTTCGCTCAACTGAAAATAGGTTAAGCCGATGTTACTATACGCCACCGCCCGGTATTTGCTGCTATTGATCGCATCTGCTTCGCGAAGAATGTCAAAACCGGCTTGAATCGCTTGTACGAATAGTTGCCTTTCGTTATAGGTGTGCCAAAAATCGATATGGGCTTTGATGATACCCACTTTATCATCGATCTGATTTGCCAACGTAAGTTGCTCCGTGGCCATGATCAGCACGCTATCCAAATTGGAATACCAATACTGATAGGCGCGATTATTAAGTTCTCGAAGCTGGGTGGTATCCATGCCATGCTTCTTCTGAGCACAGACCGACAGATGGGCTAAGAGCAAAAAGAATAGCGCTTTTTGGGGATTGGGGAGCATTCTATTGACTTGTTAGAAATCGATCAGATCAATACTACATAGATGCGTGTGGATAATTCATACATGAGGTGGGTTTGTGGGGTGGGTATTTGAGCGGAGGAATCGGGAAAAACACTCTATTCATTAGTACCAAATTTAATCATTTGGAAATTTAACAATTGATTGAATATTATAGAAGTAAGTGATCTTCTCTTTTTTTAAATGCAGATTTTTGGGGTTAATTGAACATCAAAACGGAAAGGTAAATGAGGTTTGTTAAAGTTGAAAGCCTAACAATGGTTTGTAATTTTTACTATGCAAAATAGTTGATATTAAGTATTATTTCAAGGCTACCTTGATTTTCAGTTTGGAGATTCTTACTGAAATTTCATTTTTTAAGAGTGGAAACGAATAAAAAAATCAATACCCAGATTTCTAGCTAGCGGACAAACTTCGCTAACATGAACCAACTAGAGTTAATGAAGCACGTGAATTTTAATGGCCACCATTAGATTTAAAACTATAAAACAATGGGTCGCCCAAGAACATTTCTTTTGGTTGACTTAACCTAACTATAAATGCCATTCGCATCAATTAAGGTTCTCGCGCCTAAACAAACTATTTCAGCGCCAAATAGACCGAAATGGTTATCACCTAAATTCTCGACAAAAAAAGAAAACTAGGCAATAGTTCCAAAAGGCGAATTAGCGGCAGTTCCTAAATGATTGAAAAATTAATAATTTTGCCGATGATAGCTTATCAAAACAATAATCCAAATCCCCACTGGCATGAAATTGTTTAAAACGCTCATTTTGGCGTTGATCTGTTTTCATAGTTGTATAGTTTATGCGAAGCAAGAAATTGATTTACACTCGTTCAGAAAGCCCGAAATAGGTTTTGATACTAATCAGTTGAAGTTTGATTTCGCTGCTCCATTTATCGATGAAAAAGAAAACACCCAGTATGCATACCATTTAGTTGGCTACATTAAAAACTGGTCAGTAAGAGGTGCAGAATCCAATTTTAAGGAATACATCAACCCGTCGGAGGCCACCTATACCTTTTTGGCAAATGCCTTGAAGATCTTTGGCATAGAAAGCAGCACAGGTACTTTTCTGTTCACCATACTGCCGTGGTATCGCACCGGGTGGGCGTATGGTTTATATGCTTTTGGTTTCGGGCTTATCGTAGTTGCCTTCATCCGTTGGCAAACTGCGGTTCTGATCCGTAAGAATAAAAGTATGGAGCAAATCGTCCAAACAAGAACAAACGAATTGAAGGTGGCCAAAGAAGAACTGATATTAACGAATCAGGAACTTTCGGCCACATTGCAAAAGTTAACCGAAGTGCAACGGCAACTCATTGAGTCAGAGAAGATGGCTTCCATTGGTCAGTTAACTGCGGGTATCGCACATGAAATCAACAATCCTATCAATTTTATTTCCGGAGGTGTGCAAGCTCTCGAAGGCTTACTTCAACCCATGTTTGACAGGGAAAAAGAATTGAGCGAAGCGGAATCAAAAGAAATAGAGAAAGATGTTACTGAGCTTTTGCAAACAGTAAACAAAGGTGTATCGCGAACGGCTACTATCCTATCAGGGTTGCGAAATTATGCCGGCTCAGAAGACAGTATTGAGACACACATAGATATTAAAGTGCCTATTGGTGATGCTCTTCAGTTAATCAATAGCAAAATAGTGGCTACTCGCGTTGTTGTTACAGTAGAACTTAACCATCATTCGGCAGTAAAAGCCAATTCGGGGCAAATCAGTCAGGTGATTATGAACATGGTTGATAATGCCATTTATGCCGTAAGGAAAAATACAGAAAAGAAGATCATCATCCGCACCGAACAAGTAGGCAGCGAGGTGCTTATCAAAATAAAAGACAATGGCGAAGGGATACCCGAGGAAATTCAGAATGAAATCCTGAATCCGTTCTTCACCACCAAGGCGGTAGGGCAAGGCACGGGTCTTGGCCTCTCGATTAGTAACGGCATCATCTCCCGCCATGGCGGTAAGTTATCATTAACTAGCCAACTCAATGGAGGCACCGAATTTTGCATTGCCTTACCTATTGAGAGTTAGGTAGAGTTTGAGGATAGCGACTATTATTTTATTGAAGAAATACGTGTTGAATTAAATGATCTTCATATCTCTAAACCAATTCCTGAAACGAGAGTAGGTTTTTTGATAATTCAGATTCAACCATGGCAATTTCGCTGTGCGATAGCTTGACCGTACTAGCCAGAATCTGATCAATCACCAATCGTTCGTTCTTGTCTACTGCCCAGTCAATTTCGGAAATGATGTACATCCATGCCAAGGACCTGATTTGATGTTCAACAGAGAGTCGATTGAGGCTAGAGATGCTGAGGTTCATCAACTCCGATTTAGAAAGTAATTGGCATTGCGCAAATTCCGTCTCCAGTATTTCATCAGCAAAGCCCTCCAACTTCATAATTTGCTTTCCCACGCGCCACTCACTATCGGTCACATCGCCATCGGCATGAATCATTAGATAATACAATCGACAAATGGTTTGGGCATACTCCATAATGTAGGTAGGTTGGTTGACAAAGTTAGTAGAATATACGTCATTCATCTATTCTATGCATTCGCCAAAACTGGTACATACGGTTGAAAGCGTAGGTTGTTATTCAGCGCTATTTGTTGTATATCTTTTTCCCGGAATGGCTTGTCCAGCACCCCCTTTATAAAAGAATAGTGTGTTGCTTTTAACGCATTGGCCGGTGTTAACCAATGAGACACCAAATACACCGGCACGGTCTGTCGAGATTCTTGCAGTTGATTTAACAAAGCCCAATTCGTTAGGGCCAGAATTTCCGTGTTGACGATGATGAATGTGGGATTGAGTTCTCCGGAAATGATTCTTTCTGCTAAACCTTTGGTTGAGGAAAGTGCTACTACTTGCATATCCGCCAAAAAGGTAGTGAGCAACTTATCAAAGATCAGTTGATCAATCTCATCATCATCTATTACCACTATTTTGCCCATGTGTTTATAGTTACTGTTTATTGAACATTGATTCCATAAGTATGTATACAAGAGCTGCTAAGCCAGCTACTAATAGCCACCTGAAGATTTTTGATTTTAATTGGTATTGATGCTTCATTAAGGATATTAACTTAATAAAGGTAGCTAAACGAAGGTTGTTTGCTTGCGCTTGTTGAACTTATTATACCAAATGTGTTGGTATCAAAATGAAGCCGCTGGCAGATTAACGTTATACATACCCCCTTTGTATAATATTTGGAAAGACGATGGTTACTCCCGTCAGTTACAGTTTAATTCGCATATTAACTGTCTATCTATGCTATCCATCTTCAACGAACTAGGCCCATTTAAATCAAAAAAAGAAGACACCCTTCTAATACTTGACCGTTCCGGTAAACATCGCCAAGATTTGCTTCCATTTGTACTGGAGAATTTTAAACAAGAGGTAGACCTTGTCAAAAAAAAGCGGGAAAGCCAAAGCATCTTTATTGCCCATCAGGAATACATCATTACATTAGAATCGCTCTTAAAAATTCGTATTCTGTAGATTGCTGTTGGGCTATCAAAGCCTATACTTTTTCTGCTACGCCCCGGATTCCCAGAGGCTATGCTCCATCGGGGAGAAACAGTTTATTTTTACCTCGATATTACTTGTCTTAGCGCTTATCGAATTGATAAGCCCCATCCGTAGTACGGTTCATTCAGATGCGACTGTTACTAAACACTCACATCGAGTCGGTCGGTGTCTGGCGTACCCACGGTTTCCCGACCCATTTCTCGTCACGTTCGATGAGAAATTTGATCGAATCTATACCCAGATAAATTCCTCTGCAAAAGTTTCCTTTTCTGAATTGCGGCGCCATAATCGTACGGTTGATGCGTGAAGCAATTTCATCGCGGATGATATTTTCCAATCCCTGGCCTACCTCAATTCGCATTTGATGGTCATTAATGGCTAACGTCAGGAGAATTCCATCATTGTATTTCGGTCTACCCAAGCCGAGTTGATTAGCTACCGCGAGCGAGTACGGATTTATCTTTTGCCCTTTCAACGAAGAGATTATGTTCACGCCCACTTCACTGCCCACAGTTGAATGTAATTCTTCGATAAGCTGAAAGATGCTATCGCGTTGCACCGTTGACAATAGTTGAGCGCTGTCAAAAATACGGTCGGCGGCCGTGAGTTTCTTTACCTCCCGTGGACGGTTGCAGGCGCCAACGGCAAAACTAAGAACAAGCAGGAGGGCAGCATAATTTTTCATGTGAGGGTGTGGTTACTTGATAGATCGTATGCTTAAACCCGGATTATGCGTTAGGAATTAAAGAGTTAATCAATTTACTGACGAATCCTTTGTATTTTGTTGGGTTTAACCTTGACAATACTGACGGTACCCCGTAAGTATGCGGGAAGTTAGGCAATAGAATTTCCATTACATAATTACGGTTTCAAAATATGCAAGCCCAAAAAGCATCAGGTATGTAAAAAGTTCTTTTGAGGAGCAATGAAAAAAGCAGACATTTATAAAAGAAAAATAACGGCCACTGTGGCACATATACATACGAAATTGGGTGTATATGTGCCATGAGTTGATTTAATACAATAGTTAGCGGCAACTTTTAATAGACAACTATGACACTTATCATAACTCATATAAACAGACATGGAATAGTTCATGCAAGCGACTCAAATCTTACTAGCAGCGCTAACAAGAACGCAGGACAAGCTCAAAAAACGTTTGACATCCCTTATTTGACGGCTGGACTAACTGTTGCAGGTAGCTACGGAGTAGGTGCGAAAAAAATGAATGATTGGATGAATGACTTCATTCAACGACAAGAAAAAACATCTGGCATTACTCTTGAGACGTTTAGTCATAACTTAAAAAATGAACTTGAGAGTCAAATGACTCCCGAACAAAAAAAGAAAGGAAGTATAACTCACATAGCTGGGTATGTTGAAAAGGATGGACTTTATCATCCAGAGTTATGGTTTGTTCGAAATGTTCATGGGATGAATCCCGTTACCGGAGAGTATGAAGATATAAAACAAGAATTTGCGATTACTGAAGATTTTTGGAATAGGGACTATCCTTATCATAATCTTAAAGAAACGTTTCAAAATCCGATTTACTATTCAAGACAAATCTATGTTAATGGATTTACACCTGGGCGCATTGGTTTCAATGTCCTTCAGAAAGAACTAGAAAGTTTTTTCATGAGTATTTGGAGAGTTCGGGACTGGAAATTCAGATCGCCTAAAGACATTGACGAAACCGAACTACTTGTCAAAAGCTACATGGACTTTATTGATTTATTATTTCAAATGAGTGACTATCCGGCAAAATATATCGGAGGACAAACTCAGACACTTAAGATCAAACAGCCTGATAATATTGTTGACAAAATTTGAGTTTAAAGCAGCCGCTAACAAAATGTTTGCGCAATGGTGGGGTGACGTGTAAGTTCAAAGTGTTATCTTCGTTCAACGTTTACCCACGCGGACAGTGGCGGCTTCGAAAGCCCACCACTGCGCAAACACAAACGTTGCCAGCCATACTTTTTTCAAAGTGACGACCAAAATGACAGATGAGCATACCGATTAATCATCATTACGTTTCAAGGTGTCAATCCGATAACTTTTTCAATCAAGCTCAGGGTAAAATATTTGTACTGAACAAAGAATCTGGCCGGATTTCAAAAAAGCAAACAACCAAAACACTCTTCAGCGAGAATGATTCAAACGCAAGGTCAAACGATGATCTTTCTACTGATAGAGTCCTCCTTGAGAAAGACTTAAAAGATAACTTCGAAGATCATTTTGATAGGCATTTGAAGATTGTTAAAGACTTAATTAAAAATCCTTCTATCCCGTCCAAGACCTATAAAGACTCTTTGATTGCATTGACAAAGTTTGGTGTAATAGGAGAAGTAAGAAACCCTGCCAGCAAAAAGGAAAGTGATAATACTATTGCAGACGTTTTGTTCGGTCAAATCTTACCGCATGCTGCCCCTGAATTAGAGTCGGAGTTGCTTGGGCTCAAGGATCGGTTATCAAAAACAAAATACTCGAATTCTTTAATCTATTCCGACTTTGCAGAAAATATTTTTCAAAGAATGGGTGAAATATGTAGTGTAATTTACTTCATAGATTGTAACAAGTTTTTTCTCCTGCCCGATGTTTCAGCAATTAGAGCAAGAGCCAAAATTAATGAGTACTTCAATCCAGACATAAGAGAAATTGCTATGGTCGGAATCCCGCTGACGAGCAAAATATATCTTCATTCGCAGTCGATTAAATTGGAAAAAGTCGCAGATAGCGTTGCAAGTATTAATGAAAGCTTTCCTGGCGAAATTGAAAGAATTAATTTTGGACTTTATGACAACTCTTATGAGCAAGTCGCTTGTGAGAATTATGACTACCTATTAAAATTTAGAGACAACTTGGACGCGATAAGAGATTTAAGTCATTCTAGTCAATAAACACAAAGGAAAAGAAATGGGTTTTTCGATAAAGGACATTTTCAAAAAGAGCAAACAGTTTAAGGAGGCTGGTAACACTGCTGTGTATACGACTATTCACGTAATGAAAGAAGGTTCGACAATAACACTTGTTTCACATGAGCTGGACGGTGACTGGCAATTCATGGGTGACGAAACATTGGAAGACTTCACTAAAGTCGGAATGTTAGTAGCCCTTGATGAAGTGGTCAAAAAAGACAAATCGATTCTCGAACTCGCTGACTTACCTATCGGACACAAAGCCACCCGACATACTCGTAACGATAAATGGGCCATTGAAAAAATTGATTACTCTGAGAGTGAAATAGAAGAGATGGGATATTACTGCAGTGACTGTGGAAAATATCATCGAGAGATTCCCATGAATTATGGAGCAAAGTCACCGACAGCCTATTTCAATTTGACAGAGGACGAAAAAAAAAGATCCGAATTGACGCAAGATATTTGCGTTATAGCTGAAAAGAGATTCTTTATCAAGGGACAAATAAAGATCAAAGTAGAAGACAAAGACGAACCATTTTCATGGAACGTTTGGGCTGAAATAACAAAAGAGGACTTTGAAGACGAACAGGAGAATTGGGACGAGGAGAACAGATTTTTAAGAAGGCCATACTCGGGGACATTGGACACACCTCTAAATTGTTATCCAGACACAATTGGACTTAAGGTTAAAATTCAGACCCAAAAAGTTGGACTCATACCCGACATAACAATTGAAAGCACCAATCATCCGTTGTACTTTGAACAAGAGAGTGGGATAGACATGAAACGTGTGACACAGTTTGCATTGAAGATTTTATATGGTCACGTGTAAAAAGTACGGCTGGCAACAAAATGTTTGCGCAATGGTGCGGTAAGGTGTAGTCCAAAGTTTATATCTTCGTTCAACGCTTGGTGCCGGGGACAGGACGCGGCTTCGAAAGCGCACCACTGAAGAAACACAAACGTTATAGCCAACCTTTAAAAACGACCGACAATGGTATCCAATTTTAAGAGATTAACTTTGTGACAAATTCTTCATTAGCATCAATTTGTAGATAATGACCGCAATTTTCTATTTTGCTTATACGAACATTGCTAAACGTACTTTCTAAAATCTTTCCAGATACTTCCCAAGACTGAAATTTGTCATCCGTTGCCCAAAGTAAATGAACGGGTATCTTGACATCTTTTAACTTTTCCATATTTTCAATTGTGTAACGGTTATCCAAACGTGCAAGCATCTTTTGAAAGTTCGCAACTGATTTACGTTTGTGAAATTTGCCATCAAAAAATACACGTTCAAATTCGCTTTTTGAGAACGACTTATTTCTAACAAAAAACCGCTTCATACCGACAAACAATTTATCAGCGTTGAACCTACCGAGTAATGCAAGCCAATAAAATAAACCTATTTTGGAGGCCTTTACCAATTTAGCAATTGTTGGAACAGGATAAGTATTTGCAGTTCCGACATTGGAAAGCGTTACTTTTTCAAAGAGTGACGGGTTATCTGTAAGCATAATCTGCGCAACCGCACCACCCAAATCGTGTGCGACCACCCAAACCTTTCTAAAATTTTGTTCTAACAACCATTGATTGAACAGTTTAGCGTTTCCAAACAAAGTGTAGTATTCGATTTCATTTATTTCTGTTTTTCCGTAACCTGATAAGTCAGGTGCAAGACAGTAAAAACCTTTTGACGAAACCTTATCCATAGTTTCTCTCCAAATTTCAGCACAGGCAGGTATGCCGTGGAGGAAAAGAACAATGGGTTGCCCTTTTATACCAGTTTCCAAACAGGAAATACAATTCTTACCGACTTTAAAATTTACTCGCTTCATAGATTAGCTTGTTTATGTAAACCAAGTTACTTTTGTAAAGCAAGCTAAATCTTGAATTTTAGATACGCAATAAGTTACGATGAAGAAAGTAAGTTTACGGAAGGAAACTGTTATTGAAAATCATACAGTTACGATTCAGAAAAAACTAAAGAAAATTTTCGGACATCTTGACCCTAGTAATCCACCAGAAATTTGTCCGATAAGAGATATTCTTTCGCCAGTAACTGACAAATGGAGCATATTAATTGTTCTATTCTTAGGCGGCTATCACACTTTAAGATTTAACCAGCTAAAAACCATGTTATATGGTGTTTCCTCTAAAAGTTTAACAGAGAGACTGAAACACTTAGAGAAGGACGGATACATTCTAAGGACCATGTTTTCGGAAGTTCCAATAAGAGTAGAGTATCAACTTACAGAATTTGGCTATGCTTACCTCAACAAACTAATTGACATTACAGAATGGATAAGTTTGAGTATGCCCAAAATAGTAAAACAACGCTATCAATTTGACGAAACGATTGAAAACGAAAAGCAGAAAATAAACCAATAACTGTCACACCTTGAAATTTTGTGAATCTAACTGTCAAACATTAAAAACAGACAGTATGAACAGAATTATCTTAATCGGACTTGCAATGACAATGACAACCGCTTGCAATCCATCAACTCAAAATCAAAAGGAAACAACAATGAATGAAAAAAAGACAAGAATGGTGGAAATTACCACTTTCAAACTTAATCAAGGTGTAGCAGTTAAAGACTTTGAACAGTCTGCACGTACTATGCAAAAAAACTTTTTAGAAATGCAAAACGGGTTTATAAAAAGGACTTTGACCGTTTCACAAGACAGTGTTTGGACTGATGTGGTTTTTTGGAAAGATCAACAAAGTGCAGAGAAAACGATGAAACTTGCTGAAACCTCTAAATTGGTTATGCCTTTTATGGAGAAAATTAATTTCAACTCAGTAAAAATGAAATTTACAAGCCCAGTCATCATTGAAGAATGAATCCAACGAAATTACAACATTCCATTTTAGGCAACTATTAGGATGTAATTGTAACGAATTCTTACCAAAATGTATTGATAAAATCGGCGAATAAAAAATGAGTAATCCATTTCAAACCACATACCAAGATAAAGATGACAATGAACTCATTGCAGAAGCAAGAGAAGGTTCAAAAATTGCGTTAGAAACATTGATAAAAAAACACCAACACTACATTTACAATGTAGCTCTCAAAATGACGTTAAGTCCATTTGACGCAGAAGACATTACACAAGAAGTCTTGATAAAAGTCATTACTAACCTTGCTCAATTTAAAGGCGAAAGCAATTTCAGGACTTGGTTATATCGTATCACTTTTAATCACTTTTTGAAAATGAAAAAGGTTTGGTTAGAAGACTATATCACTTCTTTTGACCATTACGGCAATGAACTTGGACAAATGTCAGATACAGACCTTTCTGAATTGGAAAAAGTAGAAATGAAAGAATTGATACAAGAAGCAAATATAAGTTGTATGAGTGGAATGTTGCTGTGTTTGGATAGAGAACAACGCTTGGTTTATGTTTTGGGAGAAATATTTGGTATTGACCACAAGATAGGCTCACAAATGTTGGACATTTCCAAAGACAATTTCCGCCAAAGACTTTCAAGAGCAAGAAAAGACCTTTACAACTTTGTGAATAATAAATGTGGCTTAATCAACTCTTCAAATCCTTGTCGTTGCGACCGAAAAACAAAGTCATTCATTAAAGCGGGTTGGGTTGACAAAGAAAAAATGAAATACAGCACATCATACTTAAAAAAGATAAGTGAAGAAGCACCAAAAAAAGCCGAAGACCTTTGCAACTTGACAGAAATCGAATATGCTGACCTTTTCAGAAATCATCCTTTTCAAGAAAAGGAACATCATAAAAAACTATTTACTAACTTGTTAACAGACGACAGAATATCAAATTTGTTTAACCTGAATTGAGAGAAAGGCTGGCTATAACAATGTATTTGCGTCAAGCGGGGTTGACGCGCAGTCCAACATTTTCGTATCTTTATTCCGTTCGGTGTCGGGGACCGGCCTCCGCGAAATGCTGCGGACGGAAAGTCAGGACGCGGCTTCGAAACCGCACCATTGCGCAAACACAAACGTGTGTGTCTTGAACAAAGTCCAGTTGTAAGGACGATGATGCTGTACAAGAGATGGAAGGCTTCTCAATTAGATTACCCTCGTGTGGAAGTCGAGCGAACCGAACTGGCCAACGAATAATTTAAAGCTAGGAGAAATGGACTTCCGCAGACGCCTATCAGAAGGAGTTTGCAAATCACCTTATGCTGCTGAGAGAGGAAATGCTTTTGGTGGTGAACGATAAGGAAAATCGGGAACGAAGATTCCCGAAGATGCGTGTTGAAGAGTTGAATAGAGTGAATTCGCGACTGACGCCTCGTCATGTTAAAGAAGCGATGGTGAAAGCAGGTGCTTACGTTTACATCTGTTACGAGTGCCAGGCTAGTAAACTCGAAGTTTTAACTGCCTTCCAGCATTTCAATCCTCTTAACGTTCAGCCCTTCATTGGATGGTGAGACTTTCCGTAGTGCTTACGGCTCGTTACGATCAACTACTATGGCCTCTGCTGACGTCTTTTATGCTCCTAACTTAACCCATAATTTGGGGTTTAAATCCAGTAATAAATCGTTATCGCCTTTCCAACTTAATCAAAATAATCTGTGTCTAGTAGTCGGAACAATTGGATGCAGGTTTGTTGATTTTAATTTAAAGCCTGCATCTTGATTTTAGTATTCAACCATTTTACAAAAAAGAAAATGAGGATAATAATTTCAATTTCGGTATTGTTAGCCATTGTTTTTTTTAGTGTGGGCTGTAAAGAAAGCGACAACGTGCCTGGCCCAATCCGCCCGATCTCAAACATTTTTTCGTATGATTTTACTGCCAGTCAGGATGGATGGGTAGGTGGGTTTGCTGATCACTTCGATACTACATCGACTGACTTTAACCTCGTATTCGCGCGAACCAATTTACCTGCACCCTTAAATACGTCAAAAAAAGCACTCAAGTTAGCTGGCACTAACCGAAGTGATGACTTGTTTATGTTTTTAAAACGAAAAATTACAGGGCTTAATCCAAATACAAATTATGAAATAAAGTTTGAAGTAGAGTTTGCATCGAATGTGCCCACCAATAAGGTAGGCGTTGGAGGTAGTCCAGATGCTGTTATGCTCAAAGCTGGAGCCACACTTGTTGAACCCATTTCTTCATTAACGAGTGACGGACATTACAGAATGAATATCGATCATGGAAGCCAAATGCAGCAAGGAATTGACATGAAGAATCTCGGCACAATAGGCGTTTCCGACAATGTTACGGAGTATACACTTCTCACCAAAAATAATAGCTCCCAATTATTCACGCTTAGAACAAATGCGAGTGGTGAAGTTTGGGTAATTATCGGAACTGATTCCGGCTTTGAATCGAGAACAGAATTGTACTACGCTAAAATTACGGTTACGTTTTATTAAGGGCACCTGTAAAAATTCAATTTCACCCTTCTCTCTGTGGCTACCGTTAGGACACAATTTTTTCAATTTACTGCGCTTCGCATAGTTACAAATGTCTTGCGGCATTGCCGCTAAACTTCACAAATTCAGCAAGAAAATGGTGATCCTGAAAGTAGTAGGTTAACTACAAACAAATTAATTGTCCTAACAACAGTAGCTCTTTGCGGAGAAGGGAAAGAGTGGAGTTAATAAAAAGAATTTTTTTAGAGGTGCCCGTAAGCCAAACGGATCGTGTGCCTTTGTTAACAAAAGATGGTGTTTATTTTATCTTGGATAAGTAAGCACTTTCCTTCCGTAGCTTTTGAGCTCTTCGAACGAGCAAGATAGAGTACCCTAAGCCGGTTAATGATATCACTTTCCACCGTAACCCATAGAGTAGATAGGAGACATCAATCAGTGCCGTAACGGTGTAAATGAATACCAATAGCGACAAGGCAAATACCAATATCTGCATGGGCGTCTTTACTACCAGATACCCAAAAATGATAAATCCAATACCAAGGAAGACCTCCGCGCCAATCAATAGCAGATCGGTAGAAAAAACCAAACTTCGAACGATGTGAATGAATCCAAGTGCATAAAGAATCCAGCGGCTGCTATTTACTGCGGATGTTGAATCACTAATCTTACCGGACTTTAAAATCTGTTGCGCGATAAAAGCTGATTTCTCCTGGTCAGTTGCTGTGAACGGAAATTTGCAGGTTGAACATACCGTTATTGATTCCGGAAATTCAGTACGACAGTTTGGGCAAGTCATGGTATAATTTTTCTAAAAGTAGGAGAGAGCCGGGATTATTGCAAGGAGGAGTAACACATGCGCTATCTTGAAGCCAACTTTCTTCGGCGGGCTTACCGATTTAAATAACTGATAAACAATTGGTTTGCATTTTTGCACAGGGTGCAGGGTATTAAAAATTGAAATAATCAGTAGGATAATATCTGTGAATTAAAGATTTTTGCGTCAGTCGTTGCTCCTCTGACTACCTCTTCCCAAAATATCTTCTATACTTTATTTAAATCAATGAATCGCATTCATCTCAGCTTCTGTTTTATCTTTTTCGCAGGTGTTTCACTTTTCGCGCAAGCCGATCGTGAAGCCTACTACATTTCTAAAAACACCAATTTGGAGATCACCCTCACCGGCGGCAATTTGCGTGTGCTCGAGCAGTACAGTTCCGAAAAGATGTTCGTTTCGAACTTCGACAAATACTCGAGTGAATCCATTCACTTTTCGGATATGGAACCGCTCATGGAATGGAAAGCGGAAACATTAACGCCGAATCAACGGAAGTCTTTTAAGAAAACAAAAGTCGAGACGATTGTTACGCAAGATTTGATGGACCCCGGCATATTTTATGGCGGCTATAAGATGAGCGAATTCATTTATCCAAACCTGAGTAGCGGCTCCATCGGCAAGTTTGACTATGTGAAAGAACTTAAAGATCCGCATCTGATTTCTCCTTTTTACTTTGATGAAGGTATCGCTGTTCAGTTTGCCGAATTTTCTGTAACCATGCCGCAGGGTGTGATTTTGCAGTATCAGGTTTTTGGCGATTTGAAAGACAATATCCGTTTTGTGCAGCAAACCAATAATGGCAATACTAAATACAGTTGGGCGCTGGCCGATATTCCCCCGTTTGAAAAGATGAAAGATTCTCCATCACATTCCTATCATGGCACCCATGTGATTGTCTACATCGATTCGTACACCAAAGCGAACGGCGAGAAAGTGAAAGTATCCGGCAATGTGAACGACCTCTATCAATGGTATCATTCTTTGGTCAGTAAAATTCCGAACCGAGGTAATTATACCGAGTTGCATCGGGTAGAAGATGAAATTCTGGCATCGCTTACTTCTCCTGAAGAAAAGGCGAAGGCAATTTTTAACTGGGTACAAAAGAACATCAAGTACATCGCATTCGAAGATGGGATGGCTGGATTTATTCCACGCGAACCAGCAGATGTATTTAACAAGCGCTATGGCGATTGCAAGGATATGGCCAACCTGCTCCGCTACATGATGAACCGAGCCGGCTTAGAATCATACCTGACGTGGATCGGTACGCGGCGAAAGCCCTACACCTACGAGGCGGTGCCTACACCGGTGGTAGATGACCACATGATCTGTGCTGTAAAGAGTGGCAACGATTATCTATTCTTAGATGCCACCAATTCTTACCTTACTTATGGAAAACCGAGCAGTATGATTCAAGGCAAAGAAGCGTTGATTGGTGTAGCCAAAGATGAATGTAAAGTGATTCCCGTGCCAATACGAGCCGGCAAAGAAAATCAACGTATCGACACATGTCGCATCGAAATTGAGAAAAATGGCATTCGCGGAAAGTTCATCAGCTACTTAACCGGCTACAAAAAAGATGATTTCGAAATTCAATCATTGAAAGGCCAATTGAATATTGAAAAGGAATATGTTCGTGATTTTTTTGAGATCGGCGACAACAGCATTCAAATTTCAAATGTCGTTGTGCGAGGATTGGGCAATACTAATGAACCTGCTATTGTTTCATTTGATTTTACGCAAGCAGGATATTATAAATCTGCAGCCAATAAAATCTATATCAACCTCAACCTGAATAAGATTCCGCCGGGTGAAACGGTGGAAGAATCGCGAGCGCAATGGTTGGAAGCCGATTATCACTATCAACATCTGTCTACCACACTGCTCACAATGCCCGCCGGCTACAAAGTCGATTTGCCTTCCGGTAATAGTACTGCCTTTCCCGAATTTTCATTTGAAACGCACTACGCCATACATGACAATACATTGGCATTGAATCGCAAAATTGAATCAAACTATTTGTACTTAACAAAGTCACAGTTTGCCCAATGGAATAAATTCATTCAAAGTTTATCATCTTCCAATAGGCAACTGGTTACACTCGCAGCTACTCAATAGCCACCCTCTAAACAACTTACTTTACCTTATACACACTTAATTTTATGCAGCGTATTCTTATTCTACTGTTGGCTCTCTTTACCTCGCAGTTCGCTATTTCACAAGGACTCTTTTACACCGAATACCGTTGGGAGCGTGTGCCTTCTATTCACCTGTTGGATGGAGACGATGTAAAATACCCTGCTGTTATTTTTCGCAAACTGTATGTTGCCGAATTGTCCGTAGACGCATACAACGCCAACACCTATACGACTGAGCACCAGATCATTCATGTCAACAACGATGCAGGGGTAGAACAGTACAATAAAGTGCGTATACCTGTTCGCTCCAGTCAGGAACTCATTGACTTGCATGTGCGTGCCATTGCGCCCGATGGCAAGATTACCGAATTCAGAAGAGAGAATTTAAAAGAACTACAAAACGTGAAGGGCTATGCTAATTTCAAAATATTTGCCATCGAAGGAGTGGCGGTAGGAGGAGAGGTAGAATACTACTACACCCTTAAATCAACGCCGCAATCGTATGGCCGCCTGATTGCGCAAGACGATGTTCCTGTGAAAGACTTTGAGTTTCGATTGATTTATCCGAAGCGATTTGGCTGGCAAGTGCGTTCATACAATGGCTTGGCTACCGGAAAGGAAGGCAACTTTGGCGAAAGCAAAAAATCAATTTCCATTACCGCACCAATGATTCCCGCACTTCAAGATGAAGAGTATTCTGCCTATAAGGCCAATTTACAGCGGGTAGAATTTAAGCTGGAATCGAATGGTACCACCAGCAACATGATGACTTGGGAGGATGTGAGCAATAATATCATTCATAGCCTCTACGATTGGAAAGCCGCTAACAAAGTGGCCAAGCTTCTTAAGCCATTGAAGCTGGAAGAATTATCGGAGACAGATAAAATTATCGGGCTTGAAAATTATATCAAAAATAATTTCACCGTTCAGGAAGGTTCGAATGAATCGTATGAAGATGTGCGCGAAATCATCGACAGCCACGTGGCGAATGAAGATGGAATCATGAAATTGTATTTTGCCTGTTTTCAAAATTTAGGTATTAAAAATCAGATTGTGCTGGCGAGTGAACGAGAAGAAGGAGAGTTTGAGAACGACTACGTTTCTATTTACCGAATACGTGGAGTTTTCTTTTACTTTCCACAACTGTCTAAATTTCTGATTCCAGCCGATGCCTCTATGCGACTGGGCGCTGTACCCGACAATGTGGCCAATGGAATCTTCATTGCCTATGTGGTGAAGGATGGCTCTACCCGCTATCAAGTACACACCCTGAAGCCATTGCCTCCGTTGGATTACACACACAACAAACTCGGCACGAAGGCTACGATTTCGTTTGCATCGTCCATGGAGACGCCGGAGGTTCAACAAGAAAATTTCTTTCAGGGCTATAGGGCATTTCAGATGCGCGGCTTTTATGCGCAAGTACAAAAAGAAAAGCGCGATGATTTTTTAAAGAGCATCACCCTTTCCGGAATGGAACATGTTGATGTGATCAAACGTGAAATCGCCGGAGAGAAAACAGACTTATCTGCTGACCCGGATTCGTACTTCACCATTAAAACCAATTACAAGGCACCTGATTTGATTGAGAAAACGGATAAAGAATATTTGGTTTCCATTGGGAAACTGATTGGAAAACAGTCCGAGTTATATCAAGAGACTGAGCGAAAAATGGATATTTCCTTTCAATCGATCAGCGACTATCATCATGAATTGCGTATGCCGATTCCGGAAGGGTATGTATGTGAAGGGTTGGAAGCAGCGCGCATCGATCATCAGGTAGTAGTGGACAATCAGGTAGTGATGGCCTTTAAATCGGATTGTGAAATTAAAGGCAACGAAGTAATTATCCGGGTGAACGAAGTGTACAAAGTGCTTTACTTACCCAAATCGAATTACACCGAATTCCGCGCGGTGATCAATTCCGCTGCCGACTTTAATAAATTGGTATTGATTTTACGACCACGGTAATCGAGAAATCTTTAAGTGAAACTGGGCCTGCTTCAACTTATGACTCATTCATCGAAATTCTTTCTGAAGAGAATTACAAAAATGAGAACTCATCTCACAGATAGGTTGTGAGATGAGTTCTTCTTAGTATAGTTGGCTTCTTAAATGCGTTAAACCAGTAGCAAATCCACTGTGATTAACTTAATTTTTTCTCTAGCTCATCAATTTTAGTCTGAGCTTCTATTTTACCTAACGACAACGAGAGTTTGTACAGTTCCAATGCCTCGCGTCTTGTTTCCTTTTTCTTACGCGGAGCAAAATGGGTGCGGTTAGCCGCCGTTTCAAGTGCCTGCGCCTGTGCGTAATATAAATTGGCCACTACTACACGGGTATCTTCCTGTGTATCGTTGAATAATTTTTCCAACGCCGCAATTTCCATTTCACTTACTTTGATAACTTCATCTTTGATGGAAAGCAATGAGTCTTTGCTATTTAATTTAGCCCACAGTGCGATATTCTGATCATGTTCAAGTGCCAGTTTTAACTGCAGTTCCAGAATTTCTTCAGAGCGTTTTGCCAAATCTGCCTTCAAGCGTCTGATCGACGAATTAGGGACTTTGGATGATTTCTCTAGTTCTGCCAAACGCACAGATGTTTTTTGTATGTACAGGTTGATGTTTTTCAGACGACCCACATAATCAGCGTATGTAGTTCCTTCTACAATGGACACTTGCAAACTCTTTCGGCTTTCATCGATGGAGTCAATCAAAACACTTACATCATCTAGGTTCTTCTCGACGTCCTTGCGAATGTTTAACTGCACGTTCAACGAATCAATTTGGTTCTTCAATAATGCCTTTTCTTTTGAATCACAGCTCGTGAGTGCCCAAACGATAGCCAGGCCGAAAATGTATTTTTTCATAAATGAGTTTTGGGTTTTAATATATAACAAGTGTACAGAAAGAATGATGCCACAAAAGCCATCGAACAACAGCCTTGAAAGAACAACAACCTGCATGACTCACTAGATTAAGTGTAGACTTATTTCCCCGCGCAAATCACCATTGGAGTACAATTATACCAATCAAAAAAGCAAGTAGGGTTACTTCTTTTTCTTCGCTTCTTCCTTTTTCTTCTTGCGGAAAAAACCTCGTAGCAAAAAATTGTGTTGCAAGGCTTCCATGTTATCATCTAATTTGATCGAGGCAGACTTTGCGTGCGTGAGGGTGCTCTTCAATTGATGTGCAAAAGCGGAGTCGGTGAGGAGCAAGCCCACCGCATTCTCACTGCTATTCATTTTCGCCACCATAGATTGCAGGTCGTCCGACATTTTTCGTGAATTTGTACTCAGCTTCGAAAAATTTTGCAATGTTTGTTCAAACGTTTTTACGTAGGCGGTATCCGTCATCAGTTTAGGTATTAATCCACTACCCTTATTTATTTTTGTGAGCAGTGTGTGTGCATCTTCTGTTAATCGCGCGGTGTTTTCGCTGGCCACTTTCAACGTGGCAATGGTTTGACGCAAGTCTTTTGAGATAGCTCCATCACGCAGCAGTTCACCAAATATTCCTTCACCTTTGTTGAGCCGTGCTGAAATCAGTTTAAGATCATCGGTAATCGATCGTGTATTGGTGCCTACTTCTTTTGCAATGTTAAATAACTCTTGTGTATCCGTAGGGGAGACGGCATTGATGGTGTCATTCTCATGAATGATATCGCGCACATTACCGGGTCGGATCACGACAATTTTATTACCCACCAAACCATCCGAGCCCACATACGCATTGGCGTTTTTCTTGATAAACTGATTCTGCTTGTCCTTCAGTGACAGGTTGACGATTACCTGTCCTTCAGCAACAATCTGAACTTTTTTTACTGTTCCTATTTTTACACCCGACAGCCACACATTGTCGCCTTCTTTCAGGCCTTCTACATTTTTAAAAACAGCCGAAACGGTGAATGTTTTGTTAAATAGATTCCCCTCTCGCCCCAGGTAAAATAGTGCGATAAGAAATAGTATTATTCCGATCAAGGTAAATGCACCTAGCTTTATATCTTGTTTGCGTGTGTTGTTTTCCATAGCGGGTTAATAATTAAAAAAATGTCTAAGATCTTCATCGTTGCGGTCACGCAGTTCATCAAAGGTGCCTTGCAGTTTGCTTTCGCCACGAATGAGTGCTACCATGCGGTCAGACACCTGGCGAGCACAACTAATATCGTGCGTGATAATGATTGAGGCGGTGTGGTAGGTATCGCGTACCTGCAGAATGAGTTCGTTGATTTCAGAGGCTGTGACGGGATCTAAACCGGAGGTAGGTTCGTCGTACAACATAATTTTGGGTTTCAATATCAGTGTGCGAGCAATGCCGATGCGTTTTTTCATTCCACCGGAGAGTTCATCGGGGTTCATATCTACGGTATTTTCGAGGCCAACTTCTTTCAAGGCCTGCATCACTTTTTCATTCAACTCATCACGATCAAAAATGCGCAAGTTTCGTTTCAGCGGAAACTCTAAATTTTGCCGAATGGTCATCGAATCGTACAAAGCACTTCCTTGAAAAGAAAAGCCCACTTGCAATCGCAGCTCGTTTAGTTCGTGTACCGAAAGCAAAGGAACCTGATAGCCCAGCACGTTAATGCTGCCTCCATCGGCTTTAAGCAGACCCACAATACACTTGATTAAAACTGATTTGCCTGTGCCCGAGCGACCCAGCACCACCAGATTTTCTTTTTCATACAAATCCAGATTGACACGATTGAGTATAACGCGGTCGCCAAATCTTTTTTCCAGGTCGATAATCTCCACCACTTTGGTGGGTGACCCTGCCAAGTTCTCCGAAGAAGGTGCTAGGTTACTCATCGGAAAAAGTTTAATACTTGCAGCGTAAGCAAATCGATGATGAAAATAGAAATCATGGAAACAACCACAGCGGTGTTGGCTGCTTTGCCCACACCTGTAGTGCCTTTGTCGGAATGATAACCTGCGTAGGTGCTGATGAGGCCAATGGCAAAGCCAAAAAAAGCAGATTTGATCAGCGAGCCAAATACATCCAAGTAGGTGATGCGTTCAGCCACTTCGTTGAAGAAGAGAAGAAAGCTTGAATCGTTGAACGAGTTGACCATTACAAACGAACCAAGCAAGGCCACACAATCGGCATAGACTACTAATATCGGCAACATGAGCGTAGCAGAAATAATGCGAGTAACCACTAAATAGGAAAATGGCCGGGTGCCGGAAACTTCCATTGCATCAATTTGTTCGGTTACTTTCATGCTTCCCAGTTCAGCTCCCATGTTCGAACCGAGTTTGCCTGCACAAATTAACCCGGTGATCAGTGGGCCAAGCGAACGCACTACTGCCTGAGAAACCAAGGAGGGAAGCCATGACTCAGCCCCAAAGGATGCGAGTGAAGGTTGTGATTGTTTGGTAAAGACCACTCCCGCCAAAAAGGAAGTGAACGTGATCAGAAACAATGACTTATTGCCCTGCGCATAACACTGATTGCCGATTTCGCGCCATTCATAGGGTGGTATAAGCGCACTTCTGAAAAACTGGACGATGAACTTGTAGACGTCGGCAATACCAATAAGCGTTTTACTAATAGTCATGTGGGAACCTCATGGCTCTTGGGGAAGAAAATCCATGCCACAATTTCAGATTGACATTTATACCCGCGCTATGAGTTATTAGAGAGGTTCTGGAATTAAACTTTGATGAAAGTGTAGAATTAAATGCCCATTGGATTCCTCATTTTGCCACAGTTAAAAAAGAATGCAAGATCCGTTTTTTCATGGCCGGTAATTGTTCTTCTGTTTTCCGAATCTAATATTCCAAAAGCGATAGCTCAATAAAATAAAATCACTTCGCCACGATATTATGACTAATCGCAAACAGCACCAGGCCCACCGTATTGCGCGAGCCGGTCTTTTGCAACAAATTGTTGCGGTGCCCATCTACTGTTTTCGAGCTGATAAAAAGTTTCTCGGCAATTTCCTCTGTGGTGTTTTGCTGGCAAATCAGTTGCAAAATTTCTATTTCGCGCTTTGTTAAGTTCAGTGCTGCGGTCAGTGCCTTCGGTTTCTGTCTTTTGCCGAGGTTGCCTTGAATGGCTCTGAGCGACTGCTGGTTAATGTAAGCACCTTTGGTGTAAACCGATATGATGGCATTGTAAACTTCCTGCGGATCGCAGTCTTTTACCAGATAGCCCGCAGCCCCATGTTGGATGAGTTGCGCAATCAGATGAGCATCGTTGTGTACAGATAAGATCAATACTTTTATGTCTGGAAAATAGGTGGCGAGATCATGGGTTAGTTGCATCCCATTGTATTCCACTTTACCATTGGGTGGGAGGGAAAGATCCACCAATAATACCTGGGGTGGATCAGGAAATGTTTTTAACTTATCAATTACTGAATATCCATCAGCAGATTCAAACACTACTTCGATTGTGGGGTGAAACGACAAAATCGCTTTTAGTCCTTGCCGGAACAACTCCTGATCTTCTACTAATCCTATACGAATTTTTGATTCGGGTGTCATAGGGAAGCAGAAACTTTCGGAACGGGTATTTGTACATGCGCTACCATACCACTCGTAGCATCATTTTGAATAGTAAGAGTGCCACGCAGCGTGTTCACCCGCGCTTGCATATTTTTAAACCCAATTCCGTGTGATGATTCCATTTCCGGAATTCCTATGCCATCATCGCGGTAGGTGAGTGTGAGAATATCTTCAAATTGATCGAGTTGAATGTGGATGTGTTTGGCGTGTGCATGCTTCAAGGTGTTATTCATGAGCTCCATGCAAACGCGGTACAAGCCCAATTCGATAGTGGCAGGCCATCGCTGATGTTCGTCGCGCGTAGCGAAATCAATGCGAATATCTTTCACATCTTCCATTTTTTGGCTAACATCTTGAATCGTTTTGATGATTCCAAACATTTCTAACTGATAGGGCAACAATTCATGGCTTATTCGCCGCATGGTATCAATTGCTGCCTCAGTCATCGTACGGATGTTTTGCAAGGCTTCCTGGTGTTCGCCGTATAACTCTGCCTCAAGCTGCACCATGCGCATGCGCGAGAGCGAGAGCGTGGCACCCAATTCGTCGTGCAGGTTAGCCGCTATTCTTTTCTTCTCATCTTCCTGGGCAGTGATGATGGAGAGAAGCAAATCTTGCTGATGATTGTTTTTGAGTTCTTCGTTCTTCAGCATTTGCTGGTACAGGTTCTTCTGAAAATTTTGATTAAGTATAATTACACCTAATGCAATAACAAAAACAACGCCTGCGAACGGCAGAAGGGTAGTTAAAATATTTAGTTCGTCGGCCTGTGCCATAGCCCTACAAAGAAACAACAATACATGATCATTGAAAAGAAGGAATGAAGCACCCAGCTATATAAATTGGATTCTTTTGAAAATAAATCGATGATGATACCGCCAAAATAAAATATCAATAAGCTGGAAGAATAATAAATGAATAAGCCTGAATTGATCCAATTTAGACTTTTGGTCAGGTTTACTCTATTTTTTTTAACGATGTCGTTTAGCATAATGATATAGCTGGACAACGAAAATATGATAATCAGAATGGATTCGAGTGTGAGCCCATACGAATTAAATGTATAAATATCCTGAAAAAACAACGAATTGGTAATCGTTAAAATGAGAAATACAATCACCACCGTCCAGATTATTTTGGGGTTAATAAAACCCCGTAGTAAGTCTTGGTAGAAAAACGCCAAAAAGCAAAAGCCCCCCGCCACATAGAGGTGGAGGAAGGGCATATTGTTCATACTTTGAAGCCAGAATAGCCGAGATCCCAACTCAATACCTGCCGAAAAGAAAATGAACCAGGTAAAGATGCGAAGGGTTGTTGGCAACTTCCGGTAAACATATAGTGAATAGATAGTTACAATTAATAAAGGGATAAAAGCAAACTTGATAATGATAAACAAGATATCCATTGAGCACTATTAGTTTTGAGGATACAGCGGACTGCCTGATGGGCACGTTTTTGGGCAAGGAGCCGTAAAATCAAGTACGTAACTTCCAGTGCTTGCCTCAACATCCGATGCATCTGCTAAAGTTGGTTTATGGGGTCCATTTAAAATAACATCTTTCCCGGCCTCACCTTTGTGAATAGAGGCTCCATCGACTGGAGTTAAAAAGAGACGGAAGTTATTGTTTTTATCGATGCCTAAATAAACACGGGCGTGGGTGTATTTCACCTTGGTTTTCTCCGGCAAACCCAGTGCCTCCAATAAATCTGCTGCGCGGATTGTGTATGCGTTAACAGGCACTCCACCCAGTCTTTGCTTCGATAAAGAATCATACCGTTTTATGTAGTCTCGTGCCGAATCCAAATCAAGTGCATATTCAGCAACCACGGGTCCTTGATCCAAAGTGATTGTATCTTCTTTGGGTTGTTGGGTGCAGGCAACAACAAACAGAACGAATGCAATAGAGAGAAGGCTATTTTTCATATGTGTTAGTTTGGTTTTTATATACAACGATAACATGAATTCTCTGATAAATATAACTCCTCTGTTTAAATTCTTCCCGTCTGCCCGTAGAAATACCTATTCGTTTAGTAGAATCAGGTAAAAATACCTGATAATAAAATCAGGTAAAAACCATCATGTTTTAGAGTTTTTGAGGTAGCACATTTGTTAGCACGAACGCCACCCATTTGTCAGAACCATATTTATGATCTATCAGGCATTGCATACTGTAACCACTGAATTGAACAACTACCTGTTAGAACGGTTTGTAGTGGATGGACAGAAGGCAGCTATACTCAATTCGGTTGTCGCTCAAAACGGAAGCATTCCGGAATATAGTGTCAATAAAATCGTACTCTCCTTAATTAATCTGGAACACGAAACCACGATGCCGTATAACCCGATTTATATTCAGAACCAAGAGAAAAAGCAGACACAAAAACCACAAAACCTTCCGTACAACTTTAATATGGATGTTCTGGTAACGGCTGTCTTTGAAGGACTCAATTACGATGAAGGGTTGAAGTTTCTATCGGAGACGATCTACTTCTTTCAAACCAAAAATAAATTCACCGTTGAAAATACGCCCCAACTAAGCCGGGGCATAGAGCAACTTCATTTTGAACTGATCAAATTAACGTATCACCAGGAGCATAGCCTATGGGGTGCCATTGGCGCCAAGTACATGCCTTCTGTTTTATTTAAGATACGCATGCTTTCATTTCAGAGTGATACGCTGGTAGACGTACCCCGGATTGCGCATGTGGGGCCGGCCAAAGGAAAAAATTCAATGACAGATTTAAACCATTCTTACTCACTACAAAACTAATTGTACAACTATGATTACAACAGCTTTAACGACACCCGGCGTTTACATTAATGAAGTAAATGCATTTCCCAATTCGGTGGTGCAGGTGGCCACTGCGGTGCCTGCATTTATTGGCTATACGCCGCAAGCTTTTTACGAAGGCAAATCGTACACCCTAAAGCCGACAAAAATTACTTCTATCAAAGAATTCGAGACATTCTTTGCTTATCCCGATTCAGCGGCGAAGCAATATGCTCCGGCATATTATGTGACCAAACAAAAAAAAGCCCCGGTAGCCGGCAAGTCGTATACATTCAACGGCGATATCTATACCATTGAACCAGATCCAGGCACCATTTACTACTTGTACAACAGCGTTCAACTATTTTTTCAAAACGGAGGTTCGGTAGCTTACATTGTTTCACTTGGCCCTTATGGTACAGCTACCAATTCATCCATCAATCCGGGCGAAGAAATCACCAACATGAATGTAAAGCTAGCCGACTTCCAGTCTGCTTTGGCAGCGTTGAAAAAGTTTGACGATGTTACTATGTACGTGGCACCCGAATCTACCTTATTGTCGGATAGCGAGTATTCTACTTTGATGGAAACCATGTTATTGCAAAGCAGTGATATGCAAACCTCTATTTCAATTCTGGATGTAAAAGGTGGACGCGAACCTGACCCAAATTTGTGGCAAGATGATATCGCCGCCTTCAGAAATTCAACCGGCAACAATGGATTATCTTTTGGAGCAGCGTACTATCCTTATTTAAAAACGACCGCCATGTCGGTGGATCAGATCGACTATACCAACATCAATGGGGGCGATGTGTCTACATTAATGGACCTCTTAAATCCGGCCTCTGCACCTAATGCCACAGTGGATAAGATTATTACCTCTATCAAGAGCGGTAATTCACTGAGTGTGCTCCAAAACAATCAGGCGCTCATGATGGCCAGCAAACCGTATGTTCAATTATTAACCATCATACTTGAGCAAATCAATACAGTGCCTCCCAGTGCAGTCGTAGCAGGCATATACAGTCAGGTTGATTCTTCGATTGGTGTATGGGCAGCGCCCGCTAACGTTTCTCCAGTAGGCGTATCCGACCTCACCATCCAATTGGACGATGATGACCAAAGTGGCTTGAATGTGGATGCCGTTAGTGGTAAATCCATCAACGCGTTTCGCTTCTTCAACGGACAAGGTGTATTGTTATGGGGCGCGCGCACACTGAATGGCAATAGCCAGGATTGGCGCTACATCAATGTACGCCGAACGGTAACGATGATTGAGCAATCTGCCAAACTTGCCTTGCGCAATTATGTGTTTGCCCCCAATGTGTCAAACACTTGGAGCACCGTGAAAAGTATGTTGACTAATTTTTTAACCAATGTGTGGAAAGAGGGTGCTTTGCAAGGATCGTCACCCGACGATGCGTTTAGTGTGCAGATTGGATTAGGTGTTACCATGAGCACCCAGGATATTTTAGATGGATATCTGCGCGCTACCATTCTCATTGCCGTAACGCATCCGGCAGAATTCATTGTTTTGTCGGTGCAGCAAGAACTGGCGAAGTCCTAAAATCATTTCAAAATCACTGATCATAAAAAATTAAAAACTAAGATTATGGCTAATAATGGAACCACCCAAGGAACACCCTGGCCCACACCCAAATTTCGATTCTCGGTTGACTGGGGTACGAAGACTACCAATTTATCTTTTCAGGAAGTATCGGGACTTGATGCAGAAACACAGATCATCGAATACCGAGATTCTAACAGCAAAGCTTTTTCAACCGTAAAGATGCCAGGGATTGCCAAATACGGAAATGTAACTATGAAACGAGGCATATTTGCCAACGATCCATTATTCTGGAATTGGTACAGCCAGATTAAAATGAATACCATCGAGCGCTTGGCAGTGATCATTAAACTGTTGGATCAAAGTGGTGAAGTGGTGGTAACCTGGACGTTGAACAACGCGTGGCCTACCAAAATCAGCGCCACCGATCTGAAGTCCGATGGCAACGAAGTAGCCATTGACAGCATTGAAATTGCTCACGAAGGATTGACGATTAAATACGGCAAATAGGTCATGTCATTCTATCCCCCCGGTTCTTTTTACTTCGCACTAAGCTTCTCCGGTATATCGGCTGATATCGACGCTGCCTTTCAGGAAGCCAGCGGCATCAGTGCCGACATCGACACGGAAGAAGTGGTGTGCGGAGGAGAGAACCGGTTTAAATTCAAACTTCCGGTGGCGACGAAATATGGCAACCTCACATTGAAGAGAGGCTTTGTAACGAGCAAGTCGGATTTGGCCAAGTGGTGCAACGATACCCTGAGCAACGGATTTGATAAACCCCTTTCTACAAAAACCATTACCGTACAATTGCTAAATGAGCAAGGGAATATATTAGTCAGTTGGAATTTCATCAACGCTTATCCGGTAAAGTGGGGTGTGTCTGAATTCAAATCAACCGAAAGCACCTACGTGGTAGAGTCGCTGGAGTTTGCCTACAACTACTTTACCAAACAGTAGCCATGCCGATTGAAATACGAGAACTCATTATTCGTACGCACGTAACAGATGATCATCACGCCCGACAAAAAAAAGAAGGAACGACGATCAAATGGAATGAAAAAGAAATTATTGAGCGCTGCGTGGAAAAAGTAATGCGCCAGTTGAACCGGAAAAAAGAACGATAACTTCAACAGCACTACATGGGTTATCTTGAGATCATTGGCTATAAGGATGATGCGTTTCAAAGTAAAATTGACTCGTATACGGCCTTAATCAACCCGGATAAATACACACAGAACTTTGAGATTTCTTTTAACGAAGAGCAGGGTATAGGTACCTCCAACGCCAGCATTAAGTACAAAAAGTCAGCGCCACAAGGCGTTAGCTTTGAACTGATATTCGATGGCACCGGCATTCTGTCCTCTGCACGCACCGATGTAAAAAAAGAAATCGATACGTTCAAAAAAATTGCCTACGAATACAATGGGGATATCCATAAGCCGAACTACCTCAAACTAATTTGGGGAAATGGACTCAACTTTCAATGTCAACTAACATCACTGAGTCTTAATTATACATTATTCAAGTCCGACGGCACACCATTGCGTGCAAAAGCCAGTGTCTCCTTCAAGGAATTTCAAAACCCTAAAAAGATTGCTGCTGAGGCCAAGCAAGGTTCACCCGATATGACGCACGAATGGGTGGTGCGTGCTGGCGATTCCTTACCCCAACTAACACAGCAAATCTATGGCGATAGTAGTCAGTACCTGAAAGTAGCTGCGTTTAACAAGCTCGCTAATTTCCGATACCTCATTCCGGGAACCATCCTTTACTTTCCACCTTTAGTTTAGCGTATGCCTGCTTCACCTGTAGTTGCCACCAGTGATTTAGTTACCTACGCCATTAAAATCAATGGGCAGGCAATCGATACTTCTTATCAGGTTCTAACTGTGATGGTGAATCAACAGATTAACCGGATTCCTTTTTGCGAAATTGAAATTCTGGATGGCAATGTGGAGACAGAAGATTTTCCCATCAGCGATAGCAGCTCATTTATTCCCGGCAATAAAATTGAAGTGATGGCGGGCTACGAAGGTGCAACGCAAACAATCTTCAAAGGAATTATTGTGAAGCATGCCATTCAGATTAAAAAGAATCAGGGGCCCGTTCTGACCATACTTGGCAAAGATGAAACCGTGAAAATGACGAAGGTGCGTAAGAATGCCTACTTCACCAATCAAAGTGACAGTGATATTCTTACTTCACTCATTGGTAAATACAGTCTATCAGCCGATGTAGGATCTACCACTCCACAACAGAAAGAAGTCATTCAATACTATGCCACCGATTGGGATTTTATGTTGGCACGCGCCGATGTGAATGGAATGGTGGTGATCGTGAACAATGGAAAGGTGAGTATTCAATCACCTGAAAGTTTAACGGACTCCGTGCTTACGCTTACCTACGGGATCGATATTTTTGAATTTGATGGCGAAGTAGACGCCGAGAATCAATTCAAATCGATCAAGTCTTCTGCCTGGGATATGAAAGGGCAGGAGCTGACTTCCCAATCGCAATCACCTTCCAATTTTGATTCCGGCAACCTTTCCACATCTACACTCTCCGGTGTACTTGATTTGGATTCGTTCAATCTTCAGACCGGTGGCTTTTTGGAAAGTGATATGTTGACTACCTGGGCAAAAGCAAAAGCGGTGAAGAGCGCGTATGCGAAAATGACCGGCTCGGTTCAGTTTCAGGGAAGTGCAGCAGTCACGCCGGGCGAATTGATTGAATTGAAAGGAGTGGGGGAGCGCTTCAACGGAAAAGGATTTGTGTCAGGTGTTGTGCATGAGTTACAGGATGGTAACTGGATTACCACCGTTACCTTGGGCATTTCACCGGATTGGTTTACGGAGCAATTGAAAGTGGAAGCTCCACTCGCCTCAGGATTATTGCCGGGCGTGCAAGGATTGCAAATCGGAATTGTGAAACAAATTAATTCAGATCCGGATAATGAACTGCGCGTAAAACTGGACTTGCCATTAGTAGGTTCTGCCGGAGACGGAGTGTGGGCACGTTTAGGAAATATGTACGCATCGTCTGGCGTGGGTTCGTTTTTTTATCCGGAAGTAAATGATGAAGTCATCGTTGGATTCTTTAATGATGATCCGCGCTTTCCGGTGATACTCGGCTCGTTATACAGCAGCAGCAAAACGGCTCCCTTCACTCCCGATCAGGAAAACAACACCAAAGGATGGGTAACCCGATCGAAGATGAAAGTGGAGTTTCAGGAAGACAAAAAGATCATCACCATCACCACACCGGCTAACAATCAGATTGTGATGAGTGATGATGCAAAAAACATAAAGTTATCGGACCAGAACAGTAACTCGATAACCTTATCGCCCAACGGCATTGAAATAAAAAGTGCTTCGGCTATTACGCTGAATGCCGCCACCACACTTTCGGTAGAAGCCACAAGTGGAGCTACTGTAAAAGTTACAGGTGGCGATTTGTCGATGCAAGCACTTAACGTTTCTTCGGAAGCACAGTTGTCGTACAAAGCGCAAGGCAACGCATCCGCACAAATGACTGCTGCCGGAGAACTAAAAATTCAAGGAGCTATTGTAATGATTAACTAAAAAAATTAAACAACAGAACCAGATGCCTCCAGCCGCGCGACTTACCGATTTTCACGAATGCCCGATGGTTACGCCGGGGCTTCCACCCATTCCACATGTGGGAGGACCTGTTGTTGGCCCAGGGCAACCGACTGTTTTGATCATGCAACTTCCGGCTGCTACTATGGGCGATATGCTGGTGTGTGTGGGCCCACCGGATACAATTGTGAAAGGATCGTCTACTGTTTTGATTGGCGGCAAGCCAGCTGCACGAATGGGCGATACAACGGCACATGGAGGCACCATTCTGTTAGGAGCGATGACGGTACTCATTGGTGGGTAAACTAAAACAGAAATGAAAAAAGCGGTATCATTTTTAGGACAAGGCTGGGCTTTCCCTCCGGAGTTTTTACGCGATGTAGATTCAGTATTGCTTTCGGCAGAAGATGAAAACATTCAGCAAAATCTACATATCCTATTCTCGACGCGTTGTGGCGAACGTACAATGATCAGTGGGTATGGCACCACTTTGCAATCCCTTCTTTTTAATGCACCGAATGCCTCTATGTTTTCGACTATTCGAGATACGATTCGTAACGCTGTACTATTTTATGAGCCGCGTATTAAACTGGAAGAAGTGCAAGTTGCCACTGATCCTGGAGAAACCAACAAAGTACTTATAGAAGTATCGTACACCATTATAAAAAGCAATAGCCGCAAGAATTTTGTATATCCATTCTATTTGATTGAAGGCACCAACCTGAATCGCTAACGTGAACTCTTCCATCGACATATCGCCCTTTATCAACGGAGCACTGCAAGGAAGACAGGTGCCTGATGCGTTGGCTGCCAATCATTTTTTGGTAGACGAACGTTCGATGTTGGATTGGATGGCATACGCATCTCAAATTGGCCGAGCGCTCGACTTTCATGCAGTGAGCGGATCGGTGCAAGGCACGTGGGAATCTTTTTTACTTTCCGATGTGTCCATGTTAACGGCGCGTATGGCAAACACCAATCGCATTCGCGAATACGATCAATTCATCTCTTTATGCCAAGTACTGAAAGACTCGGATCAAAATTTTAGCCACAAAGAAAATAGAAAAAGCTATCTGACTTCTTTGTTTGCTTTAGGCTTTGAGGTGGTGTGGTTGTTGGAAGAATGGTACACCCTGGCGAAGCAAAGTTTTGCCGTTAACACGGTAGCCACCTACCTGACACAGCGCATTCAAACCGATGGGAGTATTGCCGTAAATGCGTTTTACCGATTGTATTGTCTTCAACAACGTAAAGAAAAATTTCAAGAACCAGACAATGTGTATCGGCTTCCTCAGTTAAGCCCCATTTGGAATTTCAAACCGTATGTTGAGTTGACCGATACGAAGCAAACTGATTTACTCGCTGACATTCAAAAAGCAGGACAACAGATATTTCAATTGCCAGCCGAAATCAACCGCTGGGCGTTGACGACATTTCGGTATTCGCTGCAGCGAAAAGACATGCCGCCACACATCGGTTTGATGGTTACCTTCTTTGATCTTTTTCGTGCTCAACAGAAAGCTATCAATACCATTACGCAACGGCATCTGGAGTTTTATTATCAATCGGTACTGCAAACACGAAAGAAGTCCGCAGTACCTGATCAAACGATCATTACCATTGAGCTTGCCAAAGGAGTTGAAAGATTGGTTGTACCTATGGGAACAACCGTGGCCGGAAAAACTGCTAAGGGTGAGTCGATTAGTTTTCTCGTAAAAGAAGATACGGAAGTGAACGCAGCGAAAATCGCGCACTATCTCACGCTCAATCTTCCTTGCCCCGATGTAAACGTGGGTGATTCAGAAATGATTTTGGGTATGGTTTCCAAATTCGAAGAGAATGGAAATGTACCCTGGCCCATTTTTGGTGGTGGTTTGCCCACTGCGAATTGGAGGCCACAAAACACTACACTGGGTTGGGCCTTTTCATGTTCCGATCTTTTACTGGCACAAGGCACGCGGTCGCTAACAATTCTGTTTACCTGTCAGGTTCCATCACATTCTAATGTTGATGGCACTGACTTTAGTGGTCTGTTTGAAATAAAATTATCAGCCACGGCAGGTTGGCACACAGCCACCATTGATCAGGTAAATTACCAATCCGATGGGCGATTAACGTTCACGTTATCACTCGCGCCAACCGATCCACCGATTGTGCCTTATAATACCAAAGTACATGGCGCAGGCTACGATACCGTGTGGCCCATTTGTGCTATCACACTTACCGCTAGTGGCAAACAGTATTACAAAGAATTATCAACGTGGAACATCCATACATTATCCATCACTACCGATGTGAAAGGGGTTCGTGATCTTCTTATTGAGAACGAATCCGGTAAGCTTCCTAACTCTGCCCCCTTCATTCCTTTCAATGAACCAATGCCGGGGAGTAGTTTGTATGTAGGCGGTCAGGAATTTTTTGTGAAGCCATTAACGCAATTCGATCTTACCATCACGTGGGATAAATTGCCCGGCGGCTTTAAAGAATACTACAGCGCTTACAATACATACTACCAAGAAAAAAATGCTACCAAGCCGCAGGCCACACCTGATGCTGACCCCGATTCAGAAACGGAGGCACTGCTACTCAATCAATCCTTCAAAGCGAAAGTTTATGAATTAGATGGTGACACTTGGAAAGCTGTTTCTATGAATGGAAATAGGGTTGAGTATTGTTTATTTACAGATGATACCTACCCACCTGACTGCATCGCAGGACAACAATGGGATTTGGTAAAGAATGCTCAAAAGAAAATTTCGATCACAGGTCCTTTTCGATTTAATCCGCAGTTGTCTGCCTATTCAGAATTAAACAACTCGTTGCATGAAGGCTTCTTTTGCCTTTCCCTTTCATCGCCCGCGCAAGGCTTTGGCAGCGTAGATTATCCAGTCATCGTTACAAGTGTTACGATGGATAACAGCGCGGCTTTAATGAACAACGCCCGAATATGTTCATCCAAGTTACCAATCAAACCATTGCCTGCCATTCCGTATGTTCCCAAAATAAAAGGGATGAAAGTTGACTATCAGTCGGCGCAAACGTATCCGTTGGATGGTACTTCTATTTTCCTGAAGTGGTATCACCTGCATCCAGTCGGCGTAGAGCCGGTGTCATTTCACGATGAACTGCCCACGTTACTGCCGTCGTACGTTGCACAAGCTTATGCGTATTGGGGAATAGATTCCATCACACGCAACAGTCAGCTATCCGTTCTGATGAACATACAAAGTAAAGCCAAATCTATTCATCAATCCGCACCCGGCGACTATACCTTTGAATACATGAGTGCCAACGGCTGGCGAACCTTGCTTGTAGTTGCCGATGGAACAGAAGGGTTTCAAAGCTCCGGAGAAATTCGTTTTTCCATTCCATCCGATATCGTAAGTGCGGGTAGTTATTTGCCTGACGGATTTTATTGGTTGCGGTGTGGCCAAACTACGTATTCAAAGATAAATACAGTGTTTGTGTCCACACAAGCAGTTCCGCTGGTTCGTGTAGAACAAGATCCATCGCTACCACCGATTCAGGCGAGTTCCATTCCGAAACTGACGACAATTCTGGCCGGTATTAATACCATCCGACAACCTCTGCCTGTTTCGGGAGGTCGGCCAATTGACACCGATCAACAATACCTCCGGTCGGTAGCAAGTCGCTTACGCCACAAACGAAGAGCAGTAACATGCAGTGACATTGAAACACTGCTGCTCGACGAATTTCCTTCGTTGTATAAAGTAACAGCTTTGCCGCTTGGATATGCACAGCCTAATTCCATCGGTTTGGTGAAAGTGCTGGTTACACCCTACACGCATCTGCAACAAAGTGATTGTTTTAATCCCATCGCATCGCAAGAGTTGATGTTGCAAATTTTTGATTTTTTGAAAAACCTTGGATTGCCTTCCGTCCGGTACGAAATTTCAAATCCTGATTTTATTGAACTGAAGGTAATTTGTCAGGTGCAGTTTACGCAGCCCAATCAAGAGCAGGCGCTGATTAATCAATTAACGCAAGAGCTCAATCAGTTTATGAGTCCGTGGATCATTAGTAATACATTGGCTCTTCCGGCTACTGAAGCTCTTACCGGAAGTAGGTTGTATGCTTTCATTCAATCCAGAAGTTATGTGCAAACCATCGAACAATTCAGCTATTATCTCTTTGGAGCTTCCGATCAGACTACTACTGACTTGATCACGGTGCCTCCATCTGCTTTTGTTATTCCCGATCCGCATCACAGCATTTATTGCGGCAGCCCGAATGCAAGCATGGACGAAGACGAAGGACTACGCATTGGTGAAACGTTTTATATAAACCCTTAACTGTATGCCGGCGCAATCCAGAGAACAGTTAAAAAAATATTTCCGCAATGGCGCATTGGTGAGGGAAGAATACTTTACTGATCTGATCGACTCTATGGTCAATAAGATCAGCGATAAAGTAGAACCTACCTCCGATGGTGGCGTAGGGCTTACACCATCCGCTAGCGGCAATCGATATCTGTCGTTTTTTACGGATGCCGTCAATGAAAAAAACAATACTCCTTCGTATGCGCTGCATGCCATTGGCGACCAGCAGCAAATTTTATCGCTGGGAATTCAGGGAGCGAAGAAAGATGAACTGAAAAGTGTAGTTGCATTTAAGACAGTTACTAACGCGGAAGGCAATACCACGCGCATTGGAGTCAACACCATCAACCCGGTTTACGATTTGCATGTGAATGGGCGAATCGGAAATCAGGCGCGTCTCGGTTGTTACTACGACCCGAAGATTGATTATAAACAAGTAAAGGCCGATGGCAACTGGTATAAAATTCTAGATAATTTGAAGGGAGTGAATGCGTATGAAATTATCCTTCAAACCGCTGAGCCAAATGGAAAATATGCGATGTCGTACTCAGTGATCACCATCGCACATGCTGTTAGTAAAAAAGTACGTCCCATCCGTCAGGATTATAAGTGGTGGTGGCAGCGACTGCAATTACGTGTTGTAGAGAAAAATGGTATTTACGGAATAGAAGTACGCACCGCTATGAAATACCAAGGAGCACCCATTATTTATCCACGCATCACCAAACTATGGAATTAGCCAATACACCACTCGCTCATTCAATTGCTCGCGCTGAGCAATATCCTTTGCATCAAGATTATGCAGCGATGATGGATTTGGCATATAAAAAAATTGGAGACTATTCCGGCGAACTGTGGACCAACTATAATGAATCAGACCCTGGCATTACCATTTTAGAAAACCTGTGTTACGCATTAACCGAATTAGGAAGCAAAGCAGATGTCGATATTGCGAATATCCTTGCCGGGTCCAACAATCGCATCGACTACGAACATCACTTCCACACACCTTTAGAAATCTTTCCAACCAATCCGGTAACAACCATCGATTTTTGCAAAGTCATTTTGAATGAGATCATTGAACTCAAACAAGTTTACTTTAGAAGTTGTCCTTCGTTCCTACATGGATGTGTGCTACGGCCATTTCTTGAGCTAAAGCCGGAATACGTTTTATCTATACAAATCAATCCAGAATTAAAAAAGGGATTGCTACAACGAGTTAACCAACTGTTCTTGCAACATACCAACCTCGGACAGTATTTTAAAAATGCCAGGCTGCTTGATACCGCGCTACTCACATTTACAGGAAGCATCACGATTGCCAAAAATGAAGTTGTTGAAAAAGTGATTGCCGAGATGGTTTATGCCATCAATTATTTTCTGGCTCCCTATCCGGTTTATAAAAACTACAATCAGTTAGTGAAAGAGGGTAGGAGCTTATCGGAATTATTGGAAGGCCCCTTTCTTTCATCGGGCTATCTGGAAGATGCAATTGTGGCTGACAAGCGAACCAGTATCAGTAAACAGGAGATCAGTGCTGCATTGGTGTCGCTACCCGGTGTGGAGATAATTACGATAGATGGTTTGGAATTGAATCACAAAACTGAAAACAGTCGGCTGGACTATGAATTTGAAACAGCTCCATTTGTGGATGTCAGTAGTTTTCTGGCTATGAAGTTGCAACAGGCAGGAAAAATTGTCTCCGAAGTCAATCCCGAAAAGGTAAACTATTATCTCCAACTACTCATTCCAAAGCCGACTGAAAGCAAGTTGAATGAACTTTTACCGCAAGGTGAGTTTCGAAACCTGAAAGAATACTATTCAATTCAAAACAGTTTTCCCTCCATCTACCGGTTGGTGGGCAAACATCCTGTCGACACTGCTCATCAGGCAAAAATAAAACAACTGAAAGCATACCTGCTGCTGATGGAACAATACATGGGTGACTATTTAGCGCAGCTGGCCAATATCCCTCAGTTATTTTCTTTTGAATCCGGTCGCTCATCAACATCGCTGACTTCGCCTACCTACTTTACTCAGCCAATGTATAGCATTCCCGGTGCAGCAGGTGTATTGAAAGGCGTGAAAGGATATGCAAGCCTTCATGCAGGTATGCAGAACCTCACCGATTGGAAAGCCTATCAGGAAGACAACAAAAATCCATATGCACTTCAATTGATCACAGCTTCATCTTCGGAAGCGGATGTACCACGTAAGCTACGCGCACTGGAGCATTTGCTCGCCCGCTTAGGCAAAGAATTCAGTCATCAGCCATTGCAAGCCATCAATCCGCGCTATGGAGAAGATGCCCTGGCCGAAATGGAGTACTTGAAAAAAACGTTGCGGCTATTCCCGTTGCTATCGGCCAACCGATCCAGATCGTATTTTAAACGGTCGATGTGCAGCCATTTAGCGAGCGGATTGGAACGATGGGTCGATAATGAACTAGGCATGCGCAGTTATTACAAAGGCGTAGTCGAATGCATTCAACAGAGTATTCAGGAAAAAGAGGGAATTGAAATTTATTATTACGATGCTGCCGGCCACTGTCAATGTCTTTTTCCGAATGTAGATACATCATCGGCGAAAACCTCGGATTGCAAAAACTGGATAGAAGTAATATGGAATAATTTTTCCTTGCTTTCTTTTCCACAAAACGAAAAACCAAAAGAAGATATTCGTCACCTCATCCAGTCATACACGGAATTAATCATGGATTTGGCTAAACCCTACTATGGGGCAATTATGCTGGATGGCAATCGGTTGCTAAATTTTCTCTCGTATCGATGGATCATTTACGGAAAAGACGAAAAAGAAATATATCGCAGCGGATTCGTACCGTGTACCACATTGGTAAAATGGATGGCACAATTGGAAGAACAGACAGCCATTGAGATTCGATCACGGCGAGATGGCTACTTTGAAATTGGAACAATGACATCGGAAGGAAGATGGGTTGGATTTTGTGAAGCCGAAACGTATGCGCAAGCAACCGAAATACAAACTCAGTTAGAAGCGTTTCAATCCGGTGAACAAAACGGTATATTTTCCTTTCACATTGTCGATCAAACGATGCCTGAAAAATCTTTTCTTATCGATACAATCGCATCCCAATTGATTGCATTCGTACCCGCATGGCTTTCTATCTTTCAACAATCACACTACTGCACGATCGTATGCCAAAAATGGATAGAGTTCGCTCCAGTGTCCGTGGCGGTAGATGTTCGCGCAATTTCATGGGAACAAATGCATCACGTTAAAAGCCTTTATGAAGCTTGGTTAAAAATTCTTTCCAAACAGTATGATGGAATAGAACTATCGCGGTACGATCGCATAGAATCAGAACGATTGGCTTTTGATTTAGTAGAGTCAGTCGTCAATACTCACACTAATACAATCATGCCACTTCATGGAAACGCATAAACATCAAATTCGTACGCAATGCCTTGAGCTCTCTTTCGAAAGCGAGCGGAGTGCAAGCCAGTGGCAACAGCGAGTTATTGACATCAGTCAGCGTGAGTTGCAACAGGCGATTGAAAAGTGTCTTGATCTATTCTGTCCATCGCATCAATTCATTCGGTTTCAAAAACTGGAAATCGATATTGGCTCCATCGCGATCGAAGAAGTAGCGAGTGAATGGCCGACGAAAGTGGCCGAAGCCTTGCGGGTAGCCTTGGGTGATGCCCTATTTCATCCTGCAGCGAGCGGTGCAGAAATTAAATCATTGGCGATCACACAAATTGATTCCATCGCTCATTATTTAGGATTTGGATTTTTGCCATGGAACCAGCAATCATCTGATGTTTCCTCGCTCTTTAAAAATACATTGATACAGGAACCAATGGCTTTGTCAAAGCTACTGCGTACACTTGGTGTGTCTGCAAGCGTTCGCACACGACTGGTGGAGCGACTGGGCAACGATCAACTACGTGAATTGGTGAAATTGCTGGAGCCTCACCATGCGAACGATTTGATTGCCTATCATGCCTATCTGGTACAGATCAATCGGAAAGAGGAAATCGTAGAAACACAGCAGCATGTGCTTGAGAAAACACTGTGGCTTTTTGTTTTCAACTTTTTGCTGGTGGAGCGTGATTCTGCGTTTAATGCGAAGAGTTATACACGAAGTATATTACAACAATTCGCTTTTCACTTTAATATCGCGTATGGCTATCTGGTTGACTTAGTCGTAGTTGGCCTTCACCAATGGAAGGGGGAATTGCCAGCACCATTGTGGAGTGCGCTGCTGGAATTACAAACCGAACGGATGAATGGGAATGCGGACGGAACCGATTCTTCCACTACAAAAAAAGAAGATCAATCTCTCGCACTTCCCTTCGAACTCTGGTTGCAAAAAACGACCACCGATTGGAAAACAGACGACGCTACGTTGATTCAACTGGTGAATGAACTTACTAAAAATAAACACAAGAAGATAGCGTTGGAGCAACTTCTGGCCAAAAGCCATGAAAGTATACCGGTGCAAATTGTTCGTTACCTCGTGCCGGCCGAAGCCAATGCCATTGAAGCATATCATCTCTACGTAATTTCCGTGCATCGTCAACAGCCCATAGCTCATGTGTCGGAGCGTGAAGCAAAGAACACCCTGTGGACGTTGATTATTATCCACTTACTCGATAACCAGGGATCGTACTTTAATCAAAAAATATTCTTGCGGTCGCTCATTCTTCGTACTGCAGCACACTACAATTTGTCGGAGTTCGTCCTGTTGGAAAAACTAGTGACTTCGCGAAGCGAGTGGAAGGCCTTGCCTTCTACACTTCAACACTTTCTTCAAATCGTGAATGAAATTTACGAGGAAACGAATAAAGAGAAGAAAGGTGCAGCGAAGCCTGCTGGAAAAGATAATATTTCAAAAAACATACTTCTGAAATTAGAAGATGCGTGGAAAAAATCAGAACGGTTAGATGCAAACAACGCTGAGGCAGTTTCATTCTGGATCTCGCAGAGCTTGCGAGCTTCACACATTCCATTGGCTGCATTGATCCGAAAGTACATGCACAAAGAGCAAGTTCGAGAGCAAATCGCGTCGCTTGCTCAGCACGAATTCAATCAAATTATTACCCTCACAGTTAAATCACCCATGGCGGGTATCATTCAGCGCGGCATCTCATTCCTGGAAAAATGCAAACTCGAGTTGCTGCCTTATTTTGGGAGTGAGGTCACGTTTCAGTACACGATCCACAAAGCCGCCATAGACGTAGCTTTGGTGTTGAAAGGCAACCGGAACGAGTCCGACGTGATTCGTTTGATTTTTGAAAAATTCGCCTTCGGCCACAACGGATTGTCTACCGAACAACTTTTGCAACTCTATAATTCGGTGCAACCAAAGCAGTTGGCACCTAAAAATATTCGCACTTCTCTTGTACCTGCCCAAAGCAAAAGCTTGGAGCAAAAATACAACCCCAATGTAGATATGCTTTTACAAATGGTAACGGAAGAATTTTCATTGAATAATTGGACCGATTGGGGGTTTGCAAGCCGTGAAGAAGCCATTCAATTTTTGATCCGGCATTACCCGATGAAACTACGCGAGAATTTAGCACATGTGCGGCCACAGCGATTGCAGAGCTTTCTTTCGTCACAATCAGCGAGTACCATCAATACGCTGATGGATATGAATTCATCCGGCAGAACAAAACAATATCAGACATTACTAGCAGAGTGGGGTAGAAATCTGGAAAAAATACAACCTGGCAAGCGATGGTTGGAAGAAGTTCAGAAAGTTTGGCTGATGGCGGATATCACCGGTAAATCCATCAACAGTCCGTACGTTTTGCAGGCACTCATCCGACTGATTAACCGATTTCGAATTCCGGATTTGTTTTTTGAACGAATTGCCCGATGGACATTGCCCGCTTCCGGAGACTTGACAGACGCCATCCGATATATCGAAAAAAGTGTATTGCACAATGGAGGTCAATCTACAGAAGTGCTTTCTCGAAAATCAAAACTCCGCATACTCCATGAGTCGGTTGAGAAGATTAAACGAACGGAAGCGTCAAAGCAAGCTTTCGAATCAACCAACGAAAAAGAACCCTTGTTTTTAGCGAATGCAGGTTTGGTGCTGGTGCATCCTTACTTCTCTTTCTTATTTGAACAGTGTGGTCTGTTGAACGGTCAAGAATTTAAAAGCCAACATGGCCAATCGACCGCTGTGGCTTTGTTGCATTACGCTGTAAGTGGTAAAGAAGACTACCGGGAAGAAGACTCCATACTTTACAAGTTGCTTTGTGGATTGCCTTTACACGAAGTAACGCGCGTAAGCAAACTCAAAAAGAAAGAAAAGAAACTGGTGAATGACATGTTACATGCATTAACTACGCATTGGTCGGTGATCAACAACAGCACTGCCGATGAGGTGCGTGGAAACTGGTTTATACGAGAAGGTCGATTGGTAGAGCACGAAGAGCATTGGGAACTGACCATCGGGCGCAAGCCGTATGACATACTGTTGAATAGTCTGCCTTACACACTGAGCCCTGTAAAATTTATCTGGATGCCCAAGCGATTAAGTATTCACTGGATATAAAAAATGAAAACTGACCACACCTATATGAACGCAATGAATACATGGGAAGAAGACCGTTTTCGTTTACACCTGATTGGAGATGAAAACATTGCTTCGCGAGATTCCATCCATGTGGCTGCCATCTTGAATGAAATCGAATGGTTTGTGAAGGTGTTGGATTTCCGATTCACCACGTATTTTTCATCACCGCACGCGCAAGAAAATATGGATAGTATTCCACCGCCTGATCTATCCACCGATCAATCGCACTATGCTCACTTAATACGCAAGTACCATTTTCAGTTCGATGATCGCTTGGCACTCATGCTCACTGCCATGCCGCATTTACGCCCCCAACTTCTCGATGTTTTTTTTACCAAGAATGCACACTTCGATCGACCCTTCTCTGAATTTGGTGGCACTGCCAATAAAAAGCACAGTGGCTTTATGCCTACCGGGCAAACACTTCACTTTTTGCTAAGCAGTGGCAAAGTGGAAGGCAGGCACCGGGTAGAACAAATTTTCAGTGCGTCTCATCCGCTGATGGAACATGATTTCATTCGCTTAGAGCATGGCGATATGAACGAGCCTTATTTAAGTCGCACGTTGTTGACCAGCGAAGAATTTATTGCGAGTCTTTTTACCGGAAAGTATACCGGCCCGGAAACAAGCGAAACATTTCCGGCGCGAAAAGTAACTACGCACATGGAGTGGAGCGACTGGATAATAAGCTCCGAAGTGCGAGAAGAGATTGCGCTGATTGAGCAATGGATCAAAAGTGAAAAAGATCTGATGCATTCGGACGTATTTCGAAAGCACATCAAGCCGGGTTACCGCGCCTTATTTTATGGACCACCCGGCACCGGCAAAACGCTAACTGCATGCTTGCTAGGTAAAACCACCAATCGGGAAGTGTATCGGGTAGATTTGTCGATGGTCGTTTCCAAATACATTGGCGAGACCGAAAAAAATCTCAGTCGTTTGTTTGACTATGCCGAAAAGCGAAAGTGGATTTTATTTTTCGACGAAGCCGACGCACTGTTTGGCAAACGCACGCCGGCCAGCTCAAGCAACGACCGGTATGCGAATCAGGAAGTGTCGTACTTGTTGCAACGGGTAGAAGATTTTCCCGGTGTGATTATTCTAGCTTCCAATCTGAAGGCGAATATGGACGAAGCCTTCTCGCGCCGGTTTCAATCCACCATTTATTTTCCCATACCCAATGCGCAACAACGACTGATTCTGTGGCGGCAATTTTTTACCGGGCATATTCAACCCGGTGCCAGTTTAAATCTTGAGCAGGTTGCCGAAAAATACGAACTGTCCGGAGGCTCAGCGATCAATGTATTTCGCTACGCTGTGTTGCGGGCGGCTTCGCGTCAAACCATCGTCATTGAATGGGACGATGTACTGCGCGGCTTGCAGAAAGAATTTCAAAAATATGGTAAAACAATAAACACATGAACCGATGATACGCTCCATTGCCTTCAACACCAGTTAATGACCCTATCGATAGCGGATCACCTAACAGAGTGCATAATAATAACCCACTAAATTTATAAAAATCATGAGTAATCAATTAAACAATCAACTAGGGCAGGCGCTCACCAATGTTGGAAGTGCCCTGCAGCAACAAGAATTGACAGAGCACAATACCTTGCTGGGAGCTAAGCTCAGTCTCTACCATGCACACGGTATCACCTCAAAAGCAGAGGGACAATTAAGCGAACACCAGGAGCAAAGTAAAAAATCAGCCAAGCAAAATAAGATTGCATCTATTGGTGTAAATGCTACTGCCAATGTAGTAGTAGCAGCCAAAGCCGCCGTGTTAGATGCATCCACCACCACAAGCAATGCAGCATCAACAGCAACCAGCGTACAAAAAGCAGCTTCGGCACTCACTGGTCTGGCAGGCAATATTGCAACAACCCTTGCGGTGGCAAACACACTTGACAAAGGAAGCAGAATTCAAAACCTAGTAGAAAAAGCGAACAAAGCTACCAATGAAGCCGCCAAACTCGCCGAAGAAGCCAGTCTGATTGCACTGAATCTCACCATTGAGGCGTCGCAATCACGGGCGGCAAGTGTAGTAACACAAAGCGACAGTGTGAAAAGTAAAATGACGGCTTTACAAAAATCATTGTCGGACACATTTGGCAAACAACAAGAATTGATTGTGGACGATGAGGCTACCGTGAATAGCGCTGTAGCCGATGAAAGTGAGCAAGCGGGAATTTATAAAACAGCGCGTGCAGAGGACCAGGCCCTGCGCCAATCGGAGTCATTCATCAATCAATATATCAACCATAATCTGCGATTTACAGATCAGGAGGATACCGAGAATAAGGGGCCTGTTTTACCGGGCGATGCCTTTACTTTAAGTTTTACACCGTTTGAAGATAAAGAAGCGCATGTAAAGACCATCAGCGAATACCGAATTATTATTGTAAAAGCAGATGATGCCGTGGCGTTTAATGTGGAATCTGCGAAGGCTACACTTCCAAGCTGCTACGCATTCATTAATCCTAATCAGATAGGTGTACAGTTTAAGCAACCGTATGTATTGCTGGATGTAATCCATGAGTTAAATGGAGATATAGATCAAACTAATTTGACTGCACTGCGCATACCCGACCATCCTATTCCAGCAGTCGACTACACGGGTCAACCGGTGCAGCGGGGCACGCCTTATAAATTCTTTGTCTATGGAGTTTATACTACTACGTACCAAAACGAATTTAATGATACAAATGGAGTATTGTCGTTAGCATCGGACACATTCATCCTACAAACGCCGCTTCCAAAAGTGAATGCAACAAATGTGGCATTGGCCTTCTATGAAAAAAATGGAGCCGATTGCATGCGCATTGTATTTAAAGTGCCAGCCGATTCTATGAAGTTGAGTAATGGCACCGATTTAAACGACCTGATGGAGTTTAGAACATTTGTTATCAATAAAAATGATGCCGTTGCGGATGAACAGAATAAAACAATCGATCAGCTTACAAGCAAGTTGTTTCAATCCGAAACTGCGTATCGACTAACAGAAGAAACTTACCAGGAAGCTGTGTTGGCCTATGAAACAGCCGTGTCTCAGGGAGCAAAAGAAGATGAGTTGAAAAAACTTCTGACGAAGGTAAACTCTGTCAAAGAAGGTTACCAAAAAGCAAAAAAGGAATACGAGAAAAATCGCGCAAGTTTAGAAAAAGAGAGTCAATCAAAAATCAGCGATTTTGTGTTTGATACCGATGTGGCCCAAACGATTGCTGCATCCAATTACAGCGTAGCGAAATACAACCCTGCTTTACTGAAGGAATTAACAACAACGGCTGGAATACAAGAGGTATATGCTGAAAAAATCAATGCAGTGAATGCCTCTCTGAAAATAGAAGAAGATCTAAAAGGAGAGTTGTTCGCTAAAATTAACAATGCCGAAGCGCCTTATCTAACTAAAATCAATGCTAAACGCAAAGATATAGACGCCAACATCGCCAACCTGAAGGAGAGTCTGAAATTGGACATTATCATTAGGTCTGAAGAGGAAGCGCAAACATTTAGAAACAACCTGAGCACGTATCAGACAAACGACAAAGACATCACTATCAAAATCAAATCTGAAGACGAAACAGAAAGCTTTGAGTTTGAAGAGAACGTGGTCGATAGTAAGAAGACCAAAAAGGAAATCCAGTGGGCCGACCAATTGATACAGGATTTCAAAGACGTGAAAAAACTGGAAACCGAAATCGCAGGCTTAGCAGATGTAAACGAATGGATCAAACAACAAAATGATGTGGAAACCAATATTGTTTTACAAAATGCTAAGAAGAGCATGTTGCAAGATGAATTGGCTAGTTTGGCCGGCGAAGCAAAAGCCGCAAGCGAGTTAAGCAAAGCACTTGCATCGGGCGATTCCGACTCGTTCGATTATTATGAAGTGATTAATACAAAAGGAGATTTTGTAGATAACTTCGGCGAGCCACCGGTAGATGGCGACAGCTATTGTGTATCGGTAGCAGCAATCATCAAAAATAACGAACCGGAAGCTGCACTCTTATTTCAACCCAGTTTGTCGGGCTACTCCCAAGCGGTTCCGTTTGATCTTATTCAAATTTAATAACCTTAACTAAAACGAATAGTATGAATATTACAGCCATTAGAACCAACACGTTGCAAAGCCTGATCCGCCTGAATAATGATGCAACTACCATTGCCGCAGCTGCGGATGCCACCTTTCAATCATTCGCCAACAAGGCAGATATGTATCAAAACCTGTACACGCAGGCGGTCGCTGATTCTGCCACTCTCCAAGGCCAATGGGCTATGTTTCTTCAATTGAAATCGAGCCTTATAGCTCTTGCACAAACTTCCAATGATTGCAATTTAGTTGCGGATGTATCCTACAACGATATTCAAAAATTGGTAAAAAAGTGGGAACAAGTAGTACAAAAAACCATCGAGGCAACGGATGCCATCAACTTAGCTTCCGATTTCATTACCAAGCGCAAAGCAGCCAATCCGCTTATCTCCAATGATCTGGTTAGTGATGCAACCACCACCGCCAAAAATGCAGCTACCGTTTTTACAATCGTAGTAGCAGCGCTTACATCGGCATTGAACACACTCACCTCAGCGGCACAAGCAAAGAAGTCCAGTGAATTAACTGGTGTTACCATTGATATTGCAGAAGCAGCATTGCTCATCCTCAAACCCGAATCAAGTGCACACGATCCGTTGGAAAAAACGCTTGGCAAATTAGTAATAGCGGCTACCATTAAACAAAATGCCGTGCTGATTGCACTGAATCAAGCCAATGCTGAAAAAGCAGCAGCTAAGGAAGCGCTAGACACCGCTAATGGAAAAGTAGCCTCTACGCTGGCCGCACTGAATTCTGCCAAAGCAGCAGTAGCAGCATAATAGGTGAGAAGGTTAGCAGTATTCGCTGCTAACCTTCTTTTTCTTGCTTTTCTAAAAACTTATTTCTGAATAGTCGCGACAACATGAATGTGATCGAAAAGGCAAACATCTTGTATTACCACCGCCAATGGCTGCAGCATGAACAGACATCCGTGCGACAGGTAGGGTGGGTGGATGAACAATCTCAACTAGAGCGGTTTCATATTCTTGCGTCTGTCGCAGACCTGAGCAACCACGTTATTATGGATATGGGGTGTGGCCTCGGCGATTTGAAAACGTACCTGACTTCACGGTATCAAAACTTCGCATACCTCGGCATTGATATGGTTCCGGAATACATTGCCGAAGCCAATCACCGTTTTGCCCATGAAAAAGATACACAATTCATCACCTGCGATTTTACGCAGGACGGCTTACCCGAAGTAGATTATGTGCTGGCGTGTGGTTCGCTCAATTACCAAACCGATAACTCATTGTTTATCTATCGCACTATTGAGAAAATGTATGCTTGTGCACGCAAGGGAGTAGCCTTCAACTTGCTGAATGAAGAAACATTTCCTTCCACTACCATCATTAAATCGTACAACAAGTACGAGGTGCTTAGTTATTGTTTGCGCCTAGCCAACTGCGCCGAGTTGAAGATCGGATATCTGGAAGATGATTTTACAATCTATATGTACAAGTGATATACCAGCGTCAATCAACATACCTCATCGATTCCAGGCGCCTAAACCGAAACCTTTTTCATCCCTATGTGAAACTTTAATTTGAATGTATGAAGCAATCGATTATTCCCAAGAGAGAATACAGCCACCAAACGATGACGCAGAGCAAAGCAATGGGGGCAAGGCTGGAGCCTCCGGCTTCGGGTCTTTCGTTTGTGGATAAAGCTCTATCCAATCGTACGACAATTCAACCTATGTTTAGACGTGGTCTTGGATGGGCAGGTGCTATGGGTGCGGCGTGGGTTGGCAGAAATATTCATCAACAAAATGCTGCTTTGCAACACCCAGACCAAATAGATCCCAATGGCAGGCTTGGAGCCATGTTAGCTGCAAGGCGATTTGAACCCCATCAAGTTGGTGCGGGGGTATTTCCTGCCATAAGAGCCATTCACGCCGTTTTTGGCAATATCGGTGAACAACAAATTGGAAGGTTGTTTAACGGCCCACAGGCGCAAGCACTAATGGGACAACCAAGAAATCAGGCAAATCACCAACAGCTAGGGGCGATGGAACACCAGTACTGGCAAGACGAACGTGGTCGCGGTGCTAATCCTCTTGATGAATTTATGATACAATTTGGTGCCAATGTTAATCCACAAATGCGTGGACACATTCAAGAGATGTTTGCGCGGATGAGAGACCGCCATTAAATATTCGGTGCGTATGAAAGTTGTTTCGACTTCTTAGCATCAATTAGTGATCCGCAATTAATTTTTTTTGAAATATCCTATACAAAAACAGAATGAAAGAATCTGGGTTAATTCAAAAACACAACGAATCGAAAAATGTATCGAAGGCGGGTGCCAGCATAACACCTCCATCCTCTGGCATTTCGTTTGTTGATCAGGCTATTCAAAAAAAGGAAAACAACACGGGCTTACCCGATCAACTTAAATCAGGAGTGGAATCACTCTCCGGCATTGATATGAGCGACGTGAAAGTTCATTATAATTCATCTCAACCGGCCCAGCTCAACGCACATGCCTACGCACAAGGCAATCATATTCATGTGGCACCAGGACAAGAAAAACATCTACCACACGAGGCATGGCATGTGGTGCAACAGAAGCAGGGTAGGGTGAAGCCTACCATGCAATTAAAAGGTAAAGTGAATATTAATGATGATGCAGGGTTGGAGAAGGAAGCAGATGTGATGGGGGCTTACGCTTTAAGTAAGATGCCTGAAGAAAAAAGTATAGATCCAAATGATGGGAAGATACAAAAAAAAGTTTCTGACACAATTCAGCGCAGAGTGTCAGTGGGGGAGTATACTATTATGACGCCTAAAAACGCAAAAGATTTGTCTACCTATTTACCTTTAAAGAGAGCACATGATAGAGCAGAAGAAGCTAAAAATGCCAGTCGAGAGCAACGGGAGCCTAGGGTAATAAACAATTTAAAGGTTTTAGCCATAGATTATCTTCAAAAACCATTTGAACTATATTATCACAAATTTTCACCTCCTGTTACTTTAGAGCAGATTAATGCTAAATTAATGGAGTGGGCTGATGCCAAATCTCCCGCAGAAGTACTTCCAGATAAATCGGGAAAAATACCGTTGGTCAGCACACAAGATAACCACTTTAATACGGTAAAGGATTTATTTTTTGCATTAGTTAATAATGTCCGAGCTGAGCATCACAGAGATATTGGGGAAAAAACAGCTTTTGAAATACTAGGACAATTTTCATTTTATGAGCCAGTAATAATAAAAATACTAGAAGCTATTGAAGCAGAGATGAAAAAAATGCCAAAGCAAATAAGGCAGCAAATTATCATGGCAGGCTATGCTTCTTCCTTAATTTCACCTACTACACTGGAATTACAACTTCCAGCCATTATCCAAAAGAATAAGTATGCATTAGAGAAATTATTTCTAAGCCTTAACGCAATACATAGTTTTATCATCACTACTAAAATGCTAGCTAAACCAGAACGTAAAGACATTGCAGCGGTAATGGGTGATCGTCATAATAAATACAGTCCCATTGGACCCGAAGTTGAACTCGCCAGGCGTAGGGGCTACTCTGTATGGTCTGGATTTTCTGGATCTACAGCCGATATATTAAACTTAGGTAGGTTATACCATTTACCACCGCATGAAATTCACAAGCTAGCATTATTAACGGCTGCATTCTTTCAGTTTTTGCCCACTTCAAAAAACCCCACACATACATTTCATGAGGTAATGGCTGTAGCCAGTAAATACTTTGGCGTACCCTATGATCCTCAAAATCCTATGCATGGGCTGCCACATGCTCAGAAAGGATCTGCTCCGCGGGTGGTAAAACAAGATATAGTAAGAACCGGTAAGATGAGCCCTGAAACGAGGGAAATAGAAATGTCCAAATTAATTTCACTTCATGATGTGCCCAGAAAAGGTGTGAATCCTAATAATATTACAAACATTAGAGATAAAATAAGCAAAGAAGGATACAATGTAGAATATCCAGTATCCGCCACATTATTGCCCAACGGTGACTTCATGATTACAGGTGGTCATCATCGAATTGCGGCAATGAATATGCTTGGACAGAATACCACACCTACAAAAGTTTATCATGCTGATAAAACAGATAAAGTGAAGCTTGCTTACTTTATAGGGATTGCACGAATTACAGGAAAATACTATCATGAATGGGAACCATCTCTGTCAGAACCTGAAAGAAGTGAGGTCAATAAAAAGCTAAAAGATTGGAAAGAGAATAACCCAGATCAAGTAAAATACGACTTCGATTATAAAAAAGCGATGCCGTTACGAAGCAAACTGTAGACAATATAAGCTATGATTCAGTATTGAAAGTAGCCTCTGTAATGTAAAGGTTTAGAGATAGGATATTTTGATAGATTAATAATCACCCAGTTATAACACAAAACAGTTCCATTCAATTCTACAAATCCGCACTAAAAAATCAACCACCACACATTCAACAAACAACCAATGGAAATCACTCACCATAAAACACACCCACCCACCTTCGAGAAAAAAGCTTTTGTCTGTCCGCATTGCGGTGTGTTGGCAGCACAAACATGGTCGTATGTTGTGCAGGGCTTGTATCAATACATGCAGCCCAACGGCAGTGTTCATCCGGCGCTGTTTGAGTTAGAAAATACCACCGCCGCCAAGTGCAGCAACTGCCGGCATTTTTCGCTATGGTATTATGGTCGCATGATTTTTCCATACAAAGGAAACATAGAAATGGCCAACCCCGATTTGCCCGTAGAAGCACTGCGCGACTATAACGAAGCTGTTGATGTCGCCAACCTATCCGCCAAAAGCGCTGCGGCTTTGCTGCGGCTGGCATTGTATAAACTCTGCCGTCATATTGCCCACCACGATACACTGGAAGAGAATGTTGCGGTACTCATCAAACGAGGCTTGCCCCGCGAACTAGAACACGGCTTGTATGAAGTACGATGCCTAGGCGCTTATGCTGTCGCGCCGGGCACTATTGTGCAGGAGGATAAATTGGAAATGGCATTTGCCCTGTTTAGTTTTATCAACTCCATCTGCGACTACTTCATTACCCAACCGAAAAAAATCCATGAAGCCGTCATCAACTTACCTGGAAAAATCACTTCGTAAAATGAGCATCTGCTATTTCTCATAGCAAGTATCCGTTTCACCGGATTTTCAGTAAACGATAAAAAAAACAAGGCAATCGGATTTCCGCTGGCGTAACACGAAACTACATCCTAACAGATTTTAGCCGGCCAATTGTAATCAATATATTTACTTGAAATCCCACCACCATCATGACATCTACACTAAAATACATTGGCGTCCTGCTCATGCTTGGCCTCATGGCATGTGCGCATAAGCCATTCCAACATGACCTCGCAAATTCGCATACACCATGGTCGTATGAACCCAAGGCACAACCCGGCGATCGGTTTTCATTTGCCGTCATCGGCGATCTGAATAGCGGCGAGCGTGCCGGTGTGTTAGAGGTAGCCGTTGAACAAATTAACTTATTGCGGCCGGAGTTTATTCTAAGCATTGGCGATTTGGTAGAAGGAGGGACCGAAGACACCCTGCAACTAAAAAAAGAGTACGACCATTTCGATGAGCGCATGAGCAAAGCCAAAGCGCCTGTCTTTCACCTTGGCGGAAACCACGACCTCACCAATCCGGTGATGCGGAAATATTGGGAGAAGCGCTACGGCAAACGCTACTATCACTTTGTTTTTAAAAATGTGTTGTTCTTGGTGCTGGACTCCGAAGATTATCCGGAAGAGCGCATGTGGAAAATATATCGCGAACGCAAGCGAGCCATCGAATTGCTCGACAGTGGCAAAATTGATTTAGCGCAACTCACCGAATATTATCGCATGCCCGAACGCGTAACAGGAGAAGTCAGCGAAGCGCAATCGGCGTATTTTGAAAAAGTGATTGCGGATCATCCCCACGTGCGATGGACTTTTGTGCTCATGCATAAGCCCGTTTGGCAGCGCACCGGCAAAGGAGGTATGGAACGCATTGAGGCAGCACTCGGCAATCGAAAATTTACGGTGCTCAACGGGCATCAACACAAGTATGCGTACACCGAACGCAACCAACACGATTACATTATGATGGGTACTACCGGGGGAGGGCAGGACCCCACCAGCGACCGTGCCTTTGATCATATTCTATTTGCTACCATTACTGAAAATGAACCAGCCATCGCTAATCTTAAATTAGGTGGCATTCTGAACAAACAAGGATATGTTCCGCTGGGTGGCGACAAGTTTTGCTTTCAGGCTTCGCAGTGTGGTGAGAAGAAGTAGGAGTTAAGTACCTATGTGAACAGCCAATGCCAACCTCTACCGAGAAAGTATGGTAATTTTTTCATGCTTTTGCTTTGGAGGAAAGTAATTTCAATTAGCGGATAGGAGAGACCTTTCACAAACGATTTGCTTTTGATACAACAAAATTGACAAGAGTTTATAATCGATTTGCTATTGCGCTGATCACGAATATTTTTACGCAAACATAATTATGAATTCTGCTTTTAAATGTTGTATTTTAAATAAAAGAACGAATCCATTTTTGGGTTTAACTACAAATTAACATGAAGAAGAAAATTACATTAGTGGTGAGCATTTTGTTTGGATTAATGTTCATTAACGCAGGACTCAATAAATTTTTTAACTACATACCCGTGCCGGCCGACATCCCTGAGCATCTGGCGAAGTTCATGAGCGCGGTAATGGAAATTGGCTGGCTTTGGCCACTCGTAGGATTAATGGAAGTAGTAGGTGGTGTACTTTTTATAACTAATAAGTTTCGGGCGCTTGGGGCGATTATTATTTTTCCCATGATGGTTGGGATATTGCTTACACATATTTTCGTTGACCGCACCACGCTACCGGTAGCGATCGTTCTGATGGTTGTTAATCTTTGGATTATTTGGGAAAACAGAGAAAAATATCTTCCTATGATCAGATAGTGGGCGTTGACACTTGATCGTTAGCTCTACACGAATTGGATTCTTTTAATTCTCGGTCGATTAGAATAGAGCGTGATAGGATCATAAAAATGTCCTCCTGACTTATTAGTTTACACCGAGGCATGGTAAGCAGTTTTTGTAATATCAAGATCATTCATTTGTAAAACGTCTCTACTTTCTTTGCAAGTCTTCGATAGGTTTCATTGGAGGAAGAGGAGTAGGTAAAATAAAAACTAAGCAAAGTTTCAATCCATGCTATCTGCTTTTCTGATCCTAAAAATGACTCTCCACCCGGGTATACTCTAGTATTCCCTTGCAAAGAAATTTCTCCCGACTCCAAAATTCTGGAGGCTTGCCAATGTACACAACAGCTGATTGCCTTTTTCAGCCGAACATAGAGTTCATCCTGCGGCTGTAAGATGCCAAGTAAAGCCATTCCCAATCGTAATGAAACTCCATTATAACTGCTGTCAAAACCGCCACCCTCAATAAAAAACCCGGCGGCATCCTGTTGAGCAAGTGCCAATTCAATAAACTCAATGCCGATGTCTTTTGCCTTGCTGTCGTTCAAATAAGTACCCATAGAATAGAATGCCAAGGCATCAAAGAACAATCGGTTTGGCGCAGCTTTATCATACATTTTGAGAACTTCCTTTTGGGCTATTAGATAATTAACCGTGAGTTGAAATTTATTTCTTAAGTTCTCAAGCCTTTGCGTTAGAGCATCGTTTGGTCTGTTGATAAACCAGGAGGATTGATTCAAGAGAACAAGAGAAGAACCGACTGCAGAAGTGAAAAACGCCACTCCGCTGGTAAGGTCCCCATCAGAAGGGGTGCCTAAATATTGAAGGTTGCTGGGAATAACTAATTCGAAGTCGCCAGTAGGTTTTTGTTTATTGAATGAATACTCAGCGGCCAAAATAAATTTTGCGAGCGCATCATCACTTTGGGTATAAACAGCATAGGAAGCTAAAAATCCAATATCCATTTGAAACCGAACATGGAAATACCCATCGAGGTTTCTCCCGAGTGCACCACTGGCATCCGGATTTTTCGTAAGCCCGGTAACAACATAATCGGGAAGGGATAAAATGAATGTATGAAAATTAGTTGAGCCCGAAAGTATAGAATCGTTGCATGTGACTGCTTCTTGCTTTTCGTTTCCGCAACTTACCCCTGAGAAAAAAAGGATAGTTAATAAAGCGGTGGGCCATTTCATGAGTTTATGATTTATTCCGATTAGAGCATAGATTAAGAAAGAAGTTTAACCTAGAAAAAAATAAAATAGTAATGAAATCTATTTTTCAGGTAGCCTTCTTCAAATCCTGATTAAAGATGGCCCCTTGATACCAAGGTAGCTAACAATTTGGTAAAGTGGCTTGTGGACTAGAATATTGAACCTTTAAGCCTCGTCAACGTTGCGGATGCTCATTCAACTTGTGTATTACATCCAGCAATTTATTTTTTTGAGCATTGTTGCAAAATTTATACACCTCTCTCATGTGTTTCAACATGGCTCGATCGATTTTACTCTGGATGGCGTTATTGGCACTCTCTAATCGGAGCAATGTGTCTTCTGAAGGATTCTCTTGACTAATTTGTGCAAATAAATCCTTTTTTGTTCTTCTTAACTCCAACAACAAAGGATCGAGAATTACCTTGTTTGAATCCAACAATACTTTATACTGCATGATTTGATTTGGGTCTAGCTGCAACTCTTTTATAAGGTACTCCGGCCCAATAGATGATAATTTTCGATTGTTCAAAAAGCCTAACCCAAGAAAAGTTGCCAGAATTAGGTTAAGTGCAATGAGTATACGAATAACCGTACGATTAGAAACAGCTTTCATATTAAAAGTAGATATTGTTTACAGAAATGAATTGACTTAAATCGTAGTATGCCGTACTTTCAAAGGCTTGCTTGAGCACTCGGTATCCAGTTACAACGTTGATACAAAAAAGTGCTACGGCTGCTGCTACCGACCGCCAGTTGAGCTCGATGACATCCCCAGAACTCGTTTTCAACAATGGGCGGATTCGTGTTTGGTAAAAATTCACTTCAAGTGGCGCTTGACCCCTTCGTGCAATTTCAACTAATTCATCGAAGTCTGATAGGTGTTTCATGTAAATTTTGGTTTGTTTGTATTTTAACTATTTAGTAACTGATCCAAGTTTTTTCTAGCTCTGAATAAAAGAGACTCAACCGCAGATATTGTTGTGTCCATTGTTTGGGCTACTTCTTCATAGCTTAACTCTGAAAGATAAAAGAGGGAGAATGCTAATTTTTGCTTTTCCGGCAATTGGTTAATTAATGCCTCGGCAAGTTCTTTTTTTTCTTGCTCTTCCAATTCTATCAAGGGAGTATTAAAGTCGATTGGATCCGACTTTTGTTCCGCTAGATCTTTCGCCCAAAAAAACAACCTACTTTTGTTCTCCCTCTTTCGCACACGCTCTATCGCTTTGTTTAGGCACACCCTGTATAGCCAAGTGTATGCTTGCGACTTTCCGTCAAAGCGTGCACGACCGTTCCATATGGCAAGAAAAACATCCTGTACAACCTCTTCAGCTTCTTGCTTGTTGCGTATCGCGCTCATTGCAACTTTAAAAATTCGGTTGCCGAACCGATGATAAAGTGTCTCCAATGCAACTTCATTCTTGTGTTGGCAAGCTAACAATAGCAACTCCTCGTCTAAATTATACCCGGATATGTTAACATTCATATTCTATATTCCGGGAATGAAGTTAAGCAATCTTGGAGGCACACGGGATTAGTCGAATACCAACCGTGGCAACTTGCGCAGAAAGAAATATTTATTTTCCTATAGACCTTCACAACAAAATACAGCTTAAATAAATTGTAGTGACATCTCTTTTGTTCGCAAGTTTTACCCACAGAAGCTCGACAAAGGTAAAAAACAAAACGATGCATCGAGTTTTGCTAACACAAGTTTTAGTAGTTGCGATCCAACTAATTGGTTGGGCACATCAGCCTGCTTTTCAAATGGTTTCTCTAAAGCAAATTGGACAAACCTGGCAGCTCGTGTATAGTGAAACGAATGCTACGAAGGAAGGTGCCCATTTTGAACCCATGGATTTCATGCCCTACCTCAGCGTCACGATTGATGGTAGGCCATTGCCGCTGAATGCCGGTCGGCCACAGCTTTATAGAGATGGCATGGAAGTAAGCCTCTGCACGCTGCCGACTGCTGAATCTCTCACCATTCGTTTCATAGCAAAAAACAAAGATGCTCAATCAACACGTATTTTTAGGCTTGCCTGTATTCAAGGAGATTCATACAGTTCATTTCTCAAAAAGAACAACCAAATTATTCAGCTTGATTTTAAAGATGGCAAATGGCAAATCAACTCAGTGGAACAACATCCCAGCCGAGGACTACCGCTACTTTTGCTAGGGTTAGTCATTGTAGGTACAGTGGTATTATGTAAATGGTTTATAATGGGAAATGCAAGCCATAAAGGAGCAACGCTTCATCACTTAAACAACTAAAAACACATATATGAAATTTTCAAAAAGCCTTGGTATTGCAGTTCCCAACAGGGAACTATTTCTTTTTTTCCTTTTTATTGTTTTGTTCTCATTCGCTCTCACACAATGTAGTTCTGACGAAAACAAAACCGGTATAATCATGATAAATGGATTTACCAACAAAGTAAAAATTACCGAGAATGATGGATTTCGTATCGTTGAGTCAAATGGAATACCTGATCATGAAGTAGGAATATTTCCTAACCAATATGACCCTATCAAAATCATAGAAGTAGATCATACGTATCGAGTTACCTTAAGCCCAACGGCACTGGCAGCACCGATCAACACACTATTCTATAAATTTGGGGTAGCGCTGAACGGTGTACCTATGGATCCCAACGGGCCATTTTACATTCATGGAGATGAGCGCAGAGCTATCCAGTTTCCATTCGAAGGACTGGCCAGCGGTTGGCAATACGAGGGACTTTCTCCAAACGTAAAACTAGGTATGGATCAAAACAATGCACACGTGCAGCCTCCGGGTATCTATCACTATCATGGTGTTCCTACCGCATTAATAAGAAAGCGGACAGATAATACCAAAACCGCTAGAATGATTTTGTTGGGCTATGCTGCCGATGGCTTCCCTATTTACAGCAACAATGGCCATCAAGATCCAACCAACATTAGTTCTCCTCTAGTAAAACTGAAAAGTAGTTACAAAAGTAAAACGGGAAGTCGGCCTGCCAATTCTGGCGATCGACCTATGGGCCCAACTGGGGACTATAATGGCACTTTTGTGCAGGACTATGTTTACGAGAAAGGGCTAGGTGATTTAGACGAATGCAACGGACGCTTTGGAGTTACTATCGAATACCCCAATGGAATCTATTACTATGTAATCACCGAAGATTGGCCTTACATACCACGCCTTTTCAAAGGTACGCCGCATGACAGTTTTAAGATTGGGTGATGTTAGTCAACGATTTCAATTAGAAATAAAATATACAACCATGGATAGTAAACTGCTATCCCTCAATTTGCGCAAATTTTTAAAACACATTTGTTTTTATGCCGTAGTTTATATCTTCGCAGGAAATTTGGAAATATGGTAGATATGGGTGCTCAACAATCTCAGTTGGTAAATGTACTAACTCGGATTGTTGCCATTCCTGAGAACGAACTCCAGATTGCCATAACAAAATTTAAGCAAACATCTTTTCAAAAGGGCGACCATATCCTTTCAGAGGGTCAGGTCTGTAAGAATTTATACTTTGTAAATTCCGGACTTGCAAAGTCTTATCTATCGCAGGACGGTAAAGAGCATATCCGTCAGTTCGCAGCGGAAAATGACTTTTTGGTTGACTTGGGTAGTTTTTTATCTCAAACCGAATCGCCATTCAATTTGCAGGCAATCGAAGATACTGATACACTTCAAATCAGTTTTGAAGATTTAAATAACTTATTCAATTCCTCTTTTTACTTTATGAAGCTTGGGAAACTGATTGCGGACCGCTCAACCATCAGTTTGATAAAGCGAAGTGTATCGCTTGTGAAAGACGAAGCAAAACAACGATACCTGGACTTCATTACCGAAAGGCCTTTATTGGCTCAACGAATTCCCCAGTTCATGATTGCATCCTACCTAGGAATTACGGCTGAGAGCTTGAGTAGGGTGCGAAAGGAAATCGCCAGCCAATAGCATTTCTTATCATACATCAATTTAAACGATTTTTCCAGTAAGGACTTTTGCAATGTTAAACTTAAAACATTTGCAAAATGAAAAAATCAGTAGTAGTAACAGCCTTCCTGCTCACGGTCATTTGTGTCAATCGCTCTTTAGCGCAGACAAGTTCTTTTGAGATTGAGACCGATCCAATATCCTTTTTTTCAAAAGGTTACAATTTTAATTTTGGCTATTCTATTCCACATTGGGCAATTCGGTTGGTTCCCTACAAAACCGAACTTCCAGAATCCTTACATGGTAATAAGGACTTTAAACAAACTATGCTTGGAGTCGCGTTTGATATTGACTATTTCATCAAAGCAAACAACATTGGATTTTTTGTTGGACCAGTAGTGATCTATTCAAAAGACGAAATTGAAAATAAACAGACTGTAAAAATTACGAATGATCTGTTACTGACAGGCATACGGGTGGGCTACAGAATTATGCCTTTTAAAAAGCAACGAGAGCAATTGAGAGGATTTTATTTTACTCCTTTTTTTGCCCCACTATACACGTTCGCAAACGATGTGGCATTTCAAAACGGGACCTCTTTCGACTACAAGCAAGTTCAGTTCTGGGGTGGTGTACACATTGGATATAGAATTAACGCTAGCAAAAGCAAATGATATGAAAAAAGTTGCAGACATGGGCGCGTCGATACTTAAAAATGCCAACCCACTCTCAATCCTCCCTCGGGTTGAAAAGCGGGAATGGACTGCGTAAAGTTGCCTACACCTACTTGACTATCACCCGCCACACGCAAGGTAAAGGCCACATGCGGGGCGAGGTAGAAATTCTTGTGAAACTTCCACACATACCCGCCACCGGCTGTCCACAGCACTCCATTATAGTTGCCGGTAGAGATGGCCTGTTCGTGGGCAACGTTTCCATTTAGGTATTCAACCCCGGTACTGATAAAAAATTTCTTCCAATTTGGTTGGAAGAAGTAATCGACAATGATCGCACCTACTTTAACTTTATTATCCTTAAACCCCTCATCCAACAGCGAGTTTGGAGTTGTCAATCCCACGTACACACCTCTAAATCGCCATTGGTCGTAACCTACCACGATAGAACCATGGTAGCCTCCCAGAACATAAGGTACAACATCAGCTTCTATGCCAAAAGTAGTTTTCCTTTCTTTTTGATTGTCACTGGATTGAGCATAAGTAAGCGTAACAGTAGCCACTAAGAATACAAGAATGCATGTCTTTTTCATAAATATATTTTTGATTTCGATGATGCAAACCTAGCGATGAAGGTAGGATTAGGTTCTTGAACTAATTCAAGAAATCACTTTTTTGCTCGTAATTTTGAAAGCCATTCGGCAGAGATACCCAAATAAGAGGCAATGAGGTATTGGGGTATTTCTTGAATGAGTTCCCCATTGGTGCTAACCATTTTATCGTAGCGTTCCTTCGGGGGAAAGGAATTTTCCTTGATACGTTCGGCGAACCGGATAAAGTAGAATTCGGAAATCAAGCGGCCCATCTTTTGAAACTTAATACTTTCCTCATATAGCATGAGGATTGATTTTCTTTCAAAACTAAGAAGTTGGCAATCTTTAACCGCAACGATATTTAGTTCCGTAGGTCTTTGGAGAAGAAAACTTACATAATCAACCGCAAAGCTGTTTTGAAATATGAAATCCAATACTACTTCTTCTCCGGTTTCGCTGGTGTAGCCCAATTTAAAAATTCCTTTGGTTACAAAATAAAGTTTGTCGCAAACTTGCCCTTGTCTAATGAGATATTCACCTTTCTTGGTTTCTTCGTGCTTTGCGAGTGTAGTGAGTTGAGCTAATTCAGCTTCATTGAAGTCGACAAATTGCAAAAAGAATTCGTTGATGGTCATAAGTATTAAAAATAGCTATTTTAACCAGCAGAGTCAACACAATATGAGCAGTACTAAACAAATTCATCTCATCCTAGTTTCCGTATTTTGATTCGACAAAACCACAATGTATTTTCATTTAACAGGTTTTTAGAGCGAAGAAAAAAATCCAAACAGGATACCAATGCACGGCAAAAAGCAATCGCTTAGCTGCTATGAATAGCATTTGGAATCTGAAATTTAAATGACTTGAAGTTTCATTTTCTTTTTCGTTCTATATCCGCCAGAAACACCTGATCGGGTATAACAGAGTAAGGATCGTTACGGTGAAAACCGGTGGAGGTATATTTTTCGTAGGCCAGTTGGAAGTATTCTTTCGCTTTTGAGGGATGGCCTTGAGCCTCAAATACTAAGCCCATGTAGTAGTAGGTGTCAGCCAGTTGTTTGTAAACGGTTAGTTGTTTTTCAAAGTCGGCCAATGCAGCAGTATAATTTTTAAGTTGAAGGTAGGTCACGCCTCGGTGCAAGTAATCATAAGACCCTATCCAGTTTTTCTTTTCTGCCTCATGGATGGCCTTATCAAATTCTAGCAACGACCCGGCATAATCGCCTAGCTCCCGCTTGCTGATGGCTAAAACAATACGAAGGTCATAATCACCACCGGGGTTAGAACCCAACGGCCCGCCTTTGCGGATTTTGTCAAGCCTTTCTAAATCGCGCACCACACCTTTGTGATCTTTTAACGTTGGCATCAGGCAGCCGGCACGATAGCCCAAATATTGATTTGGCTCCAACTCGACAGCCTTATCCAAGAGTGCCCACCAAGTTTCATAATCGCCCCGCTTTAGGTAAGGAACAGACTTCTCAAACCATGCATATGCAAAAGTTGGACATACAAGAATGGCTGAATCGAAATACAATTGTGATAATCTGCTTCCTTGTGCTTCCTCAATGGCTTTATAGCTGTAATCGCAAGCCTTGCGGCATGGAGTACCTGGTGGATACACCTCGCAATTTGGCTGCGCATATAGAAGGTAGCTGCCAAGGAGGCTGCAGAAAAGTAAATTCATTTTTAGAAATGGCATAGCACTTATGATTTTAAAATGTTACTTCTTTTAACCTACCATCTTCTATCTTAAAGATCAGTTGATCATAAGAATCGCAATCGGCACCTTGATATTTTCCCGGTATCC